>Ga0193752_1000294_pt1 | contig 53296 bp, 38 predicted proteins | sample H1c1metaG_FD_144924 | JGI IMG/M metagenome (GOLD analysis project Ga0193752, IMG submission 144924) | Soil microbial communities from a riparian zone of the East river system, Colorado, United States - H1c1 | ecosystem: Environmental > Terrestrial > Soil > Riparian zone | place: USA: East River...
TACGTTCTTGAACACTCACACGTCACCGATGCGATCTATGTCGTGGGTACCGATCCGAATCGGGCTGCGATCGATTACCTTAGAGATGACGAACGTGGACGAGCGCGTGCAGGCCTTCACGCATCCGCTTTGGGCGTTGTTGCTGATCCCTTTGATGGCGTGCGGTATCGGCTGGTACCCGGCATTGATCGCGTTGGGCCTTTCGACGACCGCTGCCGCCGTCAGCGGCGTGTCATACCTGTCGCGCCTGCGTCCAATGCTCGGCGTGCTCGTGCTTTCGGTGCTCGGCTTCTCGCGCGCGTTCTTGGACTATTCGACGTCGGGGCTAGAAAACCCGCTGGCGGCTTGTCTCATCGTAGCGTTGCTGATCGTGGTACCGCCCGCTGTGGCTAGCGCGCGCGATGTTCGGCGTGTGGCATTCGTAGTCGCGCTCTTGGCCCTCACGCGCTTGGATCTGGTGCTTTTGGGCGTGCCGGCATGTGGTTACGTAATGTTTCGCGCAGCGCGTGCCGGTGCACGAGCCCGCTCACTCGCAGCTGCGCTCACCCTGGGCGTGCTGCCACTGATCCTTTGGGAAGGATTCTCACTGAGCTACTACGGCTTTCTTTTCCCGAATACCGCGTACGCGAAACTGAATACCGGCATCGCTCAGGACAGGTTGCTGCGCCTCGGCATCGACTATTTTTGCTACACACTCGCGCACGATCCTTGGACGCTGATCGCCGCACTCGGGCTCACCGTCGCTTTGTTCGCGTTTCGCGTTTCACCCGCGGCGCTGGCCCTCAGTGTGGGCGCACTCGCGTATTATGCGTACGTCTTGTGGATCGGTGGTGACTTCATGGGTGGCCGGTTCTTCGTAGCGCCGCTCGTGTTGCTCGCGGGCCTCATCGTTTCCCACCACGTAGCGTTGCCGCGTCGCATCGAGGCCTTCGCGGTCGCGGGCGCACTGATCCTTGGAACGCTGCTTTGGCTCCTCCCGCTTCTGCGGCCAGTTGCGCCACGCCGCTATGGCCCGGTCGACGAACGCGCCACTTACGCCAAGAGCACGGGTTTGCTGCGCGTCTTGCTCACGCGAACTCCGGGGGTCGACCACAACTGGCTTCGTCGCGGAGCGCAATGGCGCGAAGAGGCAGCCGCGAACGGCGATGATCAGGGCCCGGCGTATCGCCACGGCTATGCCATCGGCATGTTGGGCCTGGCGGCCGGGCCCCACGTACACATCATCGATCATCTCGCGCTCACGGACCCGTTCCTCGCGCGACTACCTGCGGCTTACGATCCGAAGATTCAACCGGGGCATTTCGAACGCATGGGACAATGGTCTGCGAAACAGCCAGTCACATTGCATTGTCCGCTCGAGTATGAGGTGTGTCGGTTCTGGCGTGACTACGAACAAACGTTACGGACCAGCGTCTGCGCTCTCGATGATGTCAATCTCTGTCAGTATTGGCAGGCGCTTCGCACGGTGACGCGGGCCGAGCTCTCGTCGAATGAGCGTTGGCGCGCGATCCTCGAGCTCAACTTCGGCCGCCTCGATCACTTGATCGATCGCCGGCGGTATCGAGAAGCCAGCTTGGAATATCCGGGCGAGCGCTGATGCGATGCATCGATGGACTTCGCATTCATCGCGATCAAGAAGTCGAGCGTTGCGTCAGGCGCACACGCCTTCATCCGCCGCGCGAGCTCTGCTTTGCCTTCACCTGTGAGCTGCGGCGAGCTCTGTATTCGCGCGAAGGTTCGCGGAGAGCTTAGGGCTGCCTCGCCCCGGCGCCGCATCGGATGAGCGCTTCGCAGGGGAAGGGCCGGCTGAGTCACCGCGCACGAAAACTGGCGCATCGGACGAAGCTCCAAGGTGCCAGTCGCTGCGCGTTGCTCCTGGATGGAGACGACTGACACTTACGATTGCGCCGTTGACCCATGGCGGGGCGTTCGACCCACTGATTGGACTGGTTGAACCAGGACTTCGCAGCGCGCTGAGATCGCACATCAACGACAAAAGAACGAGTGCGCCGGAGTCCCTAATTGTTCTCGTCGACCCTTCGGCCCGAATACGATCGTCGCGACACGCGCGGGCGCGCTTGAGCCAACGAACGTGACCCGACTTGGCGTGACGATCAGTACCGCCGGCACACATCGTGCTCGTAGATCGGTGCGAGGAGATCTTCATGAATATTCTGTATGCCATTGCGGCAGTGCTGGTAGCGGTGTGGGTCGCGAGCTTCGTCGTCTATAAGGTGAGCAGCGGACTGGTCCACTTACTGCTCGTGCTCGCCGTGATCGTGGTCGCCGCTCGCTTCTTCACGGGTCGGAAGGCCTGAGCAGCAGTGAATGCTCGTCGTGGCAAAAGGCCTCTCCGCGTCGCCGACGTGCGGCATTCAAGCTCGAAAGACCAGTCCAAGGCGGCGCAGCAGAAGCGCGACAATGGCGCGGTTGTTGCGTGACCTGACCGGATGACGACCTTGACCGCAACACTCGAAGAACGCGTCGGCGACACGACCATTCGCCACGTACGCGAGGACATCCAGCACGCCGGCGAAGGCGCGGCCGAGTCGACCGCGCCTGAGCCGAAGACGAGGCTTTTGAGATTTCTCGAGAACGCAGTCGCGAAGCGGCTCGGCCACCGCCATCTTCTCAAGCTCGCAGCGAATCGGGCCAGCGTGACCGCTGCATGGCGTGAGCTGCCAGATCGTATGCATTTAGCTGCGAATCAAACGAAGCTGATGATGGAGTTGGTCGACGACTTTCGTGCCGGGACATACCGGAAAATCCCCTGGCATTCTCTCGCGATCGGAGTAGCTGCGATCTTGTACGCAGCGAACCCCGCGGACGTGTTGCCCGACATGGTCGTGGGATTGGGCCTGCTCGACGATATCGTCGTGGCTGCGCTCGCCGCGCGGGTGCTCCGCAAAGACCTGATGATGTACTGCGAGTTCAAAGGCTACGCAGTCGACGATTACTTCAAGCGCTGAATCGAGAGAGCTGAGCGTCTAAGCTCGCTCGAGTAAAGCCAGGACTAAGTCACGGCATCTTGCCACACGGCCCGTCGTTGACGGCTTGCCAGTGACGTTCATCGCCGCACAGCAGACCGACGAATCGGCCCATCGAATCCTGGCGGCACCGGTCGGGCGCATCGAAGACGCAGTCGCAGCCTCTGGCGCTGCCATCGTAGGCCTGGTCGAGATTCTGCCATGGCGAGTAGCAGGTGGCTGACTCGTGCCCGCCGTCCGTCTCGTGTTGGAGCACGGCGCAGTGCCCGTCGTCCGCACAAATCGTGACCGGCGGCGGCCCTAGTGCAGGCGTCGGCACGCACGGCGGCGCAGGCACGCATTGCAGCACGCTGTCGTCGGCGCTCTTGTTGATGCCGACGTAGTCCCTCGCGAGATCCGACACCGCGCCGCAACAACCAAGACCCTCCGCGACGCAATCACTGTCCTGCGAGCACTTCGAGAGTGCGGCTTGGCGTAGGTCCACCGCCGCGCACTTGTACTCTACACAGCTCGCGCGAAGGATCGGTGCGAGCGGTTCGTATTGCCAGACGGGACAGTGACACGGCGCTTGGCCGTGACATTCCGCGTCTTGCACTTCTTGCTGCCGCGCGCGATGGGTAGCGATCACCGACATCGGGTTGCCGTTCCCGCATGAACAGCAGCCGCGCGACACGAGCGCGCAGTCCGAATCGACCAAACATGAATCGCCGCCGGTGGCCTGACCGCTATCGCACTTGCAAGTTTGCGCGTTCCAAGGCGCACCCGACGGGCACGGAATTGGCAGGCACTCGGTCGCGCCGCTGCCGCTCCCAGCGGCGCCCATCGTCGAGTGTGCGCCGCCGGTGCCGCTGCCGGCGGCACCCGTCATCGACTGTGCCCCGTCGTCGTCGTCGCTCGCCACGCTGCCGCTCGAGCCCGCGGGCTCAAATCCCGCTTCATTCCGGGGACTCCCGGAGTCGATCACGATGGCACCCCGACCGGCTTCAGAGCCCGTACCGGGGTTGTCTCCCGCGCCCGTAGGATGTCGGGCTTCGGTACAGGCCACGACCACGCAGACGAGGACCAGGGAGCATGTGCCGTGTTGTGCCAAGCGCAGCATGACGAGTCTAAGCAGCACTTTTCGTGCCGGCAGGAATGAGATGCGGCGTGGCCGCGGGCGTCGCAAATGCAATCTGCAACGTCACCATCGCGCGCAAACGTGACTATCTGATCACGCTCGAGAAGCAGATCTCCTTGCGCGAGCACCCACGCGAGCGCGAGCTGCGAAGGCGTACAACTTTTCGCCTTCCGCCAGCGCTTGTGCTTCTTCGACAACAGCCAGGTTCGTCGCGAAGTTTGGACCTTGAAAACGCGGTGAGCCGCGGCGCCAATCGTCTTTGGCGAGATCGTCGATAGTCTTGAAGTGACCAGCTACCGCATCACTCAGGGGTACTGGCCGCTCTTGAACAGGTCGGACAACTCGTTGGCGCCTGACACTTTGGATAGTGTCGGCAGCTGCAAGATGCGCTCGATCGACTTGAGCACCGAGCTGTGATTGTAGCTCACAGACCCCGCGTACCCGACCTTGACCGATGGGCCGATCGCTAGGAACGGCATCTTGAGCGTGGAGCTGCCTTCGTCCCAGGTGATGAAGATCACGCCGGCGTGGCTGTTCGCGTACGTGATCAGCCGCGGGAGTTCGTTGCGCAACCACGTGTCTCCTGAGCGAACCGAATTCGAGTCCGGGCACCCTGACGCTCCATGCATATCGTTGCAGAGGTTGGGTGTGATGAACGTGAAGCTGGCGACGTCGTTGGCAGCGATATCGGCTGCGAGCGCGCTGTAGGCGCGGTGATGAGCAACACAATACGCGTTGCTCGACGAGGGAGGGCTGCCTGCGACGTCGTCGAAGAAGACGAAAGGGTTGTGTTTCGCTGCATAGAAGCCACTCGAGTGGATCGGGCAGTTGCCAGTCGACGAGTTCAAACCTTCTTGATAGGCGCGCCAGGTGACGCCGTTCGTTGCGTTTTTGATCTGCGTGACTAAATGGCTCGTGCTACCCGAGCTGTTCACCGTCGATGGATCACCGTCGCCCGTAAACGTGTGGTCCGAAAAGGCATTCGTTCCGGTCTCCATCCACAAATAGTGCGGCTCGCTCGGGATCGAGAGTGCTAGCTCATCGTTGAAGTTCGTCGACCGCGCGTAGGTTGGGATGAGCGTGCCGTTGATGTAGGGCGCGCTACCGGAGTTGCCGTAGATCTGCGTCGAGTCGTGGTTCTCCATCGCGATCACGAAGACGTGTTGAATGTGTGAAGTCGTGAGCTCTTCTTCGAGCTCTGCGACGTCGGATTCGTCCCCAACTGTCATCACGCAGGACGAAACGAGTGTGAATGCTCCAGCGACTACGATTGTGCGAGTGACCGGAAAACCTTTTCCCATGTGTCCTCCTGACGGGCACCAAGAGAGCCCTGGCTATCGACTGCTCGCTGCGCGCATGAGGCTCGAGCGTGGTCGTGAACGATCCGGGACGATCGTCTGACGATGAGGTGATTTTTCGTTCGTCTGTCGAATGACGTCGCGACGACGCCACACGATCGCCATGCCTGGATGTCAGTGTTTGTCGTCGCGATGTCCGTCGCTTGACCCAACGATGCGCGATCGACGCACGCTGCTCCACGCTGTATCGTCCGGATCTCGACCGTTCGTGGGGTTCGTCGTCCTCACAGCAACGTTGCTCGCCACCGTCGCATTTGCGCGCGTGCTCGCGCCGACGTTCAAAGCCCACGGCGCTGCGGCACGGTCGGCGCAGCTCACCGAACATCCGCCGCCGGCAGCTGCGAGCGTCGCACCGCGGTTGGAAGAAGATCTACGTGTCAGCTTAGGTCGCAAGCTGTTCTTCGATCGCAGTCTGTCGGAGCCCGCCGGTATCAGCTGCGCGAGTTGCCACGATCCGCGCCAGGGCTACGCGGGAAATAATGGCTCGACCCTCGGAACGGCGCAGGGAAGCCGGCCCGGACACTTCGCTCGACGAAACACGCCGTCCGTGATGTATCTGCGCTTCGTTCGCAAGCCGCATTTGGTTTGGGAAGAAGACGCAGATCGCCCCGAGTTGTTCGGAGGCTTCTTCTGGGACGGACGGGCGAGCACGATCGCGGCACTCGTCCGTGAGCCGTTGCTCAATCCCGATGAAATGGGCAATCGGGATCTTCATGAAGTCGCACGAAAGATCGAGTCTGCCGCTTACGCCAAACAACTCGAGCGCGAGTTCGATCACGTGTTCGCGTCCGATGACGAGACGCTGGAGGCCATCAGCCTGTGCATCGAGGCCTTTCTGACGAGCCGGAGCATGTCGCCGTTCTCGTCGAAGTATGACGACTTCATCCGCGGCAGCGCGTCGCTGAGTGCGGTCGAGTTGCGTGGACTCGCGCTGTTCGAGGATCTCGACAAAGGTGCCTGCAGCACGTGCCACAGACTCGATCGTCAGTCCGGCCTACCCGAAGCGTCGATGTTCACCGACTACGGCTACGACGTGGTCGCGGTGCCGCGCAATCGAAAGATCGCGGGAAACGGCGATGCGCGTCACTTCGATCTCGGCGTGTGCGATCGGAGCGATCGGCGCTTTCACACGGAGGACCCGTGGTTCTGCGGCGCATTCCGAACCCCATCGCTTCGGAACGTCGCGATGCGCACGAGCTTCATGCACAACGGAGTGTTTACGACGTTGCGAGACGTCGTGTCGTTTTACGCAACCCGAGCGACCACACCGGAGCGCTGGTATCCGACTGAGTCGTTCGACGATCTGCCGGCCGACTATCGAGCCAACGTCAACGTCGATCTCCCACCTTACAATCAGGTGGAAGGAGAACGTCCGAGGCTCGAAGACGCAGACCTGGACGCAATCCTGGCATTTCTGGCGACGTTGTCGGACCGTAGTCTTCCACCGGCACCGTGACCCTCACGCAAGTTCATTCGCACGCTACGCATGCCGGCTCTGCGCCGCGACCAATGCCGCGTAGACACCCCCGGCCTCCAATAGCTCGCGATGCGTTCCCTGCTCCACCACCCCGCCGCGCTCCATCACCAGGATTCGGTCGGCATTGATAATGGTGCTCAACCGGTGCGCGATGACTATTCGCGTACACCGCAGCGGTGCGAGCGCCTCCTGCACCCGCTGCTCGTTCATCGCGTCGAGCGCACTCGTCGCCTCATCCAATACTAGAATCGCCGGCCGCCTCACGATCGCCCGCGCGATCGCCAACCGCTGACGCTGCCCACCCGAGATGGAGCCACCTCCACTCGACAACAACGTGTCGTAGCTCATCGGCATCTGCGTGATCTCGTCATGCAGCTGGGCAGTCTGCGCAGCCTTGACGATGCTCTCGAATGGCAACTGAGGATCCGCGAGCGCGATGTTTGCGCGGATGGTAGAGCTGAACAGCTGCGCGTTCTGAGTCACGATCCCGAGCTGCTGGCGCACCGACAAGAGGTCGAGCTCGTTCAAGCTCGCTCCGTCGTAGCTGATCCGACCCGAGGTCGCTCGATACAAGCCCACCAGTAAAGCCGCGAGCGTCGACTTGCCCGAACCGGAACGCCCGACGATCGCCACGAATTCTCCGGCGGCAATCTTGAGCCAGACGCCTCGAATCACTTCCGGGTCCGCCGGACCGTGGCGAAACCGCAAATCCTCGACTTCGATCGCGCCACTCAGCTTCGCGGCCAGCAACGCCGTACCCGGTCGTTGTTCGGTGGGCGCATCGAACACGTCGACGACGCGATCGAAATAGATTCCGAGCCGGTCCAGCTGCATGACCGTAGCTACGAGCGTCGACAACGGGCCAAACACGCCGACCGCAAACGTCTGAATCGCGAGCATCGCGCCGACACTCAGCTCGCCGCGCAAGACCGCGAGCGCACCGATCGTAAAGATCACGAGCGGTGCACCCATACGCAAGACCGCAGTGATGGAGTCGAACAAGATCGCGAGGCGGCCCGTGTGCAAGCCGTTGTTCAACACGTCGACGAAAAGGTCACCCCAGCGTTGTTGAACCCGCGGCTCGGCGCCCATCGCCTTCAACGTTTCGATGCCTCCCAACATCTCGAATTGAAAGTCCTCACAACGGATGCGCCGCTCCAAGCCTTCGGCCTGCAAGTCTTTCAAGCGGCCGCGCGTCAGCGCGACGATCGCGACCTCGAGTACGCACAGAGCGAGCACGATCGCACCCAACTTCGCGCTGATGATGAGCAGCATCGCGAGGTACACACACATCATCGTGCCATCGAGTACCGTCGATAGCGCGCTCGAGGTCAAGATCTCACGAATCGTCGTGTTGCTATTCAAACGCGCGAACAGATCTCCGACCGGTCGCTGTTGGAAAAATGCGTACGGCAGTTGCAACATGCGTTCGAGCAGCGCAGTCGTGAGCGTTGCATCGAAGCGAGTGCGCAGCGCCAGGATCGCGTGCCCGCGCACGACTGTGCTGAACGCATGGAAGATGAGCATGACGCCGAGACCGAGCGCCACGACCAGCAGCAACCGCTCGTCGCCGCGCGGGATCACGCGATCGACGACGAGTCCGACCAGCAGCGGCAGCGCGAGCGTCAGCACCTGCATGAACGCCGACAGCACGAGGATTCGAGGCCACTCGCCGCTCTTCCACAACAGCTGCAACACCGCGCGAAGCCGCGACCGTTTCGCGCTGGGCTCGAAATCGTCGTCCGGCTCTAGATCGATCGCGACGCCGGTGAACGAACGCTCGGTCTCTTGCCATGTCACGGTCCTGCGTCCGATCGCGGGATCGACGATCACCACACCATCACGGCTCACGCGCTCGAACAGTACGAAGTGGTTGAAGGCCCAGTGGAGAATCGCGCCGGGCCGCAGGAACCTGAGACCGTTCAGCTCGAGCTTTACGCCTCGCCCTCGCAGACCAAAACGTCGTGCAGTCGCAAGCAGTGCGCTGGCACGTGTGCCGTCTCGCGTCGCCCCGATTACGGCACGGATCTCTTCGCGCGCGACGTGTTTGCCGTGATAAGCGAGGACCATTGCGACGCACGCCACGCCGCACTCGACGACGTTCAGCTGCGGAATGAACGGGATGCCGCGCTGCTGGCCGTGGCCGAGGTGCCGCAGCGCCGGAGTGCGGGAAGTTAGCTCACGCGCTTCGGGTATCTCAGACATGGAATCTCCTTAAGAGTTGTCGCAACCCTGGGAACAGCACAGTCCAGAGCGACTCGCGCTTCACCCTGACTTCGGCGCGCCCGCCCATGCCCTGGTAGAGATGCAACTCATCCTCGCCCACGCGAAGCTCACAGGACGGCAGCACGGCGCGCGCGAGCACGATCGGACCGTCGAGCACGACTGAATCCGCGATCTCACTACCGAGGTAACGTTTCGCTTCGGCAGGACCGATCACTTGTGTTCCGATGCCCTCGATCCGCGCTTGCTGATGGGCATATCGAAAACCAGCCAGCTCGAAACGCAGTGCAGCGCCGACCGCGAGCTCCGGACGGTATTGACCGGGCAAGAGCGCGAGCACGGTGCAACTCGCGTCGGGGCGATTGAGCGTCGCGATGACGTCGCCTGCTGCGACCGACTGGCCCGACCGAACACGGATGTCACCGATCGTGCCCGCGTACGGCGCGCGAATCGCGAGCTCGTCCAGATGAATCGCAGCGAGATCGCGCTGGGCGTTCAACGATGCGAGAGCCTGGCGTGCCACGACGTCCGCTGGATCGCGGAGCGCCATCACCAGTTGGAGATCGAACTCTTTGCCGATGCGTTGCAGCTCGCCAAGCTCGCGCGCTGCATGCAGGCGAACCACCAGCTGCCCCTGTTCGATGTGTTCACCGGGCGCAGTCTCGATCGCAGCGATCGTCCCCGCGACGTTCGTTCGGAGCTCGATGTCACCGCGCTTCCAGATGATCGCAGGCCCGACTGCATAGTCGTAGACCTGTGCCAACCAGCCGTAGCTGCCCATCATCGAGAAAGCCAACACGAGAATCCAATAAGCCCAGCGTGTCCAAGCTGGCGTGAGGCGAATGACATCCGATGCGATGGAGCCATGTTCCGCATGCTCGAGTGCGCGCCGGCGAAATAGGTCTTGGATCGTCATGAACCACCTCCTCCAGCGCTGCGGGGTAGGTCGGTTGAAGTCACGATCACTGAGACGATCGCACCCAACAAACGCGCGCCGGCGCTTTCTTCGGACGGCGTAGTGGCCTCGGCGAACAGCGTTCTCGACGACGCATCGACCTCGGGCGCGATGCGATCGACGACTCCGATCAGCGGAGGTGCGTCCGGTGCGCTCGTCGAACGCGCGATGATCCGCGCGCCGAGCATGATTCGCTGCGCGTCCACCTCGCGGACTGCGAAGCGCACTCGGATCGCTCCATCTTCGATGATGCGCACGATCGCTTGACCTGCCCCGACTGTGGCGCCTGCATCGAGGTAACGAGACGCGATCGTACCGCTGAACGGCGCGCGAACTTGCGCGAGCGCTTCGACGGTCGTGAGCTGTGCGACGTGCGCACGTTTTTCGGCGAGCTCGGCCTGCGCTTGTTCCAGCTGGGCGCTCCGCGCTTCGCGATCGAACCGAGCTTCGGCGAGCTCCTCCTCGGTCGCGAGTTGCGCCCCGGCCAACTTCGCCAGACGGCTGACCTTGTCTTCGAGCCTGCTCAACTCGAGCGTCGCGCGCCGCACTTGTGACGTCGTTGCACCGCCCGCCGCGGTCGCCATCTCGAGGTCGTGGCGCGCCAGCTCCGTGGCCAAGCTCGCGATCACACCGCCCGCCTCGACGTGGTCACCCAGCCGTACGTGCACGGCTCGCAGCCGACCCGCATACGGTGCACCTACATCGGTCGCCTGCGAAGGTACGACGACACCGATGCCGCCGATCGGAAGCGCCGGCCTGTCCTCGCCGCTATCGGCTGCAGGCTGAACTGCGGCGGGCCGCAAGATCGAAACGCTGGGTGCGTGTGCGTCTCTTGCGACCCCACTAGCCAACGCAATCAATGGGAAGGTGATCAAAATCGCCGCGAGCATTCGCATGGCTTTGCTGGTTCCAGCTCAATAGAGCGTCGCCAGTGCTCGACGTGAACCGCGCACACTTCAAAAAAATGCGCTGGATCGATCGAATGCACATTCACACCGGTGCCGCTCGCCGCTCTTCATCGGTCGGAACCGAGTCGCAATGAGGCACCACACCGGTGCGGAAGGCGGCTGGCAAAACATCGCGAGGTCACCATGGCTAACGACAACGAGAACAAGCAGGACACGGACGAAGTGCTCACCGAGCTCGATTCGAGCGAGCTCGACATGGTCTCGGGCGGGCGGGGCAAGATTTGCCCGTTCCTGTACATCGAATGGGGCAAAGCGACGGCGTCCGAAGTCGTGGCGTGAACATAGAGCGCGGTGGATGCGTGACTGCGCGCATCCACCGCTCATCCTTCGAGGTTCATCATGGACGCCGCGCATCTCGAGTCAGCATTGGCCAATCATCGTTACTTCGGTCGCGCCGATTATCTCGCCGACCGCGTACTCGATTTGTATCGACAGCGATTGGGGCGACTCGCCCCCGCGTTCGGCGCCCTTCGCCTGGTCGAACATCTCGCTCGATTGCCGCAGCTCGCGCGCTTCGAGTTCGTCCGTGATCCGACGTTCCGCGCAGCGACGGATCAGGCGCTACTGTCGACTCGGGGCGAGTCCACCCACCTCAGCGATGCACGCATCGAAGCGCTGATCCGCGAGGCCTGCGAAGGCACGCCTGAAGCTACTGCGCCGCTCCTCGCTCGAACCAGCGCGCTACGCCTGCAACCGCACGGGCTCGTGATCTGGGACGCGGAGCGCGTGGAGACCACGGCCGAGCAGGCGGCCGCGCAGCTATTCTCGACGTTGCTTCCGCTGCTGACGTTCTGCCGCGTAACACCGAGCGAGCTGGCGACACTCGAACGCGGCGCGCAGCTGCTCGAACGGATGCTTCCGACGCTCACGCCGAGCGTGTTGCGGCACGTCGGGCTGATCGCGGTCGCCGAGAGCGCAGCGACGCCGCGGCCCGGTGACGGCGGAGAGCCGCGCTTCTTTCGCTCTGCGACGTTGGCCGCGTTGCCCGGTACGATCTTGTTGTCGCGCTCGGTGCTCGAAAGTCCATGGACGGCCGCCGCCGCGCTGTTGCACGAGGCGCTGCACTTGAAGTTCATCGACCTCGAGTACACCCACACGATCGGGAGCGCGGCCGAGCGGGCAGGTGCAATCGCGCCCATCACGCCTCCCTGGCACGCTGCAGTGACGGGGCCTGATGCTTGGCCGATCAAACGCGCGATGACTGCGCTGCACGTGTACGTCGGGCTGTCGCTGTTCTACTGGAAGAGCTTCGAGCCGGACGCGGTGTTCGAGGAGCTCGCGGGCGAACCGCGACCGGCTCAGATCGCTTCGCAGCTTCAATGCGCGATCGACCGAGCGAGGTATCTGTCGTCGCAGCTCGAGCCGCGCGCGACTGCGTTGGGTGCGGCCGGTCGACAATTCGTGAAATGGCTCAGCAGCTTGGTCGATTCGCTCGAGCCGCAGGCTGTACGCGCGGAAGGATGAGCGAGCGTGAAGCGCCTCCGTGCCGCGGTCTTTGCTCTCGGGCTGCTCGGCGCAAACGCACATGCAGAAGACGTACGCGTGCCTGATGCGAGTGCACTCGAACCTGCGCGCGCGGGTCGGAACGTCCACGCCTGGCGCGAGGCCGTGGCGCTACTCGCCCGCGCCGATCCCGAGTTGGCTGCGGCGACCGAGGCGAGCGAGCGCGCGCAGGCAGTGGCCGATCAGGCGCTCGCGGGCGTTCTGCCGCGTCTGCAGCTATCGGCGGCATTCGAGTATCGACCGCTCGCTCCGCTGCTCGATTTGCGCTCGGGGCAGATCGAGAACACGTGGTTGTCCAGCTCGACCTGGACGCCGTCGACCGCACTGGAGGTGTCGATTCCAGTGTTTGCGCTACAACAGTGGGCGCATCTGCGAGCCGCGAAGCGGTTTGCGGATGCGGCTGAGGCTGAGCTGCGCAGCACGGGCCATCGGGTCAAGACTGCGCTCGCGGCGACCCTGATCGCGACCGTGACCGCGGAACGCTTGGGCGAGGTTGCGCGAGATGGCGTGCGCGCTGCGAACAGTCGCTTGGCGCTCGCGCAGAGCCGAAAAGACCTGGGCGCCGCGACTGCCCTCGACGTCCGGCGCTTCGAGCAGGACGCGCTCTCTGCGCGTGCGAGCGTCATCGCTGCGCACGAAGCGATCTGGCGTACGCGTGAAGCGCTGGCGATCGCAGTCGGTAGCCGCACCTCGGTCGGAGTCTCGCCGGAGCTGACTGTCGACCAGATGGTGCGTGATGCGACGGCTCAATGCCGACCCGTGCCGGGCGTCGAGGAGCGACCGGAAGTCGCCGCCGCTGCCAGCAGCAGGCGTGCGGCGACTGAGACGGTGCGCGAAGCGCGTTCCGCGTATTGGCCCACGGCTGCGGTGACGACACGCTACGAACTTGCGCGAACGACCGCGAGCGATGGGACCCAGTCCTCGCAGCGGCTGACGACGCAGGTTTGGAGTGTGCTCGGGGTACTCACGTGGACGCTGTTCGACGGGGGCGAACGCGCAGCCGTCACGCGCGAGACAGAGGCCGCGGAGCGTCACGCCCGCGCCCGACTCAGCGCGGCTCGCGGACACGCCGCGATCGCGACCGAGCGCTCGAAAAAAATCTTGGAGAGTGCCGAAGACGCGCGCGCGGTCGCCGAGGCGGCGCTCGAGACGGCGCGTGAGACGGACCGCTTGACGCGTCTCGAGCAGCAGCTGGGTCGCGGGAGTGCGTTCGAAGCCGTCGGTGCGGCCGCGAGCTTGCGGCGAAGCGAGCTCGAGCTGACCTTGCGCCAGTATGCGCTAGTCCAAGCGCGGTTCGGCGCCATGCTTGCACTAGCCGACTGTCACTGATCCGCGCGAGCGACCGATCCTGCAGCTGTGAGCTGCGTCATTGTTGCAGCTCACAGCTGCGGGCACAGTCGATTCTGCGAGCGCGAGCCAGGTACGGCCGCGCACGACTGGGGGGTACGCGGTATGGACGGTGATCGCGACGTGCACGAGCTCTCGATTCGAGAACGCCATGCCGCCGGTGATTTGCAGGCTGCGGCGGACCTCGTGCTGCGCGCTTACGGCGTCCAGATCCAACGATTTCTCGCGGCGCGTTCACGCGACAGAACCTGCGCCGATGAGGCGTACGCCGAGTTCGAGTTCGATCTCTGGCGAGGGCTCGCCGGCTTTCGGTGGGAGTGTTCGGCGCGGGTCTGGGTGTATACGCTCGCGCGGCGCGCGATGATTCGCTGTTCCCAGCGCGCTCGCCAACGTCAGCGGCGCGAAGTCCTGCGGTCTCAACCGGGGCAGAACAAAGCGTGTACGGTGCGAACCGAGACGCGCACCGCGTTGCGGACTCGCTCGAAGCAGCGGATCCAGGAACTTTGGCGGCAGTTGCCCGAAGCGGATCAAACGCTGCTGCTGCTGCGGATCAGTCGTCAACTGGAATGGAAAGAGATCGCTTGCGTGATGGGTGCGAGCACGGATCCGCAACGTGCGCTCGAGGTGGAGACAGCCCGCTTGCGCAAACGCTTTCAGCTCGTCAAAGCGAAGCTGCGCAAGCTCGCGGACGAAGACGGACTACTCGCGGGGCGCACGGTGCAAACGCCTTCGCAGGACTGTGACCCGTGCTGAGGCCCGAGCGAACGGCGCAGCGCACGTCTTGGGACTCGTTCGATGCGCTGATCGAAGAGGCGATGCAGCCCGCAGCGGCGGAGATCGCCGAGGACCCGGTGGCGCTGCCACTCGGGGCCACGATCGCGGGGGATCGGTTCCGGATCTTGCGGCGATCGTGGCCCGGCGGCACGGGGCTCGTGTATGCGGCGTTCGATTCGGAGCGCAATGTGAACGTCGCGCTCAAAGTTTTGATGAGTCGTGATCCGGGCAGCCTACGTCTCAAACGCGAGTTTCGCGCGCTCGAGGGCATCAAACACCCGAACCTGCTGCAGCTGCACGAGTTGTTCGCCGAACACGGTCGCTGGTTCTTCACTATGGACCTGATCGAGGGCGAACATTTCGACGACTGGGTCCGACCGGGTGGAACACTCGACCCGAACCGGTTGCGTTCGGCGCTCTCGCAATTGTTTTCGGCAGTGAACGCGATTCACGCGGCCGGCAAGATCCATCGCGACCTCAAGCCGAGCAACGTTCTACTCACTGCGCGTGGTCGGGTCGCCGTGCTGGACTTCGGGCTCGTGGCGGACGTGCTGCAGGCCGAGACGTCACGACGTGCCAGAGTCCCGAGCGGCACGCCGGCGTACATGGCGCCGGAATTGCTGAACGGAGGCGCGGGCAGCGCGGCGAGTGATCTGTACGCGATCGGTGTGATGTTGTTCGAAGCCCTCACCGGTCGATTGCCGTTCGCCGGCACGGCGGCGGAAGTGCGCAGGGCCAAGCTCCTCGAACCGCCCGCGTTTCCCGACGTGCCAAGCGAGCACGTCGACACCCAGGATCTGTTTGCGCTCTGCCGCGCTTTGCTGGCCCGAGATCCGCACGCGAGGGCCGAATACGCGCAGTTGTCTGCACCGCTGGCCGCGGCGTCCCGCACGCGAACGCCATCCGATGCTGCAGCCGCGAGCTGTAGCGCTCCAACGCTCGAGCTCGTCGGCCGTGACGCCGAGCTGAAGGTGTTGCGCTCTGCCTACGATGCGATGCGCGGCGGCGAGCGAGTGGTGCTCGACATCTCCGGCGAGAGCGGAGTCGGCAAGACTGCGCTGTGTGAAGCTTTCTTTCGTGGGCTGCAGGCCGAAGGTGAGGCGCTGGTGTTGTCCGGTCGGTGTTACGAGTGTGAGAGCGTGCCGTTCAAAGGCTTCGATGCGATCATCGATGCCCTGACGCGTTACCTCGAACGTCTCCCGGCAGCGCGGGTCGCTGCGTTGCTACCGCGCGACATGCACGCATTGGTCGAGCTCTTTCCCGTGCTCCGTCGCGTGGACGCTCAGCCTAACCCGGGAAGATCGCCGCAGCACACCGCCGATGCTCGCGAGCGCCAACGCCGCGCATTCCGCGCGCTCACCGAGCTGCTACGCAACATCTGCGACGGACAGCCGATCGTTCTCCACGTCGACGACATGCAGTGGACCGACGACGACTCGATCGACTTGCTCCACGACTTGCTCGCCGAGCGCAACGCGCTGCCAGTGCTGTTCATCCTCAGCCGGCGCGACGGTCTGAGCGATCGCGGCGCTCTCACGTTGCCGACTCGCAAGCTCGAGCTGGCGCCGCTTTCGCTTGCCGACGCTACGTATTTTGCTACTTGGCTTCTCGAACGACGCGATCCGACGAAGGTCGGCCTGGCCGCCGCGATCGCGCATGAGTCTCGCGGCAATCCCTTGTTTGCGACCGAGCTCGCGCGGTTTGCGTCTGGTGCAACCGCAAGCACGAGTGAGCCGCTCACGACGAGTCTGAGCGCGCTCCTCGCCAACTCGATCGCGAGCCTATCGGATGCGAGTTGTACGCTGTTGTCCACGCTGGCGCTCGCGGGGCAACCGATCGCGCTCGAGACCGCGCTCGATGCTTCGGGTGCCGCGTATTGCGATCTCGACGTGCTTCGCGGTTTGCAGCTGGTTCGAACGCACGTGCGCAACGAGCACAAGTTGATCGAGTGCTACCACGATCGCATCCGCGAAGACGTCGCGACTCGACTTCCGAGTTCGGAACGCCAGCGAGTGTACCGCGCGCTGACACAGGCCTTGCAAGCGCGCGATCCGGCGGATCCGGAGCTGCTCTGCCGCTGTCTCGCGGCATCGGGCGACCTGCCGCGGGCGGCCTACTTTGCTCTGGCCGCGGCGGATCGCGCTGCGGCGATGCTCGCGTTCGAACACGCTGCGATGTTGTATCGCAAAGCGCTCGAGCTCGGGCTCGACACCGAAGTGCAAGTGCGTGACGCGTGGCAGAACCTCGGCCACGTGCTCGAGAGTGCAGGGCGCGGCCGGGAAGCCGCGGATGCATATCAGGCTGCTGCGCGGCGAAGTGAGGGCTATCCGCGTCTCGATCTACAGCGGCGCGCCGCCGAGCAGCTCCTCGCGACCGGCTACGTCGAACGAGGCACCGCGCTGATCCAGGGCGTTGCCGCCGCGGTGAACTTGAGTTGTGCGACGAGCAAGCCCGCTGCCGCGCTGCAACTGGCGTGGAATCACTCGAAGCTTCGCCTGCGCGGGCTGGGCCGGAGGGCGCCACGAACGTTACGCACTGAGCTTGCGACATTGCGCTTGCGAACCGCGAATACGCTGGTTACGGGTTTGATCGGTTACCAGCCGCTGCAAGCGGCCGATATCGCGAGTCAGTATTTGATGTCGGCGCTCGGCGCAGGCGATTCGCTGCACCTCGTGCGTGCACTCGGTCTGAACACGATGCTCAGCAGTACCGTCGCTCCGCATAGCGCCTGGACGTACCGGTTGCTTGCTCGGATGGACGAAGTGCAAGCCGTAGATTCGCCGGAGTCTTCAGGCTTCTCGCGAGTCGTGCACGGCGTCGTCGCTCACAATCACGAACGGTTTCGCGCCGCGCGTACGGAGTTGGCGGGGGCGCGCAAGGCTCTGGCGGAGTCGGCCGGCGTAGCTTGGGAGCTCGACGCGGTCCACATCTTCGATCAGGCGAGCGCTTGTGCATGCGGCGACTACGCAGATCTCGTGCGCGACACGCCGGGCTTGATCGACGAAGCATTTCGGTGCGGCCGGCTCTATGCAGGCGCCGCGTTGAGCGGCGTTTGTGGTCTCCCGGCGTGGCTCACGCCCGATGATCCCGCGAGCTACGCCGATCGCCTGACCCACGCCAGGCGCTGCTGGCCGTCGCCGGAACGCCCCGACTGGCCGGACCATCTGCTGTTGATGGGTGAAGTGATGCTTTCGATCTACGTCGGCCGGCCTGAGACAGGTTTGGAGCTTCTGGAGAACAGGCGTGCGGCCCACGCGAGCTCGCTAAGCTCGAAGTCTTCCATGATCAAGCTGGCGTTCTTTGCGCGGCGTGGGATGTGTGCGGCCTCGGCATTGCACGGTCCAAATCGCGACCGGCGCGATCCACGGCGCAGCCAATGGCGGCGGGTACTTCGCGAGTGCATCGATGCGTTGCAGCGTGTCGGTGGCAACCGGTCGCGCAGCATCGCGCAGCTCTTGAAAACGGTACTCGCACTCGAGGCTGGGCGAGTGGAGGAAGGGGTCGGCGGCTTACGTGCCACGCTCGCGCTCCACGAGCAGGCCGAAAGCGCGATGGCCGCTGCAGCGACGCGGCAGCGCCTCGGGCGCTTTATCGGAGGTGAGGAAGGCAGAGCGCTGCGGCGCGAGGGCGAGCGTTTCATGCGAACGCAAGGTGTCAAGAACGTCGATGCGATGAGCGAGTTGCTGTGCCCCGGTTGTTCGCAGTGATGTCAGTGTCCGTCGCGTGGGTGCAAATGCGCGAGCTCAAAAACCTGCATCCCTGCGGGGGACAAGAGTGCAGTCGCTCGGAGCGGCAGTTGTGTGCGCTGGATGGGCACATGCGCTCCTCGCACAGGTGTGGTTACGCGGCTAAAGTCGATCGAAGCGTCACTTGATAGGTACTATCTCGGAGTGAAGACGAAGACCGACCTCACGCGGCCGGGCTACAGAAACTCGGACAGGTCCACGACCCGTCAAGACACCGAACACGGTGCCGAGCAGCTTTCTGAGCCGGCGCTCAGCCGCGCTCCCGCCGTAGGGTCGCGGGTCGGACGCTACCGCCTGCTCCAGGAGCTTGGCGCCGGCGGCATGGGAGTCGTGTACGAAGCGCTCGATCCCGAGCTCGATCGCAAGGTCGCCATCAAGCTGGTGCAGCCCCGCTTTCACAAAGCGCAGCTGGTTCGCGAAGCGCGCGCGTTAGCCCGGCTGTCTCACCCCAACGTCGTCATCATTCACGACGTCGGCGACGCGGACGGTCGCACGTTCATCGCGATGGAGCTGATCCACGGGCACACGCTCCGGCAGTGGCTCGCACAACAGCCGCGCAGCTATCGGGAAATCCTAGATGTCCTTGTCCCCGCGGGCCGAGGACTCGCGGCCGCACATGCCGCACAGCTGGTGCATCGCGATTTCAAGCCCGAGAACGTCATGGTGGGACACGACGGTCGCGCGCGCGTGCTCGACTTCGGAATCGTGAGCGCGCTCGTCGCGGAAGGTGTGGGCACACCTGGCGAGCAGAGCGAATCGGGTTCACGCGCCGACGCGCACGCAGCGGATGGCGGCGGGAACGACCGATCCGAGGCGAGCAGCGGGTTCGCCGGCACGCCCGCCTACATGGCACCCGAACAGTTGAGTGCACACGCCGTCGACGAGCGCGCCGATCAGTTTAGTTTCTGCGTGGTGTTGTGGGAGGCGATCTACGGCGAACGGCCCTTTCAAGGCGTTACGGTGAGCGATCGGGTGAGCGGGCGAGCGAGCATCCGACCCACTGAGCCTGCACAGCGCACTGTCCCTCTCTGGCTGCACCGAATTCTCATCCGCGGACTGTCGAACCACCTCGGCGCGAGGCACGCCTCGATGGATGTTCTGCTGGACGGAATCGAGGCAGGGCTCGCGCGTGAGGATGCTGCGGCGCGCTTGATCGGTCGGCGCTACGATCCGATCCAGCCGGCGCGAGGGTCGAGTAACGATACGCTCGCTCGGGCGCTGGATCGTCTGACTGGCAAAGTCGTAACCATTCAGCGCGTGACGCGCTTGAACGGCGGCGATGGGGATCTCACACAAGCGGGCGTCAAACTCGCGCGGGTGTTTCGGGACCTCGCGTCGCTGCGTCACCCGAATCTCGTCGGCGTGCTCGACTTTGGTTTCGAGAACAAGGTCAGTCCGTACTTCGTCCTCGACCTACGTGACGCCGGTGTCAGCCTGCGCGCCGCGTTGAGTGATCAACCAGAGCGGCCAGTCTTCGACGATCTCGTCCAAATCTTGCGCGCACTCAGCTATCTGCACCGACACCGGATGCAGATCGGGGCACTCACACTCGACGACGTGTTCGTGATCGATCACGAAGTGAAAGTGCTCCCCTTGAACGACGTGATGAGTGCCGAGCAGCGCGCCGCAGTTCGGGCCGCGGATACGGCACGCGAGAATGCGGCGGGGGTGGCCGCTGATCTGCGCGCGTTTGGGCTTCTCGCGTTGCAGGTCCTCGCGATTCGCTATCCATCCGGCAGCGCGCGCGGACACGAGGGCAGCGATCTGTCCTCCATCGAGGTCGACCCGAAGGTCAGAGCCGTCTTGGCGCGGCTGCTCGATCCAGACTCGTCGCACCAATACGAGAATGCTGATGCCGTGATCGACGCGCTGGCAGACGCGATGGGTCGGTCGCTCTCCGCGGAGACGATTCAAACGCGTGAGAGTCGGCTGCGAGCGGCGCCACTCATGGGGCGTGAGGCGGAAGTAAAGCGACTGAGTTCTGCCGTCCAGGACGTGTGCAACGGTGCAGGCGGTGCATGGCTCATCTGCGGCGAGAGCGGAGTCGGTAAGTCCCGTTTGCTCGATGAAGTACGTACGCTCAGCTTGGTGCGAGGCGCGCTCGTCCTTCGCGGACAAGAGCAGAGTGAGGGTGGCAGCCCCTACCGGCTGTTTCGCGATGCGCTGCGCTGGCTGGCTCTGCTGACCGACCTCGACGAGCTCGAAGCCGGTGTGCTTCTACCGATCGTGCCGGACCTGTCGAGCGTTCTCGATCGACCGGCGACGCCGGCGCCGGAGTTGGATGCGTCCGCGATGCACGCGCGCACCTGCGACGTGGTGACGAGCATCCTGCGGCGGCAGAAGCAACCGATCGTTCTCTTGCTGGAGGACGTGCAGTGGTCTCGCAGCGACAGCCTCGAGTTGCTCAAGCGGGTCGTCCCGATCACCGCCGACATGCCGCTGCTCGTCGTGGCCACGGCCCGCAACGATGAACGCCCGGGCCTGCGTGATGCGCTGACGGGCATGACACCGCTCGATCTGAACCGACTCTCGCAAGAAGCCGTCGAGGATCTCTTGGTGGCGATGACCGGCGAATCGGCGCGGCGGCCGGAAGTCGTGAACTTGCTCTGGCGCGAGACGGAGGGAAACGCATTCTTCCTCGTCGAGGTGATGCGCGCGCTCGCCGAGGAGTCGGGCGGTACGGCGCGGATCGGTGCAGGCTCGCTGCCCGACAAAGTGTTCGCCGGCGGAATCCGGCGTGTCGTTGGACGACGGCTCGAGCAGGTGCCGGCAGAGGCACGGCCGCTGCTCGGGATGGCAGCTGTGATCGGCAGGACGATCGACATGGGCCTGCTTGCATCGCTCGCGCCGGAAGCCGATCTCGAGCGCTGGGCCACACAGTGCGTCGAAGGGTCGGTCCTGGAACGAAACAGCGAGGGCACTCGCTTCGCGCACGACAAGTTGCGCGAGGGAGTGCTCGCGGAGCTTTCAACCGAAGACAAACGACAGTTCTCCCGGCTCGTCGCGGGTGCAATCGAACGCGGGCCGACCGATCGCGCGGATCGGTACTCGCTCTTGACGCATCACTTCGGCAAGGCCGGGGATCGCGACAAAGAGGCGCAGTACGCCGCTCTGAGCGGCGAGCAGGCAATTCAGAGCTTCGCGATTGCAGAGGGGAAGGCTCTGTTGGCCCGGGCGCTCGAGCTGAGCGAGGAAACCAGTACGACAGCACGTAGCCGCGCACGGCTTCACCGACTGTTGGGAGAGACTTGTTACTACGAAGGTCGGTTCGACCAAGCGCTGTCGCATCTCACTTGCACGTTGTCGCTAGTCGGGATCGCGATGCCGGTGTCGCGATTCGACTGGGTGTTGTTTCTGGTGCGGCAGCTGTTCCTCCAGATATTGCTCTACACGGGCTTGATCCGACCGACACGTGCGAGCACGGCTGCTGCCCAAGATGCGAACGAAGCTTCGTGGGCTGCGGCGCGCGCGGCCACGGTCTACAGCTACGACATGGACATGCTGCGCGGTCTGACTCTGAGCCTGGTCTCCGTGAATCAGGTTCGCCGCGGTGCCGAGGAGAATCCGTTCGGCCTCGGCGTGCTCGGGTATGCGGGCGCGAGCATCAAGCTCAAGGTCGGCGCAACCTATTTTCGTCGCGCTCGGCAACATGCGGTGAGTACGCCTGACAACCGTCGAACCTTGGCCGACGTGATGCATCTCCAGGCTTCGTATTTGGTCTCAGCCGGTCGACTGGATGATGCCGACCGCGTCGCGCTCGAGAGTGCCGAGGTTGCCGAGCAGATCGGCGACGAGATGGCGGCGTCCGTCGGCCTCAACATCGCCTCGATCTGCGATCATCTTCGAGGAAGGCTCCCGCGCATGCTCAGTCGCGCGCAGAACAACCAGGCGTACAGCGACGGGGAACATAAACTGTTGCGCGCGACGTCGCTGGCTCTCGCGCTGTGCGAATTGGGGCAGCCGCAAGCGGCGCTGGTTGCACTCCAGCCTCGGGCAGGTGATCCGCCGCCTCAGCTGCGAGTCACGCGCGCGACCATGCTCGGCGTAGTCGCACTGGCGCACGCTCGCAAGGGTGCGCTTCCTGCAGCTTGGGCTGCAGTTCAAGAGTGCTTGCAGATGCGCGTCGCGGGCGCGTTAGTCCCGGCTTCGTGCAGTGTCATGCTCACGGGGCCACTGGTCGCCACGCTCGCGTGTTGGGCTCGCGCAATCGATGGTGCGCCGCTCGAAGCGGCCGCCTACGCGCGGGCTGCGCGTTGGTTGCTCCGTCAGCTCCGCGCGTACGGTCGAGCGTGCCGACCCGGTGCGGCGATGGCTGAGTACTTCGACGGGCATGTTCGAGCGTTGTCCGGTGATCGGAGCGGAGCGGTGCGCGCTTGGACACGGGCGAGCGACCGCGCGGCCGCACTCGGCATGCGCTACTACCAGGGGCTCGCTCGGCTCGAGCTCGGTCGCGCTTGTCCGGTCGGCACGCCGAAGCGCGTCGAGCATCTCGAACGCGCCGCGGCGCTGCTCACGGAGTGCGGCGTCGGCGACTACGAGTGGACTACCGACGCGTTCGGTACCGGTACCGTACGTCGCGCACTCGAGAGCTGAGCGATGTAGATGCAGTCGAACAAGAACGTCGTGATGTAGAGGAAGTAGAAGAAACTGAAGTTCGTGAGCTCGGGATGTTTGGCCGGCATCCACTTGATGCACATGATCGATTCGCACAGCGTGCCCAACATCTTCAGCCACGCGACGGAGTATGAGAGTCCTCGGTGAGTCGGCCGTGCCAGGAACATGAACACGAACAGAATGCTCATCCCCATGTTGATGATGAACGCCAGGACAAACCCGTCTTGGTCCTGGTAAGTCATCGGGAACGTGTACTGTCCGAGAAATGCGAGGATGAACGTGCCGGCGACGACCGGGTAGAAGTACTCGCGAATCTGCGCGAACGTCTGTTGATCGCGCCCGTACAACAGAAGCTGCGTGATGATCACGGCATCCATGGCCAGCCAGGCGATGTCGGCATAGTGGAACGCGGGCTCGCGACGCACGGCGACCCAGAAGAAGACCGAGAGGATCTCCCAGGTGATGTTCATGCAGATCGCGGCTAAGGGAATGCCATAAGTCTTCTGCCGGAAGCACGTCACGATGACGAGCAGATATGCGGCGCCCCACAGCACGCATCCGACAACGCCCGCGCCGAGTGCCCACAACGGGACTTCTTCGACTGTTGTACTGCCCAGTAAGATCGAGAACAGTGCTCTCAGGTGCATGAGGGCATCTCCTGCGTGGCGTTAGTCAGTGTGCTTTTGCCGAGCCGCTCGCCCAGTGCTGCTGGAGCTCTAGTGGGATCGAGAACGGCGTACGGTTGACGCGTTCGAAGCTCAGGAACCCGGCAATCAGCTCTCGGCCAACGACGCCTGCGATGCCGCTCTCGAGTGGGTTTTCGATACCGTGTTTGGCCAACAGTGCATCGAATCCGACCGCTAAGCGCGTGACGTCCAAGGTCCAGTTCGGAGCCGGAACTCCGAGCATGTCAGCGATGTTGCGTCCGGTGAGTGCTTCCGGCTGCAGGAAGAAGTGCAGCATGCTCGCCGGCATTCCGTGGAGCAGCGCCGGTAGCAGGCCCTGGTAAGCCTTCACGAGAGCGCTCGCCAACTCTTTGCCCTGTGGCGACGACTCGCCCTGCGCTTTGAAGATGTGCCACGCGAGTGAGCGACCCTCGGCAACGTTTGCAGGGATCAGATCCTCGCGCACGCCCATGATGCGCCCGATCTCCATCCAACAGTAAAAGTAGGCTTCGCGCTCGGATTCGCTGACGGGAAGGCTGAGCCGCTCGAGTCCCGCAAGGACGATATAGGCGAACGTCATGAGCGTGCCTGCGAGATCCTCCTGATTGACGGGCACTCCGAGCTCGAACACGTCCCACGGTGCACTCGGATCATGTTGGATGAGGTGACGCACCGCCGCATGCATCAGGCGAACCTTCTGCGCGACGCGAACGCCGCGACCTTGGGGACTGAGGCCGCCTCGCGCCATTACATCCACGACCATTTGTGTCGTCTCGAGGACGCGCCTTGTCGGACGGTTCGACAGAAAGCCCGTCCGGTAGAGCACTTGCACGCCTTTGCCCGCGGCATAATCCATCGGTAGACCGTAGAAGCCGAGAACCGCGAGCATCTCGGGCCCGAGGCGTTCGAAGAGCTGCTCGCCCAGCGCGACCTTTTCCGAATCCAAACCGCGCACATGCGCAGTGCTTTCGAGATAGGCGCGGACGATCGGGGGAAGCTGCTCCGGCGGTAACCCGTCGTTGTTGACCAGCGTCCGCATCAGACCGTTGACGGCGTTCGTTCCGCCGTCCGCGAAGAGCTGGTCGACCACGGCGTCAGCGATCGGATCGCCAACCATTCGCATCTCAGCAAGCGATTGCTCGTTCCACGTGCCACCCATTCGGATCATCTCCCTCGTCAAGCCGGCTAGCGCTGACTCACGCGCTACTGGTCACCGCCGCAACGCAGCTTTGGTTCGACCATTACAGCGTATTGCTGGCGCCGTGATCTAGTGGAGAGCTGCTAGCGCGGTGTGTTGACAGTAAGTTCCGAATACAAGTGAACAGTAAGCGGGTGCGCTGCGCTGGCTGTTGGTGTCAGGTAAATCGTGCGCTCAACCTGGGCGTAGGTGGGCGTTCAGGCTGCAGCGCACCAGCAACTTTGCTAGCCAGTCTCCGCAAGGGTTGATTGTGTCGCGGCCGACCGCCACGCTTGTGGCTAGTGTAAGCCTTGGCCTCGCAGCTCGACACTTCCCCGGACGACTACAAAGAACCCACGGATTCAGTGGGGCGCGGCCCTCGCAGTGAGGCGGCGCTAACCGTTTTGCGTGGTGAGCTGCCTGGTGCGTTGTTCCCGTTGAGCGCCGACGCCATGGTCATCGGTCGCGATACGGACGCAGCGATCTCGTTGCCCGATCACAGCTTGTCGCGGCAACACGCGCGCGTGTCGCGCCAAGGCGGCGTCTACACGATCCAAGATCTCGGCAGCACCAATGGCACGTTCGTCGACGGCATGCGTGTCGCGGGTCCGCGTGTGCTCGAGGATGGCTGCCGCGTTCACCTTAGTACGCGAACCGTGTTGCACTTCCGGTTGTATGACGCCGTCGAGCTCGCGGCGGCGTGCGCGACCTACGCGCTGACCGTCCGCGATCCGTTGACCGGCGTTTACAACCGGCGTTACTTGCAGGAGCGACTCGGGTCCGAGGCTGCGTACTGTCGGCGTCACTGCACGCCCCTGTCGGTGATCATGCTCGACATCGATCACTTCAAGCGCATCAATGATCAGCACGGCCACGGTGTCGGCGACCACGCGTTGTGTTCGCTCGCGAATACGTTGTCCGAGTTGACGCGTCGAGAAGACGTATTGGCGCGGTATGGCGGTGAAGAGTTCGCGTTGATCGTGCGTGGCATCGATCGTCAGGAGACGCTCGCCTTGGCGGAACGAATTCGTGGCGAGGTTGCGGGCCGGCCATTGCCGATCGCGGATGGCTCGGTGTCGTTCACGGTCAGCGTTGGCGTTGCGCACTGCGAGAACGGCGACGACAGCACCGCGCAGCGGTTGCTCGAGGTCGCGGACCGAGCGCTCTACGCAGCAAAGGATGCGGGCCGCAATCTCGTATCGATCGCGCCAGCGCTCGGTTGAGTGGATCGCTGCGGGCAGTCTGCACACGGAGCGTCGGTAGCAACTCACCCGTGCGTGCGATAGCGGGGCCTGGAACGATGAGCACTCTCAGCTCGCAACGCCGAGCTGCGTGAACCGTCACGTTGCGGCTCAGCTCGTCGCAGTCGTGATCACGGATCCGATGAGCGGGCTGAGCATGGTCAAGATGGCTTGAACGCCGTCGCCACTCGTTACTCGTTACTCCGAGCTCTGAGGCGGGCGCGATCGGTTGGAGCAAACCGCGTGTGACTCGCACGCTCCCCGCGGTAGAGCTATCGCGAACGAGGGCGGGTTTTGCGGTGTGTTCGCGCACCCACGATCATGTACAACCGCGGCCCATGCCACGCGCCGCCGGGCATATGCTGCTCTCCGCACTCGCTTTCAGCTTGATGACCTTGTTCGTCAAGCTCGCGGGCGCTCGATTGCCGACCCAAGAGATCGTGCTCGCCCGCGCACTGTTGACACTCCTCTTCACACTCGTAGCGCTGTGGCACGCAGGCGTCGCTCCGCTCGGGAGCAAACGACCGCTGCTGTGGCTTCGCGGGGTGACCGGCTCATTGGCACTCCTTTGCGTCTACTACGCCGTGACGCACCTTCCGCTCGCAGAGGCCACGGTCCTGCAATACTTGTATCCCCCGATCACGGCAGCACTCGCCGCCTGGCTGTTGCACGAACGACTGAACCGCGTGGTGTTCGTGTGTCTGGGGCTCGGCATCGCCGGTATCGTATTAGTCGCCCAGCCTAGTGCGTTGTTCGGTTTACACAGTCAGCCGCTGCCCTCATTCGCAATCGCTGCAGCGATCGGCGGCGCGATTCTGAGCGCCTGCGCCTACGTAATCGTGCGTAAGTTGGGAGCGACCGAACACCCGATGGTAATCGTGCTGTACTTCCCACTGATCGCACTACCGATATCGCTTCCTGGCTTACTGGAGCACTTCGTCTGGCCGCACGGAGTCGAGTGGTTGTGGTTGCTGATGGTCGGAGTGTCGACGCAGATCGGCCAGGTCTCGATCACCCGTGCGCTGTCGCTCGACGCCGCCTCGCGCACGGCTGCGTACTCCTACGTGCAGGTGCCGTTGTCAGCTTTGTGGGGCGCGCTGTTCTTCGATGCCTGGCCCAATGGCTACAGCGTGTTAGGCGCGCTGCTCATTCTGACCGGAGCACTGTTGAACTTGCGTGCGCACAGCTCGCGCGCGCAGCCGCGATGATCTACGGCGCGCATGTGCCCGTGTTTACCGAGATCGTGGGTGGCTCGGTTCAGCCAGCCGTTTGCTGTGCAGCGACGAATCCTCCACCCACGGTTTCCAGATCGAGCAACGAGTTCGCGGCGACGCGCTGCAGGCCCAGCAGCTCCAAATCGCGATCGACTTGCAACAGACGGGGCAGAATCCCACCGGAAGATCCCGCCCCGGTTCTCCAGCGTGAGTTTGCCCCCGACGTGCGTCAGATTTTGCTACAAGTCGAACGGGTAGAAATCGCCGCGCCCGGTGATGTGTAAATCGCCGTCGACCTCGATCACAACTGCGCGCGTTCGTCGGCCCCAGCTCGACTTCAACGCTTTGCAGTCGACTCCGGGATCGCACCAAACCGCTGCCAACCGTAGACCTCCTTCGGATTCTTGATCTCCTTCCAACCTGGTTCGAACGCACCCTCTTGCAGCGCGTCGAGGTTGCTCACGATGCAGCGCTGCAGCGTCGCGACGAGGTGGCCACGCGTCCCGTCGGGTTTGAACGGCCGCGTCACGAGCAGGTTGGGCGCAGCGAGAAATGGCAGGTTGAATACGCCGAGCTTCGGATAATTCTTCCGCACGAGCTGGTACGGTGACTGCGCCGGCAGATCGAACGCCACTAGCGCAATGCCCGAGTCGCGCGCGACCGCATCGAGGCTGCCACTCGGCCAACCACTCATGAAAAACACCGCGGCGACCTCGCCCGCCTTCAAAGCCGCGATCGCTTGTTCATCACTGGCCAGATCGACGAAGCGCCAGCCGTAGCCAAACGTGCGGTCGAGCATCCGACCAAGCAGCTGCGCCGAGCCCACCACCGCAACCGGAAGACCTTTCAGATCGGAGAGCCTCGTGACGACGACCGTCTTGTCTTCGCGCCTCCACAGCGTGGAGAAGCTGCGCTCCCCGTGCACCGTATAGCCCTCGCGCCGCGCGAGAATGTGGAGCAAATTCGCGTTCATCGGCAGCACAGCCTGCAATGCCGCAATGTTTTCATCCGATTGCTTCATGGCTTGCAGCGTGTCGATTTGCACGAAACCAAGATCCGCTTCGTTGGCGGACAGCGCATTCGTGTTCTGCAGGCCGCCCTCGCTCTCGACCTCACACAGTTGCACTTGAGAGCCGCAGAGACCTCGCATGTCTCGCAGCATCTTCGAGAAGATCTTCCCTCGCTTGCCAGTCGCCACGCGCAGCTGACAATCAGAGCGATTCGACGTGAGGTCTTGCGCGGCGGCACGCATGTGACTGCTGACGCCGAGGACACTCACCAATACGATCCAAACGAGTGTGTTCACCGCTACCTACCCTTCGATGTTTAGCTATTCGAGAACGAACGTATGTGCAGGACGGCTTGGCTGGAGGTCTGACCGCGAGTCGGCGTTCAACACTGCCGAGATCACGACGGCGGCGACGAGCGCGACGAAGCCCGCGAGCGCGAGCAGGGTGAGCTTTCGCCAGAAGCTCACGAGAGCTCTCCGGCGAGCTGCGACAGGCGCGCCGAGTTTTCAGGTCCCAGCTGCTCGACACGCTGCAGCTCGGCATCGAGGCTGGCGAACACTTGATTGAAGCTCGACTGCACGGAGCGCGTAGCCTCGTCGGTCAGCAGCTCGCGAATGATGCTTTCGCGATCGCGGGCGCGCAGACTGTCCAAGACGCGCTTGCCTGCCTGCGCGAAGCTCCACTCGAAGCGCTTGGTGTTGAGGTGTCGCTGATAGTCGGCGAGCGCGAGCTCTGCGGCAGCAAGGTTCTTCAGATGGTGGGCGTGGAACGCCACCATCTTGTGCAAGGCGGCCGTTTGTTTGTGCGTATCGTGTTGTGGAGCGACAGCACGGCGCTCTTCGAGCATGTCGCGCATCCCTTGGATCTGGCCGCCGATGGCTGCGAGCGCAGCCCGGTAACGCTCGAGCTGGGCGCGGTGTTGCAAGAGCTGACCCAGCAGCGCTTCGATCGGGTTGTCGCGCGCGTCGACGATGCGTGCGCGGAGCAGGCGCCTCTCCAACCGCTCGCCCCAATATGGCAGCGCTTGCAAGCTCGCCCAGCCGACGAGCATCAGGGCCGCGAGCGCGAAGAGGCTGACACCGGCTCGAATCGCCGTCCAGAGTAGGGGTGCGATCGCGACCAGCAAGGCGGTAACGCCACCCAGCGCCACGAGGCGCAACCAAGGAATCCGCGTTTGCGATCTGGAGTCAGGGCGTTCGCGCATCGTCTTACCTCGCCGTCGGACTCACCAAATCGGTGGCTCCAACTCGAGTAACGGATGCAGCCCGCGCGGTGTGACGACCGAGCGCCGAAAAGCAGGCCAAACCTACAATGTGCTCACGCAGGACGTTTGGTTCGGTTCTGCCGTCACACGCGCCCCGGCCCGCACGTAATCTCTTGTAGAACTGCGTAGCAACGAGAGGACCATGGCGTCAGCGAGCACATCCCCCAGGCCTCGGGCCCGAATCGCCGTGTCGACTCACTGGACCGAGCTCAAGCTGGCGGCCGAAGCCAGTAGCGCAAGGCCGGACGCCCGCGCAGCCTTCGAAAGGTTCTGCCGGCGTTACCGCTCGGCGATCCAGACCGTGATCCGGTCGCGCTATCCGGAATCGCAGGCCGAGGACCTCACGCAGAAGTTCTTCTTGAAAGCGATCATCGAACGCGACGCACTGAATAAAGTCGATCGAGACCGCGGACGCTTTCGCTCTTGGTTATACCGAGCTGTTCACAACTTTCTGATCGACGAGTGGCGCCATCACACTCGTCCGGCCGCGGACTCGCGGCTCGAAGACGCTTTTGACGAGCTACGCGCGGCCGCACCGATCGTGAGTGTGACTGAGTTCGAACGTCACTACGCGTACGCGATCGCAGAACGCGTGTTCGAGGCCTTGCACAGCTCTTGGGCGCCGAAGCTCGCGCGACGCGGTGCGACTGTCGACAAGCGCACTCTGATCACCTGGCTCATCGATAGAGATTCACAAGCGATCGCGACGTCTCTCAACATCCGAGCTGACCACGCGCGTCAGACCATTCGGCAACTCTTTCTCACTTTGTGGAAGCTCCTGCGAGCCGAGGTCGCGGAGACTGTCGCGGACGATGCGAGTCTCGCAATCGAGCTGGAGGAGATCTGCCGTATCCTCGGCGTGCAATCGCCGGATGCCGACATCCCATGAAACAAGCGGATTGCCCCGTTTGCGGTCGGCCCTTGGAGGCACCCGAAGCGCACATTGCATGCGCCGCGCGACCCCATGCGTTCGAGCTTCCTGAATGGATCGGGCCCTATCCGATTTTGCGCGCGATCGGCTCTGGAGGCATGGGCAGCGTCTACGCCGGAAAACAGCACTGCCCGGCGCGTGAAGTCGCGATCAAAGTCATCAAAGACGGCATCTTTGCCGACGAGGCGCTACGTCAGAAATTCCTGAGCGAGCGCGAGATCGCGGGGTCGTTTGAACATCCCAATATCATCCGTGTCTACGTCGCGGGCGAAGACGAAGATGGCCAACTTTATTATGTGATGGAGCTTGCGGAGCGCGGCACACTTCGCGAGTTCCTTCGTACCGAGTCGCTTTCGACCCGCGACGCCGTGCGGCTGATGGTCGAGGTTTCATTCGCAGTCGACTACGCCCACAAGCGCGGCGTGCTGCATCGCGATCTCAAGCCTGACAATATATTGATCGGCGAGGATCGGCGGCCGCGTGTCACGGATTTCGGCGTCGCGCGGAGGCTCGCGGACGAGACGGATCCTCTCACCGCTCCATCCGAGCACACGCTGGTCGGCTGTTACCCGTACATGGCGCCGGAGCAAGCGGGTTATTCGGGTTTGCGGCAGCCATCAGCTTCGAGCGAGCGCGAGCCCAATGCAGCGGCGGATGTGTACGGCCTCGGCGCGATTCTGTACGAGCTCGTGCACGGTACGCCGCCTTATCCGGTACACACGCGTGAGCAGCTATTTGCTGCGTTTGCGAGCGGCCCGCCACCCGCCCTGCAACGTTGGGGCTACGGTCCCGATTACGATCTCGAAGCCGTGGTCATGAAGGCACTCGATCACGACGCGGCGCAGCGCTATTCCACCGCGGCGGAGTTTGCCGAGGATTTGCGCCGCACCTTGGGCCGACGGGCACCGGTCGCACGACCGCACAGCCTGCGCGGCAGACTCGTGAGCGCGCTTTCGCACCATGCAGCATGGTTCAGCATCCTCGTCGCAGCACTCGTGATCAGTGTGGCCAGCTTCGGATCGCTGAAGCAGCGCGAGCAGACTCACTTCACGCAGCAGACTCAGCGGACTGCAGGCGTGATCGGGCTCATCTTCGCACACGCCGCGAGCGTGACGCGGATGCTGGCGATCGATCCGATGAGCTCGTCCACGCTCTCGCAGTGGCGCGTGACCCACTCGCGCGAGGAAACCTGGCTCGCGCGCATCGCAGCCGACAACAAATTGATCAGCTCGGTCTTCCTGCTCACGATGGATGGCACCCCGGTCGCGCACTATCCTCCCGAGCCCGATCGTTATTACCAGCAGCGTCTCGACAGCCGCGGCTATTTCAAAGGTGCCAGGCTTTCGACGCCACAAGGCACGGACCTCGGCGCGTTCGTATCGCCGCTCTTCCGATCGCGTGCGAGCGATGGGTTGATCAAGCTCGCGTTCTCGGCTCCGGTCTACGGCGTGCAACGCCAGCAACTCGGCGTGGCGGTCGTCACCGTCGCACTCGAGAAGCTGACCGACGCGATCGACTTGCCACTCTCGTTGGTTGCTCCGTGCGAGCGAGATCTGACAGGCCGACAGAACGCGAGCTCGCGGCTCGTGTGCCTCGAGCGCGATGCGCGAGGTGATCTGGTCGAGCCCACGACGAGCCCGAGAGGCGAGACCATCCGAGGTGATGTCGCGAGAACTCACTATCAAGTGGTCGCCGACCTCCAGCAGATGACACCGTTCGCGTCGCGCGATCGCCTATTGTTGGGAATGATGGCGCTGCTCTGCCTCTGTGCGCTGGCGCTGTTCTTGTTCCGCCGTGCACTCGCCGACAATGCGGCGTGATGCGTGACTGCCATCGTGCTGCTCGCAGCCGTCTGCGGCGCCCCGCACAATCGACCAAGTACGAGCGAGTCATCGTCATAATAGTTAGTCCTCGCGGGCAGCAGCTGATGGCTGCGGCCTGTGATACGCCCGGCACTGTCCATTCCAGGACTAGCGTTCCCAGACCGTGCAGTGACCTTTCACACGATTCCGTGTCCGGTTTCGGACTTGGTTTGCGTTTGACACAGCAGACGGTGAAACGGTGGTTCGATGCACTGAACCCCGGTCGCCAATCTCGCTGTAATCGCAAGGAAATCGGAATCATGCAGACTCGTTTGTTCTTTTCTGTTCTCGCTACTCTCGTCAGCTTGGCTTCGGGCGTACTCGCGCAAGACGGCGCGGAGCTCGCACCGACCGGCATCACACAAGACGACATCGTCGGTCCGTTGCCACCGCTGCTGGGCTCCATCGCGTGCTTCAAGCTTGTCGACGAGCCGAACTTCTGTGTGCTGCCAGATAAGCCACACATCATCAACTACACCATTCCATTCAACGTCATCGACTTGAACGGAGCGTGGGTTGGGCAGAGCGGCGAACGTCCTTACATCTATGTGTACAACGACCCAGCCGCGAGTGCGGGCTACACGATCGCAGCCGAAATGTACCTAGAGAACCGCCCGGACGGCATCGGCTTCTTCGTCAATGGTTCGAACCTGTCCGTCTACTTCCCCGACGACAGCAACTACACGGGCACGATCGAAGGGAACGGCCGGACGATTCGTTGGTCGAACAATACGGTTTGGAACAAGCTGTGAGGTCTTAGTGGGTGCCGGATGCACGTCGTCGAACTAACGACGTGCTCCGGCTGCATTTTGTGAGTGTGACTGCTCAGCTCTCACTGCGCGTCGTCTGGAACGTCTGGGTGGCCGAACATTCGCCTCAATAGCGCCTTGTGCTCGACCAACGCATCGCGATGCATCGCACTTGCGGCTGCGTGCCCGTTTGCTTCTTCGGAGTAACGCGATGCTGCCTCGACATGCTGCGCCACCGTCATTCGGATCTCGGAAGCCGTCGCAGCATCTGGAGCCTTCAACGCATTTTCCCGCGCAGCTTGCGCCTCGCGCCGCTCCTCCGCCGCGGCCTTCCGGGCATCCGCAGCAAGCATCCGCTCCGCGACCGCCGCCTTCGCCAACTCTCGCGCGGCCGCACGATATGCATTCCGCTCGTCCACTGACGGCAGTGGGCCCGATGGTTCCAGCGGCCTCGCGGTCTCCACTGCAACAGCTCGCGGCCGAGTCCCGCGCCGCGCCGCTGCGTACTCGGCTGCGCTTTGTGGAGTGATCACGAATTCCCCATCTGCCAACACCGGTTCGTCGAGCCGTGCTTTCGCCGGCGCCGGTGCGGCGTGCTGCGCGCCGAGCGCCAGGGCGCGCTGAAGCGCGAGCTCACTTGGGCGACCACTCTTCGATGGAGTCGATGCGTGCGCGGACGATGCGTGCTCGACAGTCTGCTTCGAACTCTTCGCCGACAGGTCGGCATACGCTTGAGCAGGCGGAGGCGGCTCCGGAACATTCCAGTCCGTGTAGATGCGAGCTCGCGCTTTCGAACCGGCTGCCGCTTGCGGCGGCGAGAGAACGAGACCCGTCAGCGCGCGGTCGAACGCTGCAAGTTGCGCCGTTGGATCACCTCTCTCCAAGTACACCAGCGCCGCGAGCTCGACCGCGAGCACGTAACAGGTTCCGACATCGAGCTGCGCGCGCGCACGTTGTAGCGCCGCTTCGCGCTGCACGCGCTCACCGGCAACCCAAGCCCGCTGCGCTTGCGTGCCCGCCCGCGCCACGAACCGATGCTGATCCGCCCACAGCGGCAAGGAAAGCCGCGGCGCCGCTGCGCCAACAATCGGAAATCCTCGGAGGTCGACCTCGGTCCACAGCTCGACGACGCCGTCTCCGTCGAGATCGATCGCGGAGCGAGGGCACACACGTTGACCCAGAACCTGCGCGTCTACGACCACACGGTCGACGGCGCCGACATCGCGTATGCGGTACACCCTCAGACACGACTCGTTGGGCGTCCGCTCTTCCACGAACACTTCTTCGAAGCCGTCTTTGTCCGCATCATGCGTGTCTTTGATCGGGGGCGCGATCAGGGCGTATCGCGTCACCGCTTGCAACGCAGATTGCGGGCGACTGTCCAGCGCGACACCGATGCCGCGGAGCGTGAGGATTCGCACCGCCGAGCTGCGCCCGCCTCGGTCCATGAAACCCAGCGCGGTGAAGTGCTTGCCCACGAGGCGTTGCGCCAGCCGATATTGCCGTTCTTTCTGGCTTTCGATGACCGCGTTGGCTTCTTGGTCGGGATCGACGCCGAAACGCAGATATCTGTCGTCGTGAAAAACCGGCTCCGACGGGGTCGAGGCGCACGCGCTCAGTGCGAACAGCAGAATCGCGGCACTCCGCATGTGGCGCAGAGTACTCGTTCTACGCGTCGTGCGGGGTCGAAAGACAGGCCAACCAGCTCCGTGACCGCACTCGACGACAAAGTGGGTCTCGCGGAGGCCGAAGGCCGTGCCGAACATCGCGCGGCTGCGAGCATGTCCACCCTCCCGCACGCGGTGTAACCTCGTGGCATGTCGGTTTCGATGCGGCCCTCCGACCGAGGTCTCGTTCGCCGGAGAAGCCTGATCGGCTTCCGCACCGCCTGCGAAAATATGTGGGGTAACGAAGGCGTCCGACGAATTGTCGAAGCGTTGCCCTCCGAAGTGCGCGAACGCACAGCGAGTTTCCTCCCGCTGCCGGAATGGCTCCCCGTCGACGACCTCATCGCTTGGCACGTGGCTGTCAAAGACGGGCCGGGCCAAGACGACACGATTTTCAAGCAGCATGTCCACGTGACGGTGGACCAGGGTTTCGGCAAAGTGAAACGTCTGCTGCTCAGCATTGCAACACCGCACACGTTGGCGCCGCGCGCAGCGGCGCTGTGGCGCGACGAGTACTCCTCAGGGCGACTCGAAGCGCGACCGGTCGATAAGCGCTGCGTCACGCTCACGCTGAGTGACCATCCATTCGTGCATCACCCACTCATGCGGTCGGTCATCGCGGAGGCGTACCGCTATATCGTTAGTCTCACGTCAGCCAAGATCGTGACCGCCGAGCTGCTCAGCAAACCTGATGAGCTCACAGTACGCATGCGCTGGACATGACTAAGCGACGACTACACTCGATTGACCCGTAGCTAAGTAAGCCTTGCGTTTTTGCGCGTAGGCACTCGAGGAAACCGGGTCGAGTGGTCGACTTTGTACGTGTCGGCGGTCGCGAGTCAATTGAGGTAGCAGCTGCAGGCGCACGTGCTCCGAAGTAAACCGAGGTAGCTCACAAGCTCCGATCGCCACCGTGTCTGCCGCAGGGGCGGAACCGATATGCTGGCTAGGTGACCTGCGCCAGCCAGCGCAGGCCAGGGGGTGGAACATTCGTGGCTGAGCCCGCACAGAGCGCCGCTACCAACAATTCGCGTGTTGCCAATCGCTACGAACTGCACGAGCTCCTCGGGCGTGGCGGTATGGCGTGCGTCTACCGCGCGACGGATCTCGCGACCGGACGTGTCGTCGCGCTCAAGCAACTGATCACACCCGAGAGTGCACCGGAGCACGCGCGCGTCGCGGTGCTGTTCGAGCGCGAGTTCCACACGCTCGCGCAGCTGCGTCATCCGCGCGTCATCGAAGTGTACGACTACGGCGTCAATGCAGAGACGGGGCCGTTCTACACGATGGAGCTGCTCGACGGTGGCGATCTACGCGACCGCGCACCGCTGCCGTGGGCCGAGGTGTGTGGCCTGATCTTCGATGTCTGCTCCTCGCTCGCCCTGTTGCACTCGCGGCGACTGATTCATCGCGATATCAGTCCTCGAAACGTTCGCTGCACGCGCGACGGCAAGGCGAAGCTGATCGACTTCGGCGCACTGGCACCGATGGGCGTCGGCGGCGCTACAGTCGTGGGAACTCCAGCGTTCACGCCACCCGAAACGTTGCATCGCTTGGCGCTCGACGCACGGGCAGATCTGTTTTCCCTCGGCGCAACGCTCTACTACGCGCTGACCGGACACATGCCGTATCCGGCCCGGAGCTTCGGTGAGCTGCTCGCAGCCTGGAACGTGAAGGTCCTGCCACCCTCCGCGCGGGCAGCCGAGATTCCGGTCGAGCTCGATCACTTGGTGCTTTCGCTGATCAATCTCGAGCCGGCGCTGCGACCGCAGACCGCGTTCGACGTCATGCAGCGGTTGGCTGCGATCGCGAAGCTGGAGAGCCGCGAGTCCGAAGCGGTGTCACGCGCCTATCTCGCGACGCCGATGCTGGTGGGTCGCGAACAGCTGGTGGCCACGTTTCGCGAGAAGTTGACCGCATCGCGTACGGTGAAGAGCTCGGGCCTGATGTTCGACGGCGCGTCGGGCGTGGGGCGCTCTCGCGTTCTCGACGCGTGCGCGCTCGAAGCCAAAACGTTGGGCTTTACCGTGCTCCGCGCGACAGCAAGTGGCACGCTCGAACCGTTTGCAGTCGCGCGCGACCTGACGCAACACCTGTTCGACGCGTTGCCGAGCCGCGCGTTCGACATTTCTCATCCCGAGCTGTTCGTTGCAGCACGGCCTGCACCGGCCCCTGCGAATGATACGTCGCTCGAGGATGCAGCCCCGTCCCGACTCGAGCTGAAACGGTTTTCCGATCCGTCGCTCGACGCCGAGCAGTTGCAACGCGCGATCGCGCAGTTCATCGTGACCGCGAGCAAGACTCAGCCGTTGATGATCGCGGTCGATGACGTCCACCGCATCGACCACGCCTCTGCCGCGATGTTGGCAGCGTTGATCGACAAAGCTCGACGCGGCGGCCCGTTCATCGTGCTCACCGCGGATCGCTCCGAAGTCACGAGCGCGTCGCTCGACGTACTGTCACGCCGCTGCGGCCAGTTGACGATTGAACCACTGACTCGCGATCAAACACACGCGCTGTTCGCCTCATTGTTCGGGGAGGTCGCAAACCTGCCGATGCTCGCCGGCGAGGTCTACGACGTCGTGCACGGCAACCCGCGCCAGTGCCTCGACATCGCGCAACACTTGGTGGACAAGCAGTTGGTGCGATACGCCGCGGGGACGTGGACTCTTCCGAGCCACTTGTCCGAAGGCGATCTTCCGCGCAGTGCCGAAGACGCGCTCCACGAGCGCATCGCGTTCCTGTCGCCGCAGGCGCGGTTTTTGGCCGAATGCCAAGCCCTCGCGTACCACCAGGTCTTCACGCAAAAAGACTACCGTGCGCTGCTACCCGAAGTGCAAGCGAACGCAGTCGATCAAGCCATCTCCGAGCTAGTGGTGGTTCAAGCGGTCGTCTCCGACGGCCCGTCGTACACGTTTGCAAATCGGGTCTGGACTACAGCGTTCGAACGAGGGCTCGATCAGGCGGCGCAGCAGGAGCGACACCGAGCACTCGCCGCGCTCTACCGCGAGACATCACAAATCGCGTCGATTCACCACTTGTTCGCGGGCGGGCAGGACGAACAAGGGCTCGATGCGATCGTGGCCCGTCACGCTCAGCGCGGTAAAAACGTTAGCCACCGAGACGTGACGGATGAGAACGCCGGGAAGATGCTTTGGTGCTACCCGCACGCGGTCGATACCGCGGTGCGACTCGGCCGAAGCGCACGCGTCGTAAACGAGCTGCGGCGTTGGTGTGTCGGCAGCAGCGTCGCAGCCCACGGCAATGCCTATTGGCATTCGGCGCCGAGTTGGTTCAAACAGCTCGAGTACGATTCCGGGCTCGAGCTCTGGCAACAAGACACGAACACGACGGACCCGGGCGAGCGACTGACTCGAGCATTGCAGACCGCGAATCAACGCTACCTCGACACACCCGAAGGCGAGCGCGTGTACCCCGTCGACCAGGCGCTTCGGCTGTTGGCCGAGTACGTCGTCTTCTCGATCGCGAACGGTTCGCGCACGTGCGACTTGGATCTGCTCGCGACCCTTCCGGGCGTACTCGAGCCTTTTGCAGTGTTGTCACCGGTGCTCGACGCGATCTGGCGCAACGCGACCGCGACGTATTGCAGTCAGTGCGTGTGTCAGTACGACCGCGCGCACGAGCTCTGGACCGCAGCGCTCGCGAAGCTCGATGCTGTGACCGGCGGTGAGATGCAGCACATCGAAGCCATCGGCAATGCGATCGCGTACGCGCTCGGCATGATGGAAGCGCAGTTCGGGTTGGCGTCCGCGGCGAACTGGGCCGAGCGGTTGGACCGCGATCCGTATCAACAGGTCAGCGCGTTGAACCTACGCAAGATCGTGCGGCTCGAACAAGGCGACTGGCGTGGCGCAGACAGGCTGCGAAGCCAAGCCGAAGTACTCGCGCTGAAGATGCGCATACCGCCGATGTTCAACTCGCTCTTGCAAGTCGAGCTCGCGGCCTACGGGAAAGCGCGCGACCTCGCGGGCGTGCAGCTCGTGATCGATCGCATGCAGCCGTTGGCGGCAGCCTATCCGGGTTGGATTCCGCAGCTGCGCCACGCTGAAGCGCGCTTCGATCTCGTCCGTGGCGACTACGCTGCCGCCAAACTCGGGTTCGAGCGCTGTCTCGAGGTCACCATGGCCGGTCCGAGCACGAGGCCGAAGAGCCTCACTGTCTGGGTCTTGGCTCAGGCGGGCTTGGCCGAGACGCTGCTCAGCATGGAACAAGCTGAAGCTGCGCGCGCAGGAGCGAGCTCGGCGCTGAAGATCTGCGAAGAGCTTCAGGTCGGAACTCACTCATTCGACCTCGTGCGTGTGCTTGCGCTCTGTGAAGCGAAGCTCGGAGATGCTCGCGCCGCCGAACGGATCGAAGCGTTGATCGAGACACAGTGCAAGCGTGGTGTCACCGGGTTGCGGCTCGGGCTGTCGTACGAGGCGAGGGCGCAGATCGCGGTCTGGCAAGACGACGAGAAAGCCTTCGAGCATTACGCTCGGCTGACCGCGCGCGAGTATCGTTACGCTGCAGGGTCGCCCCTCGGTGCGCGATACGAGCGCTTGGTCAACGAAGCGCAGCGCGGCGGCCTGTACGCGACTGCCAAGCTTGCGGATTTCGAAACCACCACGACGATCGACAGTGGCTTCACCCGCACCGACGACGCGCCGACGATGGTGTTGCGCATCATGATGGGCGCGCAGACTGGCGATGACCGTGCGAAGCGAGCTCTCCGTTTGCTCGCCGAGTCGTGCCGCGCCAGCGTCGGGCATTTGTACTTGGTATCGCCCGAGGGCTTGGTGCTGAGCGCATCACACGGCAACGTGACGCCGCCCCAGCAGCTGGTGGACCAAGTGCGTGAGTACCTCGAGCTCGAACGGCAGAAATCGGGATCGATCACGGGCATGGCGACCGGCACGTTGTCGGATGAGTCGCCGGTCTCGTTGACTCTGCAAGTCGAAGACCTCAGCTACGAGCTGCTGTTGCTGATGTGCTCGGTCAACGGGGCGTTCAAAGTCGCAGGCGTCGCGGCGCTCGCGCGGATTCCTGGTGAATCTCGCATGCTCGACGCGAAGCAATCCCAGCTGTTGCCGGTCCTCGCGGCGCACCTGCTGCAAGCAGGCGATAGTACTGGGATCTTGCTCGAGTCGTGAGCCACGGCGAATTGCTCACAGGCGTTCGAGGCCGCGGCTTCCGTCGAACGGCCCGCAGTGTTAGGCCTGCGCATGCCGATTCCGAATTGGACGACGACGTATTTCTCGGCGCCAGCACTCGACGCTTGGCAGCGTGCGCAGACTGAGGAGATTACGCTCGCCGAGGTTGCGTTCCTCGAACAGGCGTTGTTATTGGCCGGCGCACCGAAGCGCTTGCTCGATGTGCCTTGTGGTGAAGCGCGGCACGCGGTCGAGCTGGCGAAGCTCGGGCATCGGCTCACGGGTATCGACATCGCGCCCGAGAATCAGGCGCGCGCCCTGGCCCGTGCCACGAAGGCTGGTGTGACGATCGAGCACGTGGTCGGTGACATGCGCGCGCTCCCTGCTGAGCCAGCTGGGCCTGCCTTTGATGGTGCGTACTGCTGGGGTAACAGCTTCGGGTATTTTCCTCGGGCGGAGACCCAGCGTTTTGCGGCCGCAGTCGCGGGCTGCCTGCGCTCGGGTGCACGCTTCATCATCGACACGGCGACCGCCGCGGAGAGCCTGTTAGTCGAGCTGAATCAACGCAGCTGGATTCCGGTCGACGACGAGCTCACGCTCCTGCTCGAGTGTGGCTATGACGCGCGTGAGAGTAGGCTCGACACGACCTACATCAGCGTGCGGAACGATCGAGTCGTGGACCGCCGAACCGCGCACCACTTCGTGTTCACGAGTGGAGAGATCGTGGGCATGCTCGACGCGGCTGGATTCGAGACGCTGGGACTGCTCGCGGACTTGGATGGCAGCGAGTACGAGCTAGGGTCAGAACGCCTGCTCGTGATAGCCGAGCGTCGCTGAGTCTGGATTCTCAAGGCTTGCAGCGACCGGTTCGACTCAGCTCTCGGATCGACGCCCCCAGTCGTTCTCGTTCGGCGTTCAGCTGGCTGTTTGGATAATGTTCCGCGAATTGCGCGAGCCTCGCCTGGGCCTCGTCCAGACGACAGGCCCGTGCAGCGAGCGTCACGAGACGCAGCAGGGAAGACTCTTCGTTCAACGTGCTGGCCGGCAACGCGGGCTTCGCCTGCTCGGGCGGCGCCGCGATGGGCGTTCGTTTTTTCAGTGTGCGCTTGGCCGGTGCCGCAACGCTGGGCTGCGGGGGCGGTGACGGCTCCGGCGGCGTAGGCTCCGGCGGTGCGATCGCGACCGACGCATCCGCCTCCGCGATCGGCAGAGGCCGAGATTTTTCGGCTGGCTGTCGCTCTACGCTGGACGGCTCGACCGCGGGTGGCACGAACACCTGTCGGTAGACGAACGCGCCAGCTCCGAGCACCAATATCGACGCACCGACCTTCACCGCGAGTCCACGCAGCGCAACCGAAGCACTCGAGCTCGACTGCGGACCTTGCCCGGTTGCCGCTGCGGGCTGCGGTAATCGCGCGCGCACACGCGCCAGTCGGGCGGCGTCCGGAAGGTCGGCCTGACGCGCGGCTGCCAAGATGCGCGCGATCTCTGAATCGTCTTGCGTCATGGCATCACCTGACGGGGTGCCAATGCCGCGTCGACCAGCACACGGAATTGTTGGCGCGCGAGCCGTGTGCGCGAATAGACCGTGTTGAGTGGAACTCTCAGGATCTCGGCAGTCTCGGGCGCGGTCAGCTGTTCGATCTCGACCAACACGAAGACCTCGCGCAACACCTCGCTCATCTGCTTGAGTGCGGAGTCCACGAGGCGCGCAGCTTCGATGGCTTCGCTGTGAGTTCCGGGATCCGAGCCGCCGGGCAGCCGTTCGAGATCGGGCGTTTCGCGGGTCGCACGCTGGCGCTTGCGCCGGTAGTCGCGAGCGACCTTCCGCGCGATCCCGTAGAGCCAAGTGCGCTGACTCGACCGCCCTTCGAAGTCCTCGCGCCGGCGCCACGCGACTGCAAACACATCCTGGACGGCGTCCTCGACCGAAGAATCCGCCACGCCCAGGCGCCGCAACACGCGGAAGATCTCCGGCGCGTGGGCGTTGTACGCGTCGACCAGCGTGTCGAGCTCGGCGCTGCTCCGGCCTACCACTCTATCGAGCACCAGCGAGAGCATACCGGTGAGTGCCCACGGATGAACAATCCGTCACTCGCTGGAGCGCTTCACGCTCAGAAAACTGCGGCGTCAATTCCGAGGGTGTTCGCCAACGCGGGATGACCGACACGCGTATTCTCCATCAATGCGCCAATCTGGTAGCGCACCGCCCAGTGATCGCTGAGCTTCCAACGCACGATGATACCGGCCACGACTCGCGTCATGAACACATCGACGCCGTCCGTGTCTTCGTGACCGCCCAGCGAAAATTTTACGACGGGACCCATGCGGAAGTCGCCAAAGTGGACCCAGAGAGCGGCGAGCTCGAGAAACACCTCGCACGTGTCGCGCTGATAGGTTCGGTTGAGCTCCGTCGAATCGAGCCGGGCAAAGTGTGGCCAAATAGTCAGGCCGACGATTTGGAGAATCTCTTCGCTGGCGGAGAGATTCCAGAACCCGAGGCTGATCCCAGCGCCGCTCGCACTCGCACGCGAGCTGAGCGCAGCGATGCCTTCGAGCTTCAACGTGAAGCCTTGGCGCGTCGTCGGCTCGGGGGCCGGCGTCGGTTCGGGCGGTGTTGTCACGGGTGGGGCCGCCGCGGGTGGCGGTGCGGCCGTCACAACGGGTTCGTCGATCGGCTCGCGCTCGTCGATCCACGCGGACACGACGAGTGCGGCGGCTTCCGATAGCGCTTCGCAGCTCGAGTCGCGAACGGTACGCGGTGCAGACTCTTCCGTGTCCGTGCGGTCGACGGTCAGCGTCCAGGCCGAAGCGGAATCCTGCGCGACGACGATCGAGTACTCGGTGAGCAGTACCTCCAACCGCTCCGGACGACGGACCAGGCTCCGCAGGCGGCTCACGAACGCAGCGCGCGGCTGGCACGGGTTCTCGTAACGTGCACTGAGTGCGCCTGCAGCCACCGGCTGCGTGATTGCGAGCGTGAAAGAGCATGCGAGCAAGAAACGCATCGAAGTCATGGCGGGTGAGTGCCCCGACTCCGACGTTCCGTCAATCAACAGATCGATTCGCTAATTTTTCAGATTGTACTGACGGATCGACTCGGCGCCGGCACCCACGGAACACACCACTTGCACAGAGACGATCGATGCTTTCACAGGACACGAAGCTTCACGTCATCACCGCAGTCTTTGGCGGCGGCCTTTCTATCCTCAGTCTGCTTGTCATGGGCTGCGGCTCCGATACGGGTTCGGACGACTCTTCCGCGATCGAGTCGGGAGTGGCGCCGGACAAGCTGCTATCTGAGCTGACGCTCGGCGAGGCGCGCACGCTCTGCGAAGCCACGACTGCGGCCCTCTTGGACAACTACAGCACGAGCCGGCAGCTGACGGCGGCATGCACGATCGAAGCTTCGGTACTGGCCGTCAGCGCCGGGCCGGATGGCCAACTTCACCTCGATCAGAAAACCTGCGAGCGCGTCCGCGACGAGTGTGTCGCGCGAATCGTCTTGCCGCCAAACGCGGTGCCGTCCAACAACTGCAGCGATCTGGTCATGCCCGGTGGCGCAGCCGCTACCTGTGCGGCGACGGTCGACGACTTCGAACGCTGTGCCGGTGCGTCCCTGCACCAAGCCGCAGTCGAGCTCTCGCAATGGGACTGCGCGTATCTCGCGAAGCAACCCGTGATGGGTGGCGGCAGTGCCATGACCGTAACGGAATCCGCACCGGTCGCCGAGTGTGGAGACTACGAAGCGAAGTGCGGAAGTTTTGCGCTGTTGGATTCGAGTACTGACAACTAACGAGAGCGTGGGCATCAACTCGTTCGCCTCGCGCTGCGTCGATCCTGGGACTGGCACCGTCTGCGGCGCGGTATCGGCGCGGCTCGATGCTCTGAGCACCTGGTTGGCTGTGATCGCGGCACTTCTAGTGCTGCGCCTTTGAACTAGCGCCCGCTGCCGGTATAGCAGCGTCATGAACATTTCTCACGACACGCGTGCGCTCGTCACGGGTGCCAACGGCGGGCTCGGGCAAGCCATCGCGCGAGCGCTTCACGCAGCGGGTGCGCAAGTCGTCATCAGTGGACGGCGCGCGGAGGCACTCGAACCGCTCGCTAAGGAAATTGGGGCACGGATCGTGGTCGCAGACCTAGCGCTGCGCCACGACGTGACCCGGTGCATCGACGAGGCCGGACCGATCGATATCCTGGTCGCAAATGCAGCGCTACCTGCGACGGGTGCGGTGCTCGAATACACCGAGGATCAAATCGATCGCGCGCTCGACGTGAACCTGCGTGCTCCGATCATGATGGCGCGGCACTGCGCACCTGGCATGGTCGAACGGGGTCGAGGGCAGATCGTGTTCATCTCATCGATCTCCGGCAAGGTCGCAGCGCTGGGTACCTCGATGTACTCCGCCACGAAGTTTGGGTTGCGCGGGTTCGCGCTTGCCCTTCGCGAGGACCTGTTGGGCACAGGCGTAGGCGTGACGACCATCTTTCCCGGCTTCATTCATGGCGCGGGTATGTTCGCCGACACGAAGGTCATACTGCCGCGGGGTGCCGGCACGCGCAGCCCCGAACAAGTCGCGAACGCCGTGGTTTCCGCGGTTCGCACCAATCCAACAGAGACTACGGTCGCAGCATTCGAGCAGTCGTTCGGAGCGCTCCTGGCTGGCATCCATCACCCTCTGGTAGCGTCGCTGCAACGTGCGCTCGGAGGCAGAGCGATCGCGAAGCGACTCGCCTCCGCACAAGCACACAAGCGCTAGCCCCTTGAGCCGACTCGAATTCTTCGTTAGACGAAACGGATGAACGCCCAGATTCCAGTCGAGGTCGTCGGCGCAGCTCAGTTCGTGCAGCGGGGTGTCGAGCTCGCCGATGCCCTCGACCCGCTCGCGATGCTTTGTCACGTGGCGAAGCAAGCCGCGGAGGACGCGGGCGGCGGCGCGGCGTTGCTCGAGTCGCTGGATACCATTTGTTTGGTCGATGCCGTCGGATGGCATCCGGAGAACGCTCCCGCATTGCTCGCGGATGCGCTCGGCGCACGCGCGACGACGTTCGTCACAGCTCCGATCGGAGGTGAGACGGGACTTTCGCTGATCAACGGAGCGGCTGCGCGTATCGCAGCAGGGCAGAGTCGCGCGGCATTTGTGGGTGGTGTCAACGCACTCAAGAGCTTGCGCGCCGCGATGCAAGCTCGCGTCAGGCTGGCGTGGCCGAAAGGCGGCCGCGGTGAGCTGCAATTCTGGAGTGATCCGCGGCCCGGCGAGACCGAGCTCGAACGCCGTCACGGCCTCGAGCAGCCTTCGGAGTTTTACCCGCTATTCGAAAACGCGCTGCGCGCGCGCCGCCGCCGTGAGCTGCACGCGCATCGCACGGCGCTCGGCCGGTTGTTCAGCCCGATGACGCGGGTTGCAGCGCAGAACCCTTACGCATGGTTTCCGGTGGAGCGCACTGCGGACGAGCTGTGTGCGGTGAGCGCGCGCAATCGGATGGTTGCATATCCGTACACCAAGTACCTCAACGCCGTGCTCGACACCGATCAGGCTGCCGGCGTGATCTTGATGTCGAGTGAGGCGGCACGTTCGGCAGGGTTGCCGCGCGATCGGTCGATGTACTGGCTTGGCGGTGGTTTTGCCGAGGAGAAGTCGTGGTTCGTCAGTGAGCGCGCCGATCTGTCTCGCTCCGAGGCCCTCGAAGTCTGCGCCACTCGCGCGTTCGACGCAGCAGGCGTCGCGATGGCTGACGTCGACTTCCTCGACTTCTACAGTTGTTTTCCGGTCGCGGTGGAGCTCGCCTGCGAAGCTTACGGGATCGAAGAAGATGACCCGCGGGGCGTCACGATCACGGGTGGATTGCCGTACGCAGGTGGTCCGGGTAGCAACTACACCACGCACGCAGTTGCGGCGATGCTCGAGCGCGTGCGTGCGCGACCGGGGAGCGTTGGCTTGTGCACTGGCAACGGGTGGTATTTGACCAAGCACTCGGCGGCCTTGTTCGGCAGCGAGCCACGAACGATGCAGCCGAGGGAGGCAGGTCCGAAAGCCGTCGGTGCCGAACCGCTTCCGATTCTGCAGGAGGGCTCCGGCCGCGGTCGCGTCGAGGCTTACACGGTGACTTACGATCGCGAAGGCGCGCCTCGACGTGGGATCGTCCTCGGTCGGCTCGAATCAGGCGAGCGTTTCGTCGCCAACACGCCGCCAGACCGCACGCTGCTCGAAGCGATCGTCGCGCGCGAGTTGTGCGGCGCGCAGGGCCAAGTCGAATGCAGAGACGGCCTTGGCTGTTTCACGCCCACCTGACGGTGCCGTTACGCCGTGTCGCCATCAGCGGCACACGGCTTCAGCCGTACCGTTGCTCATGTGCGCCGAGCATCCCGGATACTTCGGCGAGCGCCTTTCGCACGCGATCAGCGACGCCGCCTTTCGGAGGCAACGCCCGCGTATGTGCCGTGCACAGCTGTTTTACACCTTCGCAAAGTGCGATCAGCTCGTGTGCCCAAGCACGAAACTCGGACGCAGCACCCGCGCGTTTCTGCAGCGTGAAGCGAAGCGTCGGGTGAAACTTCAGACCACCCACGAGCGGCAAGCCCGACCAAGAAAGCGTGTCATCTACGTGCAGCGTGCCGGATGCCTTGTGTAGCGCGAGTACCGACGAGAAGTGCAGCGCTGGGTTCTTGGGGACGAAGTCGACGCCGCGCGGAACGCTGAATACGAAGTCATCGGCAAACCGCTCGTGCAGTGCGGCGTCATCGGTATCCAGCGATTCCCAGCGGAGTTTCGGCGTCCGCGCCTTGTGCCGTGCAGTGCCGTAGAGCTGCGCCGTGGGAAACTGCTCGGCGACCGCGGTCACGTGTGCAGTGTGGAATGGGTGCAGGTTCAGGATGGCGCGAACAGCCTGCCCTTGGTCGGTGAGTGCGAGCACCTTGCGGCGGGCATCCGCATCGAGCGCGTACGCGTCGAGCAAGACGAAGCCACCGGCGCGCAGCCGAACCAAGGAGGTCTGCGTGCCCACGTCGAAGAGGCCCGCGATCTTGAACGACCCACGAACATTCCAAAAGCCATCCGCGATTTCTATCCAGCGATCCGACATGGTCCTCCGTGCGAGCAGACGTCGCCGAGGGTGTAGCACTTGCAACCGCGCGTCGTCTTCGATGCTTCTGCGTGTGCGGCCAATCGCCGCGGACGATCGTCGAAGTGCGAGTGCTGCTCGCTTCCTCTTCTGCGGCCTCCCTGCGACGAGGGCGGGGCTGCCTCGTTCGGCTCGTCGCTACTGGCCAGGCTCCGTACGGGTGAGCTGATCGCAGCCGGGCTCTTTTTGGCACTGCACAACCAACGCGCCGCGGCAGCGCTCGAACGTCGGGTCGATCTTCGTACACGCACGCAAGTGGTCGAGCGCTCGCGTGGGCGCCGTGTCCGTGGTTGCGACCGCGGCTAGGTAATGCAGCAACGGATCGATCGGAAAACGCTGCAGTGCCTGCTCCGCGAGGGTTGCCGCGCGATCGGAATGTTTCAGGACGAGCTCCGCCTGCACGTGATGGATGGCGTACTTCGGAACGCTGGGATCGAGGCGTTCGGCGATTTCGAGCAGCCTCGCGACCGACTCGAGGTCTCGGAGCTGTGTCGACATGCTCGCGGCGAGCGCGCCGTAACCGAACGCGAGATCGGGGCGGGCCTCGATCGCTTGCGTGTAGAGGGCGCTCGAGCTTCGGTAGCTCGCGATGAAGCCCTGGAGGACTACGATCAAAACGACACCGTAACCGAGCGCTGTGTACGTTAGAAATCGCTGCAACCGTGGCGCGACGCGTGCCACGTAAGCTGCCAACGTCGCGACAGTCACCGCGAGCCCTGCACAAGGCAGATACAGATACCGTCCGAAGCCAGGCCAGAACATCGTGGAGATGATCGCGATCGGCGCAAGCGGCAACGCAAACCACAGTAGGCCCCAGCCCGCGGCCGGTGCTGCGCGATTGAACACGACTGCGGCGGCGATCACGAGCAGAAGGCCGATACCCGCGAGCAGCGGAAGATAGCTTGGAAGGCGGCCGTACTCTTCGTAGAGCAACCGCTGGTACACGTGTGTCGGGACGAGGCTCTGCATGAGTCCGTCGAAGAGGAGCCAAGGCACGCGAGTCGAGGCGAGGCTGAGCTGGGCCGCGTTCTGGTGGCTACGCATCCCGCCGAGTGCGTGTGCGCGCATCGCGAGGTAAATGACGGCTGCCGCTGCGAGCGGCAAGCAGCGGAGTGCGCGTCGGATGACACCGACGGGCGTTCGCTCAGGCCACAGCGCGATGGCTGGAAGGCACAAGAGCAGGACCTCTTTGCTCAAGAGTCCAAACAAAAAGCCCACGCTGGCGAGAGCGAGTAACGCGAACCGCCTGAACCCATCCGAGTCGAGTCCGCGGCGCCAAGCGAGCACGCCGGCGAGTCCGAAGAGCGTGGCAAACACATCCGATCGCCCGTTGATCCAAACATGGGCTTCGGACGGTATCGGTGTGAATGCAAACCACGCGGCGGCGAAGATCGCGAAGCGTCGATCTCGCTCTGCGAGTGCAGCTAGAGCGAACCGATAGACGAGCCAGACACAGATGAGGTGCGCGATCAGATTCGTGAGGTGGTACGCCCAGGGCGAAGTGCCCGAGAGTTGTGCGTCCCACATGAACGTCGCGATCGTGACTGGGCGGTACGTATCGACTTCGGTGATTCCGCCGCTGTATTGCGCGGATGCGAACATCGCCGAGTGAACGAACAGTGCCGGCAGATTGCGAGGCTCGTGGATGACGCGCGAATCCACGATGAGGGCGGTGTCGTCGTATACGAACCCGTTGCGAAAGACGGGCAGGTACGCGAGAGCGACGCAGCCAAGTAGAACAACTAAAACGCGCGATTGTGTCCAGCGGAGGCGTAGCCAAGCGGGCTGGGACATACGGTCGCGTCTACGATTCTTTCACGCGACGGTGGGCGGCTGCAACGCCGCGTGCTGGAGTCGTGCCTACATGTCGACGCGTGCGCGTTCGATCTTGCGGGTCCTTTTGCGGGTGGGAAACGAACGCGACACCTTTTTTCGCGTAGTCACCACGAATCTATCGGGACCTTCTCCCGCGCCTGCGCGCTGGGGGCGGACTCTCAAGCACGTGTGCCAGAGTGCGTAACGTTCGTCACGGTGTCGCTGTCCGTCACGAGTTGCGGAGCCGACAACTCATCCGATCAATCGCGATGAACGTCGTCGATTCGACGCAACTCGTATGCAGTTGCGTTCGATATCCGGCTATAGCGAATACTGCGCGTGCTGCGTAGGTGCAGTAAGCATCAGGTTGTGAGGGAGGGAGAGTCATGGCACCGAACACGTTCGCCAAAGTTGCTACGTCGCTTGGCGACGAGATGCTCGTGCTCGCGAACATGAGTGGTCAGGAGGCGCTGGGTCGCCCGTTCAAGTACGAGTTGGACCTGTTCAGCTTGGACGCGAACATCTCGCTCGAAGACATCATCGGAACGTCCGTGACGGTTCAGATCGAGCTCCAAGAAGGCAAGTACCGGTTCATCAACGGAATCGCGAGCAGTTTTGCTTGCGTCGGAATGTCGGGGCGTTTCACGCGCTATCACGCGACGCTCAGGCCGTGGTTCTGGTTGCTCACGCGCTCGACGGATTGCCGCATCTTCCAAAACGAAACTGTTCCGGACGTGATCAAGAAGGTCTTCCGAGATCACGGCGCCAGCGACTTCGACGAAAATCTCGGTCGGAGCTATCGCCAGTGGGAGTACATCGTTCAATACCGCGAGTCCGCGTTCAACTTCGTGACGCGGCTCATGGAGCAAGAAGGCATCTACTACTACTTCAAGCACGAGGACGGTAAGCACACGCTGTACCTCACCGACTATTACTCCGGGCACAAAACCGCGGAGGGTTACGAAGAAATCCCGTATTTTCCACCGCTCCCGGGCGAACAGCGCGAGCGCGACCACATCGACGGTTGGCGGGTCTCGCAGGAGATCCAGGCCGGCCGATTTGCGTTGAACGACTTCAACTTCAAGATGCCGAAGGCCGGAATGGTCACTGCGTTGAACGCACCGACGAACAAAGGTGAGTTCGAGGTCTACGACTATCCGGGCGAATACGATGAGCTCTCAGACGGCGAAGACTACACGCGCGTGCGGATGGAGCAGGCCGCCAGTCGGTATGAGATCGTCGAGGGCCAGGGCAATGCGCGCGGTTTGTCGGTGGGTAGCCACTTCGTTCTGAGCAACCATCCGCGCAAAGACCAGAATCGAGAGTACTTGGTCACAATGGCCACGATGACGCTCGATACAGGTGAGCACGAGACCACGATCCACCGCACCGGTCATGAGCCGACCTACCGTTGTTCGTTCAACGCGCTCGAGACCAACACCCCGTTTCGGCCCGCCCGAACGACGCCGAAGCCAGAGATCTCGGGTCCGCAGACAGCGGTCGTCGTGGGTGGCCCCGGCGATGAAATCTACACCGACAGCTTCGGGCGGGTGAAGGTGAAGTTCCATTGGGACCGCAGTGAAACGAAGAACGAGATGAGCTCGTGTTGGATCCGAGTCGCGCAGATTTGGGCCGGAACCAACTGGGGGGCAGTACACATTCCGCGGGTGGGGCACGAGGTCGTGGTCGAGTTCATCGAGGGAGATCCCGACCGGCCGCTCGTCACGGGTCGCGTCTACAACGCCAACAACATGCCGCCGTACGACCTGCCTCAACACAAGACACAGAGCGGGGTCAAGAGCCGCAGCTCGAAGGGCGGCGCGCTCACGAACTTCAACGAGCTGCGCTTCGAAGACAAAAAGGGCGAGGAGCAGCTCTTCGTTCAGGCCGAGAAGAACATGGACACGCTCGTCAAAAACGACCAGACGCTGACCGTGAAGGCCAATCGCAAAAAGGACATCACGAAAGACGAGACGACAACGATCGGGCAGAACCGCAAAGAGCTCGTCACTTTGAATGAGACGATCGAGATCGGCGGCGATCGTGCTGAGACGGTCACGGGGAGCGAGAAGATCGACATCGTTGCGGGTCGTACGGAGCACGTGATCGGACCGGAGAGCATTACGCTGGATGCGGGGCGCACGACGACGATCCTGGGCGGTGACACGGAAACGATCACGGGAAACGTCACGACGAACATTACGGGCATGCGGACCGAGACAGTGACGGGCATGGTGACGCAGACTGCGACGGGCGGCTTCATCATCAATACGCCGGCAGCCGTCACGATCTCTGCGGCCGGCGGCTTCAATCTCGTCGCGCCTGGTGGCACGACAACCGTGGACAGCTTCTTCAGCAAGACCGGCGGCGCCACGTCCGACGCGTTCGCGGTCAAACTGTCGGTCGTTGGCGCGAAGACCGAGCTCGTCGCTGGCCTCGCGCTGGGCGTCACCATGAACAAGGTCGACATGGTGTCGATGAAGGTGGATCTAGCGAAGACCAAGTTCGCCAACAATCAAGTGTCGATCAAGAGTGCAGGGACCGCGATCATGCAGGGTTACTGCAACCTCCACACGTTTGGCTTGGTGGTGATCGCGTGACTGTCCAATGGCAGGGCCCGGCGCTCGTATTTGTGCTCGTGTTCGTCATCGTCGCGATCGGTTTCGGCCCGGCGATCTATCGCGACTACAAAGCGAACCGAACGCTCGAGCACGGTGTAGACGCGTCTGCTCGAGTGTTGGCGATTCACGAAACGGGTAGCCTGCACAACAACCAGCCGGAAGTCCGGATTCAGCTGGAGGTCAAACCGACCGATCGCGCGGCGTTCAATGCGTCGGTGACGACATTCATCTCTCCCGTCTATCTCTCGCGCTTTCAACCTGGCGCAACAGTCGCGGTACGGTACGACCCGGCATCGCCCAAAAGCGTGGCGCTGGTGCCGGATGAAAGTCATTAAGCCGCAGCAGCTCGGTGTACTGACACGATGCTACGAGTATCGGCGTCAGTTTCGGTTGGGCGTCTCTGTGCTGGCGTTCGTTCCGATCGGGACGGAGCGAAGCCTCATTCCGGAGCTCGCGATGTGGCCTGCCGTTTCCGAGCAGATGGACGGCAGCCCCGTTCTCGACGCAGCCATCCCCAAATCGAAATCCGAATATCTAGTGGTCGGTTCGGTCCACACGCCAGGCGGCAAGCCTGCGAAGCAGTGCAGCGTGATGGCTGACGTGGGCAATCGCAGGAAAGTCCTCCTGGTGACGGGTGACCGGAAGTGGCGTTCGAGCATCCGTGCCTCGGAGCCGGTTCCGTTCACTCAAATGCCGCTCCAATGGAATCGCGCGTTTGGCGGGCCGCTGTTCGATGCAAATCCGCTCGGTCGCGGTTTCTTGCCCGAGGGCGATGCCACGCCCGAAGCGCGCGAGCTGCCGAACATCGAGTATCCGAACGCGGTGGTCAAAGCACAGACGGAGAAGCCCGAGCCTGCGGGGTTTGGAGTGCTCGATGTGAGCTTGCCGCTACGTTCACGCCTGGCTGGAACCCACGATGAGCGCTGGTTGAAAGAAGATTTTCCTGGCTTCGCGCGCGACATCGATTGGGAGTTCTTCAATGTCGCGCCGCGCGATCAGCGTTTCTCCGAGAGTTTTGCGCCGGACACAGCGTACGTGCTGCACAACTTGCATCCACAGCAATCGCACCTGAAGGGGCGCTTGCCTTCGGTCCGCACGCGGTGTTTCGCGCAGCGCGCAGGGAGGGACGCGGTGGCCTTCACGGACCTGGAGGAATCGCCGGCGGAGTTGAAGACGCTGTGGTTCTTTCCTGAGATCGAACGCATCGTGATGGTGTACCAGGCGCAGCTCACCGTCAGCGAAGACGACGCGAGTGACATCACACACCTCATGGTCGCCGCGGAGGATGCCGAAGCAGGCAAGCCAGTCGAGCACTACCGAGGCGTTATCGAGCGTCGCTGTGATCGTTCGAAGAGTCATCTCTATACGCTCAAGGACAGCGAGTTGTGCCCTGCCGAGTTGACGCGTCGAGACGAGGCAGCTGAAAAAGCCACCGCCGCGGCGACGAGCGAGGATCTCGTCGGGCAACGAATGAAGAAGCGCTTGCACGCCGAGATCGAAGCTGCACGGGGGCGCGTAGCCGCGCTCGGCCTCGATCCGGACGTGCACGGTCCGAAGCTGCCTGCGCCCGAGCCGGCACCGCCGACGCTCGAAGAGCTTCCCGAAATCATTGCGGGGCTCGAGCGCGAAGCCGAACGCGAACAAGCGAAGCAACGCGAAGAGCAGAAGGCTCGGGACGCTGCCTTGGCGCCGCTCTTCGAGGAGCTCGGGCTCGAGCCCCGCAATGATTTCGGGAA
>Ga0193752_1000295_pt1 | contig 53190 bp, 45 predicted proteins | sample H1c1metaG_FD_144924 | JGI IMG/M metagenome (GOLD analysis project Ga0193752, IMG submission 144924) | Soil microbial communities from a riparian zone of the East river system, Colorado, United States - H1c1 | ecosystem: Environmental > Terrestrial > Soil > Riparian zone | place: USA: East River...
CGCCGAGCTCTCCGCGAAGATCGCAGCAATGCGCGAAGAGCCGCAGTTCGAGTGCGATTGGGTGTTCGAAGGCGGGGCGCTCGATGTCGATGGCGAAGGCACCGCGCTCACGACCCGCTCCTGCTTGATGAACGCCAATCGCCAGGGCCCGACCGACCCCGAGCAGATCGAAGCGCGTCTGCGCGATGCGCTCGGCATCCAGAAGCTGCTCTGGCTCGACGAAGGCCTCGCAAACGACCACACCGACGGCCACATCGACAACATCGCGCGCTTCGTTGCGCCGGGCGTCGTGGTCTGCATGCGCGCGGACGGCGAGGACGATCCGAATGCGGCGACGCTCGAAGCGATCGCGCGAGCGCTCGAGGCGATGATTGACGCGCGCGGACGGCGGCTCAAAGTCCTGCGGATCCCGTCGCCGGGCCGTGTTCACGGCGCGGATGGAAACGTAGTTCCCGCTAGCCACATGAACTTCTACATCGGCAACGCGCGCGTGCTCTTGCCGGTGTTCGGAACGCGCTGGGACGAACCTGCCCGTGTTGCGGTCCAAGCGCTCTTTCCCGACCGCGAGGTCGTGGCATGCTCCGCTCGCGCGCTCCTCGAAGGGGGCGGCACTTTTCACTGCATGACCCAACAACTGCCGAGCCCATGAAACAAGTCGAGTCACTCCATCTAGCCGTCGCCCAGTTTGCGATGGTGGAAGCGCCGGACGTGAACATCGCGAAAGCGGTCGAGCTCGTGCGCGCATCTCACGCGCTCGGTGCGCAGGTCGTGCTGTTGCCCGAGCTGTTTGCGACGCCGTACTTCCCGCGCGAGATCGACAAGAAGTTTTTTGCGCTCGCGCACAGTGCAGCAGAGGACCCTTCGTTGCGCGCGCTTGCGCCCATCGCGAAGGAGCTCGGCGTCGTCATTCCGGTCTCGTTTTTCGAGTGTGCCGGCGATGCGTACTACAACAGCCTTGCCGTGCTCGACGCCGATGGCAGCTCCCTCGGCGTGTACCGAAAGACGCACATCCCGGATGGCTCCGGTTACGAGGAGAAGTTCTACTTTTCACCGGGCGATACGGGCTTTCGCCGCTTCTCGACGCGGTACGGGCAGCTCGGGATCGGCATTTGTTGGGATCAGTGGTTTCCCGAGAGTGCGCGTGCGATGACGTTGCTCGGCGCCGATCTGTTGCTTTACCCGACTGCGATCGGCTCGGAGCCGGCCACGGGGCGCGACACCTCGTTGCCGTGGCGTCGGGCGATGATCGGCCATGCAGTGAGCAATACGATTCCGCTCGCTGCTGCGAATCGTGTCGGCACCGAAGGCGACCAAGTGTTTTACGGCACGTCGTTCATCGCCGATCAGTGGGGTGAGATTGTGGCGGACTTCGGTCGCACGGAAGTAGGTGTGTGTCACGCGAAGCTAGACCTCGCGGCTGCGCGCGCGGATCGCGACTGGATGGGCCTCTTGCGTGATCGACGTCCCGAAACGTACGGGGTACTGACAGGTAACAAGTAAAATCTGCGGAGTGGTATTGGCCGGCATCGGACGATGTCGCACACTCAGCGAGTGCTCAGCCTCAAGTACACCAAGATCATCGCTACTCTTGGTCCTGCGAGCTCGACGCTGGATCAAATGCGCGTGCTCATCGCGTCGGGTGCTGACTGCTTCCGACTGAACATGTCGCACGGCGGCGAGAAGTTGATGCAGCCGCTGATCGATCGGGCGCGTGAAGCAGCACGGCTGGAGGGTAAGTACATCCCGCTCTTGGCCGATATCCAGGGGCCGAAGTTGCGGGTCGGTAAGTTGCCGGTCGACGGTGTGACGTTGCTGGAAGGTGCGTCCTTCTTGATGACGGGGCGCGAGGTCGAAGGAAACGCGCAGCAAGTGAACTCGCCGTACGAGGGGCTGGCGAAGGATGTCGTGCCGGGCGCGACGATCTTGCTCGCGGATGGGACGATCGAGTTGCGAGTCGAGAGGGTCGAAGGCGAGGACGTGCACACGCGTGTGGTCACGCCGGGCCGTTTGTTTTCGAACAAAGGTTTGAATCTGCCGGGTCGGTCGGTGTCGATTGCGACGTTGACCGAGAAGGACGAAGAGGACCTCGCATTTGCTGCGAAGGCAGGCATCGACTTGATCGCGATCTCGTTCGTGCGAAGTGCGGAAGACATTCAGCGGGCGAGGCATTTGCTGGGGAATTCGAAGACGCCGGTGATGGCGAAGCTGGAGCGGCCCGAGGCGTTGGCGGCGCTGGATTCGATCCTGGCAGCGTCCGACGGGATCATGGTCGCGCGTGGTGACCTCGGTGTGGAGATGCCGTTCGAGCGGGTGCCGGTGCTGCAAAAGCAGATCTTGCGGCGTGCGAGCTCGCTCGGAAAGTGGGCGGTGGTGGCGACGCAGATGCTCGGGTCGATGGTGTTGGCGCGGCGGCCTTCGCGTGCGGAAGCGTCGGATGTTGCGAACGCGGTGCTGGATGGTGCGGATGCGGTGATGCTCTCGGAGGAGAGTGCGACTGGTGCGAATCCGCAGCTTGCGGTGCAGGCGATGGCTGCGGTGACGCGGCATGCCGAGGCGTACGAGCACACGCTGGTGCGCGAGAAGGAGCTTGGCGAAGAGGACATGACGTTCGCGGGGGGTGTCGCGAGCGCAGCGGTGGGTTCGGCGGAGCACGTGCGTGCGAAGGCGATTGTGACGTTGGCGGGGTCAGGGTTGACGGCGTTGCACATCTCGAAGCGTCGGCCGAAGGTGCCGATTGTTGCGCTCGGAAGTTACGAGCCGACGTTGCGGCGGACGAATGTGTTGCATGGGGTGGTGCCGGTGCGGGTGCAAGATCGGGCGGATGTCGAGTCGCAGTTGCAGGTAGCGGATGCGTATCTGCGGGCGGCGGGTTTGGCGGAGCCGGGTGACTTGGTGGTGATGGCGGCTGCGGTGCCGTTGGGTCAGAGTCGTCTGCCGAACACGATTCGTTTTCACCGAGTTAGGCCACCGGGTGTAACGGTGTCTGATCCACCGCCGTCGATGTTGCCGCGTCGGTGAGCGCATGAGGTGTTTGCGTCGGTGATCGGGATCACTGACGGTCCTCTCAGGGTGGAACCCCGAGAGGACCGTCAATCAATCGAAAGCTACCGATCACCGACGTAAGCCATTACGTCGAACGCGCACGTGCCCCCGAGAACCTCACGCCCACGCTCCATGCAACGTCCGAGCTGCACCTTCGGGATCCTCGGCCCGACACACCGCCGAGATCACCGCCGCTAACTGTGCACCAACCACGCAAACATCCAACACATTGCCAAGCGTAATCCCGCCGATCGCAATCACCGGAATCCGCACCGCTCCACACACCACTCTCAAACCCTCTAACCCAACCACCGGATCATGATCCAACTTCGACGTCGTCGCGAAGACCGGACCGAATCCGATCATCTGCGCACCTCTTCGCTCGGCATCTTTCGCTTGCTCGACCGAATGCGTCGAAACTCCAATCATCATTCGCGCCCCCAACGCCGCTCGCACCTCCTCGATCGGCAAGTCCGTTTGCCCCACGTGCACTCCGTCCGCACCGAGCTCCACCACCAAGTCCACTCGATCATTCGCGAAGAACGGCACGCCGGCAGTACGACACAAACTCACGATCTCGCGCCCAAGCTCGAGGTACTCAGCGTCCGTTAGGCACTTGGCCCGAAGCTGCAACGCAGCACAGCCACCCCGCAGCACAGCTTCGGCGACGGCAAGCGGAGCGTCCCGGCACACCTCGGGGTCGATGATTGCGTACAGGCCTCGCATGAGCCCTACTATGCCTATGTCCCTCGGCACGCGTCTGGCGCTTCGTGTGTCGAGCGCAGTGTTCGCGCTGTTATGGAGCGTCGAGGGCCTGTCACGCTATCGAACGTTCCACAACCGCACGTTCGATCTCGCACTCTACGCACGCCAAGCCTGGGGCCTCGCACACGGCGACTTCTACGACCCCCTCGTCGACGTGCACTTTTTGGGCACGCACGTCGCACTCGTCCTTTGGCCACTCGGAATGCTCGGCTCATACGTCGGGACCGTCCCCGTGCTCATCATTGCGCAAGCACTCGCCCTCGCATTTTCTGCACTCCCGATCGCGCGGATCGGCGCGCGACGCTTCGGCGACCGCGGAGCCTGGCTCGCAGCCGCAACTTGGCTTCTCTACCCAAACATCGGCCACGTCGCGAGCTACGAGTTCCATCCCGGCTCCATCGGCATCTTCGCACTCGCAGTTGCACTCGACGCACTCGACAGCGACCGCGCACTCGCATTCGGCCTGGCGTGTTTGGGCTTGGTACTTTGCCGCGCAGACTTCGCAATGGTCGGCATGTTGCTCGGCGCCGCCGCGCTGGCTTGGACTCGACCGCGATCGCTGGTCTGGAAGCAAACCAGCGCAATCGTCTGCGTCGGGTCAGCCGCATACCTCGCCGTTCAGTTCCTCGTGCTCAAACGGCTGTTTCCCGCCGGGAGCTCGAGCCTGGATCTGCACTTTCCCAAGTGGGGCGGCAGCCCGTTCGGAATTCTGCCCGCCCTGATTCACGACCCCGGCGTCGTACGCGACCACTTCCTGCAAACCGCAAAGCTGTTCTACATCCCCAAGCTGCTCTTGCCGGTGGCACTGTTGCCGCTCCTCGCTCCGCGCTGGCTGTTGTTCGCGTTGCCCTTCGTCGCGATCAACTCGATCTCCAGCTTCCCGACTACCTCGGAGTTTTACTCGCACTATCTGACGCCGGCTCTGCCCGCAATCGTCGTCGCAGCCATCGACGGACTCGCGAAGCTCACCCACTACGTGCCAAAGCCACGCGTCCCTGAAGTCGCAATGGCCGTGCTGCTCGCATGCCTTGGGTTCGCGAGCTGGCACAACGGCGGTTTACCGTGGTCGCGCGACTTCGATGCCGCCGCGTTCGTCTCGGATCAGTTCACGGGGGAAGCGCGCCGGACTGCAGCGTCGATCCCTTCGCTCGGCTCCGTGCAAGCACCCGACGCGCTGTTGCCGCACGTCGCCGAACGTTCGGAGCTCTACCGCAGCACGCCACCCGACGTCGGCGCGCGCGTCGTCGTGCTCGACGTCACGCACCGCAAACGCTACGAGCGCCGCGAAGACCTGCTGCGTACACTCGAAGAGCCGGCGACACGCACCTGGCTTTCACGGCGCGACTACGGGCTGATTCACGTCGAAAACTCGCTCCTGACGCTGCAGCGCGGCACCGACCCGCGCACGGGCATCGCTCAGCGCTACTTGGCGCGCGACCAAGGTCAGCAAAGTGGGATTCCGCTCACGCGCTGTCTGACGTTGCTGTCAGCTTGGCTCGAGCCGCAAGGCCTCGAGCTCGAATTCTCGACGCAGGCGCCATGTCCGAATGACCTCGCGCTGCGAATTGGCGCCGAAACTCGGCCGTCACGCGTCGACCTGCTGTTCGACGGGCTGCTCTCGCCCGCACAGCTCCGCGACGAGTACGCCGTGTCCTGGCACAGCTTGTCGCCACTCGAACGCGAACGGATCCTCCAACGCGGCCTGCGCATCGGCGCGCTACGCTCGAGCGGCGACCCGCCCGAGCTCGGCGACCCGGTGACTTTCTTGGTGCCACTGATCCACTGACACCGAGGAGCCAGCTTGAACGAGCTACTCGACGACCTGCGACGCATCTACGAACGCGCAGACCGGCTGTACGCCGACTGGTCGTGCCCAAACTCGACAGAATGTTGCCGGTTCGGCATCACGGGACGGCAACCGTATGTCACGTCGATCGAGCTCAGTTTGTTGCGTCACAGTCTCGCCGGTGGAGGCGGAGAGCTCACACCTCGACACCGAGCACTCCCGATCAGCCGAGATGCCGCGGAGGAACGCGTCTGCCCCCTCCTCGACCGCTCGGGTCGCTGCTCGGCGTATGCAGAGCGACCGCTCGGCTGCCGCTCCTATTACTGCGAGCGTGCCCAACGCGGGGTAGGGCCCTCCGGTGACGACCTGCGCGAGCTAGTACGGGAGCTCCAGGAGTTGGCCGCCAAATACGAGCTTGGCGGGGAGCTCGCACGGCCACTGACGCGGGCGCTCGAAGGCACGTGAGGTTTCGTGTCAGAATGCCGGTGTGGCGACTGCGCGGCTCGCAGCACACGAAGTATCCGAAGCCGGCACGCGCTGGTGCGCGGGTCTGCCTTGCGTCGCTGAAGAACGGCTGACCGAGCTGCAGCGAGCGGCGGCGGAACGCGTCTACGGCCGAGCGCGCAATGCGACGGTCGCGTACGTCGGGATCACGCTGCTGAGCACGCTCGGGTTGAGCTTGTGGGCCTCCGGCCGGTTGATCGAGCGGGGATGGCTCGGACTCGCCATCGCATTCACGGTGTTCGCAATGCTGATGCCGATCTGCATCGTGAAAGCGCTCGACCACGGACGCACTGCGCTACCGCTGCGGCGCGACCTCGAAGACGGCTTCATGTGGGTATTCGAAGGCCGGCTCGCGCAAGCACGCTACGAGGAGGAAGATCCCGAGGTCGCGCAGCTGCTGGCGGCAGGCTTGTTCGTGCGCGGAGATCTGGAGCAGCGGATCAGCATCTTGCCACGGTCAGGCCGGCTCTTGCACGTCAACGGTCGTAACGTGCCACCCGATCGGCGGCTGCACGTCGCTACGACGGCGGCCTGGCCGACGGACTTGTACCGCTACTCGCTCCCGCCCGAAGTGAAAGAAGTGTTCGGGTCGTCGGCCCGCGAGCTGAAGCGCCGGCGCATCGCGGAGCCAGAGCGCGCAGAGCTGAAGCGGCACGTGGCGCGGCTGACGTCGGTGCCGTGGGTGTTGATCGCGCTGACAGCGCTCATGTCGGCGCTCGTGAGCTCTTGGATCGTCCGCGACGAAACTACGCCGCGCGATGCATTTGCGGCGCTCGCGCTCGTCTCTTGGATGTATGTCGCACTCCGTCACTTGCGTGGGTACATCCTGGCGCGCCGGCTCGAAGCCGACCTCGACGTGGGCTGGCTGCTCAGCTGGCAAGTGTCCGAGATTCCGGGTGTCGAGCCATCTCCACCGCCGTTGCCCGAGCCGCCGCACTCGACTGTGCCTCCATTCCAACACGCGGAAGTTCTCCCGGTTTCCCAGCGGGACTGGATGATCGATGGAAAGCCAGCAGCATGGCGGCGTGTGCTGTCGAGAAGTGCCTGATCGACTCACGGCGGGGACGGTGTAGGCTCCTACGATGAAGTTGCGGCGTAGTACGACCAAGCTCTGGATGCGGGTGGCGATGGTCGCCTCGCTGATGGGCTGGGGTCCGGCGCTGGCGGAAGCACCCCCGGCGAAGGCGCCTGCGAAGGTTTCCGCCGCGAACCCGAAGCACGACGTCACGATCAGCCTACTCGCCACGAACGACGTACACGGGCGTTTGACGCAGCTGCCTCTGTTCGGCGGGTACGTGAAGAACGTGCGAGCGGCGCGTGCAGCGGATGGCGGCGGCGTGTTGTTGCTCGACGCGGGCGACATTTTTCAAGGCACGCTCGAGTCGAACCTGACCGAAGGTGCGTCGATGCTGCGCGGCTATCGCGCGCTCGGGTACACCGCGGCTGCGATCGGCAATCACGAGTTCGACTTTGGTCCGGTCGGGCCCGAATGCACGCCAGCGTCGCCGAGCGATGATCCGCTCGGTGCGTTGCGCGCGCGAATCGCCGAAGCCGCGTTTCCGGTGTTGAGCTCGAACTTGCGAACCCGAGAAGGTTCATCGTGCGCCGAGTTGTTACCGGGGTTGCAGCCTTCGATCTTACAGACGGTTGCGGGCGTCCGAGTGGGGATCGTGGGTGGGCTCACGCACGAAGCGTTGTCAGCGACGCACAGTGCAAACGTGGGTGGTCTCGCGGTCGCGCCGCTCGCGGAGAGTGTTGCGGCGGAGGCGCGGACGTTGCGGTCGCGGGGCGCGCAGATCGTGGTCGCGTTGGTGCATGCGGGGAGCGAGTGCGCGCACACACAGGACGCGGACGACACGACGAGTTGCGATCAAAAGGGCGAAGCGTTTGCGCTGGCGAGGGCGCTCGCGGATGCGGGGCCGCCGGCGGACGGAGCGCCGCCGCTAGTCGATGTGATCGTGGCGGGCCACACGCATGCGTACGTCGCGCATCGAGTCTCGGGGATCACGATCATCGAGTCTGGAAGTAACGGCCGAGCGTTTGGTCGGGTGGATCTGACGTTGCTGGGCGGCGATGCCAGCAAGTTGGTGACGAAGATCTTTCCGCCTCGGCCTTTGTGTACGGATGCGTTGGATAAGGCTGTCTGCGCGAACGAAACCTACGAGGGTGTGAAGGTAGAGCGGGACGGAAACGTGCTAGCGGCAATCCGCGATGACGTCGCGCGGGCGAAGCAAGCTGCGATGGAGCCGCTGGGAGTCGAGATCACGTCGGTGATCGAACGCTCGTCGGCAGTGGAGGCACCGCTCAGCAATCTGGTAGTGGATCTGATGCGCCGAGCAGTGCCGGGTGCGGATGCAGCGTTCAACAATCCTGGCTCGGTGCGGGTGCCGCTTCCAGTAGGCCAGCTGACCTACGGGAAAATGTTCGAGATGGTGCCGTTCGAGAATCGCCTTGCGACGATCAAGATGCGGGTCTCGGACCTGACCCGTGTCGTGCAGAACAGTCTGCAGAGCGATCGTGGTTTGGTCTCACTATCGGGAGTGAAGGCGGCGGCGGTTTGTCAGGGCGATCAGTTGAAGGTGACGCTGACGGCTGCAGACGGCAGTGCCTTGGATCCGACGCGAGTGTTGAAGGTCGTGACGAGCGACTACGTCACGGCGAGCGGTGACAATTTGTTGGATGGTGTGCCTTTGGCGCCAGGCGCGATCACGATTCTTCCGCATGTTCCGATGAGGGAATCGTTGATCGCGGGCCTGAGGTCTTGGCCGGGCCGCCGGATCGATGGTCACGACAAGCGAATCTACGATGCACGGAAACCGCGGTTGAAGTTCACGCCGCCAAGGCCTCAGAAGTGCCTAACGACGGCATTGATGAGCGGTGAGACCGTGCGTGGCCCAACCTGAGTTAGCTCACGCCCCAACGTAGCGAGCGCGAGGCCGCAACAACACCGGCCGCTCCCTCTGCTCCAACATGTGAGCGACCCAACCCGCCACGCGCCCAAGCGCAAAGATCGCGCTCGCCGCTCCGAGAGGCAGCTCCAAAGCCGCGCTCAACGCGCACAACCCCAAATCCAATGTCGGATCCTTCCGACCGGCAGCACTCATCGCATCCTCGATCCCCAGAAGAGTCTGCAGCCGAGATCCGTTCGCCCCGTGCGCTCGCGCCAACTCCAGCATCAACAGCCCCCGCGGATCACCTTCGGGATACAAAGGCTGACCAAAACCGGGAATGCTCTCACCCGCCGCTAGACGCGCTCTCACCACACGCGCAGCTGCACGACGCTCTGCATCAAAACCGCGCTTGCTCGCACCACGTGGGGCAGACCGGCGCGCAACCTTCCCAGCACTCGCCGTGCGACGTGACCCACCTTCGTGCGCCGTCGCTTCCAACCGGCACGCTTCCACCAATAACTCGATCCGATCACACACCCCACCGTGCGCCGGACCGGACAACGCGCACAGCCCCGCCGTGACGCACGCGTAGAGATCGGCACCACTCGACGCCGTCACACGCACCGCAAACGTCGACACGTTGAGCTCGTGATCCGCACACAACACCAACATGCGGTCGATCGCGGCGAGCTCCGCCGGCTTACCTGCACAACCCAACGCTTCACACACCAGCGCCGCAAGCCGCACCGACTTCACGCCACGACGCTCGGCCTTCGCCCGTCCCGCACGCACCGGCTTCGCCGCTGACAGCGGCGCGAGCGCACTCGCCATTCCGAACAACAACCGCGCCGCGCGATCACGCTCCAGCTGCACCGCCTTCGCGTGCGTCGTCCCATCCACCAAACCGTGCGCGGCCACGTACGCCGTCAGCCTTGCCAACCGAGACGGTTCTTCCCCCTCCAACTTCGCCAAACTCGCACGCACTCTCGCCGCCAACGGATCCGGCGCCCACTCCGCCGGCCCCTGCCACAACAACTCCGCCACCGACTCGAACGAGCGCTGCTGCCTCGCCAACTCCACCGCCGCCTGACCTCGATAGTGCGGGCCTGTTTCGTCGATCCGCGTGATCGCCGAGTCCAACACCGGCGCACCCCAATCCAAAGCCGCCGCAGCGACCGCTGTGTGACCGCGCCGAGCATCTCGCCTCGTTCGCAACCGCTGCAAATCCGCCCGCGAATACAACCTCGCTCGACCCTTCGTCGCCGCGATCGAATGCAACAACCCACGACTTACGTAGGCGTACAGAGTCGCCGGCGTGACGTCGAGCAACTTGGCCGCCTCGCGCGCACTCGCGAATTCCAATTGTTGATTGTTGATTCCACGTTGATCAACGTTTGCCACTGAGCCAGCTTACCTCAAGAAACCAACGACAAGCCCCGAGCACGCATGACCCGCTCGCGACCGGCTCGTCGGCTTCGTCTGCGCCCGCACTTCGCCGCGCACGCGACAAGAATCTCGAAACTGGCACCCACCGGTTTCAGGTCCTTCTCGCGAGCGTGAAGGCACCCGTGCGCGCACCGACCGACCGCCGCCGTGCGCGACAGCGCCCCGAACACTGGAGGATAGAGCCCATGGAACCGGTCCAAATTCACAACGGTCTCGAAGGCATCACGGTCGCAGCAACCGAGCTCAGCCACATCGATGGCGAACGCGGCGTGCTCATCCTGCGCGGACACAGCGTCGACCGACTCGCACCCGAAGCGACGTTCGAAGACGTCGCGTACCTGCTCTGGCACGGCTCACTTCCGAACGCTTCCGAACGCGCCGAGCTCGCCGCGCAGCTCTACGCCGGCCGGGCAAAAGCATTCGAGCGGCTCGCCGACGCTCGCCCCGCACTCGCAGCCCAAGATGCGATGGACGCCCTCCGCGGCGCGACCGCACTCCTGACCGAACGCGACTCCGCCGATCTACCCGGGCTTCTCACCGGCGCGCTCGCAGTATTCGCAGCAGCTCACGCACGCATCCGCGCCGGTCGCGAACCGATCGCACCCCGCAAAGACCACTCCCACGCCGCCGACTATCTCGCGATGTTGTCCGGCACCGAGCCTTCACCTGCACTCGTTCGCGCACTCGACACGTATCTCGTCACCGTCTCCGACCACGGCTTGAACGCGAGCACGTTCGCCGCGCGCTGCGTCATCAGTACCGCGACTGACAGCGTCAGCGCAGTCGTCGCTGCGATCGGCTCGCTCAAAGGCCCACTTCACGGCGGCGCACCTGGCGCCGTCCTCGAAATGCTCGACGCGATCGGCACACCCGAACGCGCTGAAGCCTGGCTGTCGGCCGCTCTCGATCGCGGAGAGCGCATCATGGGCATGGGCCACCGCATCTACCGCGTGCGCGATCCACGTGCCGATGTCCTCGAAGCCGCGATCAAACGCCTCACTCGCCAACTCGGCGGAAGCGACCGACTCGAGCTCGCGCGCAGCGTCGAATCGACCGCCGCACGCCTACTCGACGAACGCCATCCCGGTCGCGCACTGCGCGCAAACGTGGAGTTCAACACGGCCGTGCTGCTCGATGCGATCGGACTCGATCGCACCCTCTTCACAGCCACGTTCGCGGTCAGCCGCGTCGCCGGATGGCTCGGTCACATCGATGAACAACGACGGACCGGCAAGCTGATCCGGCCGCGGGCCCTGTACACGGGCCCGCTACCAGTCGCGTGATTCAGCTCGCGCTCTTCAGAGCCGCGTCGATCTCCTTGGCGATCTCCGCGGTGTCAGTCGGATTCCCGACGCGCGCACCGTTCAAGAACATCGTCGGCGTGCCGTCTACCGCGACCTCTTCGCCGAGCTTCTGCTCCGCATCCACCGCCGGCGCGTACGTCTTGTCGTCGAGCGCCTTCTTGAACGCGTTCATGTCGAGACCGATCTCTTTCGCGTAACCCTCGAGCGCCGGACGCTCGAGCTTCGACTGGTTCGCGAACATCTTGTCGTGAAGCTCCCAGAACTTGCCTTGCGCATGCGCTGCGAGCGAAGCCTGCGCCGAGATGTTCGCGTTCTGGTGGAACGAGAGCGGGAACTGACGGAACACGAAGTGCACCTTGTCACCGTACTTCGCCTTCAAGTCGTGCAGCGCAGTCGCCGCGCGCGAGCAGTACGGGCACTGGAAGTCGGAGAACTCGACGAGCGTGACCTTCGCATCCTTCGGGCCGAACGAAGGCGCATTGCCCTCGGTGAGCTTGGCGAGCTTGTCGGCGCTGAGCGGCTTGTTCTTGTCTTCCTGCTTCTTGAGATCCGCCAGCACCTCGCCGTAGCGGCTGAGCATCATCTCGCAGCGTTCCGGTGGGAACGTCTTCGTGTGCGTCTTCACCATCTCGCACGTCTTCGTCGTGGGACCGATGTCGTTGCAGAGCTTCGTCTGCAACTCGTCGCACTTCTTCTTTTTCTCACCGAGCGCCGCGACCGACTGCTTGATGTTCTTCAAGGCGACGGCGCAAGTCTCGGGCGTCAACAACTCGACCGTGCTCTTCACGCCGACACACGTGCTCGATTGATCACCAGACTCTTTACAGATCTGCGTGGAGAACTCCTCACAGGCTTTCGGCGAAGCAGCCGGAGCAGCCTCTTGTTTTTGCAGCTTGTTGCAGCCGAGTGCGCCCAAGAGCAACGCGCTGGTCAGCGCGGCCGCTCCCCAACGAAGCGAGATCTGTCCCTGGTTCACGAGCTTGTCCTTTTGCAGCGTGCGACCCCGGGGCCGCGGTTGGCTGGCTGTGTAGCAGCCAATCTGAGGTCGGGAAAGGGGACAGAATTCAGCCCCGCAAGCCCCCAAGAACACTCAATTCAGCTTACAAAGTGTGACCTTCGTAGCCTCGAATTCGGCCCGTTCCTGTTCGGCCTGCACCACAAATGCCTCGATCGACGGCTGCGCCGCAATCGCCGCATCAATGCGCGGATCGGTGCCCTTTCGGTAGGCGCCGAGCAGGACCATCTCGCGCTGCTCTTCGTAAAGCGCGAGATGCTCGCGTGCCTTGGCCGCCGCGATCCGATGCTCCGGACTCACGAGCCGCGGCATGAGGCGCGACAAGCTCTGGGGTACGTCGATCGCGGGAAAACGCCCGCGCGATGCGAGCTTGCGACTCAACACCACGTGGCCGTCGAGTAAGCCCTTGAGCTCATCGCTGATCGGCTCGTCGTGATCGTCGGCTTCGACGAGGACCGTGTAGAACGCGGTGATCGAACCGCGCTCCGCCGTACCTGCGCGCTCGATCAACATCGGCAAGCGCGCGAACACGCTCGTCGGGAAGCCGCGGCGCACCGGCGTCTCACCGGTCGCCAAGCCCACTTCGCGCGCGGCGCGAGCAAAGCGCGTCAAGCTATCGACGAGCAGCAGCACGCGCTTGCCTTCGTCGCGAAAGCTTTCGGCGATGGTCGTCGCAACCGAGACGCACTTCATCCGAACCATCGCCGGCGCGTCGCTCGTTGCGCACACGACCACGCTGCGTGCACGACCCGACTCGCCGAGATGATCTTCCAAGAAGTCTTGCAGCTCACGACCGCGCTCGCCGATCAAGCACAGGACCACCGCATCCGCCGTCGTGCCCTGGGCGATCTGTCCGAGTAACGTGCTCTTGCCCACACCCGCAGCCGCAAACAAGCCCATGCGTTGGCCCTCACCCACGGTCGTGAACGCATCGAGCGCACGCACGCCGAGCGGCAACACGCGCTCGATCCGCCGGCGAGACATCGGCGTGGGCCCGAGTCGATCGACGATTCGACGCGTGCCGTCGACCGCGGGCCCGCCGTCGATCGGATTGCCGAGGCCGTCGAGCACGCGGCCGAGCAAGCCCAGCCCGACCTTCACCGCGAACGGCTTGCGGACCGCGACTACGACGTCGTCAGGCCCGAGGCCCTCCGCCGCTCCGAGCGGCAAGACCTTCACGCCCTTGTCGTCGAATCCGACGATCTCGCCGAGCAATGGTACCGGCGCACGCGAGCGCTGAATCTCGACGAGTTCGCCGACGCGCGCATCCGGCAGATCGATCGAAAGCACCGACCCGAGAACTCCGCGCAAGCGCCCAGTCACGCGCACGCCGTCGGTCTGGCTCAAGTTGCGCGCCACTTCATCGAGATCGATGCTCACCGGCTAACCCCCGTTCGCCGTCCACACACTGTCAGTCGAAGAGGCCTTTCAGCTTGTCCAAGAAGGTCTGCTGCTGCGGATAGGTATCCTCACCCATCTCTTGCGCGAGCTGCTCGAGGAGCTCGCGCTGCCGCACCGTGAGCTTCGCCGGCACCTCGACGATGATCTTCACGAGCTCGTCGCCCTTGCCGTAGCCACCGAAGACGGGCAGCCCTTTACCCCGCAGCCGAAACACGCGCCCCGACTGCGTGCCGGGCGGTAAGCGCATCTTCACGCGCCCTTCGAGCGTCGGCACATCCAGGTTCGCGCCGAGCGCAGCCTGCGGAAAGCTGACCGGGACGTCGCACAGCACGTCGGCGCCCTCCCGCTTGAACAGCGGATGCTCCGCGACGGTGACGTGAACGTGCAAATCCCCGGCGCCTGCCGGCGTCTCTTCACCCATGCCACTGATCGTACGCACCGCGCCGTCCTCGACACCCGCCGGGATTTTCACACGCAGTTGCTGCTGCTTCGGTTTGCTCCCGACGCCGCGACAGACCGTGCAGCGAACCTCGGAGCGAACGCCCGTACCTTCGCAGGAAACGCACGGCCGCGAGGTTGCGAAGAAACCGCGCTGTACGCGAACTTCGCCGCGGCCGCGACAAGCGGGGCATTCCGGCGCGGTCGCACCGGGCTCGAAGCGGGCACCCTGGCAGTGGTCGCACAGCTCGTCGCGCGCGTACTCGATGACTCGATCCGCGCCGAGTGCCGCTTCTTCGAAGGAAATCTCGAGGTTGTAGCGGAGGTCCTTCGGCGAGCGAGACGCACCGCCGCGACGTCCGAACATGTCGTCGAGGAAGCCCTCGAGCATCTCGCCGATCGCGCTGAAATCCGAGGGATCGAAGCCCGTACCGCCGCGCGAGGGATCGAACGCCGCGTGCCCGAATTGGTCGTACCGGCGGCGCTTATCGGCATCGCTGAGCACCGCGTACGCTTCGCTGACGCGCTTGAAGTGCTCCTCGGCGAGCTTGTCGCCTGGGTTCTTGTCCGGGTGAAACTTGATTGCGAGTTGTTTGTAGGCGCGTTTGAGCTCATCGCCGCTCGCGCCTCGTGCCACGCCCAACAACTCGTAGTAGTCGCGCTTCTCTGCGCTCACCATAGCTCCTGCCTGATGGGTCGAACCCAGTGCTGCCGAAGACTCCGGCAGACGGGTCTACTACAACCCCGCGCGGGTGTCTCGACCAGCCGCTCTCGATCGGCTAGACGAGCCACGACGCAGTCCGAATCCAGTCCCGCTGCGGAAACACGCATGGCCGAAGCATGGGAAATCGTCGTGGCGGCAGAGCTCGAAGGCGAGCGCATCGACCGCTTTCTCCGTCACGCTGGCCGCGCCGGTAGCCGGAAAGCACTGACCGAACAGCTCGAAGCGGGCGTGATTCGCGTGAACGGCGCACGCATCAAAAAGGGCCACCGGCTACGCTCGGGCGACGTCGTGAGCGGACCCGCATTGCAGACCGGTGGTGCGCTTCCGGATCCCGAGATCCCGCTCGATCTACTGTATGAAGACGCCGCGCTGGTGGTGGTGAACAAAGCGGCCGGGATGCCGAGCCATCCGATTCGAGCCGGCGAACGCGGAACGCTCGCATCGGCCCTGGTCGCTCGATTTCCGGAGATGGCGGGCATTGGCTATCGACCGCTCGAGCCCGGGATCTTACATCGGCTCGACACGCAGACCTCCGGCGTGCTGCTCGCCGCGCGCACTGCGCGTGCGTTTCGCGAGTTGTCACTGGCACACAAGCGCGGCGAGCTCGACAAGCGCTACCTCGCGCTCTGCAGTGGACAGCTGCAGGCGCCACAACGCGTCGAGGCCTATCTCGCTGCAGACCGTAAGCGGGTTCGCGTGAGCGATGAGATGATCGAAGGCAGTAAGCCGATCGAGACCGACATCGTGAGCGCGAAGTCGTACGGCGAGATGTCACTCGTCGAAGTGCGCGTGCCGTTTGCGTCGCGACACCAAGTGCGCGCGCAGCTCGCAGCGCTCGGGCATCCGATCGCGGGCGATACGCTGTACGGCGGCGTCGAGTTGCCGGGCCTGACGCGGCACTTCTTGCACGCGAGCGAAATCGAGTTCCCGCATCCGGCGGGGCGAGAACGGGTTCACGTAAAGGCTGAGCTCCCCGCCGATCTGCAAGCCGCGCTCGAGACCGCGCGCCAGAAAAAATAAGGCGTCAACTGCGCAGGGCTGTCCCGACTGCGACTGCGGTGCGCTCCATGGCTTGACGGCACACTCGGGAGATCGGACCCATGTGCGCGAAGCCGTGAAGGAGCCCCGGCTCGCGCCACGCGACGACTCGGTTGCCGGCCTTCTCGAGCGCCTTTGCGTACGCTTCGCCCTCGTCGCGCAGCGGATCGAAGCCACACGTGACGACGATCGCAGGACACAAACCCGAGAAGTCTGCAGCTTGGAGCGGCGCCAAGCCTGGATCGGCTTGGCCATCCTTGCCGAGCGTATACGCTTGGTCGAACCATGCGATGTCTTCGGTCGTCAGAAGAAATCCACGCCCGAACAACTGCCGCGATGCCCACTCGCTGCCGCCGATGTCCACGGTCGGATAGAGCAACAGCTGCAACGCCGGCGGGCGGTCACCGCGCGTGCGTTGCGCGACCACTGCCGACAGCTGCCCGCCGGCGCTGTCGCCGCCCATGGCGATCACGTTTGGATCGGCGCCGAGCGCAGGCGCTTCGTTTTGCGCGAAACGTAGCGCGGCGACCGCGTCGTCGACGGCCGCGGGATAGGGATTCTCCGGCGCCAAGCGATAGTCGACCGACAGCACGTGCAAGCGCGCAGTTTTGCAGAGCACCCGGCAGGGATAGTCGTGCGTTTCGAGCCCGCCGAGCGCGAACCCGCCGCCGTGCAGAAACACCAACAGCGGTTCGGGGCGAGAACTCTCGGGCGCGTAGTGCCACGCCCGCATCGGCCCAGCCGGGCCGGGGATCGTGAGCTCGCGCACGGCGCTGACTTCCGGAATCGTGCGCGCGAAGCGAGTCGTATTGCGGAACATGCGCCTGCGAGCGACGTCGACGAGCTCGTGACTCAACGACCGCTTGAGCCCGACTTGCCGCTCCAGCGACAACAGCAACTGCATGTTTGGATGCAGCCTCTCACCCTCGATGACGACGGATGGCCGCCCCGACAACAAGACTTGGACGCTCGGGGGCAAGCCGAACAGCACTCGAGCCGCAGCCAGCTCGGTCGTTTCAATCCACTTCGGTCGCACGGCGGCGCAACATGCCCTGCTCACCCCGCTGCGACAAGCGGCGTGCGGCCCGGGCTGGTTGCGCGTTCAGCCAATCAGCGGCACATCACGCGGGCGGCCCTGCCAGAACGCGCACTGTTCGCAGGCGGCACCTTCCGCATAGTCGATGCCTTCTTCGTGCGGGCAGCCGTAGATGCCATCCGTCATCACCACGGATTTCACCTTATGCACGCCTAAGAACTCGAGCACTTGCCCCATCGTCGCCGCGTCTTCACGCAGATCCGGATCACCGCGCCACGTGCGCGTCTCGGTCACGCCATCGCTCGGATTCGGACTGATCCCTACGACGACTTTGCTCGCGCTTTGGTCGTCGGGACCGTAGAACGCGACGGTTCCCACGGGATCACCGCGATTTCCCTTGCGAGCTTTGTCTGCGATACGACTGAGGAGCGTCTGCGCGCGCGTCGGCATCGATGATTAAAGTCTAAGCTTCTCGCGGCCGCTTGGGGAGGTTTCTGCGGTAAACCCACGCTCCCTTGCACTAGTGCCGAACGGCCCACTTGGTAGCCAAGCCTGCGCCCTATACCATCACCGGTGAGGAGCGAGGACAAAGCGACGATGCTTCAAAGCTTTCCACTGCTGGCGCTGAGTCTGCTCATTTACGCCGCATTCACGTTTTTGTCCGGCGGAAACCCGCAGCCTTGGTACGACGCGCCGTCTGTGAACATCCCGATGAACTCGGGGGACATCTGGCACCTCACGATGGGCCACCTGTTCATCGGCTTCTCGTTCGTGATGTTGTTCGTCGAGCTCTTGCGCTCCACCCGGAGCGGGCGCGCGTCGGTCATGAACCACGGGCTGTCGGTGCTCGTGTTCATCGGCGCACTTTTGATGTTCACCACCGTGAAGGGTTACGGCAACTCGATCTTCTTTTTGTTCGTGGCGATGACGTTCACCGACTTCATGGTCGGCTTCATCATCACGACTGCAACTTCGCGCCGCGACATCGCAATCGGCCGCACCAGCGAGTGACGCTAGTAATTTCGGGTGATCACAACCGCAAGCGCGGCGCGGGCTCGGCTTCTTCGATGCCAGTCGGCGCACCCATCCGCACTTCTCGCAGCATCCGCGCGCGCGGTGCGAGCACGGCGTCGCGCCCGTCCTTGAACGACTGTTCTCGCACGAGCACGAGGTACGCCTTGTCCAAGAGCAGCGCGCGCGAAGCTGAGGGTAGGAGCAACTGCGTGACGTCACCGGCGAGCGCTTCGAACGCCGCTGGCAGCGGCAGGCCGGCCGCGTCGAAGAAGCGCGCGCGCACTTCGTCGTTACTGCGGTAGCCGTCGCCTTCTGGGTTCAGGTTCAAGTACGTCGCGTATTCGGGCTCGCCGTCCGCACGCAGCGGATCCGGCACTCGCGAATCTCGGCCCCAGCTCGGCGCGTGCCATCCGAACGCCGGTCCGCTTTGCAGCTTGCGCGGAAATGCGAAAGCGCTGTCTTCAGTGGCTGAAAGCCCCCCATGGCAGCCCATGCAGGTCAGGGTCTCCTCGTGCGTCTGCGGCCGCAGCTCGCCGCGCGCGTCTTCGATGAAGCCCTGGTACACCCAGCCGATCGCGTTGTGCAGCCCGCGCTCGGCGTCGCCCAAGAACAGCTCGGGCCGATCCGGGTTGAGCGCAGCTTCCTTCGCTTCACGCTGCGCGCGATCATTCAGCTCCGCGTAGCTGACCCAGCGCGACTTGCGCGCGTACCGCAGCTCTTTCATGCGCGGCGCAGCGTGAACCGAGCCGTCTGTATCCACCGCGAGGTAGCGCACGCTGTGGAGAAACTCCGTGCCCGCGGGAAACAACCCGGGCGCCATCGGGAACTTGCCGCGTGCGGCGCCGACCCAGCCCATCGAGCTCGGATCGCGCGGCCGATACGCGTAGCGCACCACCTGTGCTTCACCGAGATGCCCATCGCGATCCAGATCGACGCCGATCGCGCGCTCATCGGTCGCAGCGATCGCCACGTCGGCGCGCCGGATCAACGCTTCGACGATCGCCAAGTTGATCACGTAGAGCGCGTCGCTCTCACGACCGTGTACGTCCGTGCGATAGACCGCCGGCAATCGGATGAGCACGTCATCGAACGAACCGTTCGACGGCATGAACGCGCCCGGCAGCGGGTAATACGCAAACGCGCGATAACCCGTCGGCGTACCGTCCGGCGCACGATCGAAGCCTTGCCGATCGAACTGGTAGTACGCGTCGGGCGAGTAGCCGCTCCACTCGCCATCGCCGTCGATGTCCCACGCCGCCGGCAGATCCACGAGCCGCGCCGCGAGGGCGTTCGAGCCTCCGGCCGCGACGTAGTTGTCTTCGTTGACGTACTTGCGCATCTCGGCATCGCTGATGCGCGCGATCGCGGGCCGCAAGTCGCGAAACACGTTCTTCCAAACGTTGCGGGGCTGAAGCCCTGCATGCGCCTGCGGAAACTCGTACGACAGCTGAAGCTCGGGCTGACTCGCGAGGTTCGGCTCGGTCGCTTCGGCGTGGCAAACGTAACAAGGATTCTGCACGTGCCGCGAGGGCCCATCCGCAACTTGCGTGAAGCACTGCGGCGGAATGTAGGCGAAGCGATTGCCGATCACCGCCTGTTTGGACAGCTTGCGTTCGACGCGCGCTCCGACGCTGGTCGCTGCAAGCGTAACCGTGTCACGTGTCTTGGCCGGGAGATCGCGCGAGCCATCGCACGCGCAGATCCACCCGGCCAACAAGGCAATCGTCAAGGAAGTCAGGCTGAGCAAAAAATTCATTCAACTCACGCACAGCAATGACTAGTCGCGGTCGTAGTCGCGACCGTTACGCGGCGTCGGTAGCGGCCCGATCACACCGAAATACGAGTGCTTCTCGGCAGGATCGGTCAGCTTGTCAGTGTCGCTCTCGCCGTACGGGTGCTGGACCACACCGACGATGTACGAGGAGTCCGCGAAGTCCGGGTAGTAATACACGGAGGTGGTCTCTGCGCCGTACGGCGTCGTCATGATCCGGGTGAGCTCCTTCTCGCGAAGGTCGTACGACCACACCGCATCGTTCTGATGCCCGTCGGTCGAGTCTTCACCGATGATCAAGGTGCGGCGACCCGTGATGAACGTGAGGTTGTCGGGGTTCGCGATGCCGTCGATGTCACACGTGCTGTTCACGAACGGGCTGTCTTCGGCGTAGGCAGGCAACGACTGCGCGTCGATCGACATCGGGTCGGCGACCTGTGTCATGCGACCCGCGACGACGCCTTCCGCGCTCTTGATCACGTATTCGCTGTCGATCCCGTCGACGATGCCGACGTCGTAACCATAGACCGCACCGCACACGTTGAACTTGAGCTTGATGTCGTTCGCAAGACCAACGTCGTAGCTCTGCTCGTCCGCGCCGTTCTTCTTGTGGTCTTCCATCCCGTACTGCACTTCGCTGTACGCGACGTAGAGCCTGCCGCCCTCGGCGTCGAAGGTGATGCCTTCTTCCTTGCGGAACTCGGTCGTCGCTCCGACGTAGCTCGCGTAGCGACGCGTCTCGAGGAACGCAGCCGCCTGCTCTTTGCCTGGCTTGAGCGCAAGGCACTCGAGACCGACGCCGTTCGCGTTCGCCGACTTGTAGCCATCGGGGCAGGTGAGCTCCGCGCTCGGTGCGACCGAATCGAAGATGTCAGCGAACGTCACGCCGGTCGCGATCAACGCTTCGATCTCCGAGTCCTTCGCGTGACCGAGCTTCAAGAACCCAATGTCCGCGGTCCCGAGCGCGCTTTCACCCGGCTCACTCGTCTGATTCCACTTCGCCGCGTAGAGCGTGCCACCGCTGAGGTCGCCGGCGGTGTCGGCCACGTACAAGTACAAGCCGACGTTCGTGCCGTCGTCGCTCTCGTAGACGGTCTTGTTGTCGGGCATCACGTACGACAGCTCGTGCGCAAACCGGCCCATGCTGTAGTGCTTCGCGACCTTGTAATCGCCTGCAGCGCTCGTCACCGCGACTTCGACCGGGTACCCGTAGAAGTACGGATTGGGCTTCGTCGGATCGCCGCCCTGAACACTGCCGCCGCCGAAAAACGTCGCCATCGTCGCAGCGGAGGTCGCGCCCTTCTTCGCATCGGGCTCGTACTCTTCGCTGCCGAGGTGGGTCTTCCACGGCGTGGTCATGCCCGCGCACGGGTTCCAAATCCCGTGGATCTTCGAGAGATCGAGCGGCTTCGTGCGGAGCGGCGTGAGCTTGCCGGTCTCGGCCTCACGCGAAAGCTCGGTCAGGTACATCGCACCCGGCTGGCTCTCGAACTGCGCGACTGAGAACAGCTTGCCCTCGACCGTGAGGAGCGACGTGAAGTCGTTCGAATCGGCGATCGGACGCGAACCGTCCGCGACGAGGATCGGCTTCAGCTGGTCGTCGACCTGTTCCCCGAAGCCGACCGTCGCATCGCCGACGAGCTGCCCCGAACGCAGGACTGTGTTCCATCCAATGCGAGCTGGTCGTTGATCGACGACCGCCAAATCAGAGGCGCGGACTTCGCGCTTTTCGGCATCGGTCGCCGGTGCGGACACATCCGTGATGAAGAACCCGCGAATCGGATTCCTTCCACCCGGACAGCCCGTGGCATAAAGCCCACTAAGAGCAAACGCGATCGCCCACCCCACGTGAACACGCTTCGACATGACAAGCCTCGTCGTTCTGGCCGGGGTTACCGGGGTGCCTTCACCCACGGCGACCGGCGTTTACTCGGGCCGCCCAGCCCGAAACTCACGAGCCGAGGGTGTAAGTGGGTTCAGTGACACTGCCGTCAGCCCAGCGTGAAGATCGAGTGTCAGGCAGCCCATAACGGTCACGCTGCGTGAGCCTGAGATTTCGGCTAAACATCGATGCCGTTCGTTTTCCGCGCGTGGGGGGTTCGGCGCGGAACTCGAGGGAACCGCAAGACCTGCGCGGTTCGGAGTCGAAGCTGATGGCAACACCCCGCATGCGAACGTTGATCGACCGTGGTTTGTACTTCGAGTCGCCGCGGTTTCACGATGGGAAGCTCTGGGTCGCGGATGCGCTGACCAACAAGGTCGTGAGCGTGACGCTGAACAAGACCAGCGAGCTCGTGTGCAAGATCAATGGCGTACCGTCCGGGTTGGGCTTTCTGCCGAACGGCGACCTGGTGATCGTTTCGATGTTTCGCCAAAAGCTGTACCGATGCTCGGACGGCGAAGTTTCGGCATACGTGGACTTGGCTCAGGTCGCGAACGGAACGCTCGACGACATGATCGTCGACTCGGCAGGAAACGCTTACGTCGGGGACTTGGGGTTCGATCTGTTGCAACCGGGTGCCGCTTCGGAATCACGCGAGGCTGGCCGGCTCCTGCTGGTGTCGCCGAAAGGCGAACCGCGTGTCGTCGCAGAAGGCCTCGATTTCCCGAACGGAATCGCGATCTCCGGCGACGGCAAGAAGCTGATCGTCGCCGAGAGTCGCGCGAACCGCTTGGCCGAGTTCTCGCGCGCAGCCGATGGCTCGCTCACGTTCGTTCGCCGATTTGGAAACGTCGCCGAACCCGATGGCATTTGTCTCGACACCGAGGGCGCGGTCTGGGTCGCATCCTTTCAAGCGGACGCGTTCGTGCGCATCGCGCGCGATGGTCGCGAGATCACGCGAATCGAGACACCGGGGCGCCGCGCAGTCGCATGCGTTCTCGGTGGTGACGATGGCCGCGCGCTGTTTTGCGTGACGGCGGACACGACGCACGAGAAGCTGCTGCAGGGTAAGTCGCAAGCGCGCGTCGACGTAGTTTCAGTCGATGTCCCGAGCGACGGGCTGCCCTGAGGCCTAGCTGAGACCGATCTCCGCAAGCCGCACGTGCGCGCCCTCTCGCGGCTCGCGAAACACGCTCGGGTCACTGAGGAGGGCAGCCACGCCACGATCGACTGCAGCCAAGAGCTGCGCGTCCGGGACTCTCACATCCTCCACGCGCAGCAGCCGCGTCGAGCCACCCGGACAGCGCAATCCCTCGACCAGGTGTTCGAAGAGCGCATGCCCGAACGGGATCACGCGCGCCTGGCGCTGATCGAGCAGTTGCTGCAAGAGCGCCGGGCGCTCTGCATCGCTCGCCGCTGCGAGCTCTGGATACGCAGCATCCTGGGCTGCGATCACCGCGCCGCCCTCATCGAACAAGGTGAGCGCATCCTGCTCTTTCGTGCGCGCACCGGGGAGTCGCTGCACGCCCGGCTCGATGCGCTCCGCCAGCACCTTGAACTGCCGCCGATGAAGCGCGCGCTTCGCTCGCGGAAACGTCATGAAGCAGAGCGCGTTGAAGAAGTCGTGCCAATCGCCCTCGCGGGTTGGCACTTCCCCGGCGCACGTGATCCGCCCATCGTACAAGCGTTCGGCTCGAAAACCGCCGCCGGCAAACCGGTCTTGCTTGCGCACGTTCTCGGCAAAGCGCAGCGGCTCCGCATCACTCAGTTGCGCAAGCGCCGCGTAGGCCCAACCCAAGTCGTCGCGCGAAGGCCAATCGCGATACGACTCGAACCGCATCGCAGCAGCTGACAGCGGCCAAAACCACGGACTGCGTTGCAAGAAGTTCGGATCCCAGCCGAGCGTGTGTCGGAGCGCCATGCGAGCTCAGACCGGCAGTGCGACGTGCGGCAATGACGTCTCCGGCAGCTCGATGCCCTCGAACCGGGTCGCACCGCTCGCAAACGACAACGCGTTCAACAGCCGCTTCGCGCGCGAATACAGCTTGAAGAACCGGCGAATGCGGTTGATCTCGTACTGCGTCAGCACGTCGCCGCACAGCCACTTGTGATCCTGCTGACCCGCGTCGATGAACCGCACGCGCCCGAGCACCGGCACGCGTACGTTCGCTCCACGCTCGAGCTTTTCGCCGAGCACGATCACGTCTTCGCGATCACCGTCGGGCGCCTGCGTGTTGTTCGCACTGCCGTAGTTGAACGGGCACGCGATCGGCGACACGAATTCGATTCGCCCGTCGTCGCGGCGCTTCACGTGCCCGCCGAGCGGCGTGTCGATGCGAACTTCGAGCTCGTTCGGGAAGTCCAAAACCGGCGCCATCGAGCGGTTGTAGCACCGTCCGCTGCGGGGCTCACGCCCTCACGCCTTCATGGCGTCGATCAGGCCCTTCGCCAAGCTGGGGTCGCCGAAGTCGTCGACCGGCGATCCATCTGCCTTCTTCACGCCCACCGCGGTGAGTAGCGTGTTGAACAGCTTGTTGTGCGTGACGTTACCGCCGTCGACGTATTGGCCTTGCTTCAGGAAACCACCGCAGCTGCCCGCGAGCACCCACGGAATGTTCTGGTAGTTGTGGCTGACGCCGTGGCCGAGATCGTTCGTCCAGGCCGCGACACCTGCGTCGAGCAGCGTGCCTTCGGGCGTCGTGTACTCCGACAGCTTGTCGAGCAGGTACTTGAACAGCCGCGCGTGCAGCTTGTCGATCTCGTGGTGCATCTCCTGCGCGCCTTCGATCGGATCGCCTTCCGAACCGTCGCTGAAGATGCGGTGCGAGATCTGGTGGAAACGCGGCAGCGTCTCGCCGTTGCGGAAGCCCGGGATCGCGAACTGCGTCGCGTCGTTGCCTTGCCCCATTTGAATCGTCGCGACGCGCGAGTAGTCGCACGCGAACGACAACGCGACGAGATCCATGTGCATCTGCGTGATCGCGACGTAACTCTTGCCGTCGTTCGGATTGACGCCGTCGAACTCTTTTTGCCGCATCTCCGGCAACATGCAGCCCATCTTGAGCTCGGTGTCGCGGATCGACGAGAAGTGAAGATCGAGCCGCTTGCGATCGTCGCCGCTCAAGTCGCTGCGCCCGAGAAACGTCTGCAGCTGGCCGCGGATCAAGTCGTTGACGCTCTTACGCCGCGTCGCGATCTGCGAGATGGTCGCGTCGTCCATGCCGTTCAAGCCGGTCATGCGCTTGTAGACGACGAACGGATCGTTGTCCGCGCCGCGCAACATCTTCGCGCCGCGATAGGACAACACGACCGGCAGGTAACCTTCGGTCGCGCCGGTGAGCAACGTGAGTGGCTCGCGCCCGGCCGGATTGATCGCAGTCGCCATCCGGTTGTCGACCGACTCACCCATCGCGAGCGACTTGGCACCGCTCGGATCGGTCGAGACCTTTTGCGCCGTGAGCACCTGATTGCCGCCGCCGGAGTGGCCGCAACCGTTGCCCGGAAACGCGAACTTCGTGCCCTTCACGAGCAAGAGCTTGCTCGCGTAGCTCGCGAGATCGACGAACGCGCGATCGGTCTCTGCTTGCATCTGTGCGGTCGTGAGCGCGCCGAGAGCCTTCGGCCAGAACCGTTCGGGCTCACCATTGCCGGCCTGCGCGCAGCCGTTGCCCTGGCGAACGAACACCGCGAAGCGGCGCGCCGTCGCGTCCTGAGCGCGTGCACGCGACGGTGCATCGAAGATGTCGAGCAGCGGCAAACCGACTGCGATCGTGCCGGCCCCGCGCAGGAACCGCCGGCGCGACAAACCCTTGTCACGGTTTTTGTCGTTGCCGCTCATGGCTGCACCACCACCGCCCGACTGCGGAAGTTGGGGCTCTGAACCAGTTGAATCAGCATGTCCTTCACCGAAATGCCCGAGTCGCGAGACGCCGTGGCCACGCGTGCGATCAGCGGGGCGTCACCGTCGGCTACGGGCCTTCCCAAACCAAACTCGAGCCAGTGCCGCACGTAGCACTCGTGTGCCTCGGCACTGTCGCGCACGGCTTGGCTCCACTCGATCGGTCCGTCGTAGCTTTGATCGCCGGCGCGGAACGGGTAGGTCGCGGTGCCGTCGACCGGATGGCCGTTGTCCTGCGTGCGCCACTTGCCCGAGTCATCGAAGTACTCGAGCGGATAACCTGCAGGATTGATCAAGGTCGCGTGACAGCCGGCGCCGCACGTGCCTGCGCCCGTGACCGAGTTCACGCGCTCACGGCGCGTGTCACCGGTCAACTTCGGCGGCGTAAACACGGGCGGTGGCGGCAGCTCTGCGCACAAGAACTTCTCGTTCACGAACACGCCGCGCAAGATTGGCGCGGTGTCGCCCGCGCGGTAGGCGAGGAAGCCCGATTGTGTGAGCAGGCCCGCGCGTTGCTTTGGATCGAGCTCTGCGCGCGTGAAGTCCGTACCAAACGTGCCCGTCACGCCGTAGAGCGCAGCGAGATCTTTGTTCACGAAGCTGTAGCTCGCAGTCAGCAGTGTCTCGAGGCTGCCGTTCTGATCGATGATCACGTCGTGCACGAACTTCTCGGTCTCGGTGCGCATCGCAGCACCGATGCTGTCCGGTAGCCCAGCCGGATGCAGCCCGTCGTAGCGCCGGAGCTCGAGCAACTGGCGGTGAAACTCTTCGACCTTCGTTGCAGCGCGCGCGTCTGCGAGGAGGCGCTTCGCGTGCGTTGCGAGCTTGGCCGGATCGTGTAGCTCGCCTGCCTTCGCAGCCGTCAGCAGCGCTGCATCCGGCGTCGAATCCCAGAGCATGTACGACAAGCGAGTGGCGATCTCGTAGTCGGTCAGATCGATCGAGCCGTCCGCGAGCTTGCCTTTGCCGAGCTCGATTCGGTACTCGAAGTTCGGCGATACCAGCATCGCTTGCACGACGATCTGCACGCCGGCGAGCTTTGCATCGGCGCCGGGAAAGAGCGTGCTGCCTTGTTTCCACAACGCGACGTAGCTGTCGCTTTCGGCAGTCGTGAGCGGACGGCGAAACGCGCGCTCGCCGAACGTCGTCACGAAGCTCTTGCCGAGTGTATCGAGATCCGCCGGAGCATTCGCCGGCATCACCTTCGCGACGCGCGCCGCATTCGCAACCAAGTCAGCCGCGTGCTTCTCAGCCGCAGTCTCGTAATCGGTCGCGAGCCCGGTACCGACCGAAAGCTCGCCACCATTGTTGTCGAACGAGGTGCTCGTCGGCGCGTCGCTCGTGAACGACGTCACGTCGGGCGTCGCGTCCAGATAGAGCAGGTCGCGAACGCTCGCGGCCCACTGCCGGTGACTCAAACGCGGGAACGCACTCGATGCGACGGCCGATTCGGTCCCGCAGGCAGCTCCCTCGCAGTCGGGGTCCGCTGGAGTTCCAGAGCTTCCGCTCGGCTTACCGCTGCCGGAATTTCCGCTCGTACCCGGGCTTCCGGTTCCGCCGGCACCGTTTGGGCGCAACCCGCTACCACCTGCAAATCCGGAGCTGGATGGGTCGCCTCCACCGAGGGAATCACCAATGGATCCGGCGTCGCAAGCCGCGAGCAAGAGCACCAGACAACCGACGTGACATAACCAACCTGCCGGTTGCGGACAACGCATGCGACCCATACGGAAGTCAGTTCCACTACTGGAACGGGCCGGTCCAACTGTTTAGCTGCCGCCATCAGCCGCAATGTAGTCCCCGAGCGCTAACTCGGAGTTACGGTGCCATTCTCGACTCTAAAATCGGACCGCTCACCTTCCACGACGACGAGCTCGGGACGTGTGGTCGTGAGGAACACCTGACCGCCGAGCCTGTTCAGTAGCGCGAAGAACCTTCGACTGCGTTCGCGATCGAGCTCGCTCGACACGTCGTCGAGCAGCAAGAGCGGTGTGTACCCCGTGCGTTGTTCGAGCTCGAGCAGCTCCGCGATCTTCAGCGCGAGAACGATCGCGCGATGTTGGCCTTGCGATGCGTAGCGGCGCGCGCGCGTCTCTCGCAATCGCACGGCGAGCTCGTCTGCGTGTGGACCTTCGGCAGTGAATCCTCGCGCGAGATCTTTGTCGATCGAAGTCTGTAATGCTTCTCGGATCGCAGCGACTGTCGGTACCACGCGCGGCTCGTACGCGAGTGCGACTGCAGGGCCGTCCGGACTGATCTCGGAGAACGCTTGCGAGACGCGCGGAGCGAGCTGATCGCAGAGAGCAGCGCGCGCGGTTCCGACGACTGAACCCGATGCAGCGAGGAGCTCATCGTACGCAGTCAACGCTTTACGACTCGGCGAATCAGATTTAAGTACGCGATTGCGGCTCGCCAGCGCCCGCGTGTAGGCCGCAAGTGCTGACGCATACACAGCGTCCAACCGAATCAGCAAACGGTCTAGAAACGCTCGACGGGCCTCCGCGGACCCAAGAGTGAGGTTGAGGTCGCCCGGATGAAACAGCACGACCGGCAACGACTGCAGATACGTGGCGCCGGATCGAGGGCGTTTCCCGTCGACCTGAACTTCGCGCCGGCCTTCGCGTGAAAGTCGAATGCGGTGTTCGTGCGGCAGCACGTCGCCGGTCACGCGCGCGAAGATCTCGGCTTGGTCCGCGCTCTCGCAGATCAGCTCGGCCGCCTTCGCGCCACGAAACGAGTTCAGCGAGCCGAGGTAGTCGACCGCTTCGAGCAGGTTCGACTTGCCCTGCCCGTTGTCGCCCCACACCACGTTGAAGCGTGCGCCGGGCGCGAGCTCGACCTCCCGAAGGTTTCGAAACTCGCGCACACGGAGTCGCTCGACTGCACGCTGGGCCACCGCCCGAATCTAAATCCGCATGGGCATGATCACGCCCACGAAGTCCGTCGGGCCCTCCGGGCGAATCACACCCGGGTCGAGCTGACCGCCGAGCTCGAGCCGAACTTCGTCCTCGCTGATCGCACCGAGTACGTCGAGCACGTAGCGCGCGTTGAAGCCGATCTCGATCCCCTCGCCCGCGAAGTCCACGTCGAGCTCCTCGGCGCCTTCGCCGACGTCGGGGTTCTCGCTCGTGATGCGAAGAATGCCGGGCTCGATGCCGAAGCGCACCGCACCACTCTTGTCGCTCGCGACGAGCGAGATGCGGCGAAGGGCCTCGATGAGCAACGCACGCGACGCGACGACCTTGCGGGTCTGCGCACTCGGGATGACTTTGTTGTACGGCGGGAACTGCTCGTCGACGAGCTTCACGCTCAGCACGGTGTCGTCGCGCCGGAAGAACGCGCTGCCGCCACCGCTCGCGACCTCGACGACCGCGGGTACGTCTTCGCCCTTCGGTCGGTCCGCCTTGGCCTCGTCGACCAAACGCCGCAGCTCCCCGATGCCCTTGCCGGGAACGAGCATGCTGAAGTTCAAAAGCTTCTTGCCCTCGGCGAGCTTGTACTCGGCCTTCGAAAGTCGGTGACCGTCGGTCGTGACCACACGCACCGACCGACCGTCACCCTCGAACAGCGCGCCGGCGAGGTGCGGGCGCGTGTCGTCGGACGACATCGAGTAGTGCGTGAGCGCCAGGAGCCGGCCGAGCTCGTCTGCGTCGAGCGGCGCAAACTCTGCCGGGCCTGCGCTCGGCAGCGCAGGGAAGTCCGCCCCGGGCATGCCAGGAATTTTGAAACGGACCTTGCCTGAGCGAATCTCCGCCGAGTGGTTGGTCCCGACCTGCAGCGACAGCTCGCCCTCCGGCAAGCTCTTCACGATCTCGAACAGCGTCCGAGCCGCAAGCGCGATGGTGCCGCCGGTTTTGATCTCGGCGGGCGAGTTGGAGGTCACCGAGAGGTACAGGTCGGTGGCTGCGCAGCGAAGCACCTTGGGGGTCTCTGCCGAGAGCAGGATGTTCGACAGGATCGGCATCGAACTTTTCCTATCGGCCACCGAGTGTGTGCGCGCGAGGGAACGTAGGAAATTCTTCTTCTGAATCGTGAGATGCATGCGGGCACCTTTCTCGGGTCGGATCAAATCCCCAAGCGAGAGGAGACTATCTTCAGATGATCTTTAAATTCAGTAGTAATCGTAGAGGCTGTGGATAGGGGATCGATCGCCGGAAGTCACCGAGATCAGGCGACAACCTCCGAAGTTTTCGATCGGGATAAAACCTGGCGAACTTCTGATCCTGGAGACCCACGAGATACCCCCAGAGAAACGCACGATCTTGTCCACCGTGGCACCTTCTGACCAGCCTGTGATCTAGCTGTGGAGAAGATCTGGGGACCGGAAAATCGGCGTTCACGAGCGGGTCTCGCAGCCTAGCCGACGAAAAGCAAAAAGACCGCATCGCTCGAACGCGATTCGGACGTCGTCGCGGGGGCATAGAAGGACGCAAACGCAGCCGAGCGTTGGGCGTCGTCGCGGCGCATAGGTCGCGGCCTATAGAAGGAAGCAAACGCGGCTGAGCGGGGGCGCCGTCACGGCCGTATAGACGGAAGCAAAACGCCCGCGACGCTGGGAGGCGTGCGGGCGTTGCCGGCAGCGGCGGGGCGCTCACGAGCGGTTTAAACGATGCTCGATCGCCTGGACGGTCGCGAGGACCTCGGCGTCACGGCTCAAGATCCGGCTCTCGATCTTCCGCACGGCGCTCATGACCGTCGTGTGGTCCTTGCCGCCGAAGCGGTCGCCGAGCTCCGTGTAGCTCGTGTTCAGGCGTTGCCGACACAAATACATCGCGATCATCCGCGGCTGGGCGACCGAGCGATGCCGGCGGTGCGACTTCAAATCGCTCATGCGGATGTTGTGGTACTCGCAGACGGCGCGCTGAATGTCATCGACAGTGGTCAGGCTCTCGCGCGGCGGGTTCGTGCCACGCAGCGCCTCACGCGCGAACGCCAAGTCGATGTTGCGCTTGAGCAGCTCGGCCTTCACCGCGAGCCGGAGCAAGGTGCCCTCGAGCTCGCGAACGTTGCTCTGCACCGTCTCTGCCAAGAAGTGCGCGACGTCGTCGGGCAACTCGATGCGCTCTTGTTCGGCCTTCTTCTTGACGATCGCGACGCGGGTGTCGAGCTCGGGCGCCTGGATGTCAGCGACCATGCCCCACTGGAAGCGCGAGATGAGTCGCTCCTCCATGCCCTTCATCTGCTGCGGATAGACATCACTCGAGACGACGATTTGTTTGTCCGAGTGATAGAGCGCGTTGAACGTATGGAAGAACTCTTCCATCGTCTGGTCGCGACCCGCCAAGAACTGGATGTCGTCCATCAAGAGCACATCGCACGTGGCGCGATAGTGGTCGCGGAACTCATCCATCTTGTGGTTCTGCAGCGCAGCGATGAACTCGTTCGTGAAGCGCTCCGCCGACACGTAAAGGATGCGTGCGTTCGGACGGTCTTCGAGGACGCGATGTCCGATCGCGTTCACGAGGTGGGTCTTACCCAAACCGACGCCACCGTAGATGAAGAGCGGGTTGTAGCGCGCGCCTGGACTCGAAGCCGCAGCGACGCTTGCAGCGTGCGCCAACTGATTGCTTGGACCGACGACGAAGCTGTCGAACTGGTAGCGCGGATTCAGATTCGCAACGGGCGAGCTGCGCGGCGCCTCGGACTGCCTTGAAGCTGCTGGCGGCACCACCGGGTGCGTCCGTGTGATGTCTTGCGCCTTCATCTGCTCGGCCAAGCGCTCGTCGACTTCCCAACTCACGTCGAGATCACCGATGCCACTTTTGTCGCGAACCAAGCCGAGCAAGATGTCTAGGTAATGCGTGCGGATCCATTCCGCGTAGAACTTATTCGGAATGCGCAAGGACAAACGGTGTCCATTGCAACCGCCCCACACGATCGGTGCGAGCCACGTCTCGAAGTTCTCCGGAGAGAGCCGAGCGCGCATGTCCGAAAGTGCGGATTCCCAGTGTTCCTGCATGATGGGCAAAGCTTCGAGTTCAGAGACGTGCCGGTCCATCGCTGCCAAGCTCTTTGCCACGTGTGTAGGCTCCGCGTTGACTGCTTTTGCCCCCCACCGAAACGCCTAGGGCTGTTCTTCGGTGCGGCAGGTTTTTACCGGGGGCTTCCTATGTATTGTCGGTGTGCGCGATCCCGGCGCTCTCGAGAGTTGCGTTCGCTCCTCACTGGCGCGCGGGAGGGAGGGACCCTACCAAAGTGACCCTACCTCGTCCACGAAGATCAAACGCGAAACACCAGAAAGCGGATCGCGTCTGAATTTTTTCTTCGTATGTTGATCGCGCGTGAAATGCACACGCTGCGATCACGCGATCATGCTTCTCGCTTCTGCTTCGAAGCGCACGTGAGCATTGAAAGTTTCGAAGAGACGGAGCACACGCATGACGTGACCGCACGTAGCGTGGCTTCTTGACAAACACAAATTTTGTACGCGCGTGGATGGCTTGTTAGGCTGAGTTGTTCGTGTTGTCCCCACGTACACGCGCGTTCGCGACGCTCTTCACCACGCTGTGCGCCGCAGCTATTGCGACTCGCGTGAATCGCGCATACGCGGACGATCCGCTGTGTCCCGTCGCTCGAACGTGTGGTGTGCCGTTGCACTCCGACACTGCGCGCGGAATCGCGCTCGGTACTGGCGTGCGGGCGTCATCGATGTCGACGTCGGCGCTTGCGTACAACCCGGCTGCGCTCGTGCTCGGCAAGCTCTACCACCTCGAGGGCGTCGTCGATTACAGCTCCTCGTATAGCGGCGCGGCACTCGGTGCTGCCGTCGTCGATTCAGCGACGAGCAGAATCGGTGCTGGTATCGCGTTTCGTGGTTTTTTGTCTGGTGATGTTGGGGTAGCCGGCATCGATGGCCGTGCGGGCCTTGCGTTTCCGTTCTCCGAACAAGTTTCGATCGGACTCGGGGGTCGCTACTTGAGCCTCGACGCCGACAACGTGACGGCTGCGGGCCGTTCGACTGAGACGCGTCTCGTCAAAGGCTTCACGATGGACGCGTCGTTGCGCATCGCGCCGATCCCCGCGCTCGCGATCGAAGCGATGGCCGTCAACTTCATCGACTTGGATAGTCCCTACGCACCGGTCTACTTGGGCGGCAGCGTCGCGTACACAGCGGCGTCGATTGCGACGTTCGGTCTCGACACGCTTGTCGACATCAGCACGTTCGACACCGCCGGCGTCTTGATCGGTGGCGGCGTGGAATTTTTAATTGCGCAGGTCGCGCCTATCCGATTGGGCTACAGCTTCGACACCAAGCGCGAGTTGCATACCTTGTCGCTGGCTACACCGATCGCGCGGTCGGCTTCGATATCTCGATTCAGCAGCAGCTGTCGAATGATAAGGACACGCGCGTGATGGGCTCGGTCCGCTACTACGTCCACTGATCCGCCGTCCAGGGCCTGCCTGGAACTTTCGGGGGTGAGTGTCCTCTATGCTGGAGGTTTGGTGACCCCGGTAGATGAGGAGCGATTGCTCGAGCGGCTGCGACGCCGTGACGAAGCAGCGTTCAACCAACTCGTCCTCGCCCATCAAGCGAGCGTGTATCGATTGCTGTTGCGGATGCTCGGTGACTCGGCCGAAGCCGAGGACTTGGCGCAAGAAGTCTTCGTCACGGTGTTCAAAGCCATCGAGACGTTTCGCGGCGAGAGCCGGCTCTCGACTTGGATTCACCGCATCGCGCAAAACCACGGACGCAACCGCTTGAAGTTTCATGGTCGTCGCAAGCGCAAAGGCGAAGGCCCGCTCGACGACAGCACCGAAGAGACCACCGCTGCACCGCACACCGGCTCACGCTTGCCGCGCCCCGATCACGTGATGGAAGGCCTGCAAGCCGAAAATCACGTGCAGCGCGCGATGGCTTCACTCGATGCCGAGCAGCGGGCGTTGATCGTGCTCCGCGACCTCGAGCACATGTCCTACGAAGACATCCAAGAGCTCACCGGTTTGCCGAGCGGTACTGTCAAAAGCCGCTTACATCGCGCGCGCATGGCGTTGCACGAGAAGTATCGCGAGCTGTCGGAGGACAAGCCATGACTTCGCAGGAAGCGCGCGAATTGTTCAGCTCGGCATACGATGCCGAGCTCGATCCGCCAGCGCAGGACGCGTTCGATCGCGCGCTCGAAAGTGATCCCGTTCTCGCGAGTGAGTACGCGGAGTTTCGTTCGTTGCTCGAAGCTGCGGCGCAGGACATCGAGGTTTCCTCGACTCCGGACTTGTTGCCCGGCGTGCAACGGAGGCTTCGTGCGCGCAGTCGTGGGCGGTTTTATCGCGACCGCTTCTCGGAACGTGCAGGGCTCGGCGCACGAAGTCCGCTGATCGTCGCCGGGTCGATGATGTGGATCGCCGCGCTCGCATGGCTTGCGCTCAGGGTCGTCCAAGCGCTCTTTGTGTAGGTGAGCGGCGCTTGACCCGTCTTTGGCGCAGCTTCACAGTGAATTCATGCGTGAGTGGTTGGTCGGCTTGTGTCTGGCATGCGCGTCGGCATGTACGACCTCCGGCTATATGCCGTCGGATGCGGGCGAGTCCGATGCAGCCATCAGCGGCAACGGCGGCAACCATTCGGACGACGACGACCGCGATCACGACGGCGTGTGCAACGGTACCGAGCTCGCGCTGATGAGTGATCCCGATCGCGCGGATACCGATCGCGACGGTTTCCCCGACTACACCGAAGTCATGGCGAACCTGATTCCGACGAACCCGTCGATTCCCGGGCCGGAGCAAATCGTCTACTTGGATGGCTCCGCCGCATCGACGATCGATTTCGAAGTGCGGATGACGGTGGACGGAAGCGGTCTCGGATACACCGGCGAGTTTCGTCCGGACGCATCGCCCGATCCGCGTGGGATCTCCGCGAAGGATTTTTATCTCGGTGCGGAAGCGCTCGGTGGGCAGCCTTTGGACAACGTGCGCGGTGTGCAACCGGCGTCCGAGCGCTTCGAATCCGTGCTCGGAAAGACGCGCGTCTCTTTTCAACTGCACTTCGCGGTCGGCATGACGAAGGTCGCGGGCTGTACGATCGGGTATCCGTTCGAGTACCGGCTCAAAGACGACAACGGCCGGTTCGGCTCGTCCCGCGGATACATGCTCGTCGTCACGTCCGGCTTAAATGCAAAAGGCGAGCACACGTACTGTGTACCCGCCTCTTGTATCTAGTTGCCGGCCAAAAAAATCGACCGGCCTAGGGGCTATTCCATCGTCATCTGACGCGCGCGCTTGCGACGGCGGCGAGCGGCTTCCGCTTCTTTCTTACGGCGCTTGATCGACGGCTTCATGTAATGCCGGCGGCGCTTCAGCTCGCGGAGAATGCCCTCGTTCGCCATCTTGCGCTTCAGGTGTTTGATCGCGCGATCGAGGCCGCGGTCGCCGACCACGACTTCCACTGGCTTGCATTGAACGGTCTCTCCAACCATCGACGAGCTTCCTTCCGAAACGGGCGCCTACCCTACACGAACTTGGCGACGGCGCAAGTACAGGGTACCAGACTGACGCAAAATCGAGAAAACCCCCTGATGGCTAAACCCAGACCGCCCGCGACCCGCTTCAAAGGGCCGAAAAAGCCGCCTCTGCGCGTGCAGACGACCACGCTCTGGGAATACCCGTCGCAGCACTACGGCGAGCAGGAGCAGGGCGACAAGCGCTACGTGGGCGCAACACCCTCGTACGTAATCTGGAACGTGCTGTCCCGGTACACGGCACCGGGCGCGCTCATCGTCGATCCGATGTGCGGCTCTGGTACGACGCTCGATGTCGCGAAGGATCTCGGCCGGCGCGCGCGCGGCTTCGATCTCGCTCCATATAGAGACGACGTCGAACGCGCCGATGCGCGCAAGTTGCCGCTGAAAGATGACGAAGTCGATCTCGTGTTCGTCGATCCGCCGTACGGCGATCACATCGACTACTCGAGTGATCCAGCGTGTATCGGAAAACTCAGTCCGTTCGACGACGCGTATTATCGCGCGCTCCGTGGTGTCTTTACCGAAGCACGACGCGTACTCAAACCCGGTGGTGTGCTCGCGCTGTACGTCTGTGACTTCTTCAACAAGCGCGAAGGTTATGCACCGGTTGGGTTCGCGTTGTTCGACACACTCGCGCAGTTATATGAACCGATCGACACAGTGGCTGTGGTGCGACACAACAGCACGCTCGAGCGTGGCAACTATCACAAGGCGGCCGAGGAACAGAACTTCTTCCTGCGCGGCTTCAACTATTTGTTTCTCGTGCGTAAGGCGGAACAACGCCGCTCGCAGCGGCGTAGCGGTTCCGATCCCCGCGGCGGACAGCGATAAATAGCCAAGTTGCCATAGGCAACATGGTGCTTACGGAGTCCATGCCCGCACCTGGGGGGCGCTGGCTCAACGCATGCGTTCGGGAACGCTCACGGGCGTCAGCGTCCTTTAATCGACGCCATCTCTCATGAAGCAGTGAATGCGTTTCGCTGAGCCGCGTCTCTGCCTGACGCAGTCTGACTGCGGCGCGATCGTTACAATTTATTACAAGTTAGGTCTGCAAAAACCACGCGCCTTCCCCGTCAGCCCGTGTACACGGCGAACTCGCATGTTATTTCTCGCGCGCCCCGGCCGAGGAGCAACCGACCGAGATCCGTCGAGCCCCAAACCGGAGGGAATCCCTTGCTTCCAGACGTCAAAGCAGCACCCCGCGCGAGCGCTAAGTTCCTCTATCAGGGTCGCGACAAATTCTTGGTTCGTGGTGTGACGTACGGCACGTTCGCGCCAAATGAGCACGGTGGTTATCCCGAGCTGGAGCAGGTTCGCCGAGACTTCGTCAAGATGCGCGAATGCGGTGTGAATACCGTCCGCATCTACACCGAGCCGCCCGCATATCTCCTGGATGAGGCGGCCAAGCAAGGCTTGTACGTCATCGTCGGCTTGGCCTGGACTCAGCACGTGTGCTTCCTGGACGACGCGGACTTAGTCCGTTCGATCAAGCTGAGCGTGTGCGAGTCGGTTCGGCGCTTGAAAAACCACCCGGCGGTTCTCGCGGTGGCACTCGGGAACGAGATTCCGGCCGCAATCGTGCGCTGGCACGGGCGCGAGGCGATCGAGGAGTTTCTGAAAGACCTGTATCACGAGGTCAAAGGCGAAGCGCCTTCGTTGATGTGTACGTACGTCAACTTCCCGCCTACCGATTATCTCGATCTGTCGTTTCTCGACTTCGTGTGTTTCAACGTGTTCCTGCACGACGTGCGCGACTTCCGCGCGTACGTCGCCAAGCTGCAACACATCGCCGGCAATCGCCCGCTCGTGCTGAGCGAAGTGGGCATGGACAGCATCCGCGAAGGTGAGCACGCGCAGGCGGAGTTTCTCGATTCACACATCCGCGCTGCGTTCGCGGACGGCGCTGCCGGCGTGTGCGTGTTCTCGTGGACGGACGACTGGTGGCGCGGTGGCAATCAGATCACCGACTGGTCGTTTGGTCTCGTCGATGTCGAGCGCGAGCCGAAGCAAGCATTTCACGTCGTGCAGAAGCGCTTTGCCGAGTTGCCGTTTGCCGAAGCAGAGAAGTCGAAGTGGCCGCGCGTGTCAGTCGTCATCTGCGCATACAACGCAGCGAGCACGCTCGAAGACAACTTGTCCTCGCTGATGCAACTCGACTATCCGAACTACGAAGTCATCGTCGTCAACGATGGCTCGACTGACAAAACTCCCGAGATCGCCGGGCGCTATCCGTTCCGTATGATCAGCGTACCGAACGGCGGGTTGTCCGCCGCGCGTAACCTCGGCCTCAATGCTGCAACTGGCGAGATCGTCGCTTATACGGACGCAGACACCCGCGTCGATCGCCACTGGCTCAGCCACTTGGTGCAGCCGTTCATCGAGTCGGATGTCGGCGGGGTCGGTGGACCGAACGTCGTGCCGTCGGATGACTCGTGGGTCGCTCAGTGCGTCGCACGTTCGCCTGGTGGGCCCGTCCACGTGATGGTCGACAACACCACGGCCGAGCACATTCCCGGCTGCAACATGGCGTTTCGGAAGTCGGCGCTCGATTCGATCAACGGCTTCGATCCGACCTACACAAAAGCCGGCGACGACGTCGACATCTGCTGGCGCTTGCAGGAGCGCGGCTTGCGTCTCGGGTTCGCTCCCGGCGCGCTCGTCTGGCACCACCATCGTGCTTCGGTGAAGGCGTACTTCCGGCAGCAGGTCGGTTACGGCGAAGGCGAGAGCTTCTTGCAGCACCGGCACACCGACCGCTTCAACTCGCGCGGTCACGTGCGCTGGGCCGGTCGCATCTACAGCCCGCTGCCGGCCTACCGCTCGCTGTTCAAGCAGGTCGTGTACGAAGGTCGCTTCGGCAGTGAGGCGTTTCCTTCGATCTACCAAGGCGGGCTCTCGCTCTGGGGCGCGTTGCCGCAGATGGTCGAGTGGCAGGTGCTCACCGCGCTCTGCTTGATGTGCTCGGTCGTGTTTCCGTGGTTGCTCGTTCCGGGCGCGCTCGCGTTGGTTGCGACGCTCGTCGGCTGCGTGCGCCACGCGCTGTCGAGCAAGATCGACGACGTCGCGAAGCCCGAAGACGCGCTCGGCTACCGGTTGCTGATCGTGTGGCTCCACTTCGTGCAGCCGTGGGCGCGCGTGCGCGGCCGCATCAAAGGCTACTTCAGCGATTCGAATTACACCCCGGCGGGCCGCATGTTACTGACGAGCTCGCCGCGCTTGCTCGCGTTCGACACCGTGAAGCTGATGTTCTCCCACCTCGACAAAGCGATGTGGGACACGCGCTACACGCCGATCGACTCGGTGCTGAACGGCCTGCGCAAGTCCGCGAAGGGCGCGCTCACACCTGTGCGGTGTGACGACGGCTTCGGCTCCGATCACGACGTGATTCTGCGCGCGGGTCGCACGTACGCGATCAAGCTGAAGATCACCGCGGAAGATCACGGCGGCATGAACCGCTTGTACAAAGTGCGGCTGCGTTTGGATCGGCCGTGGGTGCCGATGCTGATCGTGTCGTCTTCGGTCGCGCTCCTCGGCGGCTATCTCGCGCGGCTCCGCTTGATTCACACGCCATGGCTCGTGCCCGAGGTCATCGCAGCGGCGTTGATCCTGGTCGCGGTCCTCTACAAGGTGAGCAGGCATGGTGGCCAAGTGCTGTACGCGTTGCAGCAAGCCTGCGGCGAGTACGGTATCCAACGTGTGGGTGAGGCTGCGCCGACCGCGGAAGATCAACACCGCACGGCGTTGGGCTGAGCACGAACGGCGGCTCGAATGAATGCGGGCGCGCAAGATCCTGAGCTGTCGGGCGGTCCGGCCGCGCCGACCAGTGCGTGGCCGGTGGAGCCGCGCACACGCCACGGATCGGTCCCCCTGTATCGGTGGGCGCTTAGATACCTAGCGCCGTACCGCGGTTCCGTCTGGGTGCTGTTGATCATCAGTGTGCTCGAGGTCTTCCTCGGGGTCCTTCGCCCGTGGCCGCTCAAGCTGATCGTCGACTACGTGCTGAAGCCGGATGCTCCGCGTCCGGCGTATCTGCCGGCGTTCGACACCACCACTTCGCTGATGGTCGGCTGTGCCGCGTATCTGTTCATGAACGCCGCGGCCGAGCTGATGTCCGCCGGTCACACGCAGCTGCAAGTAGTGCTCGGCCAACACTTGGTCGTCGACTTACGGCAGCAGATGTTCTCGCATCTGCAGAGCTTGTCGCTGCGCTTTCACTTGCGGCGCGGTACGGGCGACACGATCTACCACATCGAAAACGACAGCTACTGCGTCGAGAGCTTGAGCTTGAGCGGCGTGCTGCCGATGGCGATCGCGGGCGCGACGCTCGGCTCGATGTTCTTCGTGTTGTGGTCGATGAACTGGCAGCTCGCCTTGATGTCGCTCGCCGTGCTCCCGCCGCTGTATCTCGTGAATCGCGCGTTCATGGAGCGGATGATCACGCGCGCCGATCAGCTGAAGGAGATCGAGTCGCGCGGGATCAGCTACGTGCAGGAGGTGTTTTCGGCGATTCGCGTCGTGAAAGCATTCGGCCGCGAAGCGCACGAAGCTGACCGCTTTCGCAGACAAGGCGAGAACATCGTCGCCGGCCGCACGCGCTTGAGCTGGCTCGAGTCCTTCTACGGTGCCGCGATCAACTTGGTGACGAGCTCCGGCACCGCGCTCGTGCTGTACCTCGGCGGACGGCAAGTACTCGGCGGCGAGATGACGATCGGTGATCTGCTCGTCGCCATGGCGTACCTCGCGAGCGTGTTCGAGCCGCTCTCGAGCATGAGCCGCACGGTGGGCAAGCTGCAGGGTGCAATCGCGAGCGCTCGGCGCGTGCTGCGAACACTCGAGAGCCAACCCGAGATCCATGATCGCCCCGGCGCGGTCGCTGCGCCTGCGCTCCACGGCCGCGTGGAGTTTTCGGATGTTAGTTTCCGATACGAGTCCGAGCGCCCGGTGCTCGACAACATCAGCTTCCGTGCGGAGCCCGGCCAAACGGTCGCCATCGTCGGCCTGACGGGTGCAGGCAAGACGACGCTCGTCAGTCTCATCACGCGTTTCTATGATGTGTCCACCGGCATCATCACGGTCGATGGTCGAGACCTGCGCGACTATACTGTTCGTTCATTGCGCGAGCAGATCGCGATCGTTCTTCAGGATCCGCTGCTGCTCTCGGGTACCATCGCGGACAACATCCGCTATGGCCGGCTCGATGCAACCGACGCCGAAGTACACGAAGCCGCACGCGCGGCCTACGCGCACGACTTCATTCTGCGCTTGCCGCGCGGCTACGACACGCGGCTCGGCGAAGGTGACGACGGCGTGCAGCTATCGGGTGGCGAGCGCCAGCGCGTGTCCATCGCGCGTGCCTTGTTGCGGAACGCACCGATCCTCATCCTCGACGAGCCCACTTCTTCGCTCGATGCTAGGGCAGAGGCCCACATCTTCGATGCTCTGCGCACCTTGATGCAGAACCGCACCACGTTCGTGATCGCCCACCGCCTGTCTACGGTGCGCCACGCCGACAAGATTCTGGTATTGGACGGCGGCCGTGTCTCAGGTTTCGGCAATCACGAGGAAAATCTGGAGAGCGTTCCGCTGTATCGAGAGCTGTGTGAACGTCTAGCAGTTTGATCCGTCATGAGTCATGTGAACCCTCCGAACCCGCCCGCCGAGCCGATCCCTCCGAACGTACAAGTCGGTAGCGGGACCGAAATCTTCGGCGATAAGATTTTCCGCCGATTTTTCTCGGAACGTGAACCGGCGATCGTGTTCGGAGAGAACTGCTACTTCGACGGCGTGCAGCTCGCACTGGGCAAGCGCGCCATCGTCCGAGTTGGCAACTTCGTCTACGCCGCGAACATGATCATCCTGGCCGAACACGAGATTCAGATCGGAAACCACGTGTTTCTCGGCTTCAACGTCGCGATCGCCGATACGGACTTTCACCCGCTCGATCCGGCGCTGCGCGTGCAGGATGCGATCGCGGTGAGCCCAGTGAGTGGAGGTCGGCCACGGCCGGTCATCGCAACGGCACCGGTGATCATCGAAGACGACGTGTGGATCGGGCCGAACAGCGCGATTTTGAAGGGCGTGCGCATTGGCGCCGGCGCGTTCATCGAGCCGGGGTCCGTCGTCACGAAAGACGTCCCGCCCCGCGCGCGCGTGCTCGGCAATCCGGCCCAAGTCATCGGGCAGGTATGACGATGGGACTGCGACCAGACCGCAGGATCGAGGGCGATTGGTACGACGGGCCGGTCCCGGACGGTGTGTCCGCTCACCCGGAGACGCACCTCGATAGCGCATTCATTTTTGCGAACGTCGAGGGGAAGGTCGAGTTTCGTCGCGGCTCGCACGTGTACAGCGGAAGCATGTTCGACGTGAGCCCGACGGGGCACGTGATCGTCGGCGAGTGCGCGATGCTGAACGGCGTGTATATCGTGTGTGATTCGCGCATCGTGATCGGCGCGTACGCGACGATCAGTTGGAACGTCGTGTTCATGGACACGTACCGCATGCCGTTTGCGCCGGAGGCACGGCACAAGCTGCTCGAGCAGCGCTTTCACGAGCGCGCGCCGCAGCCGAAGGGCGCCGACGTGCCGAGCCATCCGGTCGTGCTCGGCGACAACGTGTGGATCGGCTTCGACGTGTGCATATTGCCGGGCGTCACGATCGGCGAAGGCTCGGTCATCGGTGCGCGTTCGGTCGTCGCGGACGACGTGCCTCCGTACACGATCGCCGCTGGAAACCCTGCCCGGCCGATTCGTGCGGTGCAGCGGCCAGCTGCAGGAGAGCGGACATGACTTCCGCTCCGACTCGCGGCAAGGTCATCGTCTCCGGCATCTTGTTTTGGTACCCGCTCGCCGGCGTGACCTATCAGTTTTTGCACTATCTGATCGGGCTACGGAAGCTCGGCTACGACGTCTACTACATCGAAGACTCGGGTCGCTGGGTCTACGATCCGGTCGCGCGAAGCATCACTGGCGATGCCTGGCCGAACGTCTCACGCGTCGTGAAGACGCTCGAAGCGCATGGCTTTGCAGGCAAGTGGGCGTTTCGTGGCATGTATCCGAATGGGCCTTGTTACGGGCTCAGCGAGAGCGAGATTTTTGCGCTCTATCGTGAGGCCGACGCGCTCTTGAACGTGACCGGCGCGCAGGACATTCGCGAAGAGCAGCAAGTGATCAAGAAGCGGATCTACGTCGAGAGCGATCCGTTTTCGGCGCAGGTGAAGCTGCACAACGGCGATCCCAAAGTGCGTGCACTGCTGGACGCGCATCACGCGTTCTTCAGCTTCGGCGAGAACTTGGGGCAACCGGATTGCGACGTGCCGCTCGATCGCACGTGGCTGCCGACGCGGCAACCGATCGCGACCGAGTTGTGGTCGGAGGCAGCGAGCGGCGCCGGTAGCGCCTACAACACGATCACGACCTGGCACAACGACGGTAAAGGCGTGGAGTACCGCGGCGAGGTCTATCACTGGACGAAGGACCGCGAGTTCGTGCGGTTCTTGGACCTGCCGAAGCGCCGCCCGCAGCTGCAGTTCGAGCTCTCGACCGACGCCGACGAGAAAGCGCGTGCGCTGCTCGAGAGCCACGGCTTCAGGGTCGGCAACGGGGTATCCGTGTCGGCCGGCATCGAAAGTTATCGAGATTACATTTGCGGCGCTCGCGGCGAGTTCACGGTAGCGCGCGACCAGTACGTACGGCCGCGAACGGGCTGGTTCAGTGATCGCAGCGCGTGTTATCTCGCGGCAGGGCGGCCGGTGATTACGCAAGAGACAGCATTTTCGAAGTTCATTCCAACTGGACGTGGCTTGTTCGCGTTCGAGACGCTCGATGACGTGCTCGCGGCGATCGACGCGATCGAAAGCGACTACGCGGCGCACTCGAAGGCGGCGCTCGAGATCGCGCATGAGTATTTCGCTGCCGAGCGCGTGCTCGGCAGTCTCATGGAGCGAGTCGGTTTATGACCAGCACGGCGAAGCTGCGCATCGCGCACGTGGGGCCGGTCGCGACCACGATCCCGGCCGCGAAAAACGGTTCGGTCGAGCTCGTGACGGCGTTGATCACGGACGAGCTCGTGAAGCGCAAACACGACGTGACGCTGTTTGCGACCGGGCATACGCAGACGAGCGCGAAGCTGCACGCGGTGTTTCCGCGCGGCTATCTCGAAGATCCGCACGGGTTATGGCCGTGGGAGCTGTGCGAGCTCATGAACCTGACCGCGGCTTGCGAGCGGCACCGCGACTTCGACGTGCTGCACTATCAAGGCGCGTATTATCCGTTGAGTGTCGCGCTGTCGCGCCTCGTGCCGATTCCGATGGTGCACACGTTGCACCACCAGCCGCTGCCGAGCCAAGTCGAGATGTGGCGTCGTTACCCGGACACCCACTACGCTGCGATCTCGAAGTTCCAGGCGAGCGCGCTCACGGGTTTCAGCAGCGTGACGACGATCCCGCACGGCATCGACACCAAGAACTTCCAGTTCAGCCCTGAAGCGGAGGACTTCATCGTATTCCTCGGGCGGTTCACGCCGGGGAAGGGTGTGCTCGAAGCGATCGAGATCGCGCGCCGGTCGAATACGCGGCTGCTGCTCGCGGCGCCGGACTGCGAGTATTACCGCTCGGCGATCGCGCCGCACGTGGATGGCAAGCTCGTGCAGTGGGTGGGCGAGCTCGACTTCGAAGGCAAGACGAGCTTGCTGCAGAAGGCGAAAGCGCTCGTCTATCCGGTCCAGCAAGGCGAGCCGTTCGGGCTCGTGCTCGTGGAAGCCATGGCTTGCGGTACGCCGGTTGCGGCGCTCAACAAAGGCGCAGTTCCTGAAGTGGTGCGCGACGGTGTGAGCGGATACACGTTCGAATCGCTCGACGATCTGGTCGAAGGCCTACCGAAGGTGTATGCACTGGATCGTGCGGCGGTTCGTCGCCATGTCGTCGAGAACTTCGACGTGGCGCGCATGGTCGACGGTTACGAGCGGTTGTACCTGCGGCTCGCGAATCGAGCCTAGGCGCGTTCATGTCCACACCTAGTCGTGCACCCAGCCGCCATCCGCGTCACGTGCTCGCGGTATTCGCGCATCCGGACGACGAGATTTTGTGCGGCGCAGGGACGCTCGCGCTGTGTGCGGCGCGTGGTGCCCACGTGACGCTCGTGTGCGCCACGCGTGGAGAGCTCGGTCCGATCGCGTCGCCCGAGCTCGCGACGCACCAGACGTTGCCGCAAGTGCGCGAACGAGAGTTGCGTGCGAGTTGTAAGCACCTAGGCATCGAGGACGTTCGGTTTCTCGGGTTGCCGGATGCGGGCGTGAGTTGGGCGGCGGAAGAAGCGGGGACGGTTTCGAATCTCGTGGTGTTGATCCGGGAGCTTAAGCCGCGTGTGATTCTGACGTTCGGGTCCGATGGGTTGTACGGCCACTTCGATCACGAGGCGATCGGGGAGCTCACGACGAAGGCGCGCAGCGTCGCAGCCGATCCGCACGCGATTCCGGATGCTGGGCAGGGCTTCGCGAGCGCGCGATTGTTCTATCCAGTGATCACTTCGACGATGATCGCGGAGCTGCTCGCGGGTGCGAAGCAAGCGGGCATTCCCGATTCGTTGTGGAAATTGAAGCCGGCTGCGTTCACGGGCGAAGCGAGCTCGATCACGACTCAGGTGGACGTCTCGAGCGTGCTGCCGCGAAAGCTCGCGGCGCTCGCGTGTCACCGCACCCAGCTCGAGGCAGACAACGTGCTCAAACATTTGACGCCCGGGCTCGCGAAGCAGTTCTTCGGGACCGAGTATTTTCGTTGTGTCGATGGCGGTCAGCAGTCCCCGCTCGAAGTGCTGGGTGCTGCTTAAACACAAAGCCCCCGCACCTCGACGAGGCCACGGGGGACTCTGGTTGGATTGCCGGTGGTTACGCGGCTGCGGTTTCCGCAGCGCCTGCGGGGCGCCGCGTGATCGCGATCTCGCCGTTTTGTGCATCCACCACCACCGCATCGCCAGGTGAGTAGTTGCCCGCGAGCAACTCCGATGCGACTGGGTTTTCGAGGTAACGCTGGATGACGCGCTTGAGTGGACGCGCACCGTACGTCGGGTCGTACCCGAGGTTGCCGAGCAGGTCCTTCGCAGTATCGCTGATCTGGAACTGCAAATCGCGCTCCTTCAGCCGGCGCTGGAAGCGTTGCAACTGGATGTCGACGATCTTCCGGAGCTGTTCGCGGCCGAGTTGGCGGAACACCACCATCTCGTCGAGTCGGTTCAGGAACTCAGGGCGGAAGTGCTGGCGCAGCTCGGCCATTACGGCTTCGCGCACTTCGTCGTCGGTCGAACCCGCACGGATGTGTTGGCTGCCGACGTTGCTCGTCATGATGATCACGGTGTTCGTGAAGTCGACCGTGCGGCCTTGTGAGTCCGTCAAGCGCCCGTCATCGAGCACTTGCAGGAGCACGTTCCAGACGTCCGGGTGCGCCTTCTCGACCTCGTCGAACAGCACGATGCTGTACGGACGCCGGCGAACTGGTTCGGTCAGCTGCCCGCCTTCATCGTGACCGATGTAGCCGGGAGGTGCGCCGATCATCCGCGAGACCGAGTGCTTTTCCATGTACTCGCTCATGTCGATGCGAATCATGGCGTGTTCGTCGTCGAACAAGAACTCCGCGAGTGCGCGCGCGAGCTCCGTTTTGCCGACGCCGGTCGGACCGAGGAACAAGAACGAACCGACGGGCCGATTCGGATCGCCGAGGCCGGCGCGGTTACGCCGCACCGCGTTCGAGACTGCGAGTAGCGCTTCGTCTTGACCGACAACGCGCGTGGCGAGGCGCTCCTCCATCTGCAAGAGCTTGACCTTCTCGCTCTCGAGCATCTTGGTCACGGGGACGCCGGTCCAGCGAGACACCACGTTTGCGATGTCTTCCTCGGTGACCTCTTCCTTGAGGTACGAGCCGTCCTTCTGCACATCGGCGAGGCGCTTCTGAACTTCCTCGACGGCCTTTTCGGCGGCGGGAATCTCACCGTATTGCAGGCGCGCTGCAGTCTCGAAGTCTGCGACGCGTTGTGAGCGCTCGAAGTCGGCACGCAGCTGCTCGACTTTCGCCTTGGCTGCGCGGATCTCGTTGATGATCTCTTTCTCTTTGAGCCACTTCGAGCGCATTTGACTGCGGCGCTCGTTGAGCTCGCTGAGCTCTTTGTGCAGCTCGGCCAAGCGCTTGCGGCTCGCAGGATCGGTTTCCTTCTTCAACGCTTGCGCTTCGATCGTGAGCTGCATGACGCGCCGCTCGACGAGCTCGATCTCGTGAGGCATCGAGTCGATCGCCATCTTGATCTCGGCCGCAGCTTCGTCCATCAAGTCGATGGCCTTGTCGGGCAAGAAGCGGTTCGTGATGTAGCGATCGGACAGCACGGCAGCGGCGACGAGTGCCGGATCCTGAATGCGGATGCCGTGGTGCACTTCGTAGCGCTCGCGTAGTCCGCGCAAGATGTTGATCGTGTCGGGCACGCTCGGCTCGCCCGTGAACACTGGCTGGAAGCGGCGCGCGAACGCGGCGTCCTTCTCGATGTGTTTGCGGTACTCGTCGAGTGTGGTTGCGCCGATGCAGCGAAGCTCGCCGCGAGCGAGCGCGGGCTTGAGCATGTTGCTCGCGTCCATTGCGCCTTCGGCGGCGCCTGCACCCATGATCGTGTGCAGCTCGTCGATGAACAGGATGATGCGGCCTGCGGCGGCTTCGATCTCTTTGAGCACCGCCTTCAAGCGGTCTTCGAACTCGCCGCGGTACTTCGTGCCGGCGATGAGCGCGCCGAGATCGAGTGCGAGAAGGCGCTTGTCCTTCAAGCTCTCGGGAACGTCGCCCTTCGAGATACGTTGGCCGATGCCTTCGACGATCGCGGTCTTGCCGACGCCTGGCTCGCCGATCAGCACGGGGTTGTTCTTCGTGCGGCGTGCGAGCACTTGGATCACGCGGCGGATCTCTTCATCGCGACCGATGACGGGATCGATCTTGTTGGCAGCTGCGGCTGCAGTGATGTCGCGCGTGTACTTCTCGAGCGATTGAAACTTGTTTTCGGCGTCCGGGTCGACGACCCGTTGTGCGCCGCGAATTTCTTGGATCGCGCGCGTGAGCTTGTCGCGATCGAGTGCGTGCTCTTTGAGCACCTTGGCAATGTCGTCGCTGGACGAGATTGCGGCGAGCAGGACGTGCTCGACCGATGAATACTCGTCTTTCAACTCCTGGGTGACGTTCCAGGTCTGCGTCAGTAGCTCGCGAAGGCGACGCGAAAGTGCGGGTTCTGCTCCGCCTTGAACGCGGGGCAGTGCGTCGAGCCGCTTGCGAAGTGCAGCCTTGAGTGCCGTTTCGTTACCGCCAGCCTTACTGATGAGTGCAGGTGCGATGCCGTCGGCTTGTTCCAGGAGTGCGACCAGAAGATGCTCGGGCAAGAGCTCCGGATTGCCGCGTTGGGTCGCGTCGTTTTGCGCGGCCTGTAGCGCTTCTCGGGTCTTGTTCGTCAGCCGGTCCAGGCGCATATAACTTTCCTCCGTCAGCGAACCTAACCACCCCGGGTGTGGAATCAAGGGAGTTCGAGGCGGGCTAGGAACGCACGTCCGGCATTGGTTTTAGCGCCTTGTTCAGCGTCGCGAGTGAGTGCTGCGAGGTCGAGCAAATAGGTGTCGGTGGCGGCGCGTTTGTCGGTCCGTCCGACCATCGAACCTGCAACTTCGAACGACAGTTGTGCCGGGCGAAGTGCGGTGTGCAGTTCGGAGCCAGCGGTGAGGTCGAGGAAAACGGGGCGTTCGGCGCGAAGTGATTCGAGCTCGGAGCGAGGCAGCTCGCCTTGCAGCAGATAGCTGCGGACGAGTGGGCGAAGGCTGGGGTCGGCGGCGATGTGCCGTGCGAAAGCAGCGTCGGCGAGTGCCGGCAGGGGCGCGACCCGCAGATCGGGACGAGTGTGCAGTTCGGCGGTGGAAGAGCGGGCAAGGGCGGCAAACTGAGGATCACCGGGAAGGTAGAGCGTCCGGGGAGGCATCCGTTCGATGGTGTTGGCGGCCCAGGCGTCGGCAACTTCGGAGAACGTGGTGTCGCTGCGAGCGGCGGAGTGAACCAGGAAAACCAGTCCAAGCGTGCAGGCGAACGATGCGATGGCGAGGTGTTTGCGAGAGGTGATGCGTAGCGGTGAGGTGTCGGGGGCGAGCAGTGCGCCGCACAGACAGGCAACGAGGACGGCGAGAACGGGAAGTGTGTAGGTGATGATGGCAGCGCTCCACATCCAGCCAACGCGGCGAAGTGCGAGGGCGCGAGCAACATCGGAGGCTTTTCGCGATCGAGGAGAAGTTTGAGCGATGGCGATCGCACCGAGTGTCGCGAGAGCGGCGAACAAGGGTGCGCTAGCGAGCGATGACCAGAGCGCTCCAAACGGTGGGCTGAAGCGAAGTCCCGAAGCGACGAGAACGGCGGCGACGATGCCAAGTCGTCGGCTACGTCGAGCCGATTGCGCCAGCAGGAAGCGTTGAGTTTCGCCGAGTGCGAGTAGAAGAAGTGCGGCAGTGATCGCGTGGCCGCCGGGCGTCGTGCCGAGAGCAAATACGGAAGGCATCGAGCAAGCGATCCAGCAAAGCCCAACGGCGACAGCGGAGCGAAGCCCAGCTGCATGCACGCCTTGAGTGCGGAGCAATGTCTCGATGGCGCGATAAAGCGCCAGTGACATCAATCCAAGTCCAGCTGCGGATGCAAAGGCGAGTCGAAGCCCGATCGACCCAATGGGAATGAAGCAAACCGCGCGTGCGAACAGGCTGGCTGGAGTCAGCTGAAGCTCGAGTGTCTTGGCAGCGAACTCAGTAGCTGCGAGCGACGCATCGGTGGACGAGCAAGCAACAGCAGCAAAAAAGGGAACAGCAAAAGCAAGAAAAGCAGCAACAGCACTCATTGTGACCGAGCTTGTGATCGCCCTATCAACGTAGGCAAAAAAGCGGCTGCGACCGCAGCCCAGAGCGGCATTGAGTAGCGAGGCCGATTGAGAGCGGCATCGATCAGCACTGATCGAGAGCAACATCGATTGAGAGTGACGACAACTTCAGGCTCTCCCGGGGCGGGGGACTGTCGTGCTCAGGACCGTCGCGCCGTGACAACGCTGGATGCGTAGGCTTTTCGTTGGCACGGCGCGAGAGCCGGCTTGCTGCACCGTAGAGGAAGCGACTGGGGCCGGTGCATCTGCAAGCCGGCGTGTCCAGAGCGCGACAATCCCCCGCCCCGGGAGAGCGGTTACACCCCATTCCCTCCTCAACCGAACCGAGCCCCCCCGAGACCCGTATGCATTCTCGGGTACCGCCTCCGCCTTGGAGGAAACCCTTGAGGAGGGATCATGCCTATTGGAACTTGGCCGCCGCGCCGAGCACGCGGTGTTGCGTGCCTAGCGATCGCGCTAGCGGCCGCATGTGGAAGTAGTGACTCAGACAAACCCAGCAAAAGCCCCAGGAACGACGACCTCGAGCGGGGCCACGAGTCTCCAGCAACCCCAGGCGACCCGTCAGCAGCAGACGAACCAACCCCAACGATCTCGGTAGCAGCCAACGACCCGATGTCCGCGGCCCCGTTCGACGCAACACCCAGCCCGGACGGAACGAACGTCTATTACACCGCGCTCAGCACGGACGAAGCCGGTGAACCAGCTCCAGCCGTCTTCTCCGTTGCAGCTAGCGGCGGCGCAATCACCAGACTAGCCGTAGGCGATCCCCTCACAGCGCCGGTCAACATCACCGTGAGCGTAGACGGCAAGCAGCTGTTCATCGCCGACCCAGCTGCGAGCACCATCTTCACACTAGCAACCACCGGCGGAACGCCCGCCTCGCTCGCTGGAACCGAAGGCTACGCGCCGAGAGGCGTCACGGTTACGAAAGACAAAGACGGTCACGAGTACCTCTACTTCACCGGTCGATCGGACGCGCTGGGTGCTGGCCTCTTCCGAATCGCGGGAGGGGGCGGCGCAGTAGAAACCGTCGCAGCCGGCGATCCCTTTTCCGATCCCGCAGGCGTGGCCGTAACAGCCAAAGGCGTCGCCTACGTTGTCGAAACATCGAGCGACAGCGCCACTGCGCGTGTCATTCAAGTCGCAAACGGAAAACCGAGCACCTTCGTCGAAGGCATTGGCATCGGCTTTCCAGCTGGCATCACCCTCACGCGCGACGACACCACCGTGCTCGTCTCGGGTCTCGATCCCGCGACCAAGCGCGACACCGTCTACTTCGTCGCGACGAGCGACAAGCAGATCACTCGCCTGAACAAAACGGTCGGGCAATTTCACGAGCCTGCGGGCCTGCACCGCGCTCACGACGCCGATGTCTTCGCTTGGGCCGATAGCCAAGCGAACGAGACCGGCACCGTTTACGTGCTTACGCGTTGAAAGGAACACAGGTCATGACATCACGACGCTCTGGTTTAGTCACACTCGCGATCGCGGCACAACTGTTTGGTGGATTGTTAGTTCAAACAAATACGGTCGAAGCATCGAGTCACCGAGAGGCGCCCGCCATCTCGCTCGATCCTTCGGCAGACAACACTGATGTCTACGCCTGGGTGAAGCCCGGAACGCACGACAAGCTGTACGTCGTCACGAACTACATTCCGCTCGAAGAACCCTCTGGCGGGCCGAACTTTCACATGTTCGATCCCGACGTGCGGTACGAGGTTCACGTCGCGCGCGGCCCCGACAGCTTGGAAGATGCTCTCACGTACTACATTCGCTTCAAGACGATCCCGTTCAAGCGCGTCTCGAGCGATGACATCGCGTTCAACGAAGAGCTGTTCAACGGCATTCAGTTCTTTTCTCAGATCGCTGTGACGCCTCCGCAGCAGACGTACACGGTGACAAAAGTCGAAAAGGGCAAAGAGACTGTCTTGATTGCGGATGCGCCCGTCGCACCGGCGAACATCGGACCGCGGACGGACGCGGTGGTCTACAAGCCGAGCTCCGGAAAGTACGACGACGCGTTTTCCGCAACGTTCGTGCGGAACATGAAGAACGGTGGCCGGGTATTTGCCGGTCCGCGCGATGATGGCTTTTACGTCGACCTCGGCGGCATTTTCGACCTCGCGAACATCACGTCGGGTCGCAAGAAGCCGGTCGACGGAGTTGCGGGTTACAACGTGCATTCGATTGCGCTCGAGATTCCGACGACCGAGCTGACCGGCACGGGTAAGGCGCCGAAGGTGGGCGCGAGCGATCAGCAAACGCTGGGAATTTGGGCTGCGGCGAGCCGTCGCAAGGTGACGATTCGTCGTTCGTACGATGATCAGCAGTTCGGTCCGTGGGTCCAGGTTTCGCGACTCGGTTTGCCGCTCGTGAACGAGGCGCTCATTGGGCTGCAGGACAAGGATCGTTGGAATCGGCTGACGCCTGCTGATGACCTCGAGTACTTCGCGCCGTACTTCTTGCATCCGGTCATCGTGCGGAATGCGGAAGCGGTGGGGATCTACAAAGAGCTCGGTCTGGGTGAGGACACGATCGAAGCGTTGAAGCACGGGCCAGATGGAAATGGTCGGTTCGACATCATCAACACGATCAACTTGACGGATATCCCGACCAAGGGTGCGCATGCGATCAAGTCGATCGGCGATGTGCTCCGTGTGGATTTGGGAATCGATTCGGGGTTTCCGAATGGTCGTCCGTTGGTAGGTGGTAAGAAGCCGAATCAAGAGCAGGCGGACGTGACGGATGTGTTGCTGACGGTGCTCTTGAGTGGTGGTGCGATTGCGGTGAGCGACAACGTGAACAGCAACGATGCCAACTTCTTAGCGGATATGCCGTTCTTGCCGTTGCCGCATCAGGGCTTCGATGACGGTCACGGGAAGCCAGCGCCGTAGTTGGTTCCGAGGATTTTACGACGGGCCGCGTTCGCAGAATGCTCTTCTGCGGGCGCGGCCTTTTTTGTCGGCGCAGTCGAGAGGATAAATCTGTCGACTACTGGCGTCGGGGCGGAACATCGCGCTCGGGACCGTGCGGCTTGCGCTTGGGATCGTGCGCTTTCGGTTTGCTGCCGGCCATCTCAGGTGACGTCGCACGCACTCCGTACACGGCGGCTTGCGCTTGGTGGTCGTGGGCTTTCGGTTCGCTGCCGGTCCTCTCGGATGATGTCGCACGGGTCCGGGACAGGGCGGTCTGCGCTTGGGATCGTGGGCTTTCAGTTTGCTGCCGGTGCTCTCGGATGATGTCGCACGCGCTCGGGACCGGGCGTCTTGCGCTTGCTGGTCGTGGGCTTTCGGTCGGCTGCCGGTGCTCTCGGATGATGTCGCATGGGCTCGGGACCGGGCGTCTTGCGCTTGCTGGTCGTGGGCTTTCGGTTGCTGCCGATGCTCTCGGATGATGTCGCACGCACGCCGTCGTCTCTCGATGCCTCATCCGAGCGGATACCAAGGAGTGCTGGCCGGCAGCTGCGGGCTTGAGCTTCTGCGAGATGCGGAGGTCGCGACGCGTGATTGGAGTCGCCGTGACCTGCTGGCTTTGTCTCCCCCGAGAACTGCACGCGAATCGGTGCCCCTGATGGCCGTCGTAGGCTCATACGGGGCGAGCTAGCGTCTGCGTGCGATGCGGACGTCGCGACGCCTGATCGGGAAGTGCCATGGGCCGACCTTTGCGCGCAGCAGCGTGGTTGCACACCGAACGGTTGCGGGCGCGTTCATGTGGAGGAGCTCGCGGACAGCCCAGCAGCCGCGCTTCGCTCACTCGGCCTCGCCCAGCGCAGACGTTGAGGCGCGCAGTGGAACTCGGTGCGGTGTGCCTGGACGTCGAAGGAGCAGACGATCACGACGCGCTGTTGCAAGGCCTTCT
>Ga0193752_1000296_pt1 | contig 53037 bp, 46 predicted proteins | sample H1c1metaG_FD_144924 | JGI IMG/M metagenome (GOLD analysis project Ga0193752, IMG submission 144924) | Soil microbial communities from a riparian zone of the East river system, Colorado, United States - H1c1 | ecosystem: Environmental > Terrestrial > Soil > Riparian zone | place: USA: East River...
TCCCGAAGGCGACTAACCGGCAGACATCAAACAGAGCTTAACTACAAAAGGGCACTGTGAGAGGGAACTTAATGACATTGGGCTTAAGCCCCCGGCAATAAATGAGGAGAGTTTCTCAAAACGGTTTCAACCGTTTTTATTCCAGCGACGATTTACTCAAACGCATTAAACCCCGTCACATCCATTCCCGTAATCAACAGGTGAATGTCGTGCGTGCCTTCGTACGTTACAACCGACTCGAGGTTCATCATGTGACGCATGATCGGGTATTCGCCCGTGATGCCCATGCCTCCGAGCATCTGGCGTGCGTTACGTGCAACGGTCAAAGCCATGTCTACGTTGTTGCGTTTCGCCATGGAGATCTGTGCAGGTGTTGCGCGGTTTTCGTTTTTCAATGTGCCCAAACGCCAGCAAAGCAATTGCGCTTTCGTGATCTCGGTGATCATCTCCGCGAGTTTCTTTTGCTGCAACTGGAAAGCGCCGATTGGTTTTCCGAACTGGATGCGTTCTTTGGAATAACGCAATGCTGTATCGTAACAATCCATAGCGGCACCGAGAGCGCCCCACGAAATTCCGTAACGTGCAGAGTTCAAACAACCCAAAGGACCTTTCAATCCTTTCACGCCGGGAAAAATATTTTCTTTCGGAACTTTCACGTTATCGAAAACGAGTTCGCCGGTTGCCGAAGCGCGCAGCGACCATTTTCCGTGTGTCTCCGGAGTCGTGAATCCTTCCATGCCGCGCTCCACGATCAATCCGTGGATGACACCTTCTTCGTTCTTCGCCCAAACAACCGCAATGTCTGCGAAAGGTGAATTCGAGATCCACATCTTCGCGCCGTTCAAAAGAACGTGATCACCTTTGTCTTTGAAGTTGGTGATCATTCCCGCAGGATTCGATCCGTGATCGGGCTCGGTCAAACCGAAACAACCAATGAGATCACCAGTCGCGAGCTTCGGCAGATATTTTTGTTTCTGCTCTTCGGAACCGTACGCGTAGATCGGGTACATCACGAGTGAGCTCTGCACCGAAGCTGTAGAACGGATCCCTGAATCGCCGCGCTCGAGTTCCTGCATGATCAGTCCGTAGGAAATCTGGTCGAGGCCCGGTCCGCCGTATTCAGCAGGAATGTACGGTCCAAACGCCCCGATTTCCCCCAGACCTTTGATGATCTGTTTCGGGAATTCCGCACGCTGGGCGTAATCTTCGATGATGGGAGAAATATCTTTTTTCACGTAAGCGCGGGCGGTGTCGCGTACGAGTTTCTGTTCGTCGGTGAGGAGTTCATCCAGCAAATAATAATCGGGTGCCTGGAATTGATCGGTAGCCATATTGCGATTAGTTAATGGGCGATTAGTTGATTAGTTGATGAACGAAACACAATTAAACTAATGAGCGCATTGCCAATTAACTAATCGGGTTCCGGGCTGCAAAAATAGGTAAAACAAGTTCTGCTCCCGCGAATTGGCTGAATGGTACACAGAAAACACGGAAGACACAGAATTTTCACGGAAGCAATGTACAATACGATCTGTGTGATTCCGCGAGTTCTGTGTATTCCGTGTACCATTTAAGAAGCGCTGAGCAACGCGATCGCGAAGCAATCTCCAATTCAATTATAAAATTGAGCCGGTTCGATTAATCTGCGCCATCTGCGAAAACTGCGGCTAGTCTTATTGATTGGTTTTCAGTAATTTAATGGGGCATATAAAAGATTGATTTTGCCTTCGCGGCGAAGCTAAAAAAGTCGGGTATATTTGTAAATACTCCGCAAAATCAGGTTTCCATGAAACTTGGCAGGATCATTGCAATTGAACAAACCAAACTCGCACATCAAAACATGAAAAAGACATTCACTATCCTCGCCTTGCTGTTCATTGCAGGCTCAACGCTCACAGCACAGGCGATCTATCGCGGCAATACCAATAAGATCACGTTCTTCTCCCACACCGTGGCCGAAGACATCAGTGCAACCGATACCATCGCAACCATGCTGCTCAATACCAAGAGCAACCAGGTTATTGCAAGTGTCGACGTTCGCGGATTCCGTTTTTCCAATGCCCTCATGGAAGAACACTTCAATGAGAATTACATGGAAACCAGCAAGCCTGGACCGAAGGATGCCAAAGGAAACGTAACCTATCCAAACCGGATGGCAACGTTCAATGGCAAAGTCAACGAAACCATTGACTACACCAAAGACGGCACGCACAACGTAACGATGACTGGTGACCTTACCATTCACAACGTGAAAAAACCGCGTACGCTGAACGCCACATTGGTCATCAAAGACGGTGTAATTACTATGGACTGCAAATTCAATGTGCTCCTGGTTGATCACGAGATTACGGTGCCAACTGCAGTGGGACAGAAAATTGCAGAGAGCATTGAAGTCACCGTGCATAGCGTGATGACTGCTCCGAAGAAGAAATAGTCACTCAAAATATACATGTGTTGAAGAGTCCTGTGTAAGCGGGACTCTTTTCTTTTCAACCCATTCCGCACTTCGCTTCGCGGAGGAGTATATTTGCAGCATGTTGCTGATTGCGATCGTCAAATCAATGGTCTCGTTTTTCTTCCTGCAGGTGCAAACCCCGGGTGGCCGCTGGCTGACAGACTCCGTCGCTGTTTTTAATCCGGAAGTCATCGCCTCGCGCCCCGGCGGCATGTGGATCCACACTATTCTCTTCACCAGTTTCACGATGCTGGTTGTACTCCGCGTTTTCGATTTCCGCCGGCTGGTTTTGCTGGTCCAGGGATTTGTCCGGGCTTCTTCGGTAGCCGTATTGTACCGCGAGGAATCGGCTTTGTCGAGCCGCGTGTCCATTTTCCTGCTGTTCAATTTTATCCTCATGGCTTCGCTTTTTGCCTGGCAGGCTTCCGGGGTGATCTTTGTCGACTACCCCGAACCCGTGGCGGTATTCTGGATCGCGTTGGCCATCCTGGTTACGTACATCGTCAAGATCATCTCCATTCGCTTCCTCGGGTTCCTGTTTGAGATGCGGGAAGCGGCCCAGGAGTATGTCTATAACATCGTGCTTTTCAACAAGACGGTGGGGCTGGTTTTGTTCCCGGTTACCCTTTGCCTGGCCTATGCCCGCCAATTGCCCCAGGACTGGCTGGTAGGGATTGGACTCGTTTGCTGGGGTATTGTGCTGTTATACAGATTTGTACGCCTCTCATGGATAGGACTGTCCGTAAGAGGAGTTTCGGTATTGTATATTATTCTGTACCTTTGCACCCTTGAAATATTACCCTTTGTCGTTATAGTAAAGGCTCTCGTTAAACTAAACTAACGGTCCTAAAAAACGGTTATAGTGGCTGCTGCAAAAAACACTGACTTGAAGGTCAAAAGCATATTGGTTACTCAGCCTAAACCTGAGACCGATAAGTCCCCCTACGCGGACCTTCAGAAGAAATACAATCTGAAGATTGATTTCCGGGAATTTATTCACGTGGAAGGAGTGCCTGCGCAGGACTTCCGCCAGCAACGGGTGAACATCGCCGAGCATAACGCGGTGATCCTTACCTCGCGGAATGCGGTAGATCATTTCTTCCGCATTTGCCAGGAGATGCGCATCACCGTTCCGGATACGATGAAGTATTTCTGTATTTCCGAATCAACGGCCTACTACCTGCAGAAGTACGTGCAGTACCGCAAGCGCCGGATCTTCCACGGCAAGGCTACCATCAACGAACTCATCGACATCATCAAGAAGCACAAGGAAGATAAGTTCCTGTACCCTTGTACCGATGTTCACAAGGAAGACATCCCGGAAATTCTCGACAAGCATAAGATCAGCTACTCCAAAGCCGTGTTGTACAGAACTGTGTGCAGCGACCTGAGCGACCTGGCTGAAGTGTTTTACGACGTGCTCGTGTTTTTCAGTCCTTCCGGAATTACTTCCCTGTACAAAAACTTCCCGAAGTTCAAACAGAACAAAACGCGTATCGCTGCATTCGGACCTTCCACGGCCAAAGCCATTGAAGAGGCCGGACTGCGTCTCGATATTCACGCGCCAAAGCCGGGAACACCGTCTATGACGATGGCGCTCGAGGAATACATCAAAGCCGCGAATAAGAAATAAATTGTTTCTGGTTTCTGGTTCAGGGCATTCGGGTTGTACAGAACAACGCGGACGCAAATCAGGAAACGAAATGTTCGGCTATACGTAGTTGTCGGTAGTGCCGTGAACCAGAAACCAGAAACCCGGAACATTTTTCCAATGGCATTCACGTTTAAAAAAGAAGAACGCTTAGGCGGATTAAAGATCTTCGAAGAACTCACTTCGAAAGGCTCTTCTTTTTTCGCTCACCCGTTCCGGATCGTATGGATGAAGGTGGATGATGCGCAGAAATTTCCGGTGCGTATTGCATTCGCTGTTCCCAAACGCAATTTCAAACGCGCGGTAAAACGAAACCGCATCAAACGGCAGCTGCGCGAAGCGTACCGTTTGCACAAGGAAGAATTGTATTCGGCCTTAAAACAAAAGAGTGTTAAAATTGCCGTAATGTTAGTCTACACACCTAAGGAACAGCCCGACTACGCCGGACTCGAGGGTAAAATAATCCTATCTTTACAGCGTTTGTTAAAGGCCGTAGATGCAGCAGGCAAGCCCGATTAAAGTGAATTTTGTTGGCCGGATTTTTTCCGGAATTATGGTTGGATTAATCCGGTTTTACCAGAATGCCATCTCACCGCACTTAACACCTTCCTGCAGGTATACGCCGAGTTGTTCCCAATATGGAGTAGAAGCCATACAAAAACATGGCCCGCTTAAAGGAGGATGGTTAGCTTTGAAACGAATACTCCGATGCAATCCCTGGGGAAAGCACGGTCACGATCCAGTACCCTAATTAAAAAACACATGAGCATATTTCAGAAATTCCGGAAAGCCGCACGCGTTGTTGTTATTCCATTGTCACTCGCTACTGGCGGATTCATTGGATTTGCAGCGGCGCCTACGGACGACAACGATGATCACATGTTCGAGATTTCGAAAAACCTCGAAATTTTCGGAACACTTTTTCAGCAGCTGAACAAACTGTATGTCGATGAACCGAAACCCGGCGAACTGATGAAGATCGGGATCGATGCCATGCTCGCATCACTGGATCCATATACCGCATACATTTCCGAAGAAGAAATTGAAGACTATCGCTACGAAACGCAGGGCCACTACGGTGGAATCGGTTCACTCGTGCGCCAGGTGAACAACAACATGGTGATCGCAGAACCGTACGAAGGATATGCTGCGCAGAAAGCAGGTCTTCGTGCCGGTGACGTAATTCTCGAAGTGAACGGAACCAATGTCGAAGGCAAAGGATACGAAGTTGTCGGAAAATTACTGAAAGGACTTCCGGGAAGTATTGCTGAAATTAAAGTGCAGCGTCCGGGAACAAAGGAACCGATGATGTTCAGTGTAGTTCGTGAAGAGATCGAACAGAAAAATGTTCCGTACTACACCATGCTCGAAGGAAACGTGGGCTACATCAAGCTCGAAGGCTTTATGGATGATGCGGGCAAAGAAGTCCGCGAAGCATTGGTTGATCTGAAATCACAGGGAGCAACTTCTATTTGCCTCGACCTGCGCGACAACCCAGGCGGGTTACTGCGCGAAGCGGTGAACATTGTGAATCTTTTCGTTGACAAAAACCAGCTTGTTGTAACCATGCGTGGCCGTGTTGCAGAATGGGACAAACAATACAGAACAGACCAGGCGCCGGTTGACCTGAATATTCCACTCGTGGTGATGACCTCACCGTGGTCTGCATCCGCTTCGGAAATTGTTGCCGGTGCGTTGCAGGATTTAGATCGCGCGGTGGTTGTCGGACAACGTTCTTACGGAAAAGGTCTCGTTCAGCAAACGATGGGACTGATCTACGGATCATTGTTCAAAGTAACCGTTGCGAAATATTACACGCCAAGCGGACGTTGTGTTCAGTCGCTCGATTATTCAGAGCGCAACGCCGACGGAACCGTGAACCGTTTTTCGGATTCATTGATCACACAGTTCAAAACCAAAAACGGTCGTATCATCTGGGACGGACTTGGAGTAATTCCTGATGTGGAAGTTCCTGAGCGTACGTATTCTGTTCTTGCAGATACGCTGATCGTAAAATCGCTCATCTTCACATACGCAACAACATACACGCTTGCACATCCAACCATTGCCAAATCAAACGAGTTCCGTTTGTCGGATAAGGAATACGAAGATTTCGTAACCTGGGTAAAAACGCAGGATTACAAATACGTGACGAAAGAAGAAACCGACCTCGATAAATTCCAGAAACATTCTGCCAAGTCAGGATCATGGGCTATGGTTTCTGCAGAACACGAAGCATTGCGCAAGAAGATCGAGCAAAGCAAACTCGACGATTTCACCGAGTTCAAATTTGAAATCAAAGTCCTGCTCGAAGCAGAGATTGCATCGCGCTATTATTACCAGAAAGGCCGCGTTGGGTCATCACTCAAAGACGATGTGGACCTGAAAGAAGCGCTTGTGATCCTGAAGGACCCGAAAAAATGGAAGAGCATTCTTACCACCGTTGTGCAGAAAGAAAAGCCGAAGCAGCGGATGGATATGAATCATGAGGAGTAAGAACTGCCACTAAGAAGCAAAGACGCGAAGGATCACGAAGAGTGACTTTCGCGTTTTTTTTGCCATAGATGCACGGTGTTGTTCAATGCTTGAATAATTGGTATGAAAAATCACCGCAGAGGCGCCGAGGCGCGGAGAACGTCATTGCTTCGTTCCTCAATGACCTGAACCCTGCGCCTCTGCGGTGATTTTTGAGCAGCATTCCGGAAGCATCGGGGCGCATAGCGATTCTTTGGGCTTTTGAAAATAATCCACTACTCACACAATCTTTCGATTCTTCGTTCGTTGCGTCCCACTTTCCTTTTTGATGGTTAATTTAGCACGCACACTTTTACATGGAATTAACCTTACGGAAAAACTACCATCGCTGGCTCTATTACCTCGGGCTTCTCGGCATTGCAGCCGGGCTTTCCGTGTCGAAGGCGTTCATCTCCATGGGAACGCTCCTCGTTGCTGCGAGCTGGCTCCTGGAAGGTGGTTTTGCAGCCAAGTGGCGCTTGCTCATGGCGCGAAAATCGGTGCTCGTACTCATAGCCGTTTTTGCCATTCACGTAGTCGGGTTACTCTGGACTTCCGATTTTGAAGCGGGTCTGAAAGATGTGCGCATCAAACTTCCGCTCCTGATTATTCCGCTCGTGATAGGCACTTCGGCACCGCTGAACCGCAAACAATTCGAAGGACTATTGATCCTGTTTTCATTGGGTGTGATCATCGCGAGTGTGCGGACGTACCTGATCGCAACCGGTGTGATTCACAAAGAAATCACCGACCTGCGCGAAGCATCGGATCTTGTTCCACTCATACGCCTCGCGCTTTTCTCCGCATTGTCTATTCTCTTTTTCGGAAGATGGTTTTTCCGCAGCTCGCATTGGGCCGTACGCGTATCGTGCGTAGTAACCAGTGCGTGGCTGCTGTATTTCATGTTCTACATGCAATCGCTCACGGGACTGGTTGTCCTCATCGCGTCTACTACGCTCATCGCTGCGTTGATGGCAGCCATGAACAAGCGCAGAAAAATTCTCACCGGTATTCTCGCTGCGGTTGTTGTGACTGTGGCGTTCTGCGGGTATTACGTGGTGAAAGCCTACAACGAATTTTATGCATTGCGCGGAAACGAAGTGCCGAAACTCTACACGGTTTCCAGCACAGGCCGCAAGTTCCATCACCGGCTCGATGTACCGATGTACGAAAACGGGAACAAGGCTATGGCCAATGTCTGCTGGTCGGATCTGATGCTCGAATGGAACAAGCGAAGTTCCATGCCTTTTCACCAGGCGTATGATCCCAAAGGAAATCCCATTCCGTTTACGCTGGTGCGTTATCTCACTTCACGCGGACTGCTGAAAGATTCTGCGGGCATGTCGCAGCTCAGCGATGCGGAGATCAGGGAAATTGAAAACGGAATTACGAACTACCGCGACAAGGATAGAAACCCGCTGGAGAAACGCGCGTACCAGGTTTTCTGGGAAACGTACAATTACTTCGCCGGTGGCGATCCGAGCGGAAGTTCGATCACCATGCGCATTGAACTCATGGACGCGGCACTGCACAGCATTGGAGAACGACCCTGGATCGGAAGCGGGACCGGCAGCCAGAAAAATACGTACGCGGAATATTATGCAGCGACCGATACGCGTCTTCACGAAAAATTTCAGTGGCTGCATGCGCACAACCAGTTTCTGTCCATTGCGGTAACGCTGGGAATTCCGGCAGCATTGTTTTTTGTTTTCTCGCTCTGGTGGCCGGCGCGAAGCATGCGGAGATGGAACAGTTATTTGTATCTCGCGTTTTTCCTGATCGTAGTGCTTTCGTTTCTCGACGACGATACACTTGAAACACAACAGGGCGTAACCTTCTTCGCATTCTTCAACGCGATCCTGCTGTACGCTATGCCGTTTGTGTCTTCTGTGATTCATCCTCCGCCACCGCCGGAAGATATTTCCTGAACAATAGATCTTTCGTGATAATGAACCAGATCACCACGGGCATCAGCGCTTTCAATGCATACGGTTGCAGGAAATGAATGCGCACGTATGGCGGGAATATATCCGTAGGAGAAAGCGCCACAAGCAGGTAAGCAAGGATCATGATGGTATTGCGCAACGCATTTTTTTCGCCCATCACATACCAGATGGCAATTCCACCCATGGCAATGCAATACGTGGGCGATTCCGCTTTGTGATTAAAAATCACGACCCAGATCAGCACCGAACAGAGGTAGAGAAAGCGAAAATTAAAACTGGCGTATTGCTTGACGCGCAACAGCGGCAACATCAGTAACACGGCGCCGGGCGCGAGAAAATAAATATCGCCGGCGTGAATTCCTACGGTGCGTTCCAGCAAGGTCATGAACGAAAAATTCAACCCGTGCGCCGGATCATTACCGAGTAGTAGCAGCCAGTTTTCATATTGCGTGGATAAGCTTTCCCACGATATAACCACGAGCGGCAAAACGGCAAACAGCACAACAAAAAACGTCCCGGCGAGAATTGATTTTATTTTCTGCGGGTAAAACAGCAGGAGCAAAGCGGCCGCCGCAGCAAACAGTTTGATGTAAAATCCAAAGCAGATCAGCATGAGCGCCATCACCGGTTTCTGATTTTCAAAACAGGCGAATGCGCCAATGATCAGCCCGAGCATGATGCCGTTACTCTGCGCGTTTTGCACCGAACTCAGCAGTTCAATAAAAACAATGAGCAGGATGAATGTTTTTTGTTTCTGCGGGATTTTCAGTTTACTCACGGCCCACACCGGGAGGATCATGTTCAGCAGGTTCCAGAGCGTAACTCCGAGCCAGGTGGGCAACAACGAGAACGGCGCCATGAATAAAGCAAACGTGGGACTGTATTTGTACAGGTCGTAATGTTCTTCCGGATACGCCACGTACAAATTGACATTGCTGATCAAGTGATCAAACGATCGTTCGAAGATGAGGTAATTGTTGAACGAACCTTCGCCGAGAATAATGCGGTGCACCGAAGCAATGAGGGCGATGATGGAAAAAAATATCCACGGGAAAGAGGATGTAAACATCCAGGGAAATTTCTCCGCGAAAGTTTTCTTCATCGTTTTTCGATTTTCCGGAGCTCAAGCAACTTCATGTATTTCTGCCAGGTTTCGTACGCGGTGATCCTGCAGATGATGTACCCGTATTTCCCGTCGAGGAAACCGGCGTTGATGATGTAATTGCGGATGAATTTCGCCCAGGATTTTATCGTGGCCAGCATCACGCCCGATTTTTTTCCGCGCAGGTACGCTTCGCGTGCAGCGATGGTCGAAAATTTATCGGCCTGGCGGTAATGTTCGCGCACCGAGTAGTAACTGTAATGCAGGATATTTCCCTTGAGGTGTTTTACCGGTGCATTTTTGTCGAACAACTCGTAGCGGTCATGCGGATTAAATCCTGTCCAGTGTCCTTGGGTGCTGTCCCACAAACGCAGTTTCGTATCCGGGTACCATCCGCAATGACGGATCCACTTCCCGCAGTAATTCGTGAGCCGGTTCATGGTATATCCCGAAAATTCCGGGTTCTTTTTCGCGGCGAGAATTTCCGCGATGAGTTCTTCATCCGGCGCTTCATCGGCATCCAGCGAAAGAATGAACGGATATTTCGCCTGCGTTACCGCGTAATTTTTTTGCTGGATATGTCCTTCGAACGGATTCGAAACAAAACGTGCACCTTTTGCATCGCAGATTTCCTGCGTGTTGTCGGTGGAAAAAGAATCAACCACCACTACATCATCCGCAATTTTTTTTATGGAATCAAGACACCGCCCGATGTTGCGTTCTTCGTTGAAGGTGATGATGACGACGGAGAGGGGAGTGGGAAAAGACATCGACGTAAATATAGTAATCAGTGGGGAAAGTCAGTGCGCAGTATTTCAGTACGCAGTGCGCAGTCGCGACTCCACTGCGTACTGACCTACTGCGCACTGGGTTTACTGCGCACTGAATTCCCTACCTTTGCGCCGTGACCGCCACATCCACCACCTCCCTCATCACCGCACTCCGCGCAGGCGACCGCAAAGCGCTTGCACGTGCAATTACGCTGGTGGAAAACGACCTCGACGGATCACCGGAAATCCTGGTGTCGCTTGATCTCGAAAACGTGCCACCTGTTATTGGTGTCACCGGTCCTCCGGGAGCAGGAAAAAGTACACTCATCAACGCGATGATCACCCGTTTCAGTGCAGCCGGACAACGGACCGCAGTGATCGCGATCGATCCCACTTCGCCGTTTACGTCCGGCTCGTTGCTCGGCGATCGTTTGCGCATGCCCGAACATTTCAACGATCCGCTGGTTTTCATTCGCTCGCTTGCCACGCGTGGTTCACTCGGCGGATTATCTGCCAAGGCGATTGAGATCACGGATCTCGTCCGCGCATCCGGTTTCGACCGCGTGATCGTGGAAACCGTTGGTGTGGGGCAATCCGAAGTGGAGATTGCCGGTCTTGCCGACATCACGGTGCTGGTTCTTGTTCCCGAAGCTGGCGACGATATCCAGGCGTTGAAATCGGGAATCATGGAAATTGCCGACATCTACGTGATCAACAAGTCCGACCGTCCCGGCGCCGATCAGTTTGCGACTAACATCCAGCACCTGGTACACAGTTCAACCGATGAATCGGTGATCAGGCCCATCGTGAAAACGGTTGCGTCTTCTTCCACCGGGCTTGACGATTTGTTAACGGCCATTGACCAGCGCGCCTCACACCGCATTGATCCTAAGCGCAAAAGTTTCCTCTACGCCGAAAAAGCATGGAGGCTGATCAGCCAGTCGCGCATGAAGGACATTTCCCGGTCGGGCCTTGCCGGTGAAATTGAGAAGGAAGTTTCTGCAGGACAGTTTCACCTCTACCGGTTCTGCTCAAAATATACTGCATGATAAATTTGATTATTCGCGAATTTGTGCTTTATTTTAATAGCAGATAACCCTTATCCGACAAGCCCAACCCGAGTATGAATTGTCTCATCATCGATGACGATGAAATTGCACGTAAATCAGTAGAACACTGTATTGGTAAAACGGCATTTCTTACACTTGAAGCTTCCTGTTCAGGGGTTTCGGAGGCGCTCGAGATTATCCGCAACCGACCGATCGATCTGATTTTCCTCGATGTGGAAATGCCTGAGATGAGCGGCATGGATTTCCTGCGTACGTTCAAAGACATTCCGCAGATCATCCTCATCACCGGCAAAAAAGAATACGCCGCGCAGGGTTTTGATTACGACGTAACGGATTTTCTCCTCAAGCCGCTTGATTATCCGCGTTTTCTCAAGGCAGCAAACAAGGCGCTACAAATTCACCAGGCACTCGAAGTGAAAGGAGAAAACGGCGAAGATTCCCTGTTCATCAAGAAAGAAAGTTCGCGTTTTGTCCGCCTCGCATTTCGCGATGTACTTTACATTGAAGCGCTTGCAGATTATGTTAACATTTACACGCTGGAAGGAAGGCACACGATTCTTTCCACGATGAAATCCATTGAAACAAAACTTCCGCAGCGCGACTTCATGCGGATTCACCGTTCATTCATTATTCGTCTCGATAAAATCGCTGAGATCGAAGAGAATGCCGTGACCATTGGAGGGAAATCCATTCCCATCAGCCGGTCAAATAAAGACGATCTTTTCCGTCGCCTCAACCTGATTTGACTTCACTCATCCCTGAACTTTTACGTTTCGTCGGAAATCCGGTACGAAGTATCGTTTTTCTGAATCTGGAAAGTATTTTTGACCGAATTTTGTACCGTCATCAGAAGACAGGCAAATGGGAGAGGACATTTACAGGAACGAATTGCTGAAAGAGAAACGAGAGATGCAGATCACGCTGATCCGCGAAACACATCCTGTATACGTTGGCTTTAATTTCTCCGCATACAGTGATCACAAAGTAGAAGAAATGTACCGAATGCTCGTCATACACGAATCTCAAGGTGGGAAGGATACGGGAGTGCAAACAAATGTGTAGGGGTTATGCTGTTTTGTACTTCCGTTAGAAGGGTGCCTTAGGGCACCCTTCGTCGTTTATGGACTTTCGTGAGCGCATTAATTCAGGCTTTTGTGCATGCAAAAAATAACCACGGCGACACGGCGCAAAACATTCATGCTACCCGCGTCGGCACGGCGAACGGAGTAAATCGCTTCGCGATTTAATGTGTTACCCCAATGTGCATGTATGCTAATATCACGTAGTGATATTTTCCAGTCGCCGTGTCGCGCGGGTTAAGCAATCAAACCAGCGCCGTGGCTCCGTGTCGCCGTGGTTATTTATGGCCAACGTGATTTTTCCAAACGGAAATCACCCAATGTAGTTTAACTTAGTAACGGATGATTGTCAAACTCTTCAAGGAGATCGCGAAGCATCACCTGCCTGAGCGGTTATTGCTGCTGGCTATTTCGGGTGGACTTGTGTTCGATGGATTTATCAGCCAGACAATGAACGTTTTGTCTGACGAAACCATTCTGCGCCTGGTCTTTTCAGCCTTCGCCGGCTGCGCGTTTCTCGTCACCATCGTGTTTACCCTGAGCCGCCCGGTGGTCCGCTGGATGGCCTATGTGGCCATTGCCACGCTCATCATGTTCTCGTCGTTTCTGTGCTACCAGAACAAGTTCAGTTTCGACGACGCGTTAACCTACATCGGCGTGTACGTGATCTGCAGCATGTATTTCCGCACCACGCGCGATCTGCTGATCTATCTCTTCTCGGGATTTGCCCTGGCCTGTCTCGTGGTTATTGCCACCGAAGACCCGGAAATAAATACGGCGAAATTTCTCCTGCGTATGTTCCTCGGTGGCGTACTCGTTTTTTGTCTTTCGTGGGGAACACGACTGGTACAAGGGCGCCTGGTTAAAATTTCCAAAGAAATTGAAGAACGGAACCGCGCACTCGACCAGACGCGCGCCGTACTCGAAGAACGTTTAACACGCGAACAACTTCTCGCGATGGTGGCCAGTCGCGCCAATGCCATTGTGATGATCACCGACAAAGACGACGTTGTGGAATGGGTGAATGAAGAGTTCACGAGGATCACCGGGTACGAGTCCCACGAAATTATCGGGCAGCAACCATCCATGTTGCGGGGCGTGGAAACAGATGAGGAAACAATCAAACGCATCCGGCAGAAAAAACAAAGTGGCGAAGCATTCCACGATGAGATATTGAATTACCGGAAGGACGGAACCGAAGTCTGGCTGCAGATGCACGTTACGCCATTGAAAGACGAACAGGGCGAGATCGAATATTTCATCACCATCCAGGAAGACATTACCGAAAGTAAAAACACCAGCGAAGAACTTCAGCGCAGCCGCGAAATGCTGAAGGCTGCACAACGCCAGGCCAAGATCGGAAGCTGGGAATGGTTCGTTGGAAACGATTACATGTACTGCAGCGAAGAAATGTGCAGAACACTGGGCATTACGTATGCCGAACGGATCCCGGTGAGCCACGTGTTCAGTTACATTCATCCCGAAGATCTTCCGGTTGTACGGAGATCGGTAGAAGATATTATCCGCAGGCGATCACCGTTCGAACTGGATTGCCGCGTGATTTCGCAAGGACAAACGCGTTACCTCTACATCACCGGTCAATCCAACGAAGGTGAAAATGGTTGGGTCACCAATTTGTTCGGAACCATCCAGGACATTACCGAACGCAAACGCATCGAAGAAGAAATGCGTGTCGCAGAAAAACAATACCGGAGCCTGTTCGAGTATTCGCAGCACATGATCTGTATGCACGATCTCGACGGAATTATTCTCTCCATCAATCCTTCCGGCGCGCATACACTCGGGTACGAACCCGAAGAACTCATCGGAAGACAAATACGCAGCCTGGTTCCGGAACGTTACAACAGCGAGTTCGACGAGTACATGAATGAGATCAGGCGGCACGGCATGCACTCGGGCCTCATGCGCATGATCCTCCGCAACGGTGAAGAAACGATCTGGATGTACAGTAACATTCGTCTTTCAGACCCGGAAGGAAATCCGTTCGTGCTTTCGAGTAACGTGGAAATTACCGGCCGTTACATGATGGAGAAAGAATTGCGCGGAGCGAAAAAACTTGCCGAGGAAGCGCTGATCTCCAAAGACCGTTTCGTGGCGAACATCAGTCACGAGTTGCGCACGCCGATGAACGCCATTGGCGGATTCACGGAACTGCTCAAGAAAACAAGTCTCACCACCGAGCAGGACGAGTATACCGACGCGATTGGCATGGCCACGGAAAATCTCACGGCGATGATCAACGACATCCTCGACATCGCGAAGATCGAAGCCGGAAAAATTGAGTTTGAACGCCGCGTGTTTAACGTACGCGATGTTATGCGCAAAGCACATATTCTTCTTTCTCCCAAAGCAGACCAGGCGGGAATTAAATTTTCGTGGACCTGCTCGGAGAATGTTCCTGCATACGTGGTAAGCGATGATCTACGTCTCACGCAGATACTCGTGAACCTCGTGGGCAATGCCGTGAAGTTTACCAGTAAAGGTTTTGTGAGCTTCGGCTGCGACATCAAAGCAGAAACCGAACGCCAGCTTTCATTACTCTTCTGGATTGAAGATTCCGGCATTGGCATTCCGAAGGAAAAACTTGAAATGATCTTTGATCCGTTCACGCAGGCGTCTGCTTCTGCAAATAGAAAATTCGGCGGAACGGGATTGGGATTAACGATCGTGAAAGACCTCGTTGAACTCCAGGGCGGAACGGTAAGTGTGCAAAGCGCCGAAGGAATCGGTTCGCGTTTCGAAGTCATTCTTCCTGTTGAACGGATTGACGCTGGCATGGTGCAACAGGTGGATGTTGCGTTGAAACCGATTGAACATCCCGGTCACGTGCATGTGTTGCTCGTGGAAGATCACGCGTTGAACCAGCAGCTTGCTTTACGGCTCATCCGCGATTTCGGATTTACGGCATCACTCGCATCGAATGGCCGCGCGGCAGTAGAAGTGCTGAAGGAAGAAAAGTTCGACGTGATCCTGATGGATCTGCAAATGCCCGAAATGGATGGATACGACACCACGACGTACATCCGCAACCGGATGCACATCACCACACCGATCATTGCACTCACCGCGCATTCTTCTTCGGGAGAAAAAGAAAAATGTCTCGCGCTGGGCATGAACGATTACATGACGAAACCGTACCGCTCGAAAGATCTGTACTACAAAATCGTTCGTTCCATCAGCAGCAGTCCGGATGATGTAAAGCAACCCGACCCGGATGTGCAGGAGTACAGCACGCCGCTGAAAGCACTTGCGTCGGGCGACAAAGAATTCGAGCTGGAAATGCTCGTGATGATGTTGAAATCGTTCCCCGAAGATTTTGCGCGCATGCAAAAAGCCGCAACCACGGGCGATATGAGCACGCTGAAAACGGTTGCACACCGGATGAAATCTTCGGTGGCTCTGGCCGGTGAAAAACAACTTACGGATTGGCTCTCGGAACTCGAGCACGCCAATGGATCAACGGATGTGGTTTTGGATTACGTGAAGAAAGTTCTCGCGGAGAAAGATGCGTTGATCGGGAGAATCGAGAAACAGGTGGAGGAGGTTCGGTAATACCTTAAAGGTTTTACCGAGGATCACGTGATTCATACGTAAAACCTTTAAGGTATTACCGAACCTACTCCTGCCAATACACCCTTTTCACCCGCGGACTCACATTCGTCAACACCTCATACGAAATCGTGCCCATATCTTTCGCCAGGTCTTCGATCGAATGTTCATCATCGAACACAATCACATCATCGCCTTCTTTGCAGTTGATCCCGGTTACGTCGAGCATGCACATATCCATACACACGTTGCCTACGATGTGCGCGGCTTTTCCGTTGATCCACATTTTTCCTTTTCCGTTGCTCAGCACCCGGTGCAATCCATCGGCATAACCAATAGGAACTGTTGCGATGATCATGTTTTCTGTGGCAACACCTTTCCGGCTGTACCCGATTGTTTCTCCCGCGTTCACTTGTCTCAATTGAGAAATGGTCGTGCGCAGTGTACTCACGTTGCGGAAGTGTTTCCGGTCTTCTGCTTCCACGGCAATTCCATACAGGCCAATTCCGAGACGGACCATTTCAAATTGCGCATCGGGAAAACGGAGTATACCCGAGGAATTCAGGATGTGCCGCAGGAAAGGATACGCGAAATGTTTTTTCATTTCCTCGCCGATGCGCGTAAACTGCTTCACCTGTTTGCGTGTGAAATCATCGTGTTGCGCTTCGTCGCTGGCCGCGAGATGTGAAAACACGGAACGTATAACGAGGTCACGGGAATTTTTCAAACGCACCACCAGCTCATTCATGTCTTCTTCGTCGAAGCCGAGACGTTTCATTCCTGTGTCGAATTTAATATGAACAGGAATGGGTTCCGTCTCCGGGTGAACTTTGCGGTATTTGCGCGCCGCTTCTTCAAACAATTGCAGAACACGGAACGAATAAATTTCCGGTTCGAGCTTGTTTGCAATCATCGTATCGTAACTCTGCTCCTCCGGGTTCATCACCATGATCGGCAATGTAATTCCGGAGCGGCGCAAATCACTTCCTTCATCGGCGTAAGCTACCGCGAGATAACCCACGCGGTGAAACTGCAGGATGTTTGCAATCTCAAAACTTCCGCTGCCGTAGGAAAATGCTTTCACCATCACCATCAGTTTCGTTCCGGGATTCAGTCGCGAACGAACGTAATTGAGATTGTGCACCATCGCACTCAGGTCAATTTCGAGGACCGTTTCGTGCGACTTCTGCTGAAGCAATTTGCTGATGGATTCAAATTCAAATGCGCGTGCACCTTTCAGCAAAATGGTTTCATTGTGAAACCACGAAGATTCGAACGCAGAAATAAATTCTCCCGTGGATGCAAAAAACGTGGCGTTCACGTCGGTGAACAATTCCTTTTGCCGCGACAATGCAGGCCCAATCCCGATCAAACGCTGAACGCCTTTGGTTTTGAGATAGGAAGCCACTTCGGTGTAGAGTTCTTTTTCTTCGCGACCGCTTTGCAGGATATCGGAAAGGATCAGCGTGCGTTTCGGATGCTGCTGTTGCTGGTTCAGGAAATCCAGCGCAACAGTAAGTGAACCTACGTCGGAGTTGTAACTGTCGTTGATCACCGAACAATTGTTGAGTCCGCCTTTCAGTTCAAGGCGCATCGCAACGGGTGCAAGCTGGGCGAAACGACGCAACACCAGATCGCGTTGCGTTTTCAGGCTGAGCGAAGTCTGGAGCAACAAAGCCCAGCAGTGAATCGCATTTTCAACCGAAGCATCATCTACAAACGGAATCGTAATTTCATGGAAGCTGTTGTTATAAATTCCCTGTATAACCGTTTCCGATTTTGTTTTATTGACTTTCGAAATCTGGAGGTCCGCTTTTATTTTCCGCGACCAGGTGAAAGCCTGTAGTTCCAGTTCTTTCACCGCCTGGTGCAAAGCTGCATCATCTTTGCAGTAGATAATTGCTTTGGCACCGAATGTGAGTTTCAGTTTCTCCCGGGCTTTCTGTGCGCGGTCGGAGAAATTCTCATCGTGTGCCGGCCCCAGGTTTGTAAATAAAACTATATCGGGCTGAATGATGCGGTTGAGTTTTTCCATTTCACCGGGACGTGAAATTCCCGCTTCAAACAAACCCAGCGTATGCGATTCATTGATCTGCCATACCGAAAGCGGAACGCCCACCTGCGAGTTGTAACTTTTCGGGCTGCGCACAATGGAAAAATCATCGCGGAGCAATTGCCAGATCCATTCTTTGACAATGGTTTTTCCGTTGCTGCCGGTAATGGCCACAACCGGGAGCTGGAATTTCTTGCGGTGAACTGCGGCCAGTCGCTGCAAAGCGGCCAGCGTATCACTCACGATGATGAACGATGCATCCGGGCACGAATCAACAACACTTTCATCATCCTGCGAAACCATGAATGCGCGGATTCCTTTTGCATAAAGGTCCTTGATGTAGGCATGGCCATCATGACGTTCACCGGGAATAGCAATGAAAAGCACATTGGCTGTGGAAGTGACCCGGCGACTGTCGATCAGGAGATGCTGAATAACGGGATTGCCCGTGATCTTTGTTTTCACAGCTGCACAGGAAGACGCAATATCATTGAGCGTGTACGTCACCGTCAGAGATTGTGTTTTGTTTCGTCTGCAACAGCGCGATCAAAACAATCGCGGCACAAAGGTTCGTAACTGTCTTTCTCGCCCAGTTGAACGAGTGCATTGCCAGCCACAATGCGGTGTGAATGATTCGCGAGGTGACCGCAGCGCATGCAGATCGCGTGAACTTTCGTAACGTATTCTGCCGTGGCCATGAGCGCAGGAACGGGGCCGAAAGGCTGTCCGCGGAAGTCCATGTCGAGCCCGGCAACGATTACGCGCACGCCCTGGGAAGCCAAATCATTGCAGACCTGGATGAGTCCCGAATCAAAAAACTGGGCCTCATCGATGCCCACCACATCCACATCGGTGGCAAGCAGGAGAATGTTCGCAGAGCCCTGAACGGGTGTGGAATGAATCTCGTTGGCATCGTGGGAAACCACTTTGATCTCGTGGTAACGCGTGTCTACGGCAGGTTTAAAGATCTCCACTTTCATTTTCGCGAACTGGGCGCGCCGCATCCGGCGGATCAGCTCTTCCGTCTTACCGGAGAACATCGATCCGCAGACCACTTCAATCCAACCGCGTCTTTTCTGACTGTGCTGTGCGTTTTCGAGAAACATATTTTGTACCGTCGCCGCGAGGGGTGGAAAATTGTACCTTTACGCTCGTGCTAACAGGCACAAATCTAACTAAAAAAGCCCCCTCTTTCCCCTCCGAAGGAGCCCCGTGGTCCGGATATGAGTATTCAGAAAGCAAATAAAAACGAGGTCAGAAAAGAGATCGCCGCTTTGATCGACCGGATCAAGGAATTGTCGGACCGGATCGGAACGCAACGCGAGATCCCGCAGTCGGAACTTGACGTTATTCTGCATCGCATCGAAGAGCTGCACCGCAAAACCGTGGTGTGGAGTTACCTGAATACGCTTCCGGAGGAAATCGCACACGGGGAGGATTGGAATGAGAATCTCATTAGTGAACCGGAAGAGGATTCAAAGATTGGGGATTCAATCATTCAAAAACCGGAACCGGTAAACATTGAACCTCCGGTTGCAGTAGAAGAAGAGAAACCCGTAGCTCCTTCTGAACCTTCGGAACCTGAACCAAAGAACGTGGAGGAAACTCCCAGAATATCGATGGAGTTTGGACACATCACGAGCGTTTCAACTACCGAGCCTACGAATCCGCAACCGGTACACCCGGAACCGCAGATTCCGAAAGCAGAACCCACAAATATTCCGCCTCCGCAACAACCTAAGTTGAAAGATATCCGCAGCTTCATTGGGTTCAACGAAAAGCTCATGTACATCCGCCAGGTGTTTGGAGGAAATGCAAATGCATACGATGATGCGTTGAACCAGATCAACACGATGAATTCCTACGATGAAGCCGGTACATTTCTTTCAACACTCGAAGCAGAATACCAGTGGAACAAAAGCAACGAACCCGTTGCGATTTTCATGCAGACTGTAAAACGTCGTTTCTCATAACCCCCATGCCCCGGAATCTTTTTGCCCTGATCAGTTGTTCACTTCTCGTTCATTCGGGAATTGCAACGTTGCATGCGCAGGACAAAGTGTATGCACGTAAAGTGATTGATACGCTGGCTTCGCCAACCATGCAGGGAAGAGGGTACGTGGCGAATGGCGATAAACTCGCGTCGGATTATATTGCGAACGAGTATAAATCCTTCGGACTTCTTTCTTTCGAAAAGGGCGGAAGTTTTTTCCAGGAATTTTCTTTCCCGGTGAATACATTTCCCGGCCGCGTGGAAATGACTTTTCATTTCCCGGACGGCTCCAGTGAAAAATGTGATCCCGGCGATAAATTTCTCGTGCGCAGTTCTTCACCCAGTGTGAAAGGACATTTCAAAGTAGTACGCCTTGATTCTTCGATTTCGCACTCACGCCGCATGTGGGACGAATTCATGGCAGTCGATCACCGGAAGGTATTTGTACTCGTCGATACTTCCGGAATTACCGACAAGCAGGAGATGGCGAAGATGACCAACTTCGTGAAGTACCCGATCAATGTGAAAGGCATTTTGCTCCCGGTGAAACTGAATCACGTGGAAGGAACAGACCAGTGCACGAAACTAACGCCATGGGATTTTTCCATGGTTCAGTCGACGGTGCCAGTCATTGAAATTGATCCGGCGCTGGCGCATACAAGCGAAATTGATGTGCGCATCGGTGCGAAATTCCTGAAGAGTTACGAATCACGGAACGTGGTTGGATACATCCGCGGCAGCGAACAGCCCGATAGCTTCATGGTGTTTACCGCGCATTACGACCACCTCGGCCGCATGGGCAAGACTGTTTATTTTCCCGGAGCCAACGACAATGCCAGTGGTGTAGCCATGATGCTCAACCTGGCGAAACATTATTCGTTGCCGGAAAACAAACCCAAATATTCGATTGCGTTCATTGCGTTCAGTGCAGAAGAAGTAGGACTGATCGGGTCGAATTATTTTACGCAGCACCCGTTGTTTCCATTGGCGCGGATCCGTTTCCTGATCAACATGGATATTCTCGGAACGGGCGATGAAGGAATTACCGTGGTGAATGCAACGCTGTTCGAGAAGGAATTCAAGAAACTGAAAGAGCTCAACGACACGAACAGTTACCTTCCGCAGGTAAAGCCACGCGGTAAAGCGGCGATCAGCGACCATCATTTTTTCACCGAAAAAAATGTACCGTGTTTTTACATCTACACGCTCGGCGGAATCAAAGCATACCACGATACCTGTGACAAACGCGAAACACTTCCGCTCACGGAATACGATGACCTGTTCCGGCTCATCTGCGATTTCACCGACTGGATAATGAACTGATCATGTCGCGCCTCTACGTTGTTCCCACACCTATCGGAAATCTTGAAGACATTACGCTCAGGGCGTTGCGGATATTGAAGGAAGTGGATGTGATCCTCGCCGAAGACACACGCAATACCGGTTTTCTCCTGAAGCATTTTGAGATCAGCAAACCGATGTGGTCACACCATGCGCACAACGAACACAACGCGGTTGAATCTGTGGCCGAAAAAATTATCAGCGGAACAACAGTTGCGTTGGTCAGTGATGCCGGCACCCCCGGAATTTCCGATCCCGGATTTATGCTCATCCGCGAATGCATCCGCAAAGGAATTCACGTGGAGTGTTTGCCCGGGCCAACGGCATTTGTACCTGCACTCGTACAGTCGGGATTGCCTTGCGACCAGTTTCTTTTCGCCGGATTTCTTCCGCAGAAGAAAGGGAGACAAACGCGGCTCACTGCATTGGCTGCGCTGGAAAAAACGATTGTCCTGTATGAATCGCCATTCCGTTTGGTGAAAGCGCTTGCAGAAATTGCAGAACATTTTGGCGCCGATCGGCCGGTTGCGGTTTGCCGTGAACTGACCAAGCTGCACGAGGAAACTTTTCGTGGTACAACGCAGGAAGCGCACGATCATTTCGCAGCGAAAACGGTGAAGGGGGAGATTGTGATTGTGATTGGCGGGAACCAATTGGTTGATTAGCCGATTGCCGATTAGTTGATTGCCGATTATTGCCCTTCGACAAGCTCAGGGCGCGCCTGCGGCAGCAAGGAATTTTTTCTTTTTTCCCCTTTCACTTCGTTCAAGGAATATGTGATCCCTCCGGGATCATGCAAGTCCAACCGAATTCGCGACTTCAGAGAAATTGTATGTTCCTTGAACGAAGTGAAAGAATTTTAAAAAAATTCCTTGCTGCCGCAGACGCATCAACTAATCGGCAATTTGCTTCATCAACTAATTGATTATATTAGCTACGCATGCGCCCCTTTCTATTCACAGCACTTTTAATTTTCACCCTCACCACGACGAAAGCCCAGGACAGGTATTTCGGCGCAACACTCGATTACAATTCCGGAATCGGTGAGCGGTACACGTACGGGCTCGGACTTCATCTCGAAGCCAACGTGTGGAAAAGCAAGAACCTCTATTTCAACTGGCATTATTCGCTTGGCTTCAATACACACAGTGAATTTTATGGTCATGGAGGAATTTCACTGTTGCTGTACAAGTCGAGGGACTGGTGGATGGGCGGAGACGGTACCTGGGAAGGGGCCCTGGCCATACTCATCGGCCCGCTGATTTGTCCGAACGGAGTTACATACTATTTTCCCATGCACAGCACCGCGTACCAGCTGAAGCCATTCCGTTTTGGAGTGTACTGCAATCCGCTGGGAATGGATTATTGGGACCTCGAACCGTTCAAGGTAACTTCCTGGACAGTGGAAACCGGCGCAAAGGTTCTGTATCACACGCATGCGGGACCGGTCTGGTATCTCGCTGCAGGAGTAAGTTTCACGAACAACATCAGGCGGCAGGGACGTGTGTACGGTTACGGAAACGAGCAGCTGGTCCAGGTGCAGCTCGGGCTGCTTCATGGCAGGGACGAGCGATAATTTGCCCGATTAACCGACGGATTTCGTAATTTCCCATCATCAATGAGCAGCACAGTTGAAGAGTATGGGCTACCACCCGGCACGTTATCGTACGTAGGCCGTGAAACCACCGCGAAGGTTGTTGTCACCATTCTCGAATACAACGAATTCGATTTTTCCGAAGTCAGCATCACGGACATTGAACCGGGAATGGTGAACGTGCGTGGCGGAATGATCCGCTGGATCAATGTGGAAGGCGTGCACGACACAGCGCTCGTGGAAAAGATCGGACAGATCTACGACATTCACCCGTTGACACTCGAAGATATTGTAAACACCAATCAGCGTCCCAAGTTTGAAGAATACGATCACTACCTCGTGAACATCATGAAAATGGTGTACGAGGAAGAATGCGATAAAAAAGGAGAAGATATTTTCGTCTCGGAACAGCTCACGATCCTGCTCATGAATAAGCGCACCGTGATCTCTTTCCAGGAAGCAGATGGCGGCGATGTGTTTGATATCATCCGCACACGCATCCGCCAGGGCAAAGGCCGCATCCGGAAAATGGGTGCAGATTATCTCGCGTATTGCCTCATCGATGCCGTTGTGGATTCGTATTTCGAAGTGCTCGAACATTTCGGCGACGAGATGGAAAAAATGGAAGCGAGCCTCGTAGGCAATCCGCGCACAGAGAGTATGCGCAAGCTTCACGATCTTAAACGGCAGATGATTTTCCTTCGGAAATCGGTATGGCCGATGCGCGACATGGTGAATAACATCCAGCGGAGTGAATCGGAACTGATCACCGCAGCAACGTACGTGTATTTGCGTGATGCGCATGATCACATCGTGCGCGTGATCGATACGGTTGAAACATACCGCGATCTCCTTTCGGGCATGATGGATTTGTACATGTCGAGCGTAAGCAACCGCATGAATGAAGTCATGAAAACGTTGACGATCATCACTACCATCTTTGTCCCGCTCACATTTATCGTGGGTGTATACGGAATGAATTTTGATTTCATGCCCGAGCTCCGTACCGAGATGGGTTACTACGTGGTGTGGCTGGTGATGATCGTGATTGTAGTTTTGCTTTTTGTTTTTTTTCGCATCAAAAAATGGTTATGACGAGGAATATATTTTTCCTGGGTATTGCGCTGATGGTATTTTCATGCGGCGACCCGACAGAGCATGCAACAACAGACAGTGTTCCACCTCCGCTGGATTCTGCAGCGATCCGGAACATTGTGGCCAATGACACAAGCAACATCCGCGACACTGTTTTTCGCACCGCGCTTCCTCCTGTATTCGACGGAGACATCATCATGCAGAATAACAATTTTCCGCAATCGGAACTTGTACACCAACTGATGGGCGGAAAGTACAACCACGTGGGCCTGGTCTTCCAGCGCGAACGCGACGGTTTGCTGATGGTACTGGAAATGCTGGACACCCTTCACGCCACGCCGCTTACGGAATTTGTAGATCGCGGGATTGACGGACACGTGTGCCTGCTCCGCCTGAAAAATGCCGACAAGACCCTGAACGAAGACAAGACGAAGGCGCTTCGCGATGCCGCCAAGGGGTACCGGAAAAAGCCGTTTGATCCCGTGCTTAACTGGGACGATTCGGGTCTTTACAGCAGCGAGATGGTCTGGAAAGTGTACAACAATGCAATGAGGCTTACGCTCTGTCCAACCCGCAAAGTGAAAGATTTCGACATTTCACCGGAGAAACAGGCGGAGATGAAGAAAACGTATAAGAAGAACGTCAGTAACGCCGATGAAGCCGTTTCGATAGACGACATTTACAATTCCGAAAAATTACAGATCGTTTTTGAAAAATAACCGTTTTTCGCTGCTAAGAATTACCCAAAAACCAAAACGCTGCACGATATTTGCTGTACTTTCGTGCTAACTAATAAAATCCTTATGAAAACGTTTTTTACCCTGTCGTGTATTGTCGCTTCGATTGCGCTGAACGCCGGTATCGTCGAATTCAAAAATTCAACGATTGAAATCATTCACACCGATCACCGCGCGCTGAATGGTGCGAATGGCCAGGATTTTGAATCATTGAATTTTGAATTTCTTACAGTTGGTAATGACACGAACCAGGTGGATGCTAACGGACAGAAGAACGGATACTGGGCAGAGAAAACAGGCGGCTACGAATGGCGCGGTTATTACGTGAATGGAAAAAAACACGGAACATTTATTGGTTATCCGTTGGGCCTCCCGATGTTTTCGTTTATCGAAACGTACGACATGGGGAAGAAGAACGGAATTTTTCTGACTGCTGACCGCGCGGGATACATTGTAAAAGAACAATCATACCGCAACGATTCACTCGACGGTTACTCGCGTACATTCTACACCGGCGGACGTCTCAAGATGGAAGAGCATTACAAAAATGGCAAGCTCGACGGATACAAGCGCGTGTATAACGCATCGAATAAACTTTCTGAAGAAGGATTTTACACGAATGGCGTACGTCACGGCGTTAACAAATGGTTTTTCTCTGATGGAAAACTCAATACCGAGTCGACTTACGTGAACGGCAAACTGGAAGGTGTAATGACTTCCTATTACCAGAACGGTAATGTTGCGAGCAAATCAATTTACAAAAACGACGAGATCGAAGGAGAGTACATTGAGTTTCACGAGAACGGAAAAATAAAAGTGAAAGGCAATTACGTGAATGGAAAAGAGCAGGGCAAGTGGATGGAATATTACGACGGCGGCGCTGTTTACCTGCAAGGCCAGTATAAAAACGGAATGAAGGACGGCACGTGGACAGAAATGTCGGAAGCCGGAAAGAAAACCGCAACCGTGAAATACAAAGACGGAAAAATTGCTTCCGGCGCATATACAGGTCCGCACCCGAATGCAAAACCGGTTGAAGCACCAAAACCTGCGCAACAGCCACCTCCACCGGGACACGGCCCTGGCGATGGTCACAATCATTAATCATTTCCTATGAGTTCACTGAAGAAGCCGCTCGCATTGGTTGGAGCTGGAGTGGCTGTTCTTGTTGGTACATGGCTGATCATTCCGCACGATCAGCCGTTGAAAGATGTGCCTTACTACGATCCGATTGAAGCCGGTCTGAAGAAAGACATCAAACCCGGTGAGCATCACAAAGTATTTGACTTTTCACTGGTGAACCAGGCCGGCGATACGGTTACACGAAAAGACTTTGCAGGCAAACTCACCGTTGTCGATTTTTTCTTCACCACCTGCCAGGGAATTTGTCCGCGCATGAATACGCAGATGCAGCGCGTGTACGAAGCATTCAAAGGCAACGACAGCGTTCTGTTTCTTTCGCATACGGTGAATCCTGAAAACGATTCTGTGGCTGTGATGGCCGAACACGCGAAAAAATACGGAGCCGATGTACACCAGTGGCATTTCGTTACCGGCGACCGTGCGCAGATCTATAAGCTCGCGCGGAAATCGTATCTCGTTTCAGATACAGAAGGCGATGGAAGCACAGAAGATTTTGTTCACTCCGAAAAATTCACGCTCGTTGATGGCGACGGTTACATCCGCGGATTATACGACGGAACCGATGAAGGAGATGTGGATATGCTGATCAGGGATATACGGAGTCTGCTGCGGTAGGCGTATAGTGTGGAATTGAAGTGTGACCGTTGCCCGAGAACTAAGGCTAATGTGCTAATGTCTAATGTGCTAATGAGGGCATCGCAGACAGAGAGCAATCAGAATTTTTGCGTGTTACTACGGTCAAGTTCATTGAAAAACAGATGAGCGAGTACCATTAGCAAATCAGCACATTAAGCTATTAGCAAATTAATGAGCCGGGCACTTCTTACACCGCTTCTCGTCCTTCCACTTCTTACAACACTTGTCTTTCTTCTTTTTCATCTCGAACCCGGGAATGAGTTGCTGCAGGACACAGCTTCCACCGGTCATGCAGGAATGCGCTTTAACAATTTTTAAAGTCTCGAGATTCACGAAACAAAGAAACCCACGTTGTTTCGAGCAATCAATACCCACATAACGGTATTTCGCCGGGCAACCTTTTCAGGGCCGCCCCGACTTTATAAAAACCCTACGATGAAAAAGCTGCTCGTATTCCCATTGCTCCTTCTTAATTTCCAGGCGTTTGCATGTGGCGACTACACCACTCCGCTTCCGAAATGGAGAGTTGGTATCATTGCGGCCGGGCATTATTCCTCACTCTTCTACGGTTTTCGTCCGTCGTTTCTGCCCGGTGTGCAGGTGAACCGGCAATTCGGAAAATATGAGCTGCGTCTTGCCGTAGAACATACACAAATGACCACAGAAGGTTCGGGTATGCCCAACTACATGTGGGGCAAAGGACATTCAAGCAGAACACTCGTGCGTGCCGGTATTGAACGGAGCATTCCCCTTACACGTTGGCTTGCGGTGTACGGAGCAGCAGATCTCGCTGCGCAATTTGGCAACAGCAAAGTCGACGCCATGGGATGTTTTGGTCCGATGGGCGTGATCACATCACGTTCGCGTGGCGCAGGAATTATTCCCGCCGTTGGTGTACGTTTCAAAATGGGTCCGCGCATTTCCTGTTTCGCTGAATACCGCGCAGAGTTTTTTATCAATGACGTCAGACAAAAAACAAAATTTGGCGGTAATACGGAAAGCCGCCCGGTGAATTACACGGAGACTGATTTTGAGTTTGGAAAAATCGGGCACGTGGGGATACAAATTGCTTTTTGATGTACTGACTTCGGCTCCGCCCAGTCTGACAAGTGGGCCCTATCACGCGTACATGTTCTGGACGAACACTTAAACGTCTCGCAACCGGAATGTTGTTTAGGCCGTCTTGTCAGACCGAGCCCTTCGGCTTCGCTCTGGACAAGATCGCCGAGGGAGACAAGTGCGAACTCATCTTCACGTCAATATATTATATAATGAACCTAATAAAAAACAGTATGAAAACACTTCTGATTATTCCACTCATCCTCTTCTTCGGATTCAAATCATTCGCCTGCGGCGGATACGTTGACTTCACACCCCGCTGGACGATCGGTATTATCGGCGCCGGACATTACCGCACGATGAATGTTGAAGGCCATGCGTATTTTCTTCCAGGCGTGCAGGTGAAGCGCACCATGGGGAAATACCAGGCGCGTGTCGGAATTGAACATACAAAATACTATACCGAGCCGGCGGATGTTCCGGGTGGCGCTGATATTTTGTACGTCGAAGGTCCGTCGCGCAGAACACTCGTGCGTGTGGGTGTAGAACGCGGATGGACCCTGCACCGTTTTTTTGCACCGTATGCGGCAATCGATCTTGCAGGACAATTTGGAACAAGTGATCTCACATACAGCGGAGGAATTGCCGGCATGCATGAGCGGCACGAAATCGTGAAGAAGGGCGTCGGCGTTCTTCCTGCTGTCGGAGTGAAAGTGAACCTGAGTTCAAAGATTTCGTTCTTCGCCGAATACCGCGCCGAGTTTTTCCTGAATGATGTTTACTCGAAGACGACGTACTATTGGGGTAATGTGGATTCGCGTCCATCGCGGGAAACAAACGGAGAATTTGATTTCGGGGATATCGGGCACGTGGGGATACAAATTGCTTTCTGATGTGCAGATTGGAATAATGTGGTTGTCAGTTGGAGTAGCGTAAAACCGTTTTTGCCCTATCTCGATACAATTTTTGGAGGAAAAATCACTCGATATGACAAAAACGATTTTACGCGTATCGAGAACCAACCACATTATTCCAATTTGCATATCGCACGTCACTTTTCATCTGCACATCCAAAACCATTCTGATGAAAAATCATTTCCTGGCTATCAGTTTATGCATCGCTGTACTGCTCTTCTCCTGCGCACGCAACCTCAAAGAAGACATCACGCTCAACATCGATGACACCGGCGTGAATTACAACTACGGTGCAAATGATGAATCCAACTACCTGGATGTTGGAGATTCAAACCGTTTGTATAACGAGGTGCTGCGCGAGATCGGGTACGCCTTTCGTGAAAAAGGAAATGATGTGACGCTCACCGGAATCCAGGGTGATTACACGCTTCGGATTGTCTCGTTTTATTTTACCGAATCGCAGGTAAGCGAAACTGTGACTGATCCCTGCGACACCAGCACCTCATTGAATTACACGGTGAGCACAATCGAAGGTTTCATGAAATGTGAAGTGATCAACAATTTCACGGGACAGAACACTTTTGTTGAAGCCGAGGCAGAGAGCGACGAAGACGTGAAAAATCATCCGACCATTTTTCAAACACTCATCGGGAATGATTCGTGTTACACACCGCGTGTTTCGAATGCGTACCCGGAAGCAGTGGAACGCAGGTTGGTGCGGAGGATACACCGGAGAGCGATGCAGGTTATTAAAGGGTGGCAATAACTGATGTGCTGATTATTGATGTGCTGATTTGCCGCGTTCTCCTTACCTTTCGGTAGAGTCATGGCTATTTCCAAATCGAAGCGAATCTTAAAAGTGTTAACGGCATTCAGTGCTGTCTGCATGATTTTACTATTCAGTCGAAATGAATCAGAGGCCAATACAGAAAAATTGTACGTAGCCGGTGAACTCATCGTCCAGGTAAAAGGTGCGCTTCCGGAAAACTTAGCAAATCTCGGAATCAGCAACGCAGAGCAAATCTGCAAAGATAAAAATGGACAGAGCAGCATTTACGTCGTGCACTTCAATGAATCGGAAGATGTTTCACAGAAGGCAGAAGAGCTTATGCGTTCCGGTTATTTCAATTGGGTAGAGCCCAATGGATTTGTTCGCGCCTGCGTTATTCCGAATGACTCCATGTTCTTCCGTCAATACGGATTGCAGAATCTCGGCACTTTCAATCTCACGTTCTCAACACCTGATTCTGATTCCGATTTACCTGAAGCATGGAGCATTGAGCAAGGCGATACGAATGTAGTTGTCGCAGTTCTCGATGGAGGAATTGCATTGGCCCATCCGGAATTTGCCGGCAGGATCTGGCAGAATTACAATGAGAATCCCACCAATGGCACAGACGACGATCTGAACGGCTACGTCGATGATTACCAGGGTTGGAATTTCGCGTATGGTTCGAATAGTCCCGCAGATGATCTGGGACATGGAACTTCAGTAGCTGGTGTGATTGGTGCGAATGGCAACAACGCGATCGGTACGGCTGGTGTGGATTGGAACTGCAAGCTGATGATCTGCAAAGTTCTCGACGCAACTAATTTCGGTTCCTATGCAGATATAGCCGATGCTATTTATTACGCAACGAACAACGGCGCTGATGTCATTAATATGTCATTCGCAGGAGGAAGTTCCAGCGTGATCAGCATGGCTGTGCTCTATGCATGGAATAACAATGTCGTGATGTGCGCAGCCTCTGGCAACGGCAACACTTCGGTTCCTTCATTTCCAGCGGCGGATTCATTGGTACTTGCAGTCGGAGGAAGCAACGCATGGGATGTCCGCTACCAGTTCAGCAATTATGGTTCTCATCTCGATGTAGTAGCAGCCGGCGACTATGTTTACGTTCTGGATTATGCAAACTTCTCCAACTATGGCAATTATTCGGGTGGCACATCACTTGCTTCTCCTTTCGTAGCCGGAGTTGCAGCTTTGCTTAAAGCACAAGACACTGCACGAACCAATTCAGAAATTTACACCATCATTCGTGCAACCGCTGAAGACACCGTTGACGTTTTCACGGGTGAAGATATCCCGGGATGGGATCAGTATTTCGGCTATGGACGCGTGAATGCGTATTACGCGTTGTTGTACGATAGTTTAATTTTGTCAACGCCTGCTTCTTCGGTCACAGAGCGATTATCCATTTACCCGAATCCCTTCTCGGGTCACGCAACCATTTATTCAGATGTTGTTCTGAATGATGCGACAATGGAAATTTACAATTCATCGGGACAGCTGGTCCGGGAAACCCGGAATATTTCCGGACAGGAGATTCCGTTGTTTCGTGGAGATCTGTCGGGAGGTAGTTATTTCATTGTCGTGACTGAAAACGGGAAGGTGATTCAGAGAGATTGTTTTGTTATTACTGATTGACAGTAGAATGAAACACTATTTGTTGAATGTATGTGCTGGTTTAAGGCCCGCAGATTTTAGGGAAGACAAGCACGAACATCTGCACATCAACATTTAGTACCTTTGTACCGTGACGATTCCAACGCTTTCCCTCGATCTTATTCCGTTGCACGACTGGCTTCCGGCCAAATGGAAAAAAGTAATTATTGCCGGTCCATGCGGCGCAGAAAGTGAAGATCAGCTGATCGATACGGCCAGACAACTCGCTGCCGGTGGACATGTGAGTTTGTTGCGTGCCGGTGTATGGAAGCCACGCACGCGTCCCGGTGCATTTGAAGGACACGGTGAACAAGCATTGAAATGGCTGCAGGCGATGCGCAAAGAAACGGGCTTACCGTTTACCGTGGAAGTAGCCAATACCGAACACGTCGAACTCGCGTTGAAATACGGAACAGATGTGTTGTGGATCGGTGCGCGCACCACCGTGAATCCGTTTTCGGTGCAGGAAATTGCCGATGCCCTGAAGGGCCTTGACATTCCTGTGCTGGTTAAAAATCCGGTGAATGCCGATCTGCAATTGTGGATCGGGGCATTGGAACGTTTCAACCGCAACGGAATAAAAAAACTAGGTGCCATTCATCGCGGATTTCACACCGGCGTAAATACGCAATACCGCAATCAACCCAAATGGGAAATTCCGATTGCGTTGAAAAGTGCGTGCAAGGATCTTCCGGTGATTTGCGATCCGAGCCACATCTGCGGACGACGCGATATCCTTTTGCAGACTTCCCAGAAAGCACTTGATCTCAGCATGGACGGATTGATGATTGAAGTCCATCGCGATCCGGCAACGGCATTGAGCGATGCCGCACAGCAACTCACTCCTGCACTGTTCGAAGATATGCTCACGAAGTTGGTGGTGCGGGAATCAACTACCGATGACGCAGATTTCAGCCAGATGCTCATCACGCTGCGTCAGGTTATCGACGGCATCGACGAAGAAATTATCCAGGCACTGGCACGACGAATGGAAGTGGTGTACCGCATTGGCGAATACAAACGTGAACATCACGTAACGATTCTTCAACTCGACCGCTGGGTGGAAATTCTACAGACACGTACTTCTGCAGGGCAAACGCTGGGCATTGATAAAGACGTGCTGGTGGAGTTGTGCCAGTTGCTGCATAAGGCGTCGATACGGAAGCAGACGGAGGTGATGAACACGAGAGAAGAATAGACGAAAAGGCGCAAAGCACGTTAAGAAAGGCGCAGAGGAGCATCACTGCGAACGAAGCAGTCCCTTCTTTGCAGATGGGATTGCTTCGTTCCTCGCAATGACTTTACAACGATTCTACACCGCTCGTAACACGAATCGTGATAGAGTTCACTTGTCAGACCGAGCCCTTCGGCATCGCTCCGGACAAGCTCGCCGAGGTGACAAGCGCAAATCAGCACATTAGTTATTCATCCTTCACAATATTCTGCGACCACGCTCTTCCTTCCGCCGCAATGCGCATCACGTACATTCCTGCAGGAAGATCTTCCGGTAACGCAATTTTCACGCTGTTGGTTCCAGTCGTTCCCCGTACAACAACCGGAACAATTACTTCCTGTCCGAGTGCATTGAAAACGCTGACGTGAATTTCATCGGGCGCAGTGAGCCAGATCGAAAAGTTGATTTCATTCGTGAATGGGTTCGGGTAAGCGCCCACCGCATACGTTTGAGCAGGAGCGGAACCAACCGAAGTGAGGTTGCAGTTGTTCGGGTTTCCGAACATGTTCGCGTCCATCCAATCGAGGCGAAGAGCGATCCATGCTTTGAGGTTGGAAACTTCTTCAGCATACGTTTGCGCCGGCGGATCAACTTCAGGTGTTCCTGTTGGTGCGCCCATGTGTCCCCAGTATGCGTAGTGACGTTGCTGCGATTCATCGAGATACAGCGCCATCGAATCGATGTAATGAAACAGGTACGTGGTGTCGAGAATAGTTCCGCGCAATTCCTGCCAGCGGCAATTCACTTCATCGGCAAACGATGAATCCTGGAACATACGGATGTACCACCCGGTTCCATACACATCCGGGTTGCAATCGTTGATGTGATGCGACCATCCGGAACCATCAGTCGCCTGGAAGATGTTGCAGTCCCAGATATTTTTCCACGCCCAGTCGAAATCCCATACGGGGCCGGCTTTCATTTTACCAATGGTTCCATTGGAGTTGTCTTTTTCCTTGTAGAAATAGCAGCTCTTCTTGAAACCATCCACGTTGCGCGCGAGTTCATTCACGAAAAAATAATCCATGAACGATTTTGTGCTGGCATATTTCCGGAAACCGTTTACCGTGTCGGTAAAAGCAGGGCCATACAAAGCTGTTTCAAAATCGTAAATGAATGTTTGCAGATATGTTTTCTGCTGCGGAACAATCTCGTCCGGTTCGGGATAATCGTACACGAAGTAAATCGGGAATCCCGGATGATCGATCGGGCTGTAACTGCTCAGCCACGAATTGGTATTGTCGTGGTAATCGGTTTTAAAAATGTATCCGCCGGAAACATCGGGCCAGGTAATTTCTGTGGGATTGAGTTTGGCAATGTCCACGCGACCGGAATCGCGTTTGATCACTTCCGAAAACAAATACAATCCCTGGTATTCACCGTTGAGTATCACTTCAACCGGAACAGTGCGTGGTGCGTAATGTCCCATCGATTCGAAAAGATTATTCGCAAGCATATTGCGCACGAACGATTTATCGTTGTAACAAGCCAGCAAAGCCCAATCATTTTCAGAGGGCATGCCGAGAATGGGAACATCGATGGAAGTTCCGTTCACATCCCAGGTTTCAACGGCATACGGTTTTTGCGGAAGACCGGCTGAATAATTTCCGCGCACTTCAATACCGATCTTTCCGTTGTAATGGTTGAACGGATCGCTCATGTAATTGCGGTTGCCAACACCGTTGTAAATGATGCCCATGTCGGCCATGATCTTCGGATCATCCGGAATCGTTTGGTTGTTGGTGTTGATCACCACGATCGGCAGATTGGAATCATGGAACGAAAAATAATTCGCCGGATTATTTCCAAACGTCAGCGAGAACGAAAGCATTTGTCCTGCATCGGCCGGGTAAGTATCTACTACGCGGAGTTTCCACGTTCCGTTTCCGTTCTGGTTGTTGTTCACTCTTCCCATTTGTCCCATCGGACGGAATGTTCCGCTGAACGGAGCGTTTTGCGAAGCAATGGATTGTGCCGCATACGCATTGAAACAGGAGTTGGTGTAATTGTCGTCTGAACCGCCAAGCCCCGTTGATAGAGACGCGGTTGTTCCATCAGGAGCAATGATGTAAATATTCAGATCGGCATCCCAGGTGTGCGTGAGATTGATGCAGATGGTTTCCAACCCGAAGTTGAGCGTGTCGATCGTCGACGGACTGAGTCCGCTCACCACGAGATTGTATTCGTTGGTCGCGTTGTCGTTGATGGGAGAGTTGGGTGTGGCGGTGTAGGTCTGCGAGAAACACGACACGGCGGAGAGTACGGACAGGGAGAGGAATAGTTTTTTCATTTTATTTTTTATGTGTACAATCGCTTCGCGATTACTTTATTTTTTTACCACGGCGGCACAGCGGGCACGGCGAATCGCTGCGCGATTTTTGGTGTTTTATTTTTTTAGCACAGAGAGCACCGGGTGATTTTCACTGAGGTTCACAGAGTGCTTCTCAATACGTTGCTCAGTGAACCTCTGTGAAATACCTCTGTGTACCTCTGTGGTTAATTTTTTCATTCGATTTTTGAAATATTCTGTGACCACACTCTCCCGCCGCTCTCCACACGCATCACGTACATCCCCGCAGGAAGATCTTCCGGCAATTCAACTTTCACGTTGTTCGTTCCCGTTGTTCCCTGTACAGCAACCGGCACAATCACTTCCTGTCCCAACGCGTTGTACACGGTTACCGTAATCACATCCGGTTGCGCGAGGTACAACGAAAAGTTCACTTCATTCGTGAACGGGTTAGGGTACGCACCTGACGCTGATGCTGACACTGATACTACTTGTTCAGGTGCCGAAGTGAGATTGCACCCGTTCAGCGTGCCCGGCATATTCTGGTTCATCCACGCCCAGCGAAGTGTAATCCAGTTTTTCAATTCAGTGATTTCACCGGCGTACGTAGTAGGAATCGGACCCGGGTTTGGCCACACGTACGCACCAAGTATTGGCCACGTAACGAAGTTGCGCGTTGTTCCTTCGGTGAGATACGTTTGCATCGAATCGCAGAAGTTGTGCAGGTAGTTCACCGAGAGAACGGTTTGCTTCAGTTCTTCCCAACGGCAACGGACTTTGTTTTGAAACGCGGTGTCCTGGAACAAACGGTCCCACCAGAACGGAATCTGGTAACCATCGCCGCTGCACGGTTCTGCAAAATTGATGGCCCAGCCTGTAAGATCATCACCCAAACAATAGTTTGCGTTGCCCCAGGCGATGTCGTAATCCCAGCACGGACCCATCACCAGTTTTCCGCCGTTGCTCGCTTTGTCTTTGTACAAATACGTACTGATGCGGTAACCGTCGACGTTACGCGATATTTCATTGAGTAAAAAATAATCCACGAAAGAATTGACGTCAATGTAATGCGCGTAACCAACGGCTGTGTCAGCGAAATTCGGACCGGCGAGTGCGGTTTCAAAACTGTCGACGTATGCCTGGATGTACGCTTCCTGCTGCGGAACAATGTTCACGTCGCTCGGATATTCATATTGGAAATAAATGGTTTGCCCGGCGATGTTGGTGTCGGGCGCGTAGGCTGAAGTCCATCCATTGCCACCGTTGCCGGTGGTTTTATCAATCTTGATGATGTAACCGCCGGTAAGATCGTCGCCCGTGATTTCTGTAGGTTCGAGTTTGGCAATGTCAACACGGTCGTCGTCGCGCTTGATCTTTTCCATGAGCACGTACACGCCCTGGTATTCTCCGTTCACTACCAGTTCTACATGCTGGCAACGCGGTGCATACCAGCCCATGCTTCGCGCAAGATCGTATGTAAGGAAATTATTCAGCAGCGATTTGTCACTGTAACTCGCCGACAAAATCCAGTCGCTTTCCTTGGGCATGCCGAGCAACGAAGAGTCCGTTGAATTTCCATTCACGTCCCACGTTTCAAATCCGTACGATTTCTTCGGCATTCCCTGCGAAGAAGAGCCGCGGTATTCAACGCCGATCTTTCCATTGTAATCGTTGAACGGATCCACCATGTAATTCCGGTTTCCAACGCCGTTGAAGATGATGCCCATGTCGGCCATCACTTTCGGTTCATCCTGTATGGCACTGGTTCCGGTGTTGATCACAACGATGGGAAGATCAGAACTTATAAATGGAATATACGTCGCGGGATTATTTCCAAACGTAATGCTCCAGCTGATCATCGTTCCTGCATCTGCGGGATACGTGTCGACCACGCGGAGTTTCCACGTACCGTTTCCGTTTTGCTGGTTATTCACGAGACCCATTTGTCCCTGCGGTCTGAACGTTCCGGTGAAAGGGGCCGACGCGGTTACGATACCCGTAGATGCGGTGATGTTGAAACAGGTATTGGTGTAATCATCATCTGAACCGCCATTACCTAACGTGAGCATTCCTGTTGTGCCGTCGGGAGATACAATGTAAATGTTCAGATCAGCATCCCAGGTGTGTGTGAGATTGATGCAAACGGTTTCCATCCCGAAGCCAATGGTGTCGATGTTTGCCGGCGAAAGTCCGCTGACGATGAGCGGGTATTCGTTGGTGGCGTAGTCGTTGATGGGAGAGTTAGGCGTGCTGCTGAATGTTTGCGCGAAACATGACAATGAGCAAAACGTGAGTAAGGTGAGTAAATATTTTTTCATTGTGTTATTTTAACCACGGCGAATCGCTGCGCGATTGTTATATTATTTTTTAACCACAGAGAGCACCGGGTGATTTTCACTGAGGTTCACAGAGTGCTTCTCAATACGTTGCCCAGTGAACCTCTGTGAAATACCTCTGTGCACCGCCGTGGTTAATTTTTTCATTCGATTTTTGAAATATTCTGCGACCAGATTTTCCCGCCGCTCTCCACACGCATCACGTACATTCCCGCTGGAAGATCTTCAGGCAATTCAATTTTCACGTTGTTCGTTCCTGTTGTTCCCTGTACGGTGACGGGCACAATCACTTCCTGTCCTAGCGAATTGTAGATCGTAACGGTGATCACATCCGGTTGCGCGAGGTACAACGAAAAGTTCACTTCGTTCGTGAACGGGTTCGGATACGCACCTGACACTGATGCTGACACTGACGCTACCTGTTCAGGCGACGATGTGAGATTGCACCCGCTTAAAGAGCCCGGCATGTTCGCGTTCATCCACGCCCAACGCAACGAGATCCAGTTTTTTAATTCACTGATCTCTCCAGCGTAGGTGGTAGGAATTGGTGTTGGGTTTGGCCAGACGTACGTTCCAAGAATAGGCCATGCGGTAAAATTGCGTGTGGTTCCTTCCGTGAGATACGTTTGCATTGAATCGCAGAAGTTGTGCAGGTAGTTTACCGAGAGAACAGTTTGTTTCAGTTCTTCCCAACGGCACCGCACTTTATTCTGAAACGAAGTATCCTGCAACAAACGGTCCCACCAGAATGGAATCTGCCAGTAGTCGCCGGCGCAAGGCTCTGCGAAATTAATTGCCCAACCGCTCGGGTCTTCACCCAAACAATAATCGGCATTGCCCCAGGCAATATCGTAATCCCAGCAGGGACCGATGACGAGCTTGCCACCGTTGCTCGTTTTGTCTTTGTACAGATACGTGCTCAGGCGGTATCCATCCACATTGCGCGATAGTTCATTGAGTAAAAAATAATCCACGAATGAATTGACGTCAATGTAATGCGCGTAGCCAACGGAAGTGTCAGCGAAATTCGGACCGGCGAGTGCCGTTTCAAAACTATCGACATACGCCTGGATGTACGCTTCCTGCTGTGGCATAATGTCAACGTCGTTCGGGTATTCGTACTGGAAGTAAATGGTCTGTCCGTTGATGTTCGTGTCGGGAGCGTAGGCTGAAGTCCATCCACCGCCGCCATTGCCGGTGGTTTTGTCGATCTTGATGATGTAACCGCCCGTGACCTGGTCACCGGCAATATCTCCCGGTTGGAGATTGGCAATGTCTACACGGTCGTTGTCGCGTTTAATTTTTTCCATGAGTACGTATACACCTTTGTATTCTCCGTTGATCATGAGTTCGACGTGCTGACAACGCGGCGCATACCAGCCCATGCTTTGCGCGAGATTGTACGAGAGAAAATTGTTCAGCAACGATTTATCGCTGTAGCTCGCCGATAAAATCCAGTCGCTTTCTTTGGGCATGCCCACCAGCGACGAATCAATCGCATTGCCGTTTACATCCCAGGTTTCGAACCCGTACGATTTTTTTGGAAATCCCTGCGACGATGAACCGCGAAACTCGATACCGATCTTCCCGTTGTAATTGTTGAACGGATCACTCAGGTAATTGCGGTTGCCGGGCCCGTTGTAAATGATGCCCATATCGGCCATCACTTTTGGTTCATCTACAATGGTATTGCTACCGGTGTTGATCACCACAACGGGAAGATCGGACGAAGAGAAAACCAACGGCGCTATAAACCAGACCGGCGTTGGTCCGAAGAATACCGACGCATCTGTAATTCCGAAACTCAACCAGAAGCGTGCGGAAAGATCAGACGAGTTCGTTGCAACATTGTGTACCTGTATGGCAAGCACGTTATTGCCCGGCAGCATTAAACCTTCCAGTGTGCTTTCAGAGATGTTGAAGTAATCGGGATTGCCGCCGGTGTACATCACCGCTTCGTGCTGTCCTGCCGCGAGTGAATTGTAAGGAGGACGTCCGGCGGTGCTGATGTTCGTCCGTGCAATTTCCACGTTGTTGAGGTAGGCTACAAATCCATCGTCGTAATCGGCGTTGAGAACAGCCGCGGCAATTTTGGATGTATCGGCAATGCTGAACACAATGCGGATGAACACCGATTCATTGGTGGCAAAGGTGGTATTGTCGTCGCCATCTCCGAAACCAAATCCACCTGGCCCCTGCGTCCACGACGAGGCGTTGAACGATACTTTCCGCCAGTTCGTGTCGGGCTCTGCATTGGGTGTAACGTACCGCCAGTTATCGGTTTCGTATACCGCAGTTTCCCAATGATTGGCCTGGGCGTTCAACACGAGAGTAACGGGAAAAAGGAGGAAAAGCAGAAGTTGTTTCATCGGCGGAAGTGAGGGAAGGTGAAGTTAATAAAATGTTAGGAGAATGTAACGTAGATAGACGCAAAGCCGCAAAGGGCGCAGAGGAAAAGCGCAAAGGGGTCCTCACTGCAAGGAGCCAAACAGCCCTTTCTTTGAAGATCGGATTGCAAGGCTTCTCTCAATGACTCTACTCTACGAAATTCTTTGCGTTTTGCTTTGCGTCATTGTGGCTATTCCTGAAACGCCGCCAGCGCTTGTAAAAAGTAGGATAACCGCGGAGAAGTCGCAGAGATTTGTTCAGCAAAAAACTATTTTATGTTTCTTGATGCGTGATGTATTCGCAGAATGTTGATTTTGTAGAATATCCGATAATTTCCTTCGATCAGTTCACGAATGGATGAATCTTCTTTTTCAGGAACAACACGTCCGGAATTCGGATAGTCAATTAACTGATCGACTCTGGAAACGAGATTGTCGGTAAACCGATCAGCATAAAACAAAGAATCGAGCGAAATGTATTCGTAAATGGATTACAGATCTCTGATAGCTCTCCTGGTCCATTTTACTTCCGCCATTTTCGGATCATTTTTTTAACATCGGCATGATCGACTGTCTTGCCTTCTTTTACGTCTTTCAACCCCGCATCAATTTTTTCGATGACCACAAGGCGCTCCATGAGATCATCGAGATTGAACTCCTTAGGAAATTCGCTAAGTGCTTCAATTACGGTCGTCTTTTTCATATTCCAATTTAAGAAATAAAATTGGGTGTTTTTTGGGCTAAGTAGCCGGCACGCTGTTCAGAGGAAACAGCAGGTGAGTTATCTCAAGGTTCTGGAGCGAATAGACTCAAAGGCGCAACGACTCTACGAAATTCTTTGCGTTTTTCTTTGCGTCATTGCGCCTTTGCGGCTATCCTAAACAGGAACTCATCAATACTCTCCCCTGGCGTATACAACGGATTCTCCACCAGTTTTATTCCGATAAACTCGTGGTACGGATACCGGATCTTTTTCATGAACGGAGGACTGCCTGGTTTTACGGTGTGCAGATCGGGCACCTGCCATTCTTCGTGACTAAAACATTCGCCTTCGATGAGACATTTGCGGATGTCGGCTTCAATTTCCCGGAGCGGACGATTGTTGGGATTGGAGAAAGCCACTGCGCCGTGTTGTTTGAAATTTCCTGAGTCGCGGTACATGTACCAGAACCGAATGAGTTTTGCGCCGTTGCTCATCGCTTCGGAAAAAGGTATGGATGCACCGCAGGAAAGCAATCGGCTACCGTTGGTTCAGTGCTTACGACCGCACGATAGAATTCACAAATGATTTGAGGGAGATGAAATACTTTCACGGGTTGGTTTTTTGACTGGTGCAAAGATAGAAAGTTCACTTATATCCGATTGACTCATCGTCTAATAGTTTTGAGATTGCTTCCATGGAAATTCAGAAACTTATCGGAGCCCGCATCAAAGAGATCAGGAAAGAGCTGGACGAGACCCAGGAGGCGATGGCGTACAAAGCCGAGATCGATAAAACGTACTGGAACGAAGTGGAGAATGGAAAGCGAAATGTTTCGGTGCAGAACCTGGGGAAGATTGTTCACTCGCTGGATCACTGCATCGCTGATTTTTTCGATCATCATACGTTTAAGAATTTGCCGAACGGGAAGAAGACGGGCGGGAAGAGATCAAAACGGAAATAGATTTGATGTGCGGATTGATTGATGTGTCCGGATAGCAATCGGGATGCAAATGCACGTAACTTAATAGGAACGCGGATGTGAGCTTCGGTCACTCGCGGAAAAAATGGATTTGCGCGGATGATCACTTCGCGATCGATGCTTCGGGAGTGTTACTTAAGCGTAACTTAATAGGAACGCGGACCGCTCGCTGCGCTTAGGGCGCGGATTGAAAAGGATTTTCGCGGATGATCGCTTCGCGATCGTGTTACTTAAGCGTAACTTAATAGGAACGCGGACCGCTCGCTGCGCTCACGGCGCGGATTGAAAAGGATTTTCGCGGATTTGATCGCTTCGCGATCTGGTAGTACTCAGTGCTTCTTAATGGTACGCGGATTGCACCTTCGGTGCTCACAGAAAAAAACGGATTGACGCGGATGATCGCTTCGCGATCTGTGTTGCTCAGTGCTTCTTAATGGTACGCGGATTGCACCTTCGGTGCTCGCGGAAAAAACGGATTTTCACGGATGATCGCTTCGCGATCTGGGATTACTCAGTGCTTCTTAAATGGTACACGGAACACACGAATGAAACGGATATTCACTGATTCAAATCCGTTTTTTAATCTTTGTTTTCCGTTTAATCCGTGTACTATTAAGTCTCGCAATCGCGCAGCGATTCAAATCCATTTTTTAATCTTTGTTTTCCGTTTAATCCGTGTACCATTAAGCCTTGCAATCGCGCAGCGATTAAGATCCGCAGAATCAGTTTAATCCGCGTTCTATTTAGATTATGCAATCGCGCAGCGATTCAATCTGTGCAATTCTGTGTGTTCTGTGTATTCCGTGTACCATTAAGTCTCGCAATCGCGTAGCGATTAAAATCCGCAGAGATCCGCAGAATCAGTTTAATCCGCGTTCTATTAGGGCATCCAAACCCGGTCCGGAATCCAAGAATAGCAGAATTTAGTGACCGCTAATCGCACGCTGACTCATACTGTATTCGTACATTTCCCTATGCGCGTACTTTTCCTGTTGCTCTGCTGCATTTTTTCTTTGTCTGCGAACGCATACACCACGCGTGCCGGACACATCTGGGTGGAAGCTCAGAGTTCAAACATGTACGTGCTGCACGCGGAGTTGCTCCTATCCGCTCCTCCTGCAGCAACAGATTCATTCCGTCTCGACTGGGGCAACATGGCTGAGCAGGTGTACCCGATGAGCAGCTATCCGTGCACGTATTCCGGCGGTGCGTATGTACTCTCGATCCAGAAGCAACATGGTTACTCCACCGGATCGTACAACATTTATCTCCGTGCGGGAACACGTGTGCCGTATATCAGCAACATTCCCAACAGCGGACAGATTCCATTCGTGCTGTATTCTTTCCTCGAGGTTGATCCGTCGGCGTACGGTGTGAACTCCGCACCCGCCGGCGATTCCGCATTCCTCTCACCGCAAATGCCGCTGGGAATTGTCACCACAGTTCCGCTTGAAATAAACGACGTCGATGGCGACAGCGTGTACTGGATGTTGATCACTCCGGGTGGTGCAGTGGGTTATGTGTACCCCGAAGTTGCCGGCGGCGGCGGATTCGTTATGTATCCCGACCAGGAAATTTTCGAATGGGATCCACAGTATGCGGGATTGTACACGCTGTGCATCGCGCTCATCGAATACCGCGAGCTCACACCGGGAAACTGGTTCGCCATTGGTACCACGATGCGTGAAGTGTTGTTTGATGCGGGTACGGCCTCCGGTATCGGACCGGATTTTGCATCTGAAGAATTTGCGTTGTTCCCGAATCCGGCGAGCAGTTGTCTGAATATTTGTATCGAAACAAATGAGATGCCGGTGATGAAGATTTATGATGCGTTAGGGAAAGTGGTGGTGAATGCGTATTTGTTTGCGGGGAATAATAACGTGGATGTTTCGATGCTCGTGGCGGGAATGTACACGGTGGAAGTGGAGGGGATGAAGGGGAGGAGAGTGGTGATTGAAAGGTGATGTGAACGGATGATCGCTACGCGATCGTGTTACGCAATCGCGCAGCGATTCTTTGCGGTCTTTGCCTACTCAAAGCCAAAGCCTTTGCGCTTTTCTTTGCGACCTCTGCGGCTTTGCGGCTATCAGGAAACACAATCACGCAGTGATTAAATCCGCGTTCCAATAAAAGCATCGGATTTATTGCAGCACAAACTTCACCGGCATAGTCATCTTCACACGCACCGCTCTTCCATTCATTTTCCCGGGATTCCACTTCGGCGATTCACTCACCACACGAATCGCTTCTTTGCTGAGCCCCGGCGCGCCAGTTACACCTTTTGCGATGACGCAATGTGTTACAGAGCCATCTTTTTCCACAACAAAATTCACGTACACCGTTCCTTGTTTGCCTGCTTCTTTTTCTGCCTGCGGATAGCGGATTGCGCTTTGCAGGTATTGCATGAACGAAGCGGCTTCGGTGCCATAAGTTGGCATTTCTTCTACGAAGGTAAAGATCACTGAATCGGGATCCGCCGCTACAGTGGGCGTGGGTGGTTCTTCAACATCGCCATCGGTACTCATGTCACCGTTGATTGTTCCGGTAGCGGGAGGAGGAGGTGGTGGAGTTTGCGCGTGCAGGCTGTATGTAAATGCGACGAAAAAGAAGAGGAGGGTGAGGAAGTGTTTCATGGAGTGTGAAGGTAAGGGATTGGTGGGGTTGGAGCAACCGCATAAACGAAGATCGCGGATTGCGGCTTCAATTTCTTCCAACGAGAGATTGTTTGGGTTGGAGAAAATGATGGAGCCGTGGTTTTTGTAGTCGGAATAGTCTCGGTATAAGTAGTTGAAACAAATATTTATCATTGGTAGTTTTTGTTGAAGACGTAGTAGTACGATCCGCAGTTTGGATTGAGGCAAAACTCGATGGTGAAAAGGTAACGGTGATATTTTCCTTTGCCTTCGTAATCGGTGCGTGAGCCGCATTTCGGGCAGGTGAAAGGTTGGTCGGAGAGGTAGTGGAATTCCATAAGCAAGTATAGCGAATGGAGGGAGAGAAGTCAACAGACTTTACGTCACCTGACTAAAAGAATCCTTTGAAGGACTGCGCTTCGACTGAACAGAAATCATCAAACTTTCCATTTAGTTGAAACATTTTCGGTTGACTTTGAATGTTGAACACACGATATAGCCAGTAGTCTTTCGAATGGAGCCTCGAAAAGTCAAATTCTGTTTTAGAGAAAAATATCGGCGTCTCTTTAGTAAGCTTGGTTGATTTTACTTCAATGTAACGATCCGTTCCATTCGTGTTCTTTGAGAGAATATCAAAACCGGCACCATCACCTCTATCTTTTGATATCCATTCGATTTTATCTGCGAGCGAATCTTTTCCGTCTTTGCGGAGTCTCCATCGTTCAAATTGAATTACCAAATCTTCTCCGGAATCACCGACGGAGCGATTTCGTTGTTCTTTTTCAATGTAGTTGATCTTGATTGGGTTGAAATATGGCTCCGGAGGATGGTAGAAGGCTGATCGTTCCGGAGCATCATCCAGCCATTTGTCAAATGATGGAGTAGAAACATTTAGAACTTCTTGTTTCGTGAACTGATCGAATTGAGGTTCTAGTGTTGTATGTTGATCGGTAAGACGTTCAATTACTTTTGCTTCAAGTGATTTTTGATAATTCCATCTTGGTTTATAACCCTTAATCGGAATTGCTCCAAGTTTGGTCAGAACCGCGCTGATGTTTTGGTGTTTGAATTCGATGGAACCTTCGGAGCGGTTACTGAGTAGCGGAAGGATTTTTAATCGATGGTCAGTTTTGTTGTAGGGCAGACCAGCCAATTCTTTGTGGAGCATGGAAAAATAATCGGCGATGATTATTTCAATTTCTATGTTGGACCAATCTTCTGCCACGCCTAATCTTTAAAAGCATCATCAAAAAAAACGTTGAGCATTTTGGTCGTATTCGAACTGATTGTTTTCTTGGAACAGATATAAATTACTCTAGGCAAAATATCAAAGAGTTCTTTCAGCGCATCTTTTCGGCCTGTCACTAGGGCATAAAAACTTGCACCGTCGATTGTTCTGATTTGTTTATTTGAGGGTCGTAGCGCACCACTGCCCTTGTTAGATGGCGTAAACTCTTTGTCAAAACGCGCTGGGCGGTTCGGGATTATTCTCACTAGATAAGCTGTATACCCCTTGAATTTACTATGTTTGGGCATGATTACTTCGGCAAGAGCATCATACTCTGATGCTAATTTTCCTCCCGAAATAGTGTTGTGTTTATTCTTGATTTCTGCGACAATTTTTTTCTTGTCGCATTTCAAATCGATTACACCTCCAGCCTTCATATCATCCCAACCTTTAACTGAGCCTAGTATTTTCTGGTGGAAATGCCCGATATGGTTTTGGAGTGATTTCTCGGCTTGTCTGGCTGTTTCGCTTTTACGCCATGCTTTATCATCCATGCCGAATCCGGCAATTTGAAATACTGCCGAAAACGGATCGATGACATTTTTTCCAAACTCTGTAGCCGCCTTGTTTTGAGCTTTTTGAGCTTTCGTTAAAAGGTCACTTACCGCGAGCATGAGATCCTTATCCGCAATCCATTTTAAAAGAGCCATATTTTCAGGATGAAGGCTAAAAATAGATAAAAAGTGACTTCTAGTGAGGGAATTATTTCAAGTATGTCTTTGTAGGGAGCATGAGTGCTATTTGTTACGTTTTAAATAAGATTAGTGTCTATATTTTAGGCAAAAACGTAAATATATTTACGGTGTGCATTTGTTTTGTTGAATTTAAATCTCTTCTTTTGTAAAAAATATACGTTATGGATAATATTGTAAAATACAAAATCAGTCCGGATTTAGACATGGCTAAAGTTGAGGCTATGAAAGAAGTTGCCGAATCTGGCGGTGCGCGAAGTTTTCCAGTAATGATTTTCAAGCAGGGTAAACGAACCTTTATCGGAACCGTTTTCCCTATTTTTTACATTGTTAGTGACCTCAAATCTAAGCCAACAGAAAAGGATCGGGGACTTTACGATGTAAGGGAAGCTATGAATCGACCACTCGATCCAGGTCACGCGAAAAGTACTATGGAGTATATCAGGCGGAATTTTAAAGGCAATTATATCTTGCCCGCGATGACTTTAAATATCCAAGAATCGATAAACATATACACCGCCGACTACCAATCACATGTCAAACAAGGTTATATGGTTATACCTTATGGTATTAAATTGTCTATCACAGATGGGCAACACCGACGTAAGGCTTTAGAAAACTTGTGTAAAGACTTGTCGCAGGAGGATTTTGATACAATAAAGAATGACGGAATATCGGTAATGATCACCGCAGAAAGCAATATGGATCAGATGCATCAGGATTTTGCAGATTGTTCTAAGACTAAAGAACTACCCAAGAGTTTAATTGCGGTTTACGATAAACGGAATCCCGCCAACAGTTTGGTAATAGACCTTATCGATAAATGTCCACTTTTCAAAAATAAAGTTGATGCAACAAGCAGCACTCTAAGCAAAAAATCAACAAAACTTTTTTTGGTGAGTCAAGTTCGTTCATGTATCAAAGAATTATTGCTTGGTAGTGCGGCTACCGGTGATGCAGAGTTAGAGCGCAGATCTATAGAACTGTATAAAGATTCAGAATCGGAAGAGTACAAAAGGGACATTGCTAAGTTCATTGACTTTTTTAATCAGGCCACGGAGAAAATTCCAATCCTGAACGAAGTTGCGCAGATGACCGACAGCATAAATATGACACGTTTACCGGAGTTAAGGAGTGAATACTTGTTGCTGAATTCTGGTGGAATAAATATTCTTTGTCGTATCGGTTACCTGATATTGAGAGAGGAAAGCAAACGGGCAAGGATGGGAGAATATATCGACATGCTGGCTCAGATAAATTGGAAGAAGAACGCTGAAATGTGGAGCGGTGAAGGTAATGTGGTAACACAAGGTGCTAATGGTTTAAAAATATCAACTTCAAATAGTGCTACCAAAATGGCGGTTCAGAAATTGAAAGAAACAATTGGCCTAGAAGCACAAAACGCGCTTCAACTTGAAGAAGCTGAGCGCGTTTCATGATGTGATCCCGAACGGTAGCCCGCAGCGGGTGGCGCCTTTTCAAAAGGTGCCTTGGGTATAAGTCCCAGCCGTTTTCCGATTTGTATAGTGAAAATACAGATTTTATCGAGCAATTTAGATTCTGTTTGATTAAAAGTGCTTGAGGAAATGTTCTAATTTCGATGTTTATCGATTAAGAATATGGATCAGGAGCAACAGGTTAAAATTTTATATCGGGCGAGAAGTTTTTTCCGCGAGGAACTGGTTCACGCTCACATTAATGGTGCGTGCAAGCGGGCAGGGAAGTTATCTGAGTATAATGTCAACCCTTTCTTGTTCAAATACCTTGCAAATTTCTTGAGAGGCAACGACAATCCACGAAGTATAGCGGAGGCATTAATTTATCCAAGAATACTCGGTGCCTCCATAACAACCTCATTTGGAATGAGGTTGCAAAAACTAATGGGTATCCTTTTTCAAGGAATGGGTTCAACAACGCCTGGAATTGATATTGAATTTGTCGATGCAGTTGACGGAAGGAAAAAATACTGTCAAGTTAAATCAGGCCCCAATACCATAAATCACGATGACGTAGATACGGTGTTGCGTCATTTTAGGTCAACAATCAATCTGGCCCGAACCAATAATTTGACTATCGGAATAAATGATATGATCGTTGGTGTGATCTATGGCGAACCATCAGACTTGAGTGGACATTATGTTTCTATAAACGAAACTCATCCTGTGATTATTGGCCAGGAGTTCTGGCATAGATTAACAGGAAATCCTAATTTTTATTTTGACCTGATAGAGGCATTTGGAGAAGTTGCACTGGATGTCGATGGTAGTGCCATGATTGAAGAAGCAGTGCAAAACCTATCGCTTGAAATCGCAAAAAAATTCCCACGCTAAATTATCTCTTTTTATAAACCTTGTTCAAAAACTGAACAAGGGACTTCCCAATTTCTGCCCCCAAGTTCACTGGTACAGCGTTCCCAATCTGTTTATATTGATGAGACATTGAACCTGCAAACTTCCACTCATCAGGAAAGGTTTGCACCCGTGCATATTCCCGAACCGTGAAGGGGCGCGTTTCATCCGGATGACAGCGTTCAGTTTGTTTTTGCGCAGGGCTGCACGTTAATGTAAGTGAAGGTTCGTCCCAGCTGATTCGCCGCGCCATGCCAGTTTTTCCTCCACCCAGGAAAAAACTCTTTTGCATATATTCTTTCTGAAGCTTAAGTGGAAGATCTCGCCAGTATCCTCCTGGAGGAACTTTGTCCAGAATTTCTTTTTTTCGTTTAGGATATTTCGTTCCCGGGGAATCAGGTACATCTTTCTTATAGAGTTCTCCTTTTTTAAGTGCGTCTTTCAAAGTATACACCTTGGTATACGGTCTAGGAAATGCGAAATCAATGTCAATGTCTTTTCTGATACCAACTAAAATAAGGCGTTCACGTTTTTGAGGAACCCGATGGAAAATGGCTTTTAGAACTTTAGGTTCAAGCACTCGATAACCAATTTCATCAAGAACTGAGATCATCCCCTTTACCGTTCTCCCTCCATCATGATTTAATAAGCCACGTACATTTTCCCCCACACAAATTGAAGGGCGGGTATCCTTAACTGTTCTTGCAAATTCATAAAACAGTGTGCCCCTGGCATCTTGCAAGCCAAGCTTCTTTCCGGCATAACTAAATGCCTGACATGGAAAACCTCCGGTAACAACATCCACTTGTCCCTTCAAATGTTTAAAGCTAAGTTTTCGAATGTCACCCTCAACAACGTTCCATTTCGGGCGATTAATTCTCAGAGTTTCTGCGGCCCATTTATCAAATTCATTTAGCGCAACACATTTTAAACCGGCTTGCTCAAGGCCAATGGCAAGTCCTCCCGCTCCCGCGAATAATTCGAGAACCGCATAATCAAAGTTTGGTACAATGTTGTCGTTTATGTTCTCAGAATCATCAAACATAAAACTCAGCTCTTCAAATTTTTTGAGTTGCTCTTTTTTGTAAACCCGATAGTTGCTCATCGGTTCACGCACCGCAATTAATTTTCCATTATTATCCCATCTGCGTAATGTTTCTTTGCTTTTCCCCAGTAAATCAGCAACTTCAGAAATCGAATAATACTCTTTCATAACCACCTTATTTAACATTATACATGGTTACAATTATAATCCCCCCAAAAGCATTTTCGACATGAAGAATCGTATTTTTACTAACAAACAAACCTGTTGATAAAGCACCGTGGCCAAACGTTACGAAACATCCCGAATAATCAAAGTTCCCCGGTTTGAAGAGGAAGCAGGGTTCTATGCAACCAAAGAGCGAAGCGCAATCATGTCGCGTATCAAAGGAAAGAACACTACTCCGGAAATATTGCTGCGAAAAGCATTGTGGGCTCAAGGCGTTAGATACCGAATGGATTATAAAGCGCTTCCGGGTAAGCCCGACATTGTAATTGTAAAACACAAAGTCGCGATTTTCATCGACGGTGAGTTTTGGCACGGTTACGAGTGGGAGAAAAAAAGAAAAACCATTAAGTCGAACCGAAAATTCTGGATTGCCAAAATCGAACGGAATATGCAGAGGGACATTCACAACAATGTCAAACTAAAGGAACTGGGCTATGAAGTAATTCGATTCTGGGCTGCTGATGTCAAAAAGGACGTAGCCGCATGCGTTAAGCTGATCCTGGTTTCGTTAGATCATGAGAATTTGTAGTGGTGTCTTTTCCATCCTGCTGCGTTATACCCACAAACCCTTCACTTGCCTTATCCCATTTTCCCATATCTTAATCTCATGAATTTCCCTCCTAATTTTTCCCGTGTCTGCGTGCTCGCTCTGGGCGTACTTCTCCTGGGCGCCTGCAAAGTCAAAGTCCACCAGCCTCCGCCGCGTGTGAAAAAACCGGTGATTTATCTCTACCCGCTCCGGGAGACAAACGTGAGCGTGCAGCTCGAAACGGAAATGACTTTGACCATCACCGATCCGGTGTATGATGGATCGTGGGACGTGATTGCACAACCCGACGGACAACTCGTGAACATCGCGGATGGAAAAAAGTATCCGTATCTCTTCTGGGAAGCAACGGACGATCACGCGTACAGTTTTGAAAACGGATTTTGCGTTCCCGGCGACAGCTCGGAAAATTTTCTTCGTGGACAGCTGTCTGCGATGGGATTGAACGAAAACGAGCGCGAAGAGTTTATCGCGTACTGGCTGCCCGACATGCAGAAGAATGCATTCAATGTCATCACATTTGCCGGTGAAGAATATACTTCGCGTGCGAAACTTCACATTTCGCCTGAACCAAATTCCATGTTGCGTGTATTCATGGTGTTCAGGTCTTCTGCTGGACGGGTGAGTATTTCACCACAGCAGTTCGCGCCGTTTCACCGCAACGGATTTACCGTTGTGGAATGGGGCGGAACGGATGTAAGTCCATTGCCGGGAGAAATTCAATAACGCATGAAGCAGATACTTTTTTTTCTCGTGACGTTGCTTCCTGTTCTGCTGAACGGACAGGTCAGCGTGCACGATTTCAATTGCACCGACGATGGTTCGCTCTTCTACTGGATCAATGAAGACGCGCAGCGCAGCATTACGGTGTGTCCGAAAGACAGCATCTGGTATTCTGCATCGCGTGGCCCGTCGTTCGCTGTGCAGGCGCATAATGTACGGTTCAGCGGAAACGGAAAATATATGTTCTGGTTCCGCGATCATAAAATTTATCGCGCGGAGTATAATGCCGGCAGGTTGACGGACACCATCACGATCGATTACCCGGGACTTTCCCAGTCTGTGTTTGATGTGAATTACGACGGATCAAAAGTCCTGGCCTCTTACGATGCACCTGGCATTCCCAAAAAATGTTCGCCCGGTTTTCGCATGCTCATGAGTTTTGAAGAACGCGATGGAAAATACCAGCTCACCGACACGCTTTCTCCTCCCGACACGTGCAAGTTCGTACACCAGTCGCATATTCTGCCCAATGGTTATGTGGTATGGACTGCGTATCTCCAGGAACATCTGCTGAAACCCATCGGCAACGGAAAATACGAGGAGATTGCCTGGCCGGAAACAAAACTCCTGCAGCGAAAGTCAATGCTTGTTCCGCAAAACGGAAATTCTATTTTTCTGAGCGGGTACGAAAAAGATCCGACTACACCTACCGACGATTCTGTTTTCGTTTTGTACGAGTACCTTTTTGTGAATGGAACGTACACGGAACCAATCAAACTGCGCGAATGGAAAAATTATCCGCTGTGGAGCGTGAATTTGTCTGTTTCACCGGACGGAACGCACATCAATTGGGTGTGCCACGAGATTGATCCCACGAAACAACATCCGGAGATCAGCGATGTGTACACCATGCACTGGGAAAATGGTGCGTGGTCGGAACCGGAATTGATCTTCAGCGAGATCATGGGTACAGACCAGGCGCGGATCGGGTGGATGGTGCCAAGCAACACGGGGATTGTGTGGCAGCGCGCGGATGCACGTATTGTTTTCTGCGACGGTTATCACCGCGGGGCGCTGGTGAGTGAAATTATTCTGAGTAACAAAGCGAAGCCTGCGCCGCGTACACCGACCTTATACAGCGAAAATCTTGTGATGACGGATACGCTGATTGCCGGTGAACAACGCGTGATGAAACTCCAATTTGTGAATACCACCAGAGACACGCTGCATGTAACGCCTTACACCGCGAATCTCTCTACGCAAAACCGCTATCACCGCATTCCCACAACGAGCCACTCCTGGGTTACGCTTGTTCCTGAATTTCCGGAACTGAACAATGAAACAGCGCACGGCAACGAATGGGTACTTGCACCGGGCGATACGTGCTTGCTTTCTGTGCTGGTGAGCTTCAGCGCTTCGGGAGAAAAGCAATCGGTAACGGTATACGCGCGCGGCGATTTCATAAGCGGCCTGATCGAATGGAGTATTGTGCCGGGCATGATCCTCAAAGACACGCGACGAAATGTGTTCGATCCGTTTGTGGGCGCCAATGGAAAACCGCAGGAGCAATGCGCGAAAGACAAGCACGGATATGTTTTGCGCACCTGGTACCCGAACGGAAAACTCCATTACGAAACGTTCTACGATTCGAAATGCAAACCGCGCGGCACGTGGATGTATTACTCGGAATCGGGCGTATTGCTTGCGGAACGGAAATACACCGGCGACCGTACGTATACCAGCACAACGTGGTATGAGAACGGTCAGCTGAAAGCGAAGGGCGATTACCGCAGGTCGTGCAAGATTGGAACGTGGAAAGAGTATTACTCGAACGGACAGAAAAAATCGGTAGCACAATTTCACCGCGTGTGGGTGTGGAATATTTACCGCAGGCATTTCGGCATGGACGTGACGATGGGCACATTCGCGCGAACATATTCTGCGTGGTATGAAAATGGTCAGCAGAAAGTCCACCTGAAGAACGACATGAACGGAGATCCGACCGGTGTGTGGGAATCGTGGTACGGGAATGGGAACGTGAACGCGCGGTATACTTACAAGGGACGTGAATGTCAACCGCACAAGCTGGTTTACAATTCCGATGGAACGCTTTATTCGGATTCCATGCAACCTCCTAAGCTACTGAATGGACAGACGTATGATCTGTTGATGATGTTGCCGCAGTTGAGTTATACGTCGCGTTTCCGGTATCGCGGAAGAGGCGGATACGGTGGGGATTTTTAAAATTCCATCGCCATGTGTGCAAGCGCCGAAGAAAACCGCTGAAGCGGTTGGAGAGTCAGTGGCTATCCATTGCCGGGGGCTTAAGCCCAATGTCATTAAGTTCCCTCTCACAGTGCCCTTTTGTAGTTAAGCTCTGTTTGATGTCTGCCGGTTAGTCGCCTTCGGGAATGTTTGTTTCTGGGATATGATCGATT
>Ga0193752_1000297_pt1 | contig 52793 bp, 46 predicted proteins | sample H1c1metaG_FD_144924 | JGI IMG/M metagenome (GOLD analysis project Ga0193752, IMG submission 144924) | Soil microbial communities from a riparian zone of the East river system, Colorado, United States - H1c1 | ecosystem: Environmental > Terrestrial > Soil > Riparian zone | place: USA: East River...
GGAACTGCACCAACGGTGATTGGCGTGCCCAATGTGATAGACGCGGTCGTTGTTGTTGTACAACCGTTGAAATCAGTAACGGTGCACGTGTATGTTCCAACACCGAGCGGAGTTTCTGTTTGTGCAGTTCCGCCTGACGACCACGCGTAGGTATACGAACCGGCGCCACCGGATGGATTTGCCATCGCGCTTCCTGAACTTACGCATGCCGTTGTGGTTGTTGAAGTTGTTGCCGCCAACGCCGGAGGTTCGGTGATCGCAACGGTTTGCGAAGTCACACAACCGGCCTGGTCAGTGATGGTGCAGGTGTAATTTCCTGCGGTCAATCCTGTTCCCGTAGCGGAATTTCCACCGGATGGCGCCCACGAATACGTGTATCCCGGTGAACCACCCGTTACGTTCACGGTAGCCGAACCGTTGTTTCCTCCGTAACACAAAATATCTGTGGACGATTGCAAGGTTGCTGCAGGCCCTGTTGTTGTGGGCACGGTAACGTTCGCGGTTTGTGTACAACCGTTCGCATCAGTCACGGTAACCACGTAAGGTCCCGGTGCAAGATTGCTTGCTGTTGCACCCGTGCCACCGGTCGGAGACCAGCTGTAGGTGTAACCACCGGTCCCGCCACCAGGAGTCACCGTAGCACTTCCGGTATTGCCCGAACAACTGGATGGGGTAGAGGTTGCCGTCGCAGTAACTGAAGTTGGTTGTGTGATGTTGGTTGCTTGTGTTGTAGTACAACCATTCGCATCGGTAACAGTTACGGTGTAACCTCCTGCACAAAGTCCGGATGCAGTTTGCGTGGTTTGCACCGGCGCGCTGTTCCAGGAATACGTGTAACCGGATGTTCCGCCGGATGCGTTCGCAATTGCGCTTCCGTTACACACGCCATTGCACGTGAGGTTGGTTGGCGATGGAATATTCGCACTCAACGCGGAAGACGGTTGTGTAATGGTTACAGTGGTGGTTGTGGTTGCACCCACGTTATCGGTAATGGTGCACGTATAACTTCCCGCGCAAAGACCGGTTGCTGTTGCAGTGGTTTGCACCGGGCCGGTATTCCATGAATAGGTGTAAGGAGATGTTCCACCGGTCGGACTTGCCGTAGCTGTTCCCGTGCAGGCGCCAAAGCAACTTACGTTGGTTTGTGCGGAAGTTGTTGCGGTGAGTACAGCCGGAATATTCAGACAGTGTTGTGTGCGCACCGGAACCTGGTTGTTCACGGTAAACGTTGCGGCCGAAGAAGTCATGATATTGTAATTCAAACTCGTCGGTGTTGAAAACGTAACGGTTACTGTTCCGATTGTCGGAGTGAATGCCGTTCCGGGACAGCCACTCGCCGGGTCGTTCGTTTGACCCACTGTATTCGTACGAATGATGTTTGCGTTGAACCCGGCCATTTGTTGATCGGTCATGGAAACATAATAGCCCTGGTCGGAACATAAACCGCCTTCGGGCAATATCGCGGAGAGACCAATAGGTGCGTAGTACCTGCCAAATATCCATGCGCCGGTAGAGCTGTTTATTTTTCCGATCATGGTGGTCAGCGAAATAGAAAGAAATTGCAAACGCGTTCCGATGATGGAATAATTTCCATCGGAATTTTCCATGATGTCCTGGATCATGAAAATACTTCCGAAGGCACTGCCGTTCAGTCGCCGGTTGTAAAATACAGTGGGTGTAACCGAACCGATTCCGCTTATGCTCACGAGAAATCCGGAAACGTCATCGGCTCCGCCCAGAAGAATATTTCCGGTGGTAAGTGTAATCGCAGAATTGATCGATTGCGAAGAAGTATTTCCTGCACCCCACCGGCGTATGTAAGTCAACACCCCCGATGTATTTGTTTTAATCACCAAAGCATTGCTTGGATAATCACCGTTGCTGCTCAATGTTCCTGAACCTTCAGACGATTGCCCGACGAAGAAATAACCATCCGCTGATTCGGCAACATCGTTAATGTAATGTTCATCGGGGTTGGTTGTTGAAATGGTCCACACGCTGCTCCACTGAAGAACACCGCTCGAGTTTACTTTGAAACCCATCGCGCTGGTTGTATCCACCGTGTTTGCACTTACACCATCCCAGAAATAATCAACGCCACCTCCAACGAGAAATCCACCGTCGGATGTTTCAATCACCGAACTTCCGTATTCGCTCGAAGCATTTCCGGATCCGATGTTGGGCAACTGGTAACGGAATGCCCAGGTGATATTTCCAAGTGCGTCGAGACGAACAAGAATTGCTCCGCCTCCGCTGCTTGTTGATTGCCCGGTGAGGATGAATCCTCCGGTACTTACATTTTTAATGTCGCTGAAACTGCTGGCAAATCCGGCGGTGTACGATTTCGCCCAGACTACGTTTCCGTTCGCATCGATCTTGAATGCATTGCCGTAATACGGTCCAAAGGAATTATTCAACCCGGCCACAACAAATTCTCCGGTGGGTGTTTGAACCATTCCTCCGGCGATGTCGAATGCGCCAACATCGTAGGTGTAACGGAACGTGGTCATCTGTGCTGAAAGCGATGATGCACTCAACAGCACAACGAGTGCAAGTCTGAAAAATAATTTGTTCATCTCAAAATTGGTTAGGTGTGGGTAAGGGGTGTGCACACTTCCACGGGAATGAAAAATAGTTACAGGAAGAATCTCCGTAACCTGTATGCTTCTCCCGGAGAAACAGGAGCGGGGCAATGGGTTTCATTACGATGGGTTTTGCGAGGGTAAATGTAGTCGCCAAGGGTATTCGTGTCAAATCGTAAATGAAACGCCCGCAATTATTATAAGAAATCAGAACTTGTGTTTAGTCGAAAAAGCGACTTTTTGATATTAAAACGGCTGATTTTATCGAATAATAATCAGGTTTTAATCCTGTAGAAAATTCGACGCTCCTGCGGAAGTTGAAATCAGATGCGGCTGGAATCATTGTTGTCCGGAAGATTGATGGGATTTGGTGCGCCTTCGGCGCGTCGCCACAGATTCGCAGATTACGCAGATTTTTAAAATTTATATTTTGATTTTTTAATTATTTAAATCTGCGCAATCTGCGAATCTGTGGCAGGAGGCCGAAGGCCCAGTTCTGGTTTGAATTTCGCAAATGAAACGGGGCGTTCAGGATGATTTCATCACTGAAAAAACAGCACTAAAATAAGCGGATCGTCAGGTAAATGTCGGCGATAACGAGTGTCCCGAACACCACGCTCGCTATTCCGTTTGTGGTGAAAAAGGCACGGTTCACTTTCGAGAGATCAGTTGGACTCACCAGGCGATGCTGGTAAACAAGGAGCGCTGTGAATGCTGTGGCTCCCAGGTAATACAACAATCCAAAATACTCGAGGAAGGATGGAAGCCAGATACAAACCGCTGCGATGACGTGAAAAATCCGTGAGAGGTTCAACGCACGCTTTTTTCCAAGGAACGCGGGAATGGAATTCAATCCGTTTGTGCGATCAAATTCTTCATCCTGCAAAGCATAGATGATGTCGAAGCCACTCACCCAGAAAAGTACTGCGAATGAATACCACAGCGGGAACATATCAAACCGTCCGGTTACCGCGAGCCACGCGCCGATGGGTGCGAGCGATAATCCCAGTCCGAGCACCAGGTGACAAAGTGCAGTATATCTTTTCGTGATGCTGTAACCGAGAATCACGCTGAGCGCAACCGGTGAGAGATAAAAACAAATGGGGTTGATGAAATACGTGGTGCCAATGAAGCACACACAATTGGCAATCACAAACCACAGTGCTGCATTGGGCGATACTTTGCCTGACGGAATTTCCCGCACCTGTGTTCTCGCATTCTGCGCGTCAATGTCGCGATCGGCGTAGCGGTTAAATCCCATGGCTGCGTTCCGTGCGAAGATCATGCAGAGCACAACGAGACCAAGGAGCTTCCACGAAAATTCATAATCGTAGCGATGGATCGCGTAAAGAAAACCGACCATGGCAAAGGGCATCGCAAAAATGGTGTGACTGAACGCGACGAGCGAAAAATAATCGCCGACTTTGGTTTTATGTGTTGTGGTGCCGTTCAACTGATCGCAAAAATGATGAAGATAATGATAGGTGTTGAGCTCAATGCCATTCCGATATATCCCGGATTGATGCGCGGCGCTTTAACCTCGTAGCGACTGCTGAGCAGTACATACAAACTGCTCGTAAGAAAACCCGGAAGCGCCGAAGTCATGGCAATGAAAAATCCATAGCCTGGGAGGAATGATGAAATCGCTGTGGTAATACCGAAGATTAATCCTGCCCAGCCGAATAAAGGGATGTACTTTTTCATGCGGTGCAAAGGTAATCAATACTTAGAGGAATTTGGGCTGATGTACTTCCATTGCCGGGATCCCGAAGTGGCGAAATAAACCCTGGCAATGGAAGTATTTAGTCGTTTAGCTGCTTAAGCGGTTTTACAAGTATTTACTACTGAATAATAAACCGCGATGTAGCTACTCCTTCATTTCCATTGGCAACTGCATTGTACATTCCGGAGGAAAGAATCCCCGCAGGAACAACCAGCTTTCCATCGGAACCTGTTGTGCCCGTAAACACCAATTGCCCGGCCGCATTGTAAATTTCAACAACCGCATTCATTTCGCTTGCCTGTAATTGCAAGGTGATCGGTTGCGACTGATCAGCAGGTACCGGGTAAACAACAATTCCGGAATTCACTTCCGGTGTTTCAACGCTCATACTTGTCGCGCAATTCGCCATCATGCTGTATGCGTCAATTTTTCCGTAACCCCAGTCGCTGTTAGGCAATGCAGTTCCTGTAAACGAATCCTGTTTCGCGCAATAAATTACAGCGGCATGAAACTGCTGCCAGGTTGCATTCGGAAAACGTTCGAGCCACAACGCGCCCGTACCTGCAACAACCGGGGATGAAGCGGAAGTTCCGCCGCCCACAACGTGGTATCCTCCCGGCGCAACGGCTTGCGGTGCTCCGGCAATGATCGCTGCCATGGAATTGGTTTCAATACACGATACATCGTTCGCGCCCGGTGCAGTAATTTCCGGTTTGATCCTTCCATCACGCGTTGGGCCTACACTGGAATTGTACATGAGTTCACCCGCAGTAACTGTTGTGTCAACGGTCCAGGTGCCGGAATAGTTTGGCCACGTATCGCGGTTCACGTAGTTGCCCACGCAGATCACACGATCGGAACATTGAAAACTGCTTACGATGTTGTGCGTGAGATCGGCATCTTCGTAATACGCGATCGCAGGATATTGTCCCACCGTTGGGAAAGGTCCGCTGGCCATCTCAAAACTCCAGAGGTGGAAGAGCCCGCTTCCGGTGTTGTATAATCCGTAATTGTAACCGGAAAGCGAATCGGGGGTTACAATAAATTCCATGCTGTATGCGCTGCCCTGGATACTTGCGGCGCGACGAACAATAGCGATGCGTTGTCCCAAACTGTTGTACAAAGTGTCGTTCGTGATTCCGGGAAGATTCGATGCGATGTCGGTAAATCCCGTGCGGTCAATATCCACGAGATCACTCATGCGTGTTGCGCCAATGGCAAAATCTGCTCCGTTGAAATTATTCGTGTCGGCCCACATCTGGATGTAGATCGAACCGTTGCTGGTATTGAACCAGGTGAAGTTTGTGTCACTGGACAACTGGTACGACATGTGAATCGGTAATCCACCTGCATTGCCCGCTGCGCCAACGAATAATCTTCCCGGTGTATTCAGCAACGTGTCGATCATGAGCGCCTGGAGATCCTGTCCGTCGTGTGAACCGTAGTAATCGCCCACGCTGGCATTGATCACACAAGGCATACTGAGCGCATTGGCTACTGAATAAATATACGCTGCAGCATCAGCCACCGCTGTTGCGCTGAACGTACCGTTGAAATCAAGTGCAACAACTACATACATCGCTTGGGGCGCAACGCCGCTCATATCGAGCAAGGCGGTACTGTTTCCATTGCCTGCCGCAATTCCGCTGATGTGTGTGCCGTGTCCGTAATACTGGAGATCGTTGTGTGTACATGTTCCACCGTTGATCGCCGCACTGTCCCACGCAGTTCCGTAATTCCACGGCATAGGAGAAGGGCCGCCCTGATCGCGCTGATCCCACAAGCGGTAAATGCGTGTATTGCCCTGTGCGTCTTTGAAATCGGGGTGATTGAAATCAATTCCTGAATCAATAATTCCCATGATCACGCCCGCGCCGGTGTATCCCTGCGGCAATGGAGCAAGACCGTTTCGCACATCAAGCACGCCGGTCTGCCGTTTCATGGTATCGTTCAGCACCTGCTGATTGATCGGTGAATTTCCAATGCGCACTATTGCATTTTCTGCTGCGAATGCGGTGAGATTTCCACACGGCAATTGCACCGATGAAATAGTTCCCTGGCTGTACATCAGGAATCCGCCGTGACGTTTTACCGCATCCTCCACGGCCACCGGGTTTCCTTCCACCAGCACGCTGATCAATTGTCCCGAAGGATAATCGGCAGTCTGAAGGACGAGCGAAAGTGGAATTTTGTTGTTTTCCTGCGCGATAACGGCAGTAGAAATAAATACGAGAAGGATCTGTAAAAATTGTTTCATGCGCGGTATGATTTTTGCCTGATGGAATTCTAAAGTTCGGCAATTCAGCGGGAATTTCCACGATCTTTGGGAGGAATGAAGCGAATAATTTTTATCCTGTTATCCGTGCACATTGCATTTGCGGCTTCTGCGCAAAGCGATTCAGTTCAGTATGTACAGGGGTTTAATTTCAAGCAGGGAGTTTATCTCACCTATTCCGACTTCCTGGCCAACTCGCCGCTTCCAAAAAGTTCCCTCACGCAGGAAGGAGATACTTCACGTCTCGATTTTATCAAACTGGCGCTTTCGAAAGAATCATTTCAATGGAAAGATACTTCGGGTAAAGTGCAGACTACAAAAACCGCTTCGGTCTGGGGCTACAGTGAAAACAACGGTGTGTACATGCGGTGGAATTACACATTTAATCGCGTGGTGGTGATTGGGACGTTGTGTCATTTCACATCGTACACCACCAATTACATGTACACAGGTCCCGGAACGTATCCCAACCAGCAGTATGGAACGCCAGTTGAATCGCTGGAGCAATACATTCTCGATACCAAAACAGGTACTGTTTACGATTTCAATGTGACGACCATGGAGTTTGTTCTTCAGCGCGATCCGGCCCTGTACGCAGAGTTCATGGCATTGAAGAAAAAGAAAAAAAAGAAAGAGCAGATGTTTATTTATCTCAGAAAATACAACGAGAAACATCCTCTTTATTTTCCGAAGTAATGACCATTATAATGTGGTTGAGCTCACCCGGGTAATCGGACATGCGCATTTCAAGTTTGCAAGTTGGGCCTTCGGCCCTTGGCCACAGATGCGCAGATTACGCAGATTTTTAAAATTTATATTTTGATTTTTTAATTATTAAATCTGCGTAATCTGCGAATCTGTGGCGAGACGCCGAAGGCGTACCAACACCAAGGATATGTTTTAAAGGAGGAAACTCTACTTATTTTTCAGTTCCGAAATCGAATCCAGGATTTTCAGTGTGTTCAGCATTCTTTCTTCCGACTTCGCAACCGAATCAGTGTAGGCACTATTCGCATTAACTGCTGCAACGGAATCCTTCAACTGCGTATCACGGCCTGAAGGTGGTGGCGCGACACTGTCCGCAGCCATTTTTCCAACGCGTTCTTCTTCCGGTCCACAAGAGGTAAACAGGAATGCACCAAACGCGAGATAAAGCGCCGCAGAAAAAATGCCCAGCCGTTTTTTTCGTTCTGCAGGAATAGCAATGGGCTGCAGCTGCGACACGCGTGCCCGTCCGCAAACATCTTCTTTCCCGGAGAGAAAATTCAGAATCTCTTCCGTTGTTTTTTGCGTAAAGTCGATGATGATCCGCGAGCATTTTCCGCAAAAACGATTTTGTTCGGCAGGAGTCATATTCTCCCATTTCTCGGGACAGGGATTTTGGATGGCAGGCTTCGTCATAAAGAGGCTTTAGTGCTAAAGATACTATGAATTGAAATTTGAGAGTTGGGGATTAAGGGAAAAAGGGATTAAGGGAAAATGGGATTGAGGGATTTGGGCGATACGTGATTACGCGTCTTTGAATCAGGTTTATGTGCTCGAAAATGGCATCGGCGCACAGAGCCTTGCCTAAACCGGTTTTCGTACATTGCAAAATGATCCGATCATTTTTAATTGTCCTTGCGCTCTGTATCACTATTGCCGCGCCGGCTCATGATTTTGACGGCGACTGGCAATGTATTTCCAATACACGTTATTTTAGCGGTATGGGCCACGAAAGTGCAGATCCGATTGAAAGCTATGCAGCAATCGAAAATCTGCAGATCAGCCGCAATACAATTTACATCTTCGAGTATCCCTGCCAGTACATGGGTTCGAGATCCCTGTATCAATCGGAAGGAACCTGGATGTACAAGAATGCCCAGGACGATTACAAAGTATTAGATCTGAAAAATGACACACTGACCATTACTGATCTTTTCAGTTTGGGTGGCACTACCAAAATTTATGTGCGCGATACGTTGGATCCGGAAATCACAAAATCGCTCATTGCAGGCAAACTAAATCCAACGTGCATCACCGGTGACTGGTATGTGGTGTACAGTGAGTCGTGCTGCTACGGATCTTTCATGGAATATAAATATCCATACGCGCTGGAGGATACCATTCACCTGGATAGCGCAATCGGTTCCACCTGTTACTCCGGGGGAAAATATGTCATGATAAAAGTGGACGGAGTTAACCTGGAATGTTCGGTTGACTGCTCCTACGATTTCGTGGTAGAACGGGAAGCGTTACGTTTGACGCCCATCAATTCGAAAAAAGGCAGCGTTGAAATTCTCTACAGGCGATGTGAGATGGAGTAACGCACTATTCTCCCATTTCTCCGGACAAGGATTGTTGATTGCTGGTAGCGCCATGATTGCTGTTTGATCAATGTACTCATTAGCAGGAATTGATACGGAGAGAAAGAAAAAATCATCCAGCTCCCGAAATAGTTTGTGAGTTCGGAGTAGGTAGTCCGGGGGCGTTTCCCGCTGCCTTCGAAGATAATCCGTTGTAAATGACGGTATACGCAGTATTGTTCGCAGGATGCAGGTTTTGCCTCCCGATTCCGAACTCCCGACTCCGAACTTTTTCCGATATTTGCCCCTCAGTCAATTCCACGAATCTCCCAATAAAAAAGTCCAAATGTCAGAAGGAAGACAGATTATTTTCTCAATGGTGAATGTGTCCAAAATTCACCCACCGCAGAAACAGGTTTTAAAAGATATTTATCTCTCGTTTTATTACGGCGCGAAAATCGGCGTGATCGGTTTGAACGGTTCCGGTAAATCCTCGTTGCTCCGCATTATCGCCGGGCAGGACAAAGATTATCTCGGCGATATTCATTTCTCACCGGGATACTCCGTTGGTTTTCTTGAGCAGGAACCGAAACTCGATGAGTCGAAAACCGTGATGGACATCGTGAAAGAAGGTGTCCAGGAAATTACCGATGTGCTTGCTGAGTTCGAAGATGTGAACAACAAGTTCGCTGATCCGGATGCTGACATGGATAAGCTCATTGCACGGCAGGCTGTTTTGCAGGAAAAGATCGATCATCTCGACGCGTGGAATATCGAAAGCAAACTCGAGCGTGCGATGGATGCATTGCAATGTCCGGAAGGCGATACGCTGATCAAAGTATGTTCCGGTGGTGAGCGCCGTCGTGTGGCTTTGTGCCGTTTGCTTCTGAAACAACCTGATATTCTTCTCCTCGATGAGCCAACCAACCACCTGGATGCGGAATCTGTGCAGTGGCTGGAAAATCACCTGGCTACCTACCCGGGAACAATCATTTCAGTAACGCACGATAGATATTTCCTCGACAACGTAGCCGGCTGGATTCTTGAACTTGACCGCGGAGAAGGAATTCCGTGGAAGGGAAATTATTCCGATTGGCTGGAGCAGAAATCCAAGCGCCTGGAAATGGAAGAAAAAACGGAAAGCAAGCGCCGCAAAACACTCGAACGCGAGTTGGAGTGGGTGCGTAAAGGCCCGAAAGGACGCCAGTCGAAATCGAAATCACGTATCGCGAATTACGAGAAGATGCTCGGTGAAGACGTGAAAGCGAAAGAAGAAAAACTGGAGCTCTTTATTCCGAACGGTCCGCGTTTGGGTAATGAGGTCATTGAAGCTGTTGATGTTTCCAAAGCATTTGGAAATAAAGTATTGTACGAGGGATTGAACTTCAAACTTCCTCCTGCGGGAATAGTGGGTATCATCGGGCCGAACGGTGCGGGTAAAACCACGTTGTTCCGTTTGATCATGGGCGAAGAAACTGCGGATGCCGGAGAATTCAAAGTGGGGCCAACGGTGAAAGTAGCATACGTCGACCAGGCCCACTCAGATATTAACCCGGAGCATACGGTGTTTGAAGCCATCACCGGCGGAACCGAATACGTGGAGCTCGCAGGAATGAAACTCAATTCGCGCGCGTACGTTTCGAAATTCAATTTCGCTGGACAGGACCAGGGCAAGAAAGTGAAAGTACTTTCGGGCGGAGAAAGAAACCGCCTGCACCTTGCGCTCACTTTGCGTTCAGGAGCGAACGTGCTTCTCCTCGATGAGCCGACGAATGATATTGACGTAAACACCATGCGTGCTTTGGAAGAAGCGCTGGAAGCATTCGCAGGTTGCGCGGTAATTATTTCCCACGATCGCTGGTTCCTCGACCGCGTGTGTACACACATTCTCGCATTCGAAGGAAACGGTTCAGTGTATTTCTTCGAAGGAACATACACGGAATACGAAGAGAACAAGAAGAAACGTTTGGGTGATAATGAACCGACGCGTTTCCGTTACAAGAAACTTACGGTTTAATTTAATCTATTGATTATAACGCTGATTATGAAAGTAACTGCTTGTGTATTTGCGCTTCTTTTTGCTGTGATGGCGAACGCCAAAGAAGGATTATCTACCATGGACATTCAGGATGGGGAGCGTTTGATCAGTATTTCGTGCGAAGCTGACAAAACCACGGGCGGAACCAATATTTTGTGTGATGTATACGGGAGCGATCTGAAATTAACGGAAACAAAGAAGGTATTTGTTAAGGGATACGCCGCCAAGAGATGTTTTGTTTATGCGCATTATAATCGAGTGAAAAATAACGAACTGGAATCCATTGAGGTGCAGCTGAATGAGAAAGTGTTTTCCAAATCGGTCTACGTTGTATGGTTATCCCCGGATTTCGCAATTTTAAATACCTACAACAATGATTTTTCTGAATTCGGTATAATGTCAGCACCGCACAACAAATCTTTTTTGGATGGAAATAAACTGAACTGTTTTCCGTCTGATCATGGCATTGACGCCAATGTGGGTAGCACTAATTTTTCCCGGGATTGTTGGTGTGAACCGGGAGGAAGGGCTTATCTTTTTTATGATTTTGAATGTACGTCACCGGATGAAGGCAGATTATTGTACACCAGAAAGCCGGCCAAGGTAGATTCTAAACTCTATTATTTTAAGGCCACAGACGATGTAATTAAAAATAGCTGGAACCTGGATATTGAAGAAGAGCGAATCTTGAATTATCAGATTTATTCACAAGACTCTAAAATATTTGTCTATACCAGCTACCTAAAAGGTGTTTCGGGTGCAAAAGGGAGTGAGATATTTGAGAGCAGGATCAGGCTTATTGATCGCATTTCCGGAGATGTAGTTTACAATTGCCTGCTGCCGGCAAAAAATGAGTATGAATTGATGTTGTCTGATCTGATTTATAACGAGCAGACCGGCGAAGTTTTTTGGGCTGGAAATTATGTTTCAACGACGGAGACTCCGCATAGTGAGAATAACGATGAAATCAACTCAGTGTTTGTTGTTGGAAAAATAAATCAGGAGGGCGTGGTAAGATCTATTGAAAAGGAAGTTCCATGGTCAGCCAGCAAAAATGTTCTCAAGAGACAAACGTTTCCCATGATTGCGGTACGAAGCATGGGATTCACGGCTGCGGGAGATTTAATGATTGCTGGCCTGCATATGTATTGGACTATGGACTGTGGAAATGGTGGCCAGACTTCTGCCAATGGGCAGCAGGTTGCATCTTCACTGTACCTGGGTAGCCATGGTTTGCAGGTCTTTTACTTCAGCACCGAGCTTGCAGAAATTTCTTCGGAGCAGTTTGTCATTCCAATAGCGGGTATTTATGACCCGATTATCGGAGAAGCCTATTGCTGCGACATACGGCAGTCGTTGGTTAAATCGCACCATGCGGATTTGACCAAGTTGAACAAAGCGTCCTGGAATCCGGAAACAGAAACGCTGATCATGGTGCAGATCGCATGGTCATTTGCCCCTGTTACCAAGGACAGGGATTACTATGTACTGAAGATGGTTAAAGGAAAGAACGCGCGGTTCGATAAGTTATCCCAGATTAACACCAGCGGGCCAGGCGCTACAATTCCGACAATTGGTTTCATTTTGAATGATAATTTATTTTGCGGGCTGAAATCAGAGAACCCCAAAAACCTGGTTGTATATAAAATGTAAACGCCAGGAGTTTCGTTTACAAATCCATCAACCCCTACGCAGCATGAAAAATTTCCTCGTACGCCTCACCCTTTTGGCCGGATTGATTTTCTCTGAAAAACTCATGGCGGCCGGGGATGAGCCTGACCTGCGGGGAATGGTCAGTGGCAGCAATGTCATCTACATGGATTACAAATCGGATGGAAAAAATAATTCCACCGATCTTACATTCACCACGCATGATGCAAGCCTGAAGCAGACCGGTTCGGTGGTGATAACCGTGAAAGGCATTGCCGGAAAATTTTGCAACGCGGTTCCGTATTACGCTCCCGACAATACCAACGAACTGATTGCGATCCAGGTCACCATGCGCGAGAAACTGTTCGCAAAAACAGGAACTGTTGTCAGGATCACACCGGATTTCAAGATCCAATGCCAATACGCCTGCGATAATTCAAACGCGAAAATGGGCATTGAAATGGACGATGCGTTTTTTGCCGGGGCAACTGTTCCCTGCATGCCATTCGACCATTCGTTGTACTCCATGCCCCTCATTCAAAATTTGTATGCGGAGCAGGACGCGTACAGTGATGAAGGCGGTTTGCTTTATCTCCGGCACAAGATAAACGCAGAAAATGAACGGGCGCTCACGCTGAAGTACGATGAGAAAATCAATTCGGGAATGTATTATTACAAACCGGTTGACGGCGTGATTAAGAAGACGTGGACGTTTGACATCGAAGAGGAGCGCATTCTCGGTTACAAAATATACGTTTTCGGAAACATCGGGTATTTGTTCACGACTTCCCTGGAAGGCAAAAAACAGAATCAGGGTGCGGAAAATTTTCAATCGCGGATGAGAATGTTTGATGTGCAGACGGGCGAAGTTTACTGGACTGTGCTCATTCCGGAGAAGGAAGGATACGAATATTTTGTTTCAGCCATGACCGTGGATCTGAATACCGGCAATGTGTACGTTGCCATGAACGTGCTCGTAACGGAAGACAAGATCAACGAAAGGAGCGGTCAATCCAGAACAACATTCGTTATTGCACGGATTGACAAAGAAGGAAATTGCGCGACGCAGGACCAGGAGTTGACGTGGCCGGAATCTGATGTTTCGCATACCAGTGCGCCGTTGTGGCTGATCCGGAATATTGCTGTGCTGCGCAACGGAAATATCCAGGTTGCCGGAGTTTTTGCTTACTGGCGCAAAGGACCGGTGATGTCGGCCGAGGAACAGGAGATCCTGGGACCACAGCTTGCCTTCTCCATCATGGGCTTGCAGGTTTCAGTTTTAGCGGCTGATATGAAACCGATTGAAACCAAACAATATGTTTTGCCGGAAGGCAAAGTGAAAGACCCGCTGGTGATGTATTCCATGATTGGTAATCCGAGATTCATCATCATGGGAAGCAACACGCACAATGCAAACGGAGGCAGCAAATGCTACTGGAACCCGGAAACGGAAACGCTGATCCTGCTTCAGCTGAGTCCGAATCGTGATGAAGCATCGAAGAAACGCGACTACTACGCATTGAAAGTTGTTGGCGGTAAAGAAAAGTTTTTCGACCGTGTAGGATCGGGAGAAGCACCGGATGCGCATCACGTGGTTTACCGGTGTGTGGGTTACCTGCTCAATGAAACAACTTTGTATTACGCTTCGGACCTGAACGGTGCGAAGGATGAGAAACGATTTGATATCCCGAATTAAATCCGAATCAAAAATTCAGACCTATGAAAAAACACGTCATCATTGCCTGCGCAGCCATCGCGCTTATTTCCGGAAGCAGTTTCCGCTTGCTTACCGATTGTTCTACGTTCGAGCAGTTCACCAAGGGCGCAACGTTCACCACGACCAACTACAATTCCGACAGCAAACCGCAGTCCAGCGTTGAGGGTACCGTGAGAGAAGTTACCGCAACCGGAGATAAAACCATTGCAAACGTAGATGTGATTATGAAAGACGGAACCGGCAAAGAAACCGGTACTGCTACGTATGATCTCACCTGCAGTGGTGGTTCGTACATGATGGACATGAAAGCTTTTGCGACGCAGCAGGCTGCGCATTCTGGAGCGAAGGATATGACGATGAGCATTGAGGGCGATATGATGGAATATCCTGCAGGAATGACTGCCGGCCAGGTATTGCCTAACGGGTCAGTGACAATGACCATGTCGAAAGACAATAGCGTGGTTTCTACAACGACCATTATTATCAAAGACCGTAAATGCGAAAAGGTAGAAAGCAAAACCACACCGGCCGGAACCTGGGAGTGTTACAAGATCACATACACGGTAGATGGCACCATGAAAATGGGAACAATCAGTATGCCGATTCCTGCACGCACCGCTACTGAATGGTTCAGCTTTAAGGTGGGATCTGTTCGTACAGAGTCGTACAAGAAAGGTAAATTGGAAAGTTATTCGGAGCTGACCGCGTTCAAGAAACCAACCCAGTAATTTTCAAATGAAACTCTTCGCCGGGATTGCATGCGTTTGCTCACTTTTAGCCGGTGGAGAAAAACTGTCGCGGCCGGAACCTTTTCTCACAGCAGGAAATAAAATTGTTTATACGTTTTATGATCACCGTTCCGGCGATGTGAACATCTGGAATCATACCCTTTTCATTCGGAATGTTTCAACTGAGGGTAACAGGACAAGCGTTAACGCTATTCTCGCACTGGTTGAAAATGGAAAGTCTGATACGAAATGGAGCCAGCGGTTTGCCTGCGACTCACTGAATTTTTATGCGTACGCAACCAACTGGTGTTACGTCATGGTTGATGAAGAAGGTGTTCGGTCGGTTGCGTCGGGCGATACGCTTGTTTACCCGTTGAATATGAAAGTGGGTGATACGCTTCCCGGGGCTACGGCCACAGAAAAAGAAGACTGGCATTCGGTGATATCACATGCGCAGATGGACTTCATGCACAGAAAAGTTGAAGCCCTGGATACGCTGGAGATACCGGGAAGGAAAATAACGGTATTCAGGATCATAAGCGATGTTCGCGTCACGTCGATACATACCAGTGGAAAAAGCAAGGAAGTGCACAAGGCCACAGAATGGTTTAGCCCGGTCTATGGAATTGTGAAAAGAAAATATGAATTTGCCAGTGGTGGTTATACGATCACAACCATGGAAGTACAATGAGAACGTTTATTCAACCTGTTAGCCCATGAAACTCTACGCTGGTCTTTTAATTGCATGTTCCCTGCTTGCCGGGGGAGAAAAACTTTCACGTCCTGAACCATTCCTGAAAAAAGGAAATACGATCCGGTATGTCCTCAGCGGAAAATCGGAATCATCGGAAACGCACCGGATGGCGCTTACACTGACGATCGTCAACGTAACTGAAAAAAACGGCACCTCGCTCATCAGCGGCCTGATGGCGTACTACAGCGAAAAGATGGACGTCGAAGCCGTATACCGCATGAATTATTCCTGCGATTCACTCCGCTTTTATGCCAGCACGCTCAACTGGTGTTACCGCTCGGCGGGAGTTACTCCGGACATATTTTACGAAGACAAAGGCGATAGCCTGGAGTACCCGCTGAAGATGACAGTTGGCGATTCGTTGCGTGGCGGATTTGCTGTGCACAAAGTGACCACGAAGCAAAATACGTCAACCACAAAGTATGATTTTGCAACACGTAAAGTAGTTTCGCTCGACACGGTGGAAACACCTTTTGGCAAAATTGAGGCGTACCTGATCCAGGGCCGTGTAACAATGACCTCCAAATCCAAATATTCGGGTACCGGTAAGGGAGCGGAATTTGATTACACGTTTGAAGTGAGCGAGTGGTTTAGTCCATCAGCCGGAATTGTGAAATCGGAATACAGTATCGGATCGGGATTCAACCGGTGTGTGATGGAGAGTTACTCGAAATGAAAACATTCAAGATGAAAACGAAATTTTCAAAACGCATCAAATTTGTTCCGCTGCTGGCCACTGCGTTTGTGATGCTGCAATCATTCGTCATCGCCGATCTCTGTTCCGAAATGAAAATATTCGAATCGGGCCTGGTGTTGAAAACGGTTTTGCACGACACGCAGGATAAAGTACTGGCAACAGCTGAAGTGCGGATTGATTCCATCCTTTCATTGGGTAGCAGCACCGAAGCATTCGGAACATCAGAAATTTTTGATGCGAAAGGAAAATCGCTGAGAAAGCAAGCGATGAGTTATCACTGCATCGATGAAGATTTCGAGCCGGATTTTATGCAGGGAATAACGGACTTCATTTTCTTTCAACCGGTGCGCCCGGAGAAAAGGATCAATGGCTGCATTATCCGTATCAGTCCGTTGCTGTATCCCCTGAACATTCAGAAAGGGGACACGCTTCCCGGCGGATCGATGCAGATGGTGGTTCAGGAAAGCTGGGGCGCGTCAACGGTTCAGGCGAAATGGGAAAGACGGGTTTGTCTCGGCGATGATACCGTAATGGTTGGAGGTAAAGCGTACAACACGAAAAAAATACAGACCTTCTGCAGTATCCGGTTGAAAAAAGGGCCGGTCACGATGGGAGATGTAAAATACAGCATCACCGAATGGTTTTCTCCGGGTTACGGTATCCTGAAAACGGAAAGCTTCCAGGAGGCAAAACCGGTGCGGAATACGCGTGTGATTTCTATTAAGGAAGGTGAGTAGCGACTCAGTGCTTGTTATCCTGATTTGTAAGGTTGCTGAATGGAAACGGTTGAAACCGTTTAACGACTGTACCGTGTCCATTGCCGGGGGCTTAAGCCCCCGGCAATGGAAGGGCATGGACGCTCAACCGCTTAAGCGGTTTTCAGCAACACTTTGTAACCCAAATCGGGACACTACAGGAAGCTGAATAACTACGGCTGAATTGGTGCGATTACGTAACTTCGCATCGATTTATGGCAGCACAAAAACCTTCAACACCCAAAGGCACACGCGATTTCTCCCCGGACGAAATGATGCGGAGGAATTTTATTTTCGATACCATCCGTTCTGTATTCAAAAAATACGGGTACCAGCCGATTGAAACGCCCGCGATGGAGAATCTGGAAACTCTTATGGGTAAGTACGGAGATGAGGGAGATAAGCTCATCTTTAAAATCCGTAGCAATAAAAATTTGCGTGATAAGCTTAATGATGATAAGAAGAAAGCTCTTGATGAGATTTATGATTACTGGCTTCCACAAAATTCCGATAAAGCTCTGAGATATGATTTAACTGTCCCATTTGCGCGATTTGTGGTGCAGCATCAGAATAAATTGACTTTTCCTTTCAAAAGGTATCAAATACAACCTGTATGGAGAGCTGATAATCCGCAGCTGGGACGTTACAGGGAGTTCTATCAGTGTGACGCTGATGTTATTGGAAGTAAGTCGCTAATTAACGAGGCTGAATTGGTTCAGATGGTGGATGAGGTATTCACTAAGTTCGAGACCCCGGTTACAATAAGAATTAGTAATAGAAAAGTTATTGCCGGAATTGCGGAAGTCGCTGGAGTGCCTGACAGAATGGTTGATGTTGCGGTTACTCTAGATAAGTACGATAAGATTGGAGATAAAATATTTGAAGATTTTCGTAAACAAGATTTTTCTGAAGAGTCAATTGAATCATTACGAATGATAGTCGACGTTGCGAATGAATGTGTTGAAAAACACAAGGAGGGTGATAGTAATTTCGGTTTTACTCGACTTCGCCAGTTATTTAGCGACTGCACCATTGGTCTAAAGGGTGTTGATGAAGTAGAACAAGTGTTCAAATACCTTAAGCTCGACAACGAAGTAAAAAATCCTTTAAATAATTCCGAGCTAACGTTTAGTCTAATCCTTGCGAGAGGGTTAAATTATTATACAGGAGCAATTTTCGAAGTTACTTCGGATGTGGCGACCTTAAAAAGTTCGATCTGCGGTGGCGGACGTTACGACGATCTCACCGGAATCTTTGGATTGCCAAACGTTTCGGGTGTCGGAATTTCTTTCGGCATCGACCGCATTTTTGATGTGCTGAATGAAGTCGGTTACCCTGAGGACGTAACAGCCAAAGAAGGAACGCGTGTTTTGTTCGCGAACTTCGGCGGAGAAGATGAAAAATATTCATTGAAATTGCTGAAGCAGGTGCGTGATGCCGGAATCGCTGCTGAAATTTATCTCGACCCGGTGAAGATGGGTAAGCAGTTCAAGTACGCCGATGACAAGAAAATTCCTTTTGTCGCCATCGTGGGAGAGAATGAACGCGCATACAATAATGTGACTTTGAAAAACATGAGCACAGGCGAGCAGGTTACGGTGAGCTTCGCTGACTTATTGGAAAAAATAAAATAACCGCGGAGACGCAGAAATAGCAACTCAGCGACCTTTGCAGTCTCGAACACAACAATCTCCGCGCCTCCGCGGTGAAAAAAAAATAGCATGTCATTCGAACTTTGTCCAACCAAGCCTCTCACACTAGCGAACATCCGCAAAGTCCTGCGTGAACTTCCGCAATTGTCTCTCTCATCCGAGGCTCAATCGCGCGTAAAAACATCGCACGAAAAATTGTTCAGCGTCATTGCATCGGCAAAGAGACCGATCTACGGAGTAAATACCGGCTTCGGTGATTTGAAAAACACCCGCGTATCCGATGAACAGCTTGGGCAGTTACAAGTGAACCTCGTGATGTCGCACGCATGCGGTACGGGCGATCCTGTGCCGGTGGATGTGGTGCGCCTCATGATCCTGTTCAAGATCCAGGGACTCATTCACGGACATTCCGGTGTGCAGCCCGAAACAGTAAACATGCTCGTTGCGCTCTGGAACAATCATATTTTTCCGGTGGTGTACGAACAAGGTTCACTCGGCGCTTCGGGAGATCTGGCTCCGCTGGCGCATCTCGCGTTGCCACTCATTGGCAAAGGTGAAGTGAATCATTATGGAACAATTCGTCCGGCCGCAGAAGTGCTCGCGGAATTCAATCTCACTCCTGTGAAATTGAAAGCGAAGGAAGGCCTCGCCATTCTGAACGGTACGCAATTCATGAGCGCCTGGGGAATTTACTCCATGCTCCAGGTAAAATCCCTTGCAGACGCAGCCGACATGATTGCCGCACTTTCGCTCGATGCATTCGACGGATTGCGAGAACCGTTTGATCCGCGCTTGCATGATATCCGCCCGCACCCGGGACAAATTATCGTTTCATCGCGTGTCGATTCGTTCCTGGAAAAATCGCCGATCGCGAATAAACCAAAAGAGAAAAAGCACGACGTGCAGGACCCGTATTCGTTCCGTTGCGTTCCGCAGGTGCATGGCGCATCGCGTGATGCGATTGATTACGCCGAGCGTGTGCTGCTCATTGAAATAAATTCAGTCACCGATAATCCTACTTTATTTCCGGGGCAGGGAGAAATTCTTTCCGGCGGAAATTTTCACGGACAACCCCTGGCACTCGCACTCGATTTCCTTGCGATTGCCGTTGCTGAACTGGCCAGCATTTCCGAACGCAGAACGTACCTGCTCATTTCCGGCAAACGCGGACTTCCTCCCATGCTCGTTGAAAACGCAGGTGTGAATTCGGGGTTCATGATTCCGCAATACACTGCCGCGTCGATCGTGAGCCAGAACAAACAACTGTGCACACCCGCTTCCGTGGATTCTATTGTTTCTTCCAACGGACAGGAAGATCACGTGAGTATGGGTGCCAACGCCGCAACGAAATGCGCGAAAGTGGTGCGGAATACAAAGCAGGTGCTGGCCATTGAATTGCTCAACGCAGCACAGGCCCTCGATTTCCGGATGAAGACAGATCAATTGCAGTCGTCAGAAATTCTGATGAAGTTGCATACCGCTTTCCGCGAAAAAGTTTCACACCTGGATGTTGACCGGGAATTGTACGTCGACATTTCACTGGCCAATGCATTCATGTCTGTTTATTCGTTCGGCGAATGAAAAAAATAATTTTTGTGTTGATCTTTTGCCTGTGCGCAGGAACATATCTTGTCGCCTGCCAGTGCACGGTACTTCCCCCGTTGAATTCTTCTTCTGCTGCAACGTACGACGTGATTTTCACTGGTGAAGTGTTAGCGGTTTCGGGAGGGGATTTCCAATCACGCGTGCGTTTCAAGATCAGGGAATTGTACAAAGGCGAAGCGTACCAGCAGATCGATGTGGAGTTTGACGGCGAATCGGACTGCGGAATGACTTTCGCGCCCGGCGAAGTGTGGACCATTTATGGAAATTGGGTGGCTTACGGAATTCCGCGCGCGGAAATGTGTAAACACAGTCGTCGTTTTTTCGCAAACCCCAAAGAGGATTACTACGACGATGAAGACCGTCCATCGTATGCAGAAGAGCAGCAATGGTTGAAAGACAGCCTGGGCATTCAGCCGTACATTGATCCGTCCAAAAAGAAAGATCTTCTTCACAAGAATGAGCGCCCCGATCCAACCAAAGCAATTGTTTACCTCGTTGCCGGATTGCTCGGCCTTGTGATCATATTTTATTTTGTCCGACGAATGTTCAAACGCGATGGCCACTAAATTTCCTTTACAGAAAGCGCATCCCTGGCACGGGATATCGCCGGGCGAAGAATGCCCGCAGGTTGTGACGGCCTTCATCGAGATCGTTCCCGGTGATACCATCAAGTACGAGATCGATAAAGCGAGCGGTTACCTGAAAGTGGATCGTCCGCAATTGTATTCGAACGTGGCGCCGTTGCTGTACGGATTTATTCCTCAAACGTATTGCTGGAACGAAGTAGCGAAACTGGCGAATGTTGAAAAAGGCGATGGAGATCCGCTCGACATCGTGGTGCTGTGCGAACGTCCCATTTCTCACGGCGATATCATTCTCAAAGCAATTCCGGTTGGCGGTTTACGCATGATCGACAAAGGTGAAGCGGATGATAAGATCATTGCTGTACTCGTTGGTGATGCAGCGTATTCGTACATCAAAACGATTGACGACATTCCACCGATGCTGCTGAATCGTCTGCGTCATTATTTCATGACATACAAGCTCTCACCGGAAACAGGAAATACACCGGTAGAGATTGAAGCGGAGTATGGGGCGGAAACCGCTCATGAAGTGATCCGTGCAAGTCTGCGCGATTATGAGACGCTGGTGATGCCAGGTGGTACCACCTGACACCACACGATTTTTTATTCAACCCCTTCAGGGTTGTGACAGCGCGTTGCGCTGTACCGGAGGTAACGATGGCTGCGCCATCGCCACCTCCGGTTATTAATATTGAACCCCTTCAGGGTTCTGCGTCTCAATCGAAAACGTATGCGGATGATACTGGATTTACATCAGCGTGTTTTCGCTGCAGCCTGAACCTCTTCAGGGTTCTGCGTCTCAATCGAAAACGTATGCGGATGATACTGGATTTACATCAGCGTGTTTTCGTTACATCGCGAATCTCTTCGGGGTTCTGCGTACCACAACAGAAAACGCATTCCGCATGAAATCGGATTTACATCTGCGGGTTTTCGCTGCACCCCGAACCCCGAAGGGGTTCAATATTAATATTACGGTGAGCGTAGTGGCATCAGGTGGTACCACCTGACGCCACTACGCTCACCGTAGGCGCACCGCGCTTCACAACCCTGAAGGGGTTGAATATCTTCTTCTCTTTCGACACATCAAACCGCTTGTTTGTCCAGCGAAAAGTACCGTTCGTCACGCGCTTCAAAAATCACCGGACGTACCTCGCAAATTCCTTCATTTTCACCCTCAAAACCTTATCTTTATTCGGTCTCGAAACCCTCTATGACTTTATCGTCGCGTTACGCATATTTTCTCTTCACATGCCTGGTGTGCGTGCTTGGATTTTTTCCTCTTCACGCACAGCAGTATAACTTTCGCCATTACTCAGTCAGCGACGGACTGCCTGTTTCACGCGTCACCGCTGTTTACCAGGACCAGATCGGTTACATGTGGGTAGGGACTGAAGGAGGCCTTGCGCGTTACGACGGAAACGAATTCGAATTCTATGATCCTTCCAACGGGTTTCCGGGAAGCACGGTATACGCGATTACCGAGACCACGGATGGCGTTTTGATTTCCACCGACAGCGGACTTGTGCTCTACGCATTCGCCGACTTCAGGTTGTTCCGGCACCCTGCGCAATCTTTCACGCGTATCTATTCATTCCTGTCTGGCCTCAACAATGAACTCATGCTCGCCACCGACAAGGGATTGTATGAATTCAATCGCGGTGTGTTTAAGAAAATTATCACCGGTACTCCTGTCGACAATCTGCCGGTCACTGCCATTACTACTGATTCGCGTAAACGCATGTGGGTGGGAACCGATCGGAACGGATTGTTCCTGCTCGAATTCAAAAACGGGAAGTACACCAACTCCGCGTACGATGGGCAAGGCAAACTGGTGAACGCGCGTGTTCGTGGTTTACAGGAACTGAACGATGGTGTGTTGTGGATTGCCACATCCGGCGACGGTTTGTTCTCCATGGATGGTGGAACGATCAGTCATCTTCAACTCCCGGAAAAAATGGGTAGCCCGTCTTTTACGGCGATGCACAAAGATGACAACGGCGACATCTGGATTGGCACCTGGGGAAGTGGGTTGATCCATTACAGCCAGAATGTTTTCAGGAACTACAACAGGCGGAACGGATTGAACGAAGACATTATTACCTGTCTCGCATCAGACCGTGATGGGAACACGTGGATTGGATCGTTCAACAACGGATTGTTTTTCTATGGAGGCAGCCAGTTCATTGCGCTTACGGTAAATGATGGATTGGGAGATAACAACGTCACCGGTTTGACGCAGGACGATGAAGGCAACACCTGGATTTCCACGATCGGTGGATTGTCCATGTACGATGGCAATGAAGTAACCACGTGGACAGAAAAAGAAGGACTTTCCTTCAACCGCCTCGGCGCGATCTGCACTGATGGAAAAATAATTTACGCAGGTGCGATGGATGGTTCCATCAACATCTGCAGCGATGGAAAAATTTCTGTGTTGCGTCCTCCCGATTCGCTGGAAGTGGGAGAGATCATCAGCATGCTGTACACGCGCGATGGCTCTGTGTGGTTTGGAACAGTAACCAACGGATTGTTCCGCATCATCAACAACAGGTACGAGCAGATCAATGCCGGGAATGTGCTCATGCGTAATCCCATCTGGTCGTTGTACGAAGATTACGAGGGAGTGATCTGGCTGGGAACTGCAAAAGGATTGCTTCAGTTGCAGGGTGGCAGCGCAATTCGTCCGCGTACAACCGACGACCGGGGAACAGAGGAGATGGTGATCTATGATGTGGATGGCGACGAAACGTACATCTACATGGCCACACAGAAAAGCGGTGTGTCGCGTTACAACCGTGCAACAGGCAATTACGAGTTCTTCAACAAATCGGAAGGGCTTGCGAGCCTGTACACGGAAGGAATTTTGTGGACCGATGAGAAATCCATGTACGTGATGACGATGATGGGACTCGATAAAGTTTCGTTCGTCAACGACACCAACCAGGTGCGTCACTTCTGGTACAGCGATGGAATTGGTACCGAAAACTTCTCCCCGGCTGCGGCCTTTTATGGCAAGGAAGGAAACCTCTGGTTTGGCAGCAGTGATGGAGTGATTATTTATTCCCCGGTTGGCGAACGCAGCAGGAGCAAACCACCTGCAGTTGAAATCAAACGAGTGTTGCTGTTTAACAATACAACGGATTGGTCAATCTATGCAGATAGTATTTTGCTGAACGGACTTCCGCATGCACCCAATTTGCCCTACGATAAAAACAGCATCTCATTTTATCTCGCAGGCATTCAATTCGGTACTGGCTCCAACGTCACGTTCGAGTACCAGCTTGCCGGTTTGTCGGATGAATGGATCGAATTGCAAGGCGCGAGTTCGGTAAGTTTTTCGAACCTGGATCCGGGTGAATACACATTTAATGTTCGTGCCCGCAACAGCAATAATCTCTGGAGCAACACGCATCCATTTCATTTCACGGTTACACCACCGTTCTGGAGAACGTGGTGGTTCTTCATTATCGTGCTCGTGGTGATGACCACGTTGAGTATGGTGATGCTTACAACGTACCGGAGCTTCCGTACGGAGTTCATACGCACACATCGTTCTTTTTACGACCACCATCTCACCACATCGCGTTTGATCCTGCTGTTTGGCGGGTCAGTGTATCCGTTGTCCGGCTTGCTCGTCAGGTTATTCGTTCCGGAACTGGAGACCGATGGACTCGTGCAGTTACTGATCGGTGCAACCATGCTCATCTTCGGTTTGGGTACGTACATCTTCGAACTGGTGCGTAAATATTCAACGACCATCGCTTACATCGGGTTCAGTATGGTTTCTGTCCACGTGTTTTATCTCACGTATATCAATCATCTCGATCCGGTGATGGTTGTTACGCTCATGGTGGTGATGAACGGCGCAGGAATGCTGCTTGATCATATCCGCGCAGTGGTCGCATACGCCATTGCCATTCTTACGGCTACAGGTTTACTCATGTTCCTCGCGGAAGGACAGACCGGCTACAATGTCTGGCTCCTGCTTCTTGCCGTTGTGATTTCACTCATCATCACGTTTGTAACTGTTGTTTCGCGACTCAATCTTTTCAACCGGTTGATTTTTGCAGACACCACGCTGAACAATTCGCGAAGCTTGGTGATTGCGGCAGACGCAACCGGGAACATTGTGTACGTGAGCCGCAGCGTGAAAGCGGTACTGGGCTACCAGCCGGAAGAAATGATTGGCGACGGCTGGTGGAAAATCCGCAGTGCTGACGAGGAAGAAAACAAGAAGATGCGCGAGAAGGTTTTGACCTTCAAAGGAACTACTGCGCCGTACATGTCTGTTGTTACTGCCAAGAATGGAACGAAAAAATGGATCCAGTGGGTGGATACAGAGCTGCCCGGAAATCTCCGCGTGGGAATTGGTATGGACGTTTCCGACCGCAAAGAAATTGAGGAACGTTACAAACACATTGTAGAAGCTGCCACAGATATTATTTACACGGCAGATTACCGCGGGAATTTTACGTTCATCAATGATGTGGTTACCAAGATTACGGGCTACAAGAGCGAAGACCTGATGGGTAAACATTTCACCGACGCCATCACTCCCGAGTGGAGAGACGAAGTCAGAAATTTTTACGCCCGCCAGTTCCGAAAGAAAACGATCAGCACGTACATGGAGTTTCCGATCATCGTAGTAGGTGGTGAAACGCGGTGGCTCGGTCAGACGGTCAGAATAATTTTTGATGAATTCCGTCCGACACTCGTCCGCGGGTTCCAGGCGATTGCGCGCGATATCACCGACAAAAAACACTACGAGGAAGAACTCGAAAAACTTTCACTCGTAGCCAGCGAAACGATCAACGCGGTATTGATCTGCGATCCCGACGGACGTATTGAGTGGGTGAATACCGGGTTCTCACGCATTACTGGTTACGACATTGAGGAAGTAAAAGGAAAACTTCCGGGCGACGTTCTTGCTGGTGACCGCACAGACCGTTCGTTGATCTCGCAGGTGCGTGAAGTGTCGGCGGCCGCTGAAGGTTTCCGGAAAGAATTCCTCGTGTATCACAAGGAGGGTTATGAAATCTGGATCGACGTGGCCAACTCGCCAATCGTGGATGAAGATGGCCGCATGTTGAAACAGATCGAAATTTTCACTGACATCACGGAGAAAAAAAGGTACGAAGTTCAGCTCAACATGTATTCGGCGCGACTCGAAACGCTGAATATGGCGAAACACGAATTGTTGAATTCGCATTCGGTGAAAGACATCGCGAACAATGTACTCGGCCGACTTGCTTCGCGGATGAGCTACGTGAAACGTGTTTCATTGGCGATTTACGACGAGCGCAACCATGAAGTGGCGCTGCATTATGTGATCAAAGACAATGCAGCTGTTCCCGGAATGCTTGTATTCCCGTTGCATTCATTCAAGAGTTATCACATCCTGAAAGAGAACAGGGTGTTCCGCGTGGATGATCTCGAAAAAGAAACTCTGCTTTCCGATTCTGACAAGGAACAGCTTGAGTCCGGAATCAAGTCGTATCTCATGATGCCGGTGTATTCGAAGAACCAGTTGCTCGGTTCAGTAAACATCGGGGCTGCGGAAGCCAACATCATTACGGATGAGGACATCGACATGGTGCGCGAAGTAGCTGATGCGATTGCAATCGCGTTGCAGCAGCAGAAGTACCTCGAAATTATCGAGCAGAAAAATTCCGATATCGAAGCAAGTATTCTTTACGCGCGTCGTATCCAGGAAGCCATTCTTCCACCGGAAAGTATGCTGAAGGATCAGTTCAACGATCTGTTCATCCTGTACAAACCGAAAGACGTTTTGTCCGGCGATTTCTTCTGGGCGGAAACGCGGGAGAATTACACGTATCTCGCAGTGGTCGATTCAACCGGTCACGGAGTTCCGGGTGCACTGCTAAGCCTGATGGGCAACAACCTGCTCAACCAGGCTGTGCACGAGCGCAATCTTGTTCGTCCGTCTTCAATTCTCGATTACCTGAACGCGGGCATTCAGCATACACTGAACCAGTACAAGACTGAAAGCGAATTGCGCGACGGTATGGATATTTCACTGTGCGTGTTCGACCACCACACTACGCGTGTGCAATTTGCCGCCGCCATTAACCCGATGTACATCATCCGCGATGGCATGCTCATTCAATCCAAAGGAAACCGTTTCTCCATCGGAAGTTATTTCGACAACAAGATGCGTCCGTTTACCAACCAGGAAATGGAGCTGCAAAAAGGCGACATGATGTATCTCTTCACGGATGGTTATCCCGACCAGTTTGGCGGTGATGACGACCGGAAGCTTTCGCACCGCCGTTTCCGCGAGTTGCTCATGAGCATTCATCACCTCGAGGTTGACCAGCAGAAGAAAGTGCTGGAGGAACAACTGAACGTTTGGATGGGTGATGGGCGGCAGACGGATGATATTTGTGTGATCGGAATACGGATCGGCTAGACATTCTCGGGCGGTGTGTTTTTTTTACCACGGCGGCAGTGCCTGGTGATTACCATGGCCCGCTCACCACGACGAATGGGGAAATATCACACCTTGAGATCATTTTACAAGAGTTTCGGATAGGACATTAAATCGCAAAGCGATTTACTCCGTTCGCCGTGTCGCATGGGTAACGCTTGAGTAATGCGCCGTGCCTCCGTGTCTCCGTGGTGAAAAGATTTGCGTGGGCATTGCGAAGCCGTGGTAAAATTTGTGAAAGCGTCCACAGACCAAGGTCAAACCAAGCGCACAAATCGCTAATTTTATCACTGTGAAGCGAAAATCTCCATTGAAACAACTGCCACTGCTCCCGACAACTTTCGGAATGCTACTGCCACTCCTCATCACGGTGGTCATCGCCTTAAGTTCCTTCGCGCTCGCACCGGCGTATAGCTGCCAGATCGCGCTCCTGAAATACAACGGCGGCGGCGACTGGTATTCGAACTACGAAACGTCTCTTCCCAATCTCATCAAGTTCTGCAACGAAAACATCAAGACCAATATCAATCCCGAACAAGCTACGGTAGAAGCGGGCAGTCCTGATATTTTCGGTTACCCGTTTGTGCACATGACCGGTCACGGGAACGTGGTATTCTCTACACAGGAAGCGGAGAACCTGCGCAACTACATGATCGGTGGTGGGTTCCTGCACATTTCCGACAACTACGGCATGGATAAATTCATTCGTCCGCAGATGAAAAAAGTTTTTCCTGAACTCGAGTTCGTGGAGCTTCCGTTTTCTCACCCGATCTATCACCAGGTGTACGATTTTCCGAATGGTCTTCCGAAAGTTCATGAACACGACAACAAACCGCCTCAAGGTTTCGGTCTCATCTGGGAAGGACGTGTCGTGTGCTTCTATGATTACGAATGCGATCTCGGCGATGGCTGGGAAAGTCCGGAGGTGCACAAGGATTCACCGGATGCGCGATTGAAAGCGCTACGCATGGGAGCGAACCTGGTGAACTATGCGTTTATGGGTGGGGAGTCGAAGCACGAGTAGGCGAAACTTTTAACCACAGAGTTTACTGAGGAGTTTCACTGAGGTTCACTGAGAGCATATGTTCTGTGAATGAGCATCACGAATCCGGTCCAAAGGACTCCTTCGGAGAGGATTCGCATCTCCCTTGAACGAAGTGAAAGGGAGCATAAAAAAATCCTTGCTGCCGGCGGGCGGATCACAAACAAATCCAACGCGTACTTCACCAAAATAGCATTCCATTTCTTTCACCCAATCCGGTGCATGGACAGAACCTTGCGGATGAGATTGATTATTATGCTGGGAATTCGAGGATGCTGTATCGGTTGGTGAAGACGAAGGAAGGGTATGTGGTGAGTGGGGTGGAGTGGTGATTTATCCGTTTGTAAACGGATAAGTCGTGCGCAATAGATACCTTAGGACGCCACAGCAAATACACAGTTCGGTGATCAGTAAATCTCAAATCAATAAGCTCGGTTCAACCATTCGAAAGAAACTTCGTGCGAATGAAGATCTTGAAGATGATGATATTGTCAAATTGCAGACTTATCGAACATCATTTAAGGAAGATTTGTCAGCAGTTTTTCATGAAATCTCCAATTTGAGCAGAAACGAGAGAAAGGACAGCATCGTATCTTTTCGTATTAAGCGAATCGAATCAATTTTATCCAAAATAAGAAGAGAGCCAACGATGTCACTAGGGAATATGGGTGACATTGCTGGTTGTCGAATTATTTTATATTCGGATAATGCTTTGAACAATTTGGTCGAAGCAATTAATCATAAGTATAAAGTAAAAAACTTTAATGATTATACTAAAGTCGCGAAGCAAGACGGTTATCGCGGCTATCACCTGTATGTTGAAAGTCCGATTGATTCAAATAAGCTATTAGAAATTCAATTGCGTACGATTGCAACACACAAGTGGGCTTCTTTGGTTGAAATTATAGATGTTATTCTTAATCTCAAATTAAAGGAAGGTCAAAAGCATGATGAATTACAAAGATATCTCCAACTCTTATCATTGGATCGAAAGGAGCTCACACTGATTCAAAAGAAGGAAATTATCGATATTGATGCTAAATACAATATTTATAAAATACTGAATGAGGTCTTTTTGAAGAATAATATATCAATTAGAAAGAGTTGGCTGGCTTTAAGTCAAACGATTGATAATTTCTATTTTATAATTGAAGTTGATGCCAATAAGAAGTCAAATATCATATCGATTAAAGATTATATTGAAGCGGAGGCAAAATACTTCAAAATGTTTTTAACGAACAAAACTTCCAATTTCGTTTTAACCTTCATAGAAAACCCGAATTACAAAAAAATCTGCATCGCATATTCCAGTTATATTCTGATAAAGCACGATTATTTGGAAGATTGGAGCGCATTTGCCAAAGACATCATCAATGAAGAAAAAAGCAATAGCAGCAAGAGTCAGATGATTTATTCGGACCTTATAAAGCGAAACTAAAGGACGAACATGACTTAATATCCTCCGAGTTAAGAGAAATTGATAAGCATGTGACACAAAATGATCAAGGAAAATCTCCTGGGTTGAGCGAATGGTTACAGGAATTGAAGGATAGAAGTAAGAATGCAAGAATGTTTTATGAGGAGATATCCAAGATAAAAATTGCGAAGAAGAAAAATATATGGGAAAAAATATTTGGATAGAAGTAGGACGAATTTGGAATTTATTAGATTAGCCTTGTTGAACAAAATTCTGAATATGCCCACCCGCCGCACAATCCTCTACATCGCCTGCAGCCTCGACGGCTACATCGCAAAACCCAACGACGACCTCAGTTTTCTATCCATCGTGGAGAAGAAAGGTGAAGACTACGGCTACGCTGATTTCATCAGTTCAGTCGACACCGTTATCCTCGGAAGAAAAACATACGAATGGATCATGAAGCACGTGCCGGAGTTCGTGCATGCCGATAAGGACACGTACGTGGTTACGCGCACGCCGCGCCCGAGTATTGGTAAAACACATTTTTACACCGGTGATTTAAAAGATCTTTTGGCGAAATTGAAAGGCGAACCGGGCAAAAATATTTTTATCGACGGTGGCGCTGAAGTCGTGCACGAACTTCTGAAACAAAATCTCATCGACGAGTTTGTTATTTCAATTATTCCGGTTTTGGTTGGCGATGGAATACGGCTTTTCAAAGATGGCCGTCCGGAACAAAACGTGGTTTTGAAATCGGCGAAGGGCTTTGAGAAAGGCCTTGTTCAGTTGCATTATGTTCGCGAAGAAGCTTAACTGTATGGCATCACATTTCGTCACCGACAAATCCTTTTCTTCAATCGATTTTACGAAAAATCCGCTTGAAGCAGGCGAATACGAATCCTGTACCTTTACTTCCTGCAATTTCTCCGGCTATGATCTTTCCGGATTCTCTTTCTCCGAATGCACGTTCACTGGTTGCAACCTCAGCATGGCGAAACTTACACGCACTGCTATCCGCGATGTAAAGTTCATCGATTGCAAAATGCTGGGCATGCATTTCGAGCATTGTAACGAATTTCTCTTCAGCGCGTCGTTTGAAAACTGTGTTTTGAACCTGTCTTCATTTTACAAACTGAAAGTCAAGAAAACGGTTTTCAAAGGCTGTAGTCTGCACGAAGTGGATTTTACGGAATGCGACCTGGGCGGTGCGGTGTTCGACAACTGCGATCTCGCCGGTGCGATTTTTGAGAATACGATTCTTGAGAAAGCAGATTTCCGGACGGCGTTTAATTATTCGCTGGACCCGGAGAAGAACAAGGTGAAGAAGGCGAGGTTTTCGGTGGAAGGGATTGCCGGGTTGTTGGGGAAATATGGTATTGAAGTGGAAGAATAACCGCCCTTCGACAGGCGACCGGATCAAAAGGAAGTGAACCAATTGCGGCTTGAGATCGTAGAACAACTGCTGCAACGAGGTGGTGACCTGGATATGGAGAACAAACACGGTATGAGTGCACGAAAGTGGGTGGAGAAATTGCCGGGGCACGACAGGCTTCATTCGTTGATCAGCAGGTATCCACGAGAAAATCGCAACACATGAGCTTAATGGTCACACTGATTGCCAAGGATCAGAATTTTAACACCCGTCCTTTGGAAGAACAAATTACTGAACCGCACAACACGCTCTTCGGTTTTGAAACGTGGCGACAGGAAGTCTGGGGCCATGACGTGATCCGGACGATCGGTTGCCCGTTGGTTTATTCGCTGCGCGAAACGAATGTATTTGCGTACGACGAGCAAATCGCTGCGTTGCGGGGTGAACTGCAAACGATTCTCGACCATATCGACCAGGTGGCTACTACTACCGGTATGACTGTGGAGTCGATTGAGTTCCGGGTTAAAAATGCGCTGGAGACTGCACGCGTTGCAGAGCAAAACAAAAATGATGTGGGTGTTGCCCTGTGGTAAGGAAAATGGCCGCCTGTCCAATGGTTCGATACAGGATCTAAACTTCACTGAACTTTTTCATGGCACGCGTGTACCGCAGGTATGACGGTACACTTGCTGACATTAACGACCCTCCTGCTGGGCACCGCGCTCTCTGCGCAAACCTGGTCTCACATTCCGACCTACGAACAGGAATCCATGTACCGCGAATTTCGTCGCGAGAAAATTCCAACGAAGCCCAAAGAGTATGGACTTTCCGGTCCGGTGAAAAAAATGACGTTGACTTATACACCGGCTGCCGATGAATTTTATTCGGCGAACACGGAGCAGTATCACTTTTCGGAGAACGGATTGCTTACGGTTTACGTGCAGGGCGACACAGTAGGAATTAAGGATGCGAAAGCCTACCGGTATACCGCAGCCTGGTACCTGTATTACAACGCACAAATGAACCTGGATACTTTTCGTAAGAGAGAATTCAGCCACGGAGTGCCGGTTCCCGACGAATATATGCTCGTGTACGACACGGCAGGTTACCTGGTCTCATCGCAGATTTTGACGAATGGCTCCCGCAGCTACTTGAGCATGAAAAAACTGACCTATGTGTATGTGCGGCGGGACACGCTGATCAGTGTAAAATCGAGTCCGCACTATGACATGGATATTGAAGGCAATGCACTCTGCGATTCTGTGCACTTTCATTTCAACCGCGATGGTGAGGTAGTACTTGAACATATTTTTCGTTTCGGAGGTGAGGAGTCACTGAGTTTTGCTCCCCGCGGTAAGGGGTATAGTATCGACGGTCGTTCGTACATGCAACAGAGCGGTGCGCGGAAATACAATGCTGCCGGACAACTCGTGGTGATCAAGTCATCCGGTTACTATATCGATCAGCAGGGTACTTTTTATACGGCCACGGAAGATTCGATGGTCTACAATGAAAAAGGATTACTGGTTGAAGTGCACAAGCTTCCACAAACGCCGCATCAGCCGTTCGCGACGTATTATTTCGAAACAAAGTCCGTTGCCTCTCCCGAACCGACCAATGAACCCCGCCTCCGGCTCGAGTTGCAGTACAAATACATTTACGATGCTCATGGAAACTGGATCAGCAGAGAGCACTACAACGGAAGCGGAAAATTGACGGGGACTGAGACGCGGGAGATCGTTTACTATTGAGTAACACAATCGCACAGCGATTCTATGGTGAACTATGCAAACTCAATTGCTATGTTACCTATGTAACTTATGTGGTTAATGGAGATAAACCACATAGCAACATAAGTAAACATAGGTGCCAGAAAGAAATAGTACACATAGCTGACCAGATTCGCTAAAGCGAATCATTCAGGTCACGCAATCGCACGGCGATTCTATGGTGAACTATGCAAACTCAATTGCTATGTTACCTATGTAACTTATGTGGTTAATGGAGATAAACCACATAGCAACATAAGTAAACATGCCAGAAAGAAATAGTACACATAGCTGACCAGATTCGCTAAAGCGAATCATTCAGATCACATAATCGCACGGCGATTCAAATCCGTTTTTAATCTGTCGCGTCCGTCCGCCGCGGCGGATCCGTGTACCATTAAGTCACACATCCGCCCGCTGTCGCAATCCACCTCCCTTTCAGCCGTATTCATACAGCATCCGTCATCCATCGTTGGAATACTTTTGACTAAACATTTAAACCCAAAAAAGATGACAACGAAAAAAACAAAAATCATTTACTGGATCTGCACCGGACTCTTCGCATTCTTCATGCTCGGTTCTGCAATCCCCGACATTCTCGTAATGCCCATCGCCGTTGAAGGCATGCACACCGGTCTCGGTTACCCGGTTTACTTTGTTCCGTTTATCGGCGTAGCAAAACTGCTTGGCGTTATTGCTATTCTTATTCCCGGATTTCCCCGTATCAAAGAATGGGCGTATGCCGGACTCATGTTCGATCTCATCGGTGCGTTTTATTCCGTTATTGCCATTGGCGCTTCGGCGGGCGATTGGCTACCGATGCTGCTTCCGTTTACCCTGGGTGTATTGTCGTACATGATGTATCACAAAAAAGAAGCAACATCTTCTGTTCGCATGCAAACCGCGTAGCGCGTACCTGTCCAGGCATTATATTTGAAACGCTAAAAAAATAAAACATGATCACAGCACTTATCATCATCGGCTCCATTGTTGCATTGTTCTTCCTGCTTGCTTTAATTATGGGCAAGAAAATGAATATCGAACGGAGTATCATTATCAATAAACCCGTCTCCGAAGTTTTTGAGTACATCCGTCACATGAAGAATCAGGAGAACTTCAGCGTGTGGATGATGATGGATCCCGAAATGAAAAAGGAATACCGCGGTACGGATGGCACCGTTGGATCCATCTGCGCGTGGGACAGCAACAAAAAGAGCAACGCCGGTCAGGGCGAACAGGAAATCAAAGCTATTGTTCCCAATCAAAGTGTTGATTTAGAACTTCGCTTTGTGCGCCCGATGCAATCTGTGGCGCAGGCAAAGATGAGCACCGAACCTGTTGGCGCGAATCAGACCAAAGTACGGTGGGGATTCATCAGCACGATGAAATATCCGGGTAATGTGATGAAGCCGATGGTTGAGGGGATGATGGTGAAGAATTTGGATGAGGGTTTGAATAACCTGAAGAATATCCTTGAAAAATAATTACACACGTTTAAATTTCTATTTCCATGAAAACATATGCATTGATCTTTCGGATGGACATCACCACGAAGTCTGCACAACCCTCTGCCGCCCAAATGAAAATTTACATGGAGCAATGGGGCGAGTGGATTAACTTCCTTGCGAAAGGAAATAATCTTGCTGAAGGTGGAAATCACTTTTCCTCCAAAGGAAAAGTGTTGCGCCCGAAAAATAAAGTGGAAGACGGAGTCTACGTCGTTAAAAAAGAGTCGGTTGCCGGTTATGTGCTTATTCACGCGAAGAACATGACGGAAGCGGTGAAACTCGGGAAGAAATGTCCGATCCTGGATGGAAAAGGCACTAGTGTGGAAGTGCGGGAAGTAGCAGGGATGTAATCAACCCTCAGGCTTTGAGAGTGTGCAAGGGTAGAGGGACGCTTGCACACCCTTGTTAACCCTCAAAGGGATATATGGCTTGCAGGGTTTACAAGGGTTATACCTATCTTAGAAAGCATGATCCGTTTCGGTTTCATGCTTTTTTTATGTTCCGGCTTGTGCGCACAGGAATTGCCCTACCATATCCTGTTCCTTACAAAGAGCACGGTGGAACCCATTCCGTTTGTTGTAGTGCGAACTTCTCAGAACGATACACTCAGAACGATTGGTTACAGTGACGTTAACGGGCGACTAACTATTTATCGGTCACAGCTGCCACCCGGCGACGAAGTAATGTTGGACGCCCATGTTTCCGGGTACATGTCCGTGCATTTCGCATTCTCGAAACTTACGTTAAACGATACGTTTGTGTGCGTCATGGCAGACGGTTCGACATTTATGAATGCGATACAACTCATAAGATATGAAGAGCCGCAGATTGACCCGGATGTCGGTGAGCGCCCCTGGTGGAGAATACGCAAGGCTGAATTACCCAGGCGGGATACATTACCACCGTACACCCGGGAACAACTGGCTGCGTACGATTCTTTGAGGAACGGTCATTACCACATTGTGGATTCGTTGCGTGGATCCGGCAGAATGGATCACAGAGATTTTGGAAGCTGGCTTCTGCGGACGCTGAACATTCCTCAGTCGTCCATTGATCACAAAGAAGAAGGCACGATCTACATAGAATTTGACATCGATTCAAACGGCTACGTCCAAAACATTGCGTGTGTGCATGGATCGTGTATTGCATTTGCCTTGTACACGGCAGATGTTCTTGCGCGCACACCACGTCTTGTTCAGATCGGTATGCATGGCGAATCCATTGCATTACCACCAGGTCGGTTGTGTTTACCAGTGACATTGGTGGTGAACTAACCCTGCAAGGGTTATATGGCTTTCAGGGTTGTTAAGGGTGTGGCAACCCTTGCATACCCTCCAAGGGTTATATGGCTTTCAGGGTTGTTAAGGGTGTAGCAACTCTTGCATACCCTCCAAGGGTTATATGGCTTTCAGGGTTGTTAAGGGTGTGGCAACCCTTGCATACCCTCCAAGGGTTATATGGCTTTCAGGGTTGTTAAGGGTGTAGCAACCCTTGCGCACCCTCAAAGGGTTATATGGCTTTCAGGGTTGTTAAGGGTGTAGCAACCCTTGCGCACCCTCCAAGGGTTATATGGCTTTCAGGGTTGTTAAGGGTGTAGCAACCCTTGCGCACCCTCCAAGGGTTATACGAGATTCCTCCGCGCCGTGTCGCCGTGGTGAGAAATTAAATCACAGTTTGCTTATTATACTTGTTGCGGTACTCAATCGGCGTCAACCCCGTAATTTTCTTAAACACTGTCCTGAACGCTTTCGTATCCGTATACCCCACATCAAACATCACTTCATTGATATTTTTCCGGCTCGATTCAAAACTCCGTTTCGCCGCTTCGATCTTCACACGCTGAATATATTCCGCAACCGAATTATTAGTCGCCTTACGGAAACGTCTTTCGAAACTCCTGCGGTTGATCGCAAATTTATCCGCCAGTTCATCCACACTTACTTTCTCCTGGTAATTGGCTTCGATGTACTCCTGTGCTTTCAGGACCTCCACATCCGCATGATTTTTTTGTCCCTGGAAAAGCATAAACGCCTGTTGACTTTCCCGGTCGATGTCAATGGCAAAATATTTTGACGCTAAAATTGCAGTATCGCGATCGGTATATTTTTCTACGAGATAAAGCAGGAGGTTCCAGTACGAATTTGCACCGCCGCTGGAATAAATGCGGTCTTCTTCGGTGATGATACTACCGTCGACCAGTTCCACATCAGGAAACATCGTGCGGAATTCATTGGCAAATCCCCAATGTGTTGAGCATTTTTTGTTGGCGATGAGTCCTGTTGCTGCGAGGTGAAATGCACCAATGCAAAGCGACGCTACTTCCGTTCCCCGCGAATATTGGTCAACGATCCAGGGATACAGCGCCTTGTTCTTTTCAAGAGCAGTGGCAATATCTCCTTTGGTGGGCAGAATGAAAATGAGATCCGTCTTGTCCACCTCACCAATGAGTTTGTCCGGGTGTACAGAAAACACATTGTTGTCGAGTTTAATATTGCGTGTAGCCCCAACAAGCTGTACTTCAAACAATGCTTCACGACCGGAAGCGCGCATGAAGTCGTTCACTGTATTAAACAAGTAATGTGGATCGGCAACGGCTTCTACTACCGCGCCTTCAGGCACCAGGATACTCACGTTTTTCATACCGTAAAGATAGGGCAGGCGATTGTCGCAATCAACCCCAGAGAATGTCGCTTTTACACATCCGGAATGTGATTTTACTGCCGCATCTTTGTATTGTAATCAATCAGTAATCGTCAATAACGACTCGCTAATCACTAATCAACCACTCGGCAATGGCACAAAGCATCTTCCTTAACATTCCGGTAAAAGACCTCGCCAAGTCGATGGACTTTTTCACCAAACTCGGGTTTACATTTAACATGCAGTTCACCGACGATACTGCGGCCTGTATGATCATCGGAGAGAACATTTACTCGATGCTGCTGACGGAGAAAAAATTTCGTGAGTTTACGACCAAAGAAATCACAGATACCGCCAAAACCGCGGAAATGATTATCGCGATCTCTGCTGAAAGCAATGCGAAAGTGGATGAGATGGTGACCAACGCAATCAAAGCCGGCGGAACTGAGACAGGTTCTCCAAAGGATTATGGTTTTATGTACCAGCGCAGCTTCCAGGACCTGGATGGTCATTTGTGGGAAGTGCTGTATATGGATGTAACCAAAGTGCCGACGCAGTAACTCTGAACCATTTAACTATCTAACTATATAACTGTTTATCCAATGGAAAAGCAAGCAACAAACACCATTACAGTAGAAGCATCAGTTAAAGCTCCTGTTGAAAAAGTATGGGAATTCTGGAACAAGCCTGAACACATTATCAAGTGGAACAGCCCATCCGACGACTGGCATTCACCACGTTCAGAAAACGATCTTCGTAACGGAGGGAAATTCTCCACGCGCATGGAAGCGAAGGACGGAAGTTTCGGTTTCGATTTCGAAGGTGTATACAACGAAGTAGTTCCGAACAAAGTAATCGCGTACACGCTTGGCGACGGACGCAAAGTGGAAACCGAATTTGGCACTGTCGGAAGCGAGACCTGGATCGTAACAAAATTCGATGCGGAGACTGAAAATTCGCTCGAGATGCAGCGCGGCGGATGGCAGGCGATCCTGGACAACTTTAAAAAGTACACGGAAGCGAATTAAGGAAAAAAAGTTGCAGTAGCAGCGGCAGTTGCAGTGTGCGCGGAAAGAATCCTGTTGTAACATTTCCGAATGAAGATTAATGGTGTTCGGTGCAGTGAAAATTTATTGCACGAAAGAAAATTTACATCCAGGTGGTTCACTGCCACTGATCGCACACATTCTAAATAACTCCACACTCACTAACATCACCACTCATGTCCAAACTACAAAAGATAACCCCCTTCCTCTGGTTCGATACCCAGGCCGCTGACGCAGCAAAATTCTACACAACGGTTTTCAAGAATTCGAAAATTGTTTCTTCCAATCCGATCGTAACGCAATTCGAACTGGAAGGTCTGCAGATATGCGCGCTGAATGGAGGTCCGCAATTCAAACTCGACGAAGCATTTTCTTTTTCAATCGCGTGCGACACGCAGGAAGAGATCGATTATTACTGGAATACGTTTACAGCCGATGGCGGAGAAGAAAGCATGTGCGGTTGGTGCAAAGACAAATTCGGTTTATCGTGGCAGGTTGTTCCGGCTAATCTCGGTCAGCTGATGAGCGATCCTGAAAAAGGTCCGCGTGTGATCCAGGCATTTATGAAAATGAGAAAGTTCGATATCGCAACGTTGGAGAAAGCTTAACGGAACACATGGGAATGTACGTGTAGTAACGCTTGAGTAACACGGATCGCGCAGCGATCAAATCCGTGCAAATCCGTCCTTTCCGCGCCCTAAGCCAATTCGACAAGCTCATGACGGGCTCCGCGCAGGCTCCGCGTTCCTATTATGCAGTACTTGAACAACACAAATCGCGCAGCGATTAAATCATTGACCAATGACCACAATTCATTCTTATCTAACCTTCAGCGGAAATTGCCGCGAAGCCATGAGCTTCTATAAGGAATGCCTCGGAGGCGAACTCATTTTCCAAACAATTGGCGAATCGCCGCTTTCGGAGAAAATGCCGAAGCAGATGAAAGAGTACATCCTGCACGCTACGCTTACGAACGGTTCACTCGTGCTGATGGGCTCCGACATGGTTCCGGAATCGGGATTGAAAAAAGGAAATGCAGTTTCACTCTCGTTGCAATGCAGCAGTGAAGAAGAGATCCGGCGGTGCTATAAAAAACTGGCGGCAGGGGGTCATGAAGATCATGAGCTGGAAGTTTCTTTCTGGGGTGCGCTGTTTGGTGATCTCACCGACAAATACGGAAATCACTGGTTGCTCAGTTGCGCGCTGGCACCTGCATAACAAAGTTTCAGCCGCGTAAAGCAAAAAGCCGTCAACAACACTGTACAGGAAACGGTTGAAACCGTTTTGCAACTGTGCTAAAACATTGCCGGGGGCTTAAGCCCCCGGCAATGAATATCCTGGATTTATTCAACCGCTTCAGCGGTTTTTATCAGCACTTATCGTCCGCGCCTTTTTCGTTTATTTCTTCACAAACTGCGCAGTGCGAATCTCGCCGTTATCTGTTGTTGTCTGCAGCAAATATGTTCCCGCAGGAAGAGCCGTCACATCAATTTGTTTCGGCTGGCCGGTTGCAAAACTACCCGCGTTCACTGCGCGACCGGTAACATCAACGATCACATAACTGATCAGCGTTTCATCCGATTGCACCTGCAACTGATCGGTCACAGGGTTAGGGAAGATGCTTACCGCACCCGTTGCATTTTCTGAAACGATGTTCGTGCAGATGTCAACAACGATACCTACCTGCGCCGTGTCCATGCATGTGGTTGCGCTGTCCATGTACGTGTACACCAACTGGTGCGTACCCACTCCTGCAGCAGACGGATCGAATGAATTTCCGGATACACCAGGGCCTGTCCACGTTCCGCCAGAAGGAGAACCGGTTAATGTTACGGCTCCGTCGGCGAGACACGGTGTTGTGTTTGCTGCTGCTGCGGTTACAACCGGAATTGGATTGATGGTCACTGAAACAGTATCCATCCCATTGCATCCGTTGACGTCAGAAATCATTACAGAATAAATTCCACCCGCAGATACGGTAATCATTTGGGTCGTGCTGGAATTACTCCAGAGGTATGCTACTCCGGCATTGCCAGCATCAAGCATAACGGAGCCTCCGCATTGCGTAACATCGGCGCCCAATGCAACAACCGGTAACGGATTGATGGTCACTGAAACAGTATCCATTCCATTGCATCCGTTGACGTCGGAAACCATCACGGAATAAATTCCACTCGCAGATACTGTAATCATTTGAGTCGTGCTGGAATTACTCCAGAGGTATACTACTCCAGAATTGCCTGCATCAAGCATAACGGAGCCTCCGCATTGCGTAACATCCGCGCCCAATGCAACAACCGGTAACGGATGAATGAGTACCTGTATCGTATCTCTGCCGACACAACCGGCTGCATTGGATACGGCCACGGAATAAATTCCCGACGAGGATACGTTGATCATTTGCGTTGTGCCCGAATTGCTCCAGAGATATGTTGACCCGGCATTGCCTGCATCAAGCGAAACAGCGCCTCCGCATTGTGCTACATCTGCTCCGAGCGCAACAACAGGAGCTGCATTCACAGTGATCGCCTGTGTGGATGGCGTACTCGAACCGCATGCATCATCAGCAGTCACTGAAATATTTCCTGAAGTGGTTCCGAATGTAACGTTGATCGATGTTGTTCCTTGTCCTGAATTGATTGTCGCTCCGGCCGGAACAGACCAGGTGTACGACGTTGCCCCTGCAACAGCGCCTACAGAATATGTTCCGGTTGAGCCGGCACACACAGTAGAGGAACCGGTAAATCCGGTTGGCGTTGTGAGCGTTGTTGCTATGCTGGTGATGATCACTTGTCCGCTTCCGATCCGAACGCCTTGGGTATGTGTAACACCTGTAACGCTTGCATGCGTGAAGCTGCTTCCGCCGCCACCGCCACCAAAACAGGATCCGCCGCCGCCATAGTAACCACCGCCACCGCCTCCGCCACCTGCACCATCACCGGCGCCGTTTCCACCTTGCGCGAATGTTCCCGCTGTAGTATACGTTGGACAAGAACAGCACGCTACACCTTGCGCACCACCCGCAGATTGTGTTCCGCCACCTCCGCCCGAACTTGGCCAGGAAGGAAACGGAGTACCGGTCTGCCCGGTCAATCCGCCGCCATGACCACCAGTAGTAGTCTGGTATCCGCCCCCGCCGCCGCCACCTGCAACCACAAGACGGTCTGCTGTTGTGTAAGGGCTTCTGCGGATATCTGTTCCGCCGCCACCGGTCCCTGCGGTTCCCCCTGAAGAGTACGAGAATACGCCACCACCGCCATTATACACTCCGGGATGACTCCCCTGTGTATTCACGCCGGTAGCGCCTACAAAAATCTGAAGTACTTCTCCCGGTGTTACAGGTACAGTGGCCTGTACGCGGCCGCCTGAACCTCCGGGATTACTGTTGTTCGATCCGCCCGAAGCGCCGTATACATCCACCGTGATGGAGGATACGCATAAGGGAACCGTATACGTTTGTACACTTCCCGTGTAATTGAATGTGGTTTGTGCAGTGAGTGTTCCTGCTATGAAGAACGACAGGAGAACGCTGTAATTTTTTTTCATGAGGACGAGTGATTAGTGATTGCTATAAATATAGTTTTTTTGAGCGGAATATCTCCATAAATGCCGGCTGTGTAGAAGCTCAGCTTGGATAGTAGACGCCCTGATGAAAACCGCTGAAGCGGTTGGATAATCGATAGCTGCCATTGCCAGGGGCTTAAGCCCCGGCAATGGATACAGAAGGCTTCCCCAACGGTTTCAACCGTTTTTCATTCTTGCGACATTGAATAAATTATTTCAAACTGGGCCACTGCCGAATTACACGAATTGCGCGAATGCATCATTAGCGTAATTCGTGTAATTCGCGGCAACAACATTCGTTTTGAAACAACCTCACGGCAGCCGTTGATTGCTGCAGTAAGTTTTTGCGCGATGGTTCCCCAAATCCATACTACGCCAGAACAGTGATGCGCATGAACGACAGCATTCTGGAATACTGGACATCAGCACGCTTCGATAATATTTTCCGTGACCAAAACGCAAGGCTCCATGCAACACAAGGGCGACGGTATTTTCGTGAGCGTACACCCGGGACTGTTCGGGATGCAGTATTTTGAAGAATCAGGAATGATCGCATCGCCACCCCAGCTCAGAATGATTCAGTGTGATTGCTGGATGTGCACGACCGTGTATTACAAAATACAGTTGCCGAAAAACAGTGCGGATTACAAAGTGAAATTCACAGACGAAACAATTTCAGCCGGAGAAATTGTTTTGCTTGATTAGAACTGATCAAAGTCGATCCGAAATAATCCGAAGAAAAATTGTGATTGTACGCAGGGGCGTACCCGGAACTTTTTAACCCGAAACTATTCCTCTACGTCTTCAGTACAGATGTACACGTAATCGAGTTGCGGATTAAACTCCGGGTTGTTTTCAAGAATAGCTTCTGCCAGTTGACGCAGCGCGTAATTTCTTACCGGCCGTCCTTCGTTGAGATCTTCCAGGCGCTTCATGAACTGAAAAGGAATTCCTGTCCATACCTGCGCCAGCGGTTCTGAAATTTCCGTGAACTTAAACTGTACCCATTTGTCGAGTTCCGCGTTGTGCAGTCCGTGGCTACCATTGATCATGCGATCGGCATTAACCGGCATGATCCTGATCCCTGTCGACATTTCCACCATACTCTGCACCATAAAAGAAACGTTTTCGTTCTTGTTGGATTCAAAAGTAACGGGTGAAGTACTCGCTAAATAAAAATACCTCCCGAAGTTATTTACATCAGGATGTTTAAGAACGTCGGAATCAGCGCTTTTCATTTTGTTCAAAACCGCCTGTGAAATTGTCTTGGCGGGCGTGGAACGTGCATGAATGCTCATGTTTTTCCATTTGACCAAAAGGTTATGAGGCTGTTAATATCGTGGTTTTTGGGCTGATTTAAAGTTGTAAACAAAATGGCCGCAGAGGCGCGAAGACGCAAAGAAAAAGCGCAGAGAGTTAACCCTGCGCTTTGCATCCTTTAAATATTGCTTTGCGTTTTGCCTTTGCGGGCTTAGCGGCTTTGCGTCTATACTTACTTGTACCCGAGCATAAACACCACGCACTCCGTCGGTGGCAACGAATCCGTCACCGCAGGTAAATCATAGTCTACATAGAACTTGAACTTCGCATTGTCTGGTTCGAATACGTGAATCTTCGTTCCCGGCTCAGAGCTTTTGCTGGTCCAAAGCACCTTGCGGTTCTTGGTCTCCTTGTCTTTGTTGTAGACTGAGATAATTACGTTGCGCGATACCGCTTCCATGTTGAATACCATCCGGTATTTTTCCCCAATGAAAACAGGGACTTCAATCTCTTTCAGCTGGGCTTTGTTCCGGTAGCGGAACTGGGTTACTTTTCCTGAATCGTATTTGTACGGATCAAGTTTTGCACGCGCTGCATCTTTCAATGCTTTCTGGTCGCATGTCACCGCCTGCTGAATAGCCGCGCCGGTTAAGGAAACCAGTACAACGAGCACTGGTAGCGCCAGTATAAAAAATCGTTTCATCGTTTTCATATCGAGAGGGGTTATTCGGGTTATCCTTTTACAATTATTGCACGCACATCGCCAATCATTTTGATCAGCGGATCCATTTCACCTTTCGCAGGTTTTACGTCTGAGAAATCAAGCTCGGAATCGTCATTCAGTTTCTTCACTGAAGGAAGTTTGTCGAACTCAGTCTGCAGCGCAGTAAGCTGTGCGATCAGCCCGGTGATTGCCGGATCTTTGGCTTCGTAGGCTTTCAATTCTGCAATGATGCTGTTTAACACGGCCATCTGCTCAAACAAAGCCTGTACCACATTTTCATTGCCCTCTTTCTTGTATACTTCCCCGGCAATGTACATCGACTCAATCCAGGCGCCGGCGAAAATCACTCCGTACAATTCGTTCTGCTGGTTTTCTTCCAGCTGCATATCCGTCTCGTACTGGATATCCGCCACAATGGTCCCGATGGAATCTTCATTCTCCATGTTCGCATTGAAACGCTCGTACAGGTTGCCCTGGTCGAATACTTTTCCAAGATTGATTTTATTTCCAACCTCGCGCACCGTTTTCAGGTACATCTGGCCTTCGTTGGTCTGCTTGTTGAGCACGCTGTACGCCATGTCTGCGCTGTATACTCCAATAATCTGGGCCAGCTGAAACTTAGTGGAATACATCGACGCTTTGTCGGTTGCGTAGGTAATTCCCGGAAGGTAATTCAGGTCGGCACGCTTGAACATAGCCGCCACCCGGAAAGGTGTTGGAAGTGAAGAATTCGTTTCAATAATTTCAACCGTTCCCGAGAGGGTATCACTTAATCCGGTATCACCGTTTTCGGCAGTTGTTGTCTCATTTCCGCAGGCAGCAAGCAGCAGAACCGGCAGAAGAACACCATAGCGTAGTTTCATAGGAGGGATAGGTTTTTATTGTTAGGGTGCCGCAAAGGTAGAAAAAGCAGTAATATGGGGACAAAAGGATGTTAATTCCGGTTGGGGATAGCACCGGATTGAGTACTTTTGTTCCCTCAAAATCAGCATGCCACATATGAAAAAAGGCTTTTTATTGACCTTTGTAGCCACAATTGCGCTTACAGGAGGTCTTTTTGCACAGGTTGCCATAGGTGCACCCGCTGCACGTCCAGCAGACCCAAACGATCCAATTCTGATGACTATCGGAAATTCGCAGGTTCGTCTTTCGGAGTTCAACTACGTGTACAAGAAGAACAACAAAGACACGACCCACAATCCGCAGGCGGTCGAGAATTACCTCGAGCTCTTCACCACATTCAAAATGAAAGTGAAAGAGGCCGAAGAATTGAAAATGGATACGTCCATGGGCTTCCGCAACGAGCTGGGTGGTTACCGCCGCCAGGTTTCACTGCAGTATCTCACCGACCGTAAAGTAAACGACAGTTTGCTCACCGAGGCATACAACCGCATGAAGGAAGATATCCGCGCGAGCCATATCCTTATTCTTTGTGATGAAAATGCTTTGCCGAAGGATACTGATATCGCGTATACACGCGTAAGCATTCTGCAGAACCTGCTTGCCGGGAAACCTGCATTGAAACTCATCACCGATTATGAAAGCAAGCTGAAGGCGAAGTGGAACATTACTAAGGGATCTCCGACAGCCGATATTCAAAAGGTAAACAACCTCGTGAACCCGCTGAAGCAGCTCGAAACGCGTTTCCGCAACAAGCCCGCTCCGTTTGATGAAGTGGCGTTCCTTGCTTCGGAAGATCAGTCGGCCCGCCAGAACCGTGGCGATCTCGGCTACTTCACTGCGTTTTCCATGGTTTACAATTTCGAAACGTTGTGTTACAACACACCGGTTGGAAAAATTGGTGGCCCTTGCCGCACGAAATTCGGTTATCACATTGTGAACGTCATTGATCGCCGGCCAGCAGCAGGTAAAATTGTTGTGGCGCACATCATGATCAATTCGCCAATCGGGGCACCGGCACAGGATTCGATCAACGCGAAAGCAAAAGCAGACGAGATTTACGCGAAAGTTCTGGCAGGTGAAGACTTCGCAACACTGGCACGCCAGTTTTCAAACGACAAACAATCTGCCGTAGTAGGTGGAGAAATTCCAAAGTTCGGTTTGTACGAAATGCCGCAGACTTTCGAGCGCGCAGCGTTTTCGCTTGCAGCTGATGGAGATGTAGCAGCCCCGGTGAAAACAGCATGGGGATGGCACATCATCAAACGTATTCGTAAAGAGCCGTTCCCAACATACGACCAGGCGAAATCGGAAATCAAACAACGCGTCAGCCGCGATCAGCGTGCTATGCAGGGACGCGTTTCCCTCATTGCACGGGTGAAGTCTGAAAACGGATTCCAGGAATTCCCTGCAACCGTAAAAGAATTTTATTCTGTAGTCGACAGTACGTATTACCTCGGACGCTGGTCTGCAGGCAAAGCAGCAGGCATGAACAAAACGATGTTCGTCCTCGCCGGCAAAGCATACACTCAGCAGGATTTTGCAAAATGGCTGGAACTTCACCAGGTGCGTGGTGCAAGACATGAAATTCCTTCAACGGTTGATGCAGCCTACAAGAATTGGGTGGAAGACGCCTGCGTGCAATACGAAGATTCGCAACTCGAAGTCAAGTATCCTGATTTCAGAAACCTGATGCAGGAATACCGCGACGGTATGCTGTTGTTCGACCTTATGGACAAAAAAGTATGGTCGAAAGCAGTTAGAGACACCGCAGGACTGCGCGCATACCACGAAGCAAACAAAGCGAAGTACCAGCTTCCGGAGCGTTCTGATGCAACAGTTTACTCGTGCAAAGACGAGGCCACTGCAAAACAGGTGCGCTCGTTGCTCAAGCAGAAAAAGACCACGAAGCAGATCCTCGATTCACTGAACAAGCAATCGCAACTCAACGTTACTGCTGAGCACAAGATGTGGGTGAAAGGTGAAAATTCCATCGTCGACAAAAACTGGAAGAAAGGAACTTCGAAGAAAAACGAAATGAAAGACGGCCGCGTGATGTTTGTCGTAGTAGACAAAATTGATCCGGCGCGTGCGAAAACATTGCAGGAAGCACGCGGGGCTGTTACAACGGATTACCAGAATCAACTGGATAAGGAGTGGATTGCCGAGCTTAAGGCGAAATACCCCGTAACCGTTAACCGCGACGTGCTTAAAATGGTGAAATAATCAGTGCATGCAGATTACTTCCGAAAGGCAACCATACACGCGAACCGGCGTCATCTTTGTGATGACGCTGGTTTGTTTTTTTGTAATAGCCTGCGACCGACAGGTGGCAACGGAAGAAGGAGATAAGGGCAAAGTGATTGCCAGCGTGTATGCGTACACCCTGTACGAAAGCGACCTGGTTGGAGTAATCCCCGAAGGATTAACTGCCGAAGACAGTACACGCCGTGCAGAGAATTTTATCAATTCCTGGGTGCGTGAAATGCTTTTGCTGAGCAAGGCGGAAAATAACTTGCCGCCGTCGGACGCAGAATTGGAAAAGAAGCTTCGCGATTACAGAAATTCATTGGTCATTTACGCCTACGAAACGGAACTTGTTCACCAGAAGCTGGACACGATTGTGAGCGATCAGGAGATTGAAACGTATTACAATGAACACCCGAACGATTTTCAGCTGCGCGACAACATCGTGAAAGTGATTTATGTAAAGATCGACAAGAAAGCGCCGAATGTGCCCAAGCTGAAAAACCTGGTGAAGTCGGAGAAGCCGCAGGACCGCGAAGAACTGGACAAATATTGTCACCAGTTTGCAACGAATTATTACCTCGATGATAATTCCTGGCTCCTGTTTGATGACCTGCTGAAGGAAGTTCCGATCCAGACGTACAACCGCGAATTGTTCCTGCAGAACAACCGTTTTGTTGAAGTAGCCGATTCCACGCACATGTATTTTCTCAATATCAAAGGATTCATGACGCGCAACAGCCAGTCGCCATTGTCGTTTGAAAAAGACAACATCCGCAACATCATCATCAACAAAAGAAAGCTCGAACTCATCGACAAAATGCATGACGACCTGTACAAAGAGGCCGTAGATAATAACAGCATTAAGATTTATCCAAGAAAATGAAAAAGTCCATCCGAATATTAATTGCCTGCAGTGTTCTCGTTCTGTCGTTTGCGACGGCCTATGCGCAGCCTAAGGGCCGCGTTGTTGATCGTATTGTAGGGGTTGTCGGCAGCCAGATTATCAAGGAGTCCGACATTGAAAATACATACGAGCAATACAAAGCGGAAGGTTACCCGATGAGCGACAGTTTGCGCGGTGCGATCCTCGATGAACTGATGTTCCGCAAACTCCTCGTGCAGCAGGCTATTCACGACAGCATTACCATCGCCGATTCGGAAGTAGAGAACGAACTCGATCGCCGTATGCGTTATTACCTCGCGCAGCTTGGCTCGGAAGAGGCGTTTGAGAAATTTTACGGAAAGACTGTCGAAGCGTACAAGTATGAACTGCACGATCGTGTGAAAGAACTTCTGCTCGTGCAACGCATGCAGTCGCAGATTGTAGGGAACGTTACCGTTTCTCCGGCGGATGTAAAAGATTATTTCAACCGCATTCCGGCCGACAGTTTGCCGCTGATCGATTCGGAAGTAGAGGTGGGACAGATTGTGATCAAACCGCCGGTCAATCTTGAAATGAAAGAATTTACACGGCAGGAACTGGAGTCGATCCGGCAGCGGATCATGGCGGGAACGCTCGATTTTTGTATTGCGGCCTCAACCTATTCCGAAGATCCCGGCTCGAAATACAAATGCGGGCGGTACGATAACGTGCGGCGTGGAACGTTCGTTCCTGAATTCGACGCAGTTTGTTTCAGGTTGAAAGAAGGCGAAACATCTGAAGTCTTTGAAACCGAATACGGTTTTCACTTCGTGAAACTCATTTCACGCAAAGGCGAGGAAGTAACTATTCAGCACATCCTGAAATCGGTTCCAACTGTTCCGGAAGACCTGGTGCGTTGCAAAGTGAAACTGGATTCGATCATGCGTTTGGTGCGGCTCGACAGCATGACTTTCTGCGAAGCTGCGGCAAAATTCTCCGACGATGAGGGTACGAAATATTCCTGCGGACTTTTCCTGAACCCGCTTACGGGCACGAGTAAGATCAGCATGGATATTCTCGGGCAGATTGACCCGAACGAGACTTTCCCGGTGATCGTTACAGCCATGCAGGTAGGGCAGTATTCATCCGCTCACCAGTGTTTCACCATGGACGGAAAAGTAGCGTATCGCGTACTTTGGCTCAAGTCGCGTTCTGAACCGCACAAGGCCAACCTGAAAGACGATTATCAGCTCATCCAGGATCTTGCTTTGCAGGAAAAACAGGAGGCAAAAATGCGGAAATGGGTGCTGAGCGTATTGCCATATACCCACATCTGGATCGTGGCGGATTACAGGAATTACACGTTCCGGTACCCGTGGGTGCAGTATATTAAGTGATTCAAAGATTCAAAATTCAAAAATTGAGCCATTCGCACATGCTCAGGCATAGCGACGATTCCGGTGTATAATGTGATTATTTAACGTGCCGGCCAATTTTTGAATCGTTGAATTTTGAATCTTTGAATCAGAACAGATAAATACATTTCCGAATATGCAGTTCAAGAACGACGTTGAAGCAGTAGATTACTTCCAGGATAAGTACAAGAAACTTTCCAATGAGATCCACAAAGTAATTGTTGGACAGGATGACGTGGTGAAAGACGTTCTCATTTCCATTTTCTCGAACGGACATTGCCTGCTCGTTGGTGTTCCCGGTCTTGCAAAAACGTTGCTCGTAAATACCATCGCACAGTCGCTGGGATTGACGTACAACCGCATCCAGTTTACTCCCGATCTGATGCCTTCGGATATCATCGGAACGGAAATTCTTGATGAATCACGAAATTTCAAATTCGTAAAAGGCCCGCTCTTCGCGAACATTATCCTCGCCGATGAGATCAACCGTACACCTCCGAAAACACAATCAGCGCTTCTCGAAGCGATGCAGGAGCGCGCCATCACAGCAGCCGGAAAACGGTACACGCTCGACAAGCCTTTCTTCGTACTCGCTACGCAAAACCCGATCGAGCAGGAGGGAACCTACCCACTTCCGGAAGCGCAGCTCGACCGTTTTATGTTCAACGTATGGCTGGATTATCCGTCGTACAAAGAAGAAATTGAAATCGTACGCCAGACTACATCCCAGGCTACCGTTGTTCCTGAGAAAGTACTTGGAGCCGATGAAATCATGTTTATCCAGGATCTCGTGCGTCGCGTACCTGTTCCGGAAAACGTATTGGAATACGCCGTGAAACTGGCCACCAAAACACGTCCGAATACAGAAAACGCCAGCGCCGATGTAAACCGTTTGCTCTCCTGGGGTGCCGGCCCACGCGCATCGCAATACCTCGTGCTTGGTGCAAAATGCCACGCGGTGGTTTCCGGAAAATACTCGCCGGATATCGAAGACGTACGCGCTGTAGCTTACCCGATTTTGCGTCACCGTATCGTGCGGAACTACAAAGCCGAAGCGGAGGGTGTAAGTGTGGAGTCGATCATCAAGGGATTGCTTTAGCACTTCACCGAAAAATTTTATGTCAAGGGTCCTAACCCCGCGAGCCTTAAGAGGTCTCGCGGGGTTAAGACCCTTGACGCATCAGACTGGTGGCGTAAAATATAAATCGGCGCCAAACGACCTCCTGGATACGAGATTGGAAAGCAGGGACGTTTTATACAGTTCAAAAAAACAACAATGAGTATGAAGGTGATTATAACCGGATCCACGGGCATGGTAGGTGAAGGCGTTTTGCTGGAATGCCTGGCGCATCCGGAGGTAACGGAAGTCTTGCTGGTTAACCGCAGGCATTACGCGCTGAAGCACCCGAAACTGAAAGAACTCATCGTACCTGATTTCCTGAACCTCCATAAATTTTCAGAAGAGCTGAAAGGCTATGATGCCTGTTTCTATTGTGCAGGAATCAGTTCGGTTGGCCTGAAGGAAGACGAGTACACCCGCATCACCTACGATACGACGATGGCTTTTGCGAAAGCAGTACTGGACGCAAATCCCGGTATGAGTTTCATTTTTGTTTCCGGGGCGGCCACAGACAGTTCCGAAAAAGGCAAAGTGATGTGGGCGCGCGTGAAGGGAAAAACTGAAAATGCTCTGGCGAAAATGCCGTTTAAACAATCGTTCAGTTTCCGGCCGGGGATTATGAAGCCGGTCAAGGGCCAGGTGAATGTAAAACGCCTGTTCAGAATCCTGGTGCCGGTTCTGGCGCCGTTCTTTCCGCGAACAACATTGCATCTCAGGGATGTTGCCCGGGCCATGATTAACGCGGTGCAGAAAGGTTATCCGAAGCAGGTCGTGGAGGTCTCCGATATGAAGATTCTGGCCAAAAAGTAGTTCAATGTTTTTTTTGGTAGTGTCTCACTTTGCTTTTTGACACGGCGACACGGCGCATTTTTATGGCCTTTCTTATTCTAAGCCCAGGCGCGCACGGCGAGATAACGGTAACGCGCCGTGAGCGCCCGGGCATAGAACGGGTTTCGTGCTTCTTTTAGCTCTCCGATTGCTATCGGGACCGTGTCAAAATATCAAATGCTCAAACTGAGACACCACCTTTTTTTGCCGCAGATTGCGCAGATGCCGCAGATTGCGTAAGCTACAATTCTGAAAGAATTCATAATCGCTGCGCGATTTGATTCAAATCAATTCAAATTTTTGACCAGTATCGCATCTGCGGAATCTGCGAAATCAGCGGCTAGCTTAGGCTCATACGTGGCCGGCTTGAGTGAGTAATTTCCTCGCAGCAAGGTGCCGGAACTCGTTGAGTGGACACCCCGTTTTGGCCAATTTTTCGATGGTTTCACATCTCCGATTTCCTATATTTGCTACGCTTCTCCCGCTTTCCGGCATGCATTTTGCCCTTAACCGAAGCAACCTGACCCAAATGAAACAGCGTTTACCTCTACTCATCCTGCTTCTTGTTTTGCCGGCCATTTTTTACGCGCAAGGCGGATTCGGATTACCCCCGGGATTTGATCTCAAACAATTTCAGAAAAACGAAGAACAGGCCATGTGGTTCATCCAGTATGATTCCATGATCACGCGCGTGTCTACATTCGATCGCGGCATGACCGGGAAAGATTTCGTCTGTTACCAGGATAAAAAAGGCTGGAAAGTTGTTGCAGGAACAATTGATTCGTTGGGTATGAGCAACACGCGGTATTTCCAGGTGGATGCAAAAAATGTGGTCACAGAAATGAAAAAGAAAGGAGACACAGTACTTGTGGCTTCAATCGCACGTGCAATTTTCAATGCCAATATTCAACACAAAAAACTCAACCTGGCTGTTTCATCCTCGTGGAAAAAATATGCCCGTGTCAACGCCGATCAAACCATAACCGTATCGATGTTCTGCGACCAGGATGCCGGTGGCACAATCTGGTACGGACCGGAATGCGCGTGGTGGTACACTGCCGACGGGAAAAATGTGGTGACAACCAAAATCATCAATACCGCACCGATGATGGCGGGGATTAACGCAAACACGATCAACCTTTCCTGTCCCAAAGAGAAAATGCCAACTGTGGGCACGATGTGGCTGGCGTATCGCATGATGCAGAAATACCCGCATATCAATGTGGCGTATAAAACGGGAACGAGCACGCTGAATTATAATGCGACGGATAAGACGTATTCGTGGCAACACGCTGCGAATTGAGTACGCAGTGCGCAGAAAAAACAGTGCGCAGTCGCGCGATGAAACTGTTTTTCTAAAGTTTTTCAAAGAGGATTTTTTCGCTTCGCAGTGTTGCACTTAGCGCCTGCGGCAGCAAGGATTTTTTTATTTTGATATTCGACCCCTTCAGGGCATAGCCGTCAGTCTAAGACTATCTCATTAACAAGTCACGGTTGAGAAATGGGTTTAAAAAGAGAACAGTGCTAAAGAAGGTTTTTCTAAGATAGTGTTGCGAAACAATTATCTATGAGGCCTT
>Ga0193752_1000298_pt1 | contig 52792 bp, 36 predicted proteins | sample H1c1metaG_FD_144924 | JGI IMG/M metagenome (GOLD analysis project Ga0193752, IMG submission 144924) | Soil microbial communities from a riparian zone of the East river system, Colorado, United States - H1c1 | ecosystem: Environmental > Terrestrial > Soil > Riparian zone | place: USA: East River...
GTATATTCTTCGCGTAGTTTTCGACCGTTTACCAACCGGGCGTCCACGTGGGCAGCGCAAGATCCAGCCGCGGTTGATCGATATTCTTGATCTCCGTGGTTATGTGAAACTGCTGCGCAGCCGTGTCGGTAAGAGCAACGGTGTAGTTGATCTCGAGCTTTCCTTTTTGAGCAAGGGCGGGGGTAAATCCCGCGACGAGAAGCAGCGCAAGTGTAATAAATCGAACTCTTTGTGGTAGACGCATATACATATAATAAATGAAAACGAGAAATTCGTCTTTTTTGCCTGTTAAACGCGGGGCACAGCGCAAAGGTTTCAGCCAAAGACGTAGGTTTTTCTCCTATTCGGTCTGTGCAAATCATTGACAATATATGCGATAGTTCGCAAAATACATCTGCTAGACCATCGAGATAAACTTTAAGACGTTATGCTTCAGCAGGGCGACCAAATCGGACCATATACGCTGCGACATTCTATTTCGCGCGATAGCGTCGGCGATACATGGCGTGCCGAAAGACGCGGCAAATTTGCGACTACCGACGTAGCGATGCTACTCATTTCAGGTGAACACACCGATCTGGCGGCACTCGAACAAAGTGCAAAACTATGGGCATCAGCAAGCAGGCACGAAAATATTCTCGCCCTGATTGAAGCTGACGAGTATGACGGGCAGATCGTGATCGTCACGGAATTTGCGAAAAACGGGCCTCTGAGCGAGGACTCCGAAATGCGCTCGTCCATGCCAGCGGAAAAGGTGGTCAAGTACATGGTTCAAATTCTGGACGGTCTCGACTTCTTGCATTCTCTCGATATCCTTCACGGCGATCTCAAGCCAGCGAATATCTTTCTACAGCGCGATCGGGTCCGGATAGGCGGGCTTAACCTTGCCTCCAATGTCAAAGGCCCCGCAGAAGACAGTAAAGTCGTCACAGGAACGATCCCTTTTTTGGCACCCGAGGCACTCAACGGCGTAAGGTCCGAGCAAACTGACGTCTGGGCGGCCGGGGTTATCCTTTACCGGATGCTGGCGGGAACACTTCCCTTTCCGGAGCAAAACCTGGCGACGCTATGCTCTTCAATTCTCCATGGGAATATTCCCCCGCTGCCTTCATCAGTGCCCGACAATCTGAAAAGGGTCGTTACTAGATCGCTAGCTAAAAACCCGGAGGCCCGCTACGGATCTGCCAGGGAAATGTCAGATGCCATACGTGCCCCACGGGGGCAGTCCACCTATTCCTCGAGAATAGACTGGGTGTGTAAACGGTGCGGACAATTGGTTCTGGGGGAGTTCTCCTTTTGTACTCGTTGCGGAAGCTCTGCAAACCCAGGAGATAAAGCTCGTTCCCCTAGTTCCTACTATCCGCCTGGTATTGGAAATGCCCCCCCGGCTCTGCCGATGATGGTCCCACCACAGGCAGAATCTACAATGAGGATCGCACGAGACGACAAGGACGACGGCCGTGATACGGATTCTATAAGCAATTTGTTAAAGAGAGTGAAAGGATTCTTCGGTAAATAATGAACCTGAAAGACGTCTCCATATCAAAGACGGAGTTTTTCCTGCGAAAGACCGAGGGCAGTGGCAATGATCTCAAGAAATTGTTCTGGGAAGATTTTAAGCGTATTGTCGCTGCGATGGAGGCCGAGGTAAGGGGTAAGACACACGATCAGACGGATTACGAATCGCTTGAAGAACCACCCGCGCAACGCGGTAAGATCGTGCCCATTATTTCCTCCCCTTGGGTAGAAGGGACGGATAAGAAGCTTCGTCGATTTATTTCGAGAGTGTTCCTTGATGTTTTTTCATTGCAGATCTTTCTATGCGAACCCGGCAACACGGATATCGACGACCTCAAAAGTGTCACAGCCAACCTCCGAAGTAACATAGATGAGATAAACGACCGAGTTTATCTGGTGGGGACCGCTGAGCTCGAGAATCGCCTGACGACGGACTGCATCTGTTACTGGGTGGAGTTTGCTGCGCCGCGGATGCTCTCAACGCGCGGGGACGATGTATTCGAGCAGGTACTTGGCGCGTCCGGTTTCAAGAAGATCGAAATGTCGTTTGCAACGATAGGATTTATCGACCGGGATGACGAACTAGTATTCTGCATCCTCGTCAGAGACGTGGATAAGAGTACCCTGCTCTTTAACAACCTGTTGGCGGAATACTTCCTGTCATGGTCAAAGGTTATAAACGAGGAAGCGGTTTTGAAACAAGCCCTGGTGGAAAACGAAAGGGAAAGTCTGAACAAATTCCTGGGCGAGGGCAAGCACAACGAGCGTTTGTCGCTGGACCAACTGGAAGAAGTGAACATGGAGCTATCGGACAAACGGACCGCCTTTGCCGAAAAATTGCTCGATGTGGAATTTCATCTCAGGACAATGGAGATAAATATCTCGAACGCCGAGAAGCTATTTAATAAGAGCCTATTTTCGGAGCAAAAAGATGAGCTTACAAAACTCCTCATCAAACCGCTGCGACTGGTAGCCGAGCAAACCAACGCTTATATCTCGTATTACAAGATACTGCTCGAGAAAAGTCGGATCACGGGCGAGAAGATCGCGAACGATGCAAACCTGAAAGCGGCGAGCTATGGAAGGCGGTTAACCTTCATGTTCGGTCTGTTCTCACTTATCGGGATACTGCAGCTGTTTTCTTCCTTTCAACAGATAAATGATACTGACAAGGTCATAATTCTTTCGGCAGTGATCCTTGTATTTGTGATAGTTGCATTTCGCGGCGAAATAAAACGTTGGTTTGCAAACAGACGAAGCGAATAGCCTTGTTTTAACTTCGGATATGCATGGTTGACTCAAAATAGGTAATATCACTCAAGGAAATCGAGTATATTTGATACGTCCTCACCGCCTGCGCTCGCATCTTATGTCCTTGACAAATAAGGAGAAGTAATCAAAATGAACCGCACAAGATCAATTTCTGTTTTCACCGCACTTGCCGTTCTGGCCTTTGCAGCGATCGCCGCCATGGGACAGGCAGCTACACCATCTAGCCTCGTCACTGATCTTTACAAGCAGCACGACGCAAAAAGAAGCCCGTTTTTCCAGGACAAAAGCCGCGCACTCGTCGATAAATACTTCACCAAGGCGACCGCGGATATGATCTGGAAGGACGCTACCACGCGCGGAAACGAGGTCGGGGCGCTCGGCGCCGACCCGCTCTACGATGCGCAGGACACCGAGATCAAGAAGTTCATGGTCGGAAAGGCCGCCGTAGCGGGTGAGAAATCCACCGTCACGGTCACATTTGAGAATTTCGGTGAGAAGAAGACTATTACCTTCGCGCTGGTGACCGAGACGGGAAAATGGAAGATCGACGACATATCTTACAACGGCGGCGAATATACGCTGGTAGGGCTATTTAGAGAAAATGAGGGAACCGGTGAGACCGCGGAATTCAAAGGTAAATACCAGGTTGGCCCGACGACTTGCATGGTAACACCCGTAAAGATGGCGTTTGAGGTCAGGTGGATTCGCGGAACGGGCGTTGAAATGTTCTTTGCGAAGGGTGAGGTCGATGGCAAGTACGTTTTCGAGAGCGAACCGGATAAGACAGGCAAAACGGGAAAGTTTGTATTCGACGACGCGAGCCTGGGTTCCGGCACCTATGTGAGGAAGGACCTGAAGACCTACGCGATCAAGCGCGGCGAAAACTAAGAAAACAAATTCGATCGCACCTAAATGGATTTGAAGGGAATCCTCCATAGCTTTCCCTCAAATTCGACTATCCAGAGCGAATCACCATCCCACGCCATACCGCTCGGGCGTTTTAGATTGGGAAGCGCGAACTGACCCATCACAACGCCGTTTCTATCTAATGATGTGAGCTTACTTCCCTTGGCATGCCACAGCTTCTGCCCGTCCCACGCTAGCGCATGGGTCATGTCTGCCGAATATCCGGGTGGCAATGGGTATTCGCCGAGTACGTCGCCGGTGTCTTTGTCGATCTTTAAAAGCAGTTGGGTTTTCGATTTGTCCGTACGCTCGTTGGCTGAGTGCCAGCTTGACCAAATATTTGTTCCGTCGTAAGTCAAATCAGAATACGACGGCGTACCGCTGAGTTCGGGCTTATACAGCTTCTCAAACACTTGGTACTTTGAGGGCTCACTCGTATCGATCCATCCAAAAGATTCACCGTAGGCGCTTCCGAGCCACATCTTGCCATCGACAAACGTCATACCGGCAGCACTTGCCCATTTGCCGGTAACTTTGGGAATCGAGGCCCTTAACCTTGAATCTTGTTCGAGGTCCCACTGTTTTGAAATAGGGTCGTATTTTACGTAGCTCCCGCGGTCGAGATAGATCGCAAACCAGAGTTTCTTCCCGTCGTAAGCGAGGGCCGTGACGCGTTGGGGAATTTTCGACGGTAGCTGTGAGACCTCTTCAAGGTCGGCAATGACCGGGACTTTCTGCGCGAAAGCGGAAACAGAAAAGAGTAAAAAGATACAAACCAGGAAGATAATGTGCTTGATGTTCATATTTTAATTGCTCTCACTTCAAAATCCGGGAAATGTTGCAAAAAGGTCGCCTATTCCCACTCGATAGTGCTAGGCGGTTTGGAAGAGATATCGTAAACCACTCGATTGACCCCCCGGACCTCCGACGTGATACGCGAGGAGCCCGCGGCCAGGAAATCGTGCGGGAGGCGCGCCCAATCGGCGGTCATGCCGTCGGTGCTGGTGACAGCCCGGAGCGCCACGGTTTTCTCATATGTCCGGAAATCGCCCATTACACCGACCGACTGTATTGGCAGCAGCACCGCGAACGCCTGCCATACCTCTTTATATAATGCGAAATTGTGAAGTTCCTCGATAAAGATACGGTCGGCGCGTTGGAGGAGCTCGACCTTTTCAGGGGTAATATCGCCAAGTATGCGAACGCCAAGGCCCGGGCCCGGGAAGGGATGACGCCGCAGGATCTCGTCCGGGATGTGGAGGTCCTTGCCTATCATACGGACCTCGTCTTTGAACAGTTCACGCAGGGGTTCGATCAGCTTGAGGTCCATTTTTTCCGGCAGGCCGCCGACATTGTGATGGCTCTTGATGGTGACGGAGGCGCCGCGCAAGGAAATTGATTCGATCACATCGGGATAGAGCGTTCCCTGAACGAGCCATTTCGCGTTGCCGATCTTGCGGGCCTCGGCCTCAAACACATCGATAAACTTACCGCCGATTATTTTGCGTTTCTTTTCGGGATCGGAGACGCCTTCCAGGGCCTTGTAAAACTCGGCCGAAGCATTGACTCCAATCACATTCAATTGAAGGTGTTCTTTATAGAGCGCGAGCGTAGTTTCAAATTCGTCGGCCCGGAGCAGGCCGTTATTGACGAAAATGCAGGTTTGCCGCATCCCGATCGCCTGTTGAACGAGCGCCGCCGCGACGGTCGAATCGACCCCGCCGGAAAGGCCGCACACTACGTTATCGTCCGGCCCGACGATCGCCCGGATCCTCTCGACCTCCTCGGTAATAAACTGTGCCGGCGTCCAATCACCTTTGCAGCTGCAAACGTTGAAGAGAAAATTCCGGAGGATCTCCTTGCCGAGCGGAGTGTGCGACACCTCAGGATGAAACTGCACGCAGTAGATCGAACGGCTCGGATTCTCGATTGCAGTGACCACGTCGCCCGTCGTCGCCGTAACGTGAAATCCTTCGGGCAGCGTGGTGACATGGTCGCCATGACTCATCCAGACGTCGAGTTCGAATGGAAGCTCGCTAAACAGGACGGTTTTTCCGCTCAGCACCTTTAGCTTGGCGTGGCCGTATTCGCGGCGGGCCGCGGGCTCAGACGTTCCGCCAAGATCTATCGCCACAAGCTGCATGCCGTAGCAGATGCCCAGGATCGGCATTTGAAGCCTGTCGTAAAAATCGGCTGGCACACGCGGAGCATCCTCATCGGTTACGCTGGACGGGCCGCCCGACAGGATAACTCCCTTAGGATTTTTGGCGATAATCTCATCCACGGAAAGATGAAATGGATGTATCTCGCAGTAAACTCCCTGCTCGCGTACGCGCCGGGCGATAAGCTGGGTAAACTGCGAACCAAAATCGAGGATCAGGATAAGCTCGTGCTGCAAGAATTTGTCTCCCGGTAAACTGATAAAAGATGATTATACGCGGAGACAGGAAGGGTTTAAACCCGGACTATTCATGACGACGCTCAAGCGCGCCGCTTTTTACATACTCAACGGATGAAGAGATGAGATCTTCGAGCACATTCATATCGACGTCCGCAAGGCGTTTTACGTAGAGGCAGGATTTACCGATCTTGTGTTTGCCAAGCTTTGCCATCAATTCGTCGTATTTATCAAACCCGTCAATTAAATAAAGCGTCAGATTCGCTTTTCGGGGCGAGAACCCGACGATCATCCAATCGAGCTCGCGGCCCGTGGCGTATTTCAGGTGGTAAGTCGCGAATCCCACGATCGACGGCCCCCACATTTTCGGCTCTTCGCCCGTTAGCGCGGTCATGAGGTCCTTGAGGCCGAAACAATCGGCGCGCTTTTCTTCATCCTCGATCGTATTCAGAAAAGCGTCGACACTCGCATCATTCGACTTGTTTTTTAGCCCAACCTTCGCCATGTGTACATTAGAAAATAGCTCGTTTTTTTTTGCAAGAATGGGGGTCTTAAACGACGCAGGTTTTACAGGAAATATCAGGATAAGACTTGACAACCGTAAGAGAACTTTTTAATCTTTAAGTTCGTCTCCGGACGACACTCCGCAGTAGCTCAATGGCAGAGCATTCGGCTGTTAACCGAAGGGTTGTAAGTTCGAGTCTTACCTGCGGAGCCAATATTATCAACAACTTACGGCCACTTGACAGGTGGCCGTTTTGCTTTGTTTCCTCTAAAGTTTCCTCTACCATTACTGACGTTAAACCGCGGGAACTGGTGAGAGCCGAGTGGAATTGGATCGTATTTCAACTCTCCATCAAACGAGTTATCTGACCTATCGCGGAGACCGTAGGAAATTTCATCTTGAAAAGCTTTTTACCCGGACGTAAGCGCAATAAGGTTTACCTTCAGGACTGTTACCTTGTTTGTTTCTTGTTGGCCCGCTATCACATCTTCAAGAAAAGTAACATCAGATGGTACGAGCGTCCTGTTTTTCACATTCCAAGTAAGAAGTGCCTTTGCCATCGGCAAAAACCTATCTTCGTTCCGTTTCAAAAAACTTCACGGCAAAAGAATCACCGCAACGGTCCTTCCCAACTTTTGTTGTTTTTCCTGAAAAGTAGGAAATTTTGTAAAATTTTACTTGCGTTCCTATAGCAGCCCTTCGATTTATATTCTTTTTGAGGTTGTTCGATGTGTACTGTTCTCAAAGGCAAGTTAGTGGGTAGAAGCGTTGGTTCGAAGGCTTAAGGGTTCCTCATGCAATCCGATATCGCACAGTCTCGCTAACTACAATTTCGCGCCTAAGTCTGTACAGAATCTATTCCAAAATAGGGATAAATTCGTGCATAGGCTTTCCAACGAAAATTCAGTATGCTTCGAACGGTCCTCACACAAACTTAGTAACGACAATTCGCCGGCTCTCGACCGACGAGAAAATACTCCTCGGTTCCCCCCGTCTCAACATGACAGCCTGTATGGGGATTAATTCTTAACTTGACAACATTATTGGGCATCGAAAACCTACCATCTAACAAATCCGGACGATAACGAGCGACGGACCTCATGAACTCAGCTGCAATCGGCGAACTTGTTTTACCTCCAGCAAAGCCGTCAGCCAGCCTAAGTTCGGGTAAGTTGCTTGGCATTCCTACCCAAACACCAACCACAATACCCGGCGTAAAGTTGATCCACCAAAGGTCCGAGATCATACCGGAGCCAGATTTTCCAGCGACCGAATCGGCCGAGAGTCCAGAAGCCGTGACAAACCCAGCACCCGTACCATTAGTGACAACAGATTTCATTAACTGAGTCGTTACAAACGCTGAAGACGGGTCGGCAACCACCGCAGATGCAGGGCGTGAAAATTGTATAATACGAGCACGTTGGCCTTCGACCTGATAGGCGCTTTTATAGGCAGTTATCTTTGTCATCTTTCCGTTGTTAGGAAAAATCGTATAAGCCTGAACAATGTCTGGAAGGCTGACTTCCGAGCCTTTGGTGCCCCCTAAAGCAGCGATCAACTTCTCTTCTGGGCTTGAGTTTGTTAGTTTGCCGACAAAATCAGTTGGTATCCCCGCCGATTGAGCCGTCAAACATGCACCCAGATTCCAACTCATTGCAAGTTGCTTTCTCACGGATCCTGTACCACCAAGATTTTCTTCTTCGGTACAATAAGCCTGAAGCTCACCTTTGTCTGTTTCGGGGCGGATAATTGTTGCCGCGGTAAACGGTTGCCCTTTAAGAAATCCATTTTCGATGCCTTTTAAATAAAAGAATGGTTTTATCAGACTCCCCGGAGAGCGTTTGGCATTGATATCGATCCCACTGCTCATAGCGAGAATTTGTCCGCTTTTGATATCAACAGCAATTAGGGATGCTTGAATCTTGAAGAGATTTTTACAATCGACCTCGATTGACTTGGAACCTTCCGCGCATTTGCGTTCCACTACCGCAAACTTTCCTTCATTTTCGGCTCGTTGCTTACGATAAACCCGGTCAACATTCTTCTGAATCCGTGCTGTTGCCTTACGCAATATTTGGGCCGCAGCCTTCTGAAGATGCACCTCCAAGGAGGTTATGATTCCAACCTGACCCGCCTCACGGCGAAGCTCCTTTAACTCTGACGGTAGATTGGTTGTCGAGGCAGCATAGCTGGCAAAGTTGCGGCTTTCTGCTTGGATCGGACGGTCGGTGCGTTTTTTACTAGCAAACTCTATACCTAACGGCTGCATTTTGGCGCGAGCGATCAAATCGGCCGAATATTTTTCCGGCATGTTTTCGCGCATCAAATCTAACACGGCATTACGACGATTTAACAGATTTTTACAGAACCTTTCAGCCGTCTCGCACTTTTCGCCGTTTCGTACAAACTTTAGATACGACCCAGGAGCTTGAATCATGCCGGATAAAGCCCCGACACGAGCAACATCCTCTGGGTCTGAAGAATCAGACAGATCGAACAAGTTCGTGCCATAAAATTCCTGGCTTGCCACCGCGAAACCCTGAAGATCAACTCCGCTAACGGTACCCATGTAATTCATTGAAAGATACGCAGCCAAGATCTCGTCTTTAGACATCATCCGGTTGATTTCTTGAGCCATCGGTATTTCCGCGATTTTTCTTTGGAGGCCCGCAAACTTTTTGTCGATTGAATCAACGCCGATTTGCCAGAATCCATCCTTGGAACCCTCGACCACGTTGTTCTTGATAAGTTGCTGAGAGAGCGAACTTCCACCCTGACGACCAAGGGATAAAATCGGTCGAAGAACTACCGAATACCAATTAACACCTTGATTTTGATAGAAAGTTTTGTCCTCGGTACTAGTTACGGCATCACTAACCAGTGCGGGAACGCTGCCGGGTTCAAGAACTATACGCCGAGTGCGTAGATCTTTCTTAATTGAATCAGGATCAACATAGTCAATTACATTCTGGAGCGGCAAGGGTTCAAGTTCAATGGTTTCCAATACGTTTCCATTAGATTCGATGGATGATAACCGACCGCGGCCAAATTGAAGAGAAACATCTGGAAAAAGACTGGGATTTCGCGATCTGATCGACAATCGCTCTTGCTCTACGAAAAAACTGGCCGGATGCGGAGCCTCCGACGAGTAGAAGGAAAGGTCGTTTAGGTAAGCCAAGACATCGTCCCGACTGATTGTCATTCCACGTGATAGTTTGAGCGGAGCAAAATAAAAAGCAGTCTCTGAGCGGTTTTGCAGCTGTCTAGGGTCATTTGCAATCAAGTGATCCCTGGAAAGCTGGAAAACCCTCCAAATTATCAAACTTTCAACCGCAATAAGGGCCGCCAAAACAACCGCAATTGCACGTAAAAAACGGCGATTGAAAAGACGTCCGACCATTCTAATTAAATTGAATCTATCTAAAATGTTTTTCATTCTCTCCCTCGATTATGCAGACGCGGAATAGCTTTTGGGTTTTTCGGCAACTTCTCTCCTGACGATCAACATGACTGCTACGTTGTTTTGCATGCTCCTTGGAACGGATACGGCGGATATCAAGTTGCCGTCGGCTGTTGCAGTCCCCAAGAAGTTGAATACTGAAGCTAGTCTGTTAAGGTTCAAATTAGGTAAGCCAAACTGGAATCTGCCGTGTAGCATCGCAGAAGAAATTAAGGCGAACACGATCAATAAATTAAATGCTAAAAACCCGTGCAAAGGAAAAATTCTAAGTCTATCCGATAAGTCGAGTATTACAATTTGAAAACAGCCGAAGCCAATAATAAAAAAAGAGAGGGTGCCGCAAAAAACGACCGATTTCCCTAATGACCGGGTAGACGAAACCAACACAACACGCACGAACGCAACGATTCTGCGACAATTCTCCGTCGCAAACATTGGTATCTCGTTTGTGGTGGTCATGTTTTTCATCTGAAAATTTCAACCCGCTCGTTTAGTGTCTCCCCATCAAGTTAAATTCTGGTGCTAGTCGTTGAGGCTGCGGTGTCAGTTTCCTCGCCGACTCTTTCAAAGTGCAGCAACAATCGCCGGTCCGGTCTCAGTTGTTTCACGAGCGGCAGGAAATTACGATCAATGTCGTCACCATCCGAATTCGTAGCCTGGCAAAGCTCAACTGAGTTTCCGCAGTCTTTCGAAACTTCGGCCGCAAACGAAGTCACCTCACTGTCCAGGCCATCCAAGGTTAGTGAATATTCCAAGTCCTTTGGAATCGACATCTGACCAGAAACTTGTGGAAAACCCACTGCTTGGACATAAATAGGCGTGCCAAGAGGAACTGCCTTCTCGACAAGCCCGAATTCGCTTATGAGCGTCTTAGTAAGGCGTCCAACCGATTCAGCGTGGAGCTTAACAGCCAACTCCTTTTCCAATAAGTTGAGGCCGTCAAAGTTGCCCGAAAGAACTGCGGCAATAATACGTCGCACCAGCTCAGAATCGACCTTGGTCAGTTCCACCTCAAACTGTTTTTCTAAACCAACCAGAGCTTTGGCTCGGTCGTCTGCCAGATTTTTTTTCCTTGCTATGAGTTTGTCGTAGGCCGAATCCTCTGCGAAAAATTTCTGTAATACAGGAATGTTCTCCAATACGATTAGCAAAAGCGCTAGAAAGAGGTAAGCAATAAGCTTGATTGGGCTCTGCAAAAGAAGTGAGAACATGATCTCGTGCCTTCGCCAAAATCCATTGGCGCCGGACTCCGAAGCGTCTCTCCTTGAGGCTTCCGTCGAGATGATATCTTCGGCGGCCTTTAGTTCTTGTGTTTTTGTACTAATACGGCTTTCAAGTTCACCGCGTTCAACGTCAAGCTTATTTTTTGCGTCTTCGTAGATTCGCTTCTTAATGGAATATATGCTGCCTTCCCCAACACGGCCGGTTGTACGATCTGTCTTAACACCACCGCGCTCGGTGTTCATTTCGCCTTCAGCGTCGTCGACTGCCTTTTCCAACTGCCGAAGTCTGGTGTTAGACTCATCAATCTCACCTTGAATCCGACCTCTCTTTTCTTGGGTGCCAGACTTTGAGCGAGTATCGTTGACCGCAACGGTAGTTTGATTGAAGATCTCGCGTTCGATATCCCCATGCATCGTATACATGAAAAGCGGTTCATTAATCGCTATTGAAATAAGAAGCGACAGACAAAGACGCGGGATTAATCGTTTCCATTCGCCAGCGCCTTTGTGGTAAAAGGTGAGAATAATTTTATCAACGGCGAAGATTAGCGTACCCCAGAACAGTCCTCCGACCAGGGCTTTGTATACCGGAAGAGAGAACGTCTCGACAAAAAAGAAGGTCCCTGAGACGGTAGCCATGCAGGCAACCAAACATACGAAAAAACCGACGGCAGTGAATTTATGCCAATCATCTCGGCATTGAGACAGAGCTCTGATGTTGGCACCTGCACACCACCAGAGGAATCGTTGTACGCGAGTTGGTTCAATGTTCGAATGATTTTGCATATTAAAGTTTGTCATAGCCGCTTTTTCTCCTGAGCTTTTAAGTATCAATTCGCCAGTTCGAATATGAGTGTCAGTTTTTTGATTTTCGATAATTCTTCGACGGCGTTTCTAGAAGGAGGCGGGTTGCCCCGCCGCATTACTTAGACAAACATAGGTTCACCTCCTTGCGTATTATTGATAGAACTCTAATTCACTCCGATTGCCTATCGGTGCCAGTTTACATTCGGGCCCCTAATTGAAAATGGGGAGGCGGGGTATCTCCCCGTTGTTCCCCCATTGTTGACTACCCACCGTTCATTTGTTCACCCCCTTTCGAAACATTTGAGACGATTTTAGGCGCGACTATTCGCCGGGCGGTGTCAGTTTTGTATTTGGGACTGAAATTACGCAACGCGAAGGCGCGGAAAACAAAGTTGCCTTAGCGGGCGCTCTCGGTTGTGATTCAAATTACGGAAGTAAATCGGAAATGCGGGAACAAAAACGATTACAGCACTATTCGCCTGTCAATAACTTGAACATTTAGCTTGAGGCCGCGCTCCGAGGATTCTAGGATCTGCTTTGAGACCTCATCGCTATCGATTCCGGGAATAGCTTCCAACCAGTCGTCCTCAATGAGATTTCTTATTCTCTGCGGCCAGTTGCGTCTGTCATCGATCGATACAGCACTACTCCCTATGACGTGGCTCTTAACAGATTCAAAACTAATCAGCTTTCTTGGATTTAAGAGTAGATAGCCAATGATAGAGGCCAATTGGCTTTTTCGCGTGGGTTCGGCAGGCCGACTGTTTACTAGCAGATTTAACCTGCCAGCGTCGATATCCGAGCCGTCTAGGATTTCGACAATTGGCAAGCCAAGATCTTCAGTGGATGTCGGAATCTCGCCCAAGAATATTCTTCTTTGCTCGTGGAGAATTTTGTTTCCATAGAAACTTAACCAGTCGACACCAGTTCTCAGCACCAAATTGCCCAACGGTACGCCGGCTTGGACAGCAGCGCTTACGAATTCACCGTCATCCTTTCTGGAAGTCGTCAAGACCACTCCTAAATCCTTGCCGGAAAGTTCGTTATTTATCCTTCTCCAGAGATCTATCCCCTCAACCGAGCGGGACAATCCAATACTTACAATATCTGGTTTGAATGCGATTGCCTTTTCTAAGGATTGGTCAGAATCATCGACGACTTCAACGAGGTATCCCAAGCTTTCAAGAGCTGAGGCTTCGGCGATACGCGAATTCTCATCATCCTCTATTATCAAAATTCGATTGTTGTAAGGCAGGTTTTGGAGATCATCCTCATAGTCTTCTTCATCAGAATTCGACATTACTTCTGCATTGAGTTGATATGAAAAGCGTGCATCATCATCTAAAGTCCTTGTTTTCAAAAACTCTCGTACATTAATAAACAAACGGTTTTTCCGCAGGGTCTCAAAGATACGCTTTCGAATCTCGGAAATATGATCGTGAATTTTACGCTTTGACAGTTCATCAGTCGACTCCCGGCGCTCAGCAATGATCTCGTCAATGGTAAACCCGTTCTCCGACCCACTTTGAGCTAGATTATAAATAGCTGAAAAAGTTTCGTTCAACTCATTGGAGAATTTCACCTCAACGCCGTTAATCCAGTATGTCGAGACAAAGCTTTCTGCTTCAATATCTTCGTAACGCTTAACAAAGTATCTATTGGATTTTTCAATAAACCGAACCAAAGCACTTTCTAATTCACGTTCGGCACCATATCGTTTGGAGACAAAGTTTTGCTCGGGCACGCCCCAACCACAAATTGTCCTCCTGTCCTCGATCGAATCGATTGTACTGAAGACTATTAGGGGAAGGTTATGGCTATAATTGCTTAGGGTCTCGATCAACTTCAAGCCGTTTTCCCGATCCGGCGTAATAAACGAACTTCGTGATTTTCTGGACCGTATACGAATCGCATCGGCCTCATCTTTATTTGCGGGCAAGCAAACATCGACGATTGCAATCGTAGGGACGTATTCCATTACGTCCGTAATTGCAAACCGATTCGTCTTTTCGGGGACCACAGCAAGAGCGTCGTAAACATTGTCAAAGACCTGGCAATCAAGCTCAAAGCCTGAGCCCAAAATATTGGCGACTCTCCTCACAATCCGAACTGCGTAATTCGACCAATAAGTCGTATCTTCAACAATTATTATCCGGATCTTTCTTGTTTGGCCGGGCCTGTGCCGTTCGACAAAATGTTGTTCCGGCAATGGCGGTAATTCCTCAATTACGGAATTGAGTTTGCGCTTCAAGATATCCAGATACGAACACAACGGGTCGGTTTCCGAGAACTTTGAAGCTGTCTGCGCCAGCCGTTCGCCGATATTTCGAAATTCGAGTGTCCCGACCAGGCTTGTGGCGACTTCGTTGACAACGGTTTGTAAGCTTTGGACGGAGCCGGTTACCGAAGAGAACTGTTCAATCTTGCCATGAAGAATATTACGAATAGATGTTTTTATTCGGGACTCTGGTGGCTCTTTGGCCAACCCGTGTATCAAAGAGGTTTCGTGAAAAATCTTAACTACCGCGTCTAAGGAGAAATCGTTAATCGCCGAAGCGGATTCCAATGATTCAATCAGTTTGTTGAGAATTTCCACATCCTCTTTATTTGATTCTTTAATTAATAATTGGCAAAGCGTTAGCGTCTCCGCGATCAGGTTGCCGAATTCAAACCACTGTTCGACGAGCATCGGTAAATCTTCTGCGGCATGTTCCAGTCGCTGTCGGCTTGAGTATTCAATTCCCCAGGGTTTGCCATCAATTTCTTCAGCTTCTGAGATACCCCTCCTTCTTGCGGCGTTCCAAATCTCGGCATGAATAGCCGCCGGATCTGTGGCTCGCGATGCCCCTGAGCAATTTATTGCACCTACCGGAATCTCGGTATCAGTTCTAAGCAGGGCCTTAGATGTGACCAAAACGATTGGTGTCTCAGAATGCTTTGAAAATTTCAACGCATGGTTAATAAACTTGTAGCCTATATCTTTACTTGGCGATTCACTGGCTCTATCAGATTCTTTGAAATATAGGTCCGCCAATACCACATCAGGCTTTTGCTCATCATGAATTTTTATGGCTTGGCGCAACTTGGTTGCTTGTGGAGAAAGAACATCGTACCTATACTCTCGGCGAAGTGAATTCGTTAAGTATGTTGCCGGATTGTCATCGGCAATCATAAGCCTCGAAAGTCCTTTAGGCGGACATCTAGGAAGTTCCGTGTCTGAATGATCCGATCTGGGGACATTTACACCGGTTTCAGTTTCGAGCAGTTGTGCGTCAAAGTTTTCAAGGGCTTTCAATTTTTCTTCAAGGGACCGACCTTTTACATTCAAAGTTAACAGTCTTTCCAAATCGCTGAAAGGTTCAAAACAGTCCGGCCAGTATCGGTTAATTGGTCGCTTCCATTTGTCGAATAATAAGCGAATGTCGGACGCTCTATCGTCCGATTTCGGAACCCAGTTGCCCAGATCATGGGACGCTTTACTCCAAGCCTTGTGAGGCTCGCAGTAATTCTCAACAACTTTGTCCAGTTCAGAATCGGAAATTTGTTTTGAGCTATTTAAGATTTCTTCAATGTCACTACTTATAAATGGAGCTTGAAGAAAGGCAGTTCCCAGCGAATCCAAAAGGCTATATTTCAGGTCGCTACTTTTTAGATCTTGAAAATCGATTTTGGATAGAACACTGACAACAATTACCGGAGACCTAATCAAGAAATTTCGGCGGAGTTCGCCTAATAGGTCAAAACCGAAGAAGTGGGGTGTTAATACACCGAGCCAATTCAGATCTGCTTCGATTATTATAGGTGGATTGAAAATACTGAAGTTCGCGGCGCATTTGTAAAAGGCCGCTAAGTCATTTACCCAAGATTTCCGAATATTCCGACTGTGATGCGAAGAGAATTCATTCTCAAAAAACGAGATTTGATGCGGATTACAGATTACGACAATATCTTCATTTTCTTTCATTGTTGAGATCATCCGGAGGTCGGCTCAAATTCGCTACGTCCACACTAACCTCCAACCTGACAGGTCGAGATCAACCAGGTTTGCCTTTCGTCAAAATATTGCGCGTCACCGGTGAGTAGTTGCAAAGCCAAACAATTTGTCACATTATAAGCTGGTTCAACCGAAAAGCACACGTTACCGAGTAAATTATTGAGTACCACCGTTTGAGGCAAATATGTCTTTTGTTATTCATACGATCAAGCCTAATCTTTCATCATCACTACAACAGATTGCCGACTCTACCTCGTTTGAGATATCCTCCGGGACGATCACAGATGATACCGATAATATTATCGTATTGAGGATTGACTTGGCCCAAACCTATGTCAATAAAACATTAGACGGTAAAAATCAGGCAATTCAACTCTTGAAATGGTTACGAATTAGAGGAGTCTATAATCACTGTTTGGTAAAGAGCGATGATCCATTAATCGACATATTGAACGAGGATCCAAAAAATGCGATTGTTGCTTCTATCGGGACGACATTCGTCTACTTTCCGCAGGAGGAGCTGGAACCGCGGAATTTCGAATCGGCCAGCGAAACCCAACTAAAGGAAATCTTCAGACTCGATATAGATCTTAAAGTAATTCGACACGACGCGGCTAATAAATTTGGATTATTGAGATTAAGAGAAAGCCATCATTTTATCGAACCAACAACTGTTTTCTCAGATGTTTCCTCTGATGATGAACTTCTCCACGAAATTATTCGATATGTATTTGCTGCCACGCGCGGTTTTGTTCCAAGAACAAATGCAATTTCAACAGTGACTCGCCGCTTGGAGCGATTAAGGAGTGAGCATTCTAAGGTTATTTATGTTGACGATAAAGCACACGAAGGTTGGGCGAACTTTCTAAAAGTTATTCTAGGAGCGAATTGCGATTTCACGACGATCGTTCCTGACAAAAATGAAAATGAAGATTCTCTTGCCAGGAAAGTCGCCAATGCAAAGATTGATGTCCGCGACAAACATTTAGTTATCTTCGACCTAAAATTGCTCGACTCGGAAAGTGAAATAACGAATTATCAACGACTATTGAGCTATCGAACTGTTCAAAAACTTCGGGATCGGTATCAAAACAGATTAAGAATAATGTACCTAACGGCGAGCAATGACCTTTCGAAATTTAGAAAGCTGTTACTGAGCAAGAAATACAATCCGCATGTCGTCTTTACGAAAGAAGGAGCTGACCAATTCTTGTCAGCTGAAGAATCTTTTCTTCACTATTGTGAACTGACGGAGTTATTTGCCGCCTTCCTTGCTGTTGATGAACCCCGAAAAATAGTTGAATCAATCGAGATCGTTAACCTTCTCGAAGAAGCAGAAAAAAAGGAACTTGCTGAAGTCTATTCGAAAATTTGCTCGGAAGTGAGCTTTTCGCGCGACTTTGGTGCATTCGACGAGTTCGATGAAATCTTTCCGGACACAAATATATTTCTTCACTCCAATCCAAAAGAACTGGTGGAATTAATGGTTGCCCAAAAAGACCGCTTCAGAATTCTCGAAACTGTGAGATACGAACTCATGAACCTTAGTCGGGATTCTCAAGGCAAAAAACCTCTTGAGGGAATCAGAGCAGCATTCTTCGTGCATTGTATAGAGGAGTTGGAAATTAAAATTGATAATACTGGTATATTTCCGAATGAACAGAGAATTATTGTCCAAAACGGGCAACCCCCAGACGGGTTTGCTGACGATCATTTCCAGCGGTTGATGAAAACAAAACACAAGAATGTATTAGCATTGTCTAACGATCGGCAGGTCTTCAATGTATGCATTAACGTTACTGGAAAGAAGAGCATCGAAGACGTTTTAAGAACCTCGCAATCTAAACCTGTTTCAGGCGCCATACGTAGTTCGACAACCATCCTACCCCCCTTACCGCCTACAGAGTTTCGGGTGGGGGCGGTTTCAATTTCAGCCGACGGTCAAAACTGGATTCTTGCGGATAGAATGGGTTCTAGGGTAAAACTCAGCTTCAAGAAAGTGGACTTTCCTGGACTTGATTACAATGAAATAAAAAAACGCTCGCATGGAAAAATAATACGAACCGATAGTTCAAGCGATGAAATCAAAACCATGATAATGCGCGACTAGGTTCCAAATTCTGATCGCAAAATCTGTTCAAATTCCCTGTACGCCGTCATATTACTGGGAATATCTTTGTTGAAAACTCCTCCCAGTCTTGTTTTGAGATTCTGAAAACCCGAGATGGCGCACCAAAGAACCTCCGGTATTTCGATCTCGTTCAGTTTCTTGCCGGAGCTGATTTCGCTTAAAACTTGACTTATCTGGCCTCTAACAAATGGGCGATAAATCTCCTCCCAGATGGCTTCAAAATCAAACTCTTTTTTTCGTCCGATTTGTTGAGCAAGTCGCCCGTATATGGTGTGACCCATTTCGTTCGAATGCATCATTCCACGAAATCCCTTCATTTCGGGAAAGTGATTTAGCTGTAGACGTCGTCGAGTTCCATTGTGATACAAGACAGCGAATTCTCCTTGCGGTTCGTAGTCATCAAAGGATCTCAGATCGTCGGGAACTAAGACATAGGAAGCCTGTTTTACCAATTCCGAGTCGAATACACTAGACCGGGACGTTCCATTTTTGTTAACACAAAAGATATGTTGACCACCTGCCAAAACACTAGTAATGCCATCTAGCCTAGTCTTAAATCCAATTTGAATAGATTTGTCCGCAAGCAGTCCGCTAAAGGTATCCGGATCGATGAATGCAAGAATTTGCCTCATATTTAGCTCGTTCTCCTAGCGTTAAATAATAATTTCGTCAATACAAATTTATCAAAGACGGTTTCGATTGCATTTTGAACTGGTGCCAGTGGGACAAAAGAAATCTCTTTTGGAAGATTGTTGGGGGTGCCCCGTCCCGACGTGATAATCAATTTATCTTCAAAATTTGGAATATTATTAAAGAGCCTTCTTATCATTCCAAATATGGCCGCATCATTTTTTTTGGCGTTCGAATCCAACATTTTCTCTACAAGGCCGAGGTGAAGAACGCAGAATTGGGCATCCACCACCTCCTTCGTAATGAACCTTTTTATTTTATAGGCGACATCTTTTCTATTCGTGATACGGCCGAAATTAGCGGCATTGAGATCCGCCGCATTCGCGGTTTGGTTCGGCTGCGGAATAAGCGGAATTACGAGACCCTGTTTGCGAAAATACCGGTAGAAGTCAGTTTTCAAATCGTTGGCTTCATATTTCTTTCTCACCTTTCCCACCAAGTTTTCTTGGATACGTTCATCGAGTACGACAATCTTACTGAAAACGACCTCTAGGTACTCCGCCTTGGCAATTAGGTCGACTCCATCAAAAAATTCCGATCTGATTTCTTCTCTGTACTTTCTTACTCGTGAATGCCCGCACGCCATATCGTAATAGCGGAGCGACGGCGGGCCTTGGTAGAACTCGAGTCGACACTGACATTGGGGATTTGGTTTAACGAAACACCCTTGACACCATGCTCTATTGTGATCGTCGATAAGGATTCGGCCAAGGGATGTACATTCCGGCGTACCGTTATTTAGATGACCTTCAATATTTGCAATCTCCCGAACTGTCGAACTGTTTTCGATTAGAACTGAACTCCGGTTTGGCAAGAAATGGTTGATGGCATAGGTTTCCCACATCCGACCCATGAAGTCCTGCACACTTGGAAATGATTCATTATCCAATTTGTTTACTGTTCGTTTTGGAAGGGATGCTGAGTACTTTGGGTCCAGGGCCTCAACCTCCGAATGGAAATAAATGAACTGGTGTTTGAAAACCTCTCCATCATCAAGCCGTTTAGTCAATTCAGGCAACCTGAGGGGAACAATTCCGTACGTTTGCAAGTTTTCTTTATCTACGCCAGCAATCTGAAATGGATTGTCTTTATCATCGATTACTAAAACCTGTTTAGGTTTGCCTATATAAAACTTGTAACCGAGCGTAAATCGATTCTTGCTTTTTTTATAAGGTTGTTTGTAAGCGAACATCAGCCTTGGCTTTTCCGGGTCCGTGTTATTTACTACAGTGCCGAGGTCGTGTTGGTGTCCGTCATTACCGTGCGGCCTGCCATCTCCACAAAATTCGAGTTTGTAATCGTCTTTTTCGACGGTATCAATCGGAAGACATCTAAGGTATGCAGCACAAACATCCATTTCGATCGTTCCCAGACTCGTCGGCCTGACCTCCCTGCCCTCGTCTTTAAGAATCGTATCCGTAAAGGAGGTGTTTCTCTTAACCAACAGGTCACCGATCTCATCGTCCTCCGGCCTTTTTGGCTTCTTAATCCATTTCTTAGGCAAATTATCGTATATCGATATCTCGTAAAAGGCCTTATTCTTATTCCAGTCGGAGATTTTTATGGTAAAAATAAGATCTTGTTTTTGCCGGACGGTCGGTTTCGAGTGCTTACATACATTCCGGATAATATTCTCCAGGATAATGTAGAGGGCTTGGGCGCCAAGGATATCGTTCGTCATCGATAACGGAATATCTTCGGTATTTTTAAGTTCCGCGGCGACACAAAGTTCTGTGCTAAAGATTAGTCCGGGGTCTGAAACACCCGAAATTCTGTTCAGCAATATACGGTTTCGGTCAAATCCTTTGAATATCTCGGAACGAAAAAACAACGAGTTTTCCATGACCGGGTCAGAAGTCGCAACATCTGCCAAAAAATCCATCCGATTCTTCAAATAGTCGTTGAAATAGGCAATCTGATTCTCATTTCGAAGCTCTTCATTCTTATAAAGATCCTCGTAAGCAGTACCCCTGTATTGATGGAAGAGTTGTAGCTCAACGCCCGCTTTCTTCTTGCCTATAGTCTTTCCAGCTTGCGCTGTATAGGTTTGAATCGAATTATTGGTCAGAATGTCTTCCTTGGCCTTAAATTTGCTAAGAACATGGGAACCGATATTATGACTCATGTTCCGGGCCATCACCTGAGAAATCGCGGCCCTCGTCGCCTGTTTCTCGATGTTTTTGTATAACTCGGGGACGAGATCAGTAAGTGCGATGCTCGCCAAGAATTTGGAACTTCTCAAGGCTAAAATCTGCCGTTGGGAAGCATCAATGTCATAAAGGAAGCTCAAAAAAATGGCGCTATAAAGTTCCAAATCCTGACTTAAACGGATTGGTAGATTTTCAGAAAATACGCTCTTAGCAAACGGGTAAATTTGGAACATTAATGCTGCCCAGTTTTCCCACTGCTCGTCACATTCCTTTTCATCTCGGAAGTTCTCATATGTGGCATTTGCGACATGTTCCAAATAGTCCAATTCCAATCCAGAAGAGGTGCGATTTTGCGGATGTAAATTTTTCGTCAACCAACCACGGTCTATGAAAGCCGGCCCTTGGAAAATCGAAACGATCGATTTATTCACCGGTTTCTTAAAATACTCTTCGTGCATACGACTATAACGGGAACGTTCATGGCACAAATCGAAGACGCGATACAGATCTGTCTTACCTGCGGGGTTGTATAAGACCAATTGACAAGAAATAACGATGTCCGAGCGCATTTTTGAGGAATGATGATCATCTTCAACCCCTGCAGCATAGAGATACGGTGCGACAATCTGTTCTACTCGCCGAACAAACTGATGCAATTGTTTGCGAATTTCTAATTCCGTAAATCTTGTATTGATGAGGTCAGACATTGGATCCGATCGAGAACATGGGCTATTTTTCAAGAACTATGTACTGGTAAACTTTTGGAATAAATTTGCTTGTCTTAATAACCTCGCTATAGTCAACTAAACGCAAATCGTTAGACCTCGCCTCTCTGTAATAGTCGCCAAGGGAATATAGTACGCTCGCATACTCATACTCTTCGGACTCACCATCGCCGAGATCAATCTTTTGAAAAAAATAGGGCACGTCACCCGCTATTTTTCTTAGTTCATATTCGGAAAGTAGTTCCTTCAACTCGGGCAGCGACTCCACGAGCGCGAACATAAGATAATAGGAATCAATCGTCATTACGACGAGTTTGCCACCGGGCTTAAGCATCAGAGAGGCGTTTTTGAAAGCCTTTTCAAGGTTCGCTATTTCAAAAAAATTGAAAAAATTAAATACCACATCGGCGGCGTTTAGCAGTTCGATCGGTAACTCATCCTCCAGATCAATCTGATAGAAGGAATAATCTGATTCATTCGAAAACCTCTCCTCAAGGAAATCAATAAATTTGGGATTGAAGTCTAACCCTGCATACCGACACTTGATTTCAAGTTCCCGAAGTAGATCTAATGCCCAACCACTACCGGCCCCCATATCAACCACGGTCGGTTTCTCGGAGGAAATGTCCTTGAACAACGACGAGAGCTTATGGGTCAGGAAATCTCTAGTATCCTCTAGATGTCGAAGCGGCGAATGCAACCAGAAATCTGCATTGCGTTGCCATCCCTTAAAGTTACGCTTTTTAAATGCCAATTTATCGTGAAGTGATTCGAGCACTATTTAGATCCTTTGTAATAATTATTGACGAATGAACTGTCAAAAACATTACGCTTTCCATCTTCCGAGGATATGAGTTTTAGGTCAATCAACTCATTCACAAATAAATTCCAACGCTGTTCGCTCAGAAAAAGAGGTTTACCATCTTCTCCTATAAAGTAATCGTGGCCTTTGATAAGAGATTTAGTCTCACGTCCTGCATCAACATTCGCGTCGAATTGCTTTAAATATTCTATCGCCTGCGCTGGATTATTAAGAGCTGCTTGCCAACCTCCAGCAAGTGCGTTTACAAATTTCTGAACAGTATCTTTATTTTTTTCAACAAATTCGCGTTTCGCGAAAATTACGGGGCCTATGAAATTTACTCCGTAGTCCTCCGGTCGAATTGTATTGTATTCAATACCCTGCGCATCGAGCGACACAAGTTCGTCATAAACGAAAGCCGGACGGACATCATACGCCTTTGCTATGAACGTGGCTAGATCGAAAGGGGCTTCAACCTCATTAATTTTCTTTGGGGCTACGCCGCTTTTTTGTATCAAAGAACGGTAAACATATTCCGTGTTATTACCAGTCATAACGCCTACATATTTGCCTTCAAAGTCTTTGGGCTTAGTGATGTTTTTATCCTTTAAAGAAATAAATACGGTAGGCGTCTTAAAGTTAATGACGCCAATAATAACAAGATCCGCGCCCTTACTATTGGCGGTAATGATGCGATCGGCGCCTGCGACTCCGAAGTCGTTGCTTCCTGCGATGACTAGTTTTACAGGGTCAACGTCCTCTGCTCCCGCTTCGATCTTAATGTTGATCATATTTGCCTTACCGGTCTCGTTCATTGCCATCATATCGCCGGCAAAACAAGCGCTAGGGAACCATTCTTCGCGTAACGAAACCGACGGAATTGTTTCCGGCTTCTGCGGCCCTGGACATGCGGTCAATAAAACCGTCAAACTTAAGATGATTACGATTAATTTAGACTTCATAGTTTTCTTCCTGTTCTTAATTCTATTATTCGAATTGTTCCAAAGAGAATAAAGCCGATTAATGTGGCTAAAACTAACGAGCTAATCATTAATTCAGGCTCCAATCTTTTCGCGGATAAATAAAGGTTCTTACCTAATCCCAACTCGGCTCCGTTGAATTCAGCTACAATGGCTCCAATTACGGCCAAAGTCGCACTAATTTTCAGGCCCGCCATGATGCTTCCCATCGAAAGCGGAAAGTAAACGGATTTAATTCTGAACGAAAGGGGGGCATCATAAATATAAAGGAGTTCGTGAATATTGCTACTAATAGTTGTGTAACCTTGGGCAAAATTGACAAAAATCGGAAAAAAACACATTACTGCCGCCATGGTGATTTTCGAACTCAACCCGATTCCCATAAGAATGATAAAGAACGGTGCGAGTACTATGAGCGGAATAACTTGGGACGTTACCATCAACGGCAAGACGAATTCTAAAATACCGGGTTTATAAAAACATAGGATCATAACCGCAAAGCTAAATATGGTAGCGATGATAAGTCCCACGACGGCCTCGATCAACGTCGTCTGCGCTGCATGCAAAAGAGAACCCGCGTTCTCCACGAAGTAGTTCATCGAAAGTGTCGGCGAAGATACTAACAGCCTCACGGTCTGGTTAAAGCTGCCAAAGTATTGCCACAATGCCAGTAAGGCCGCCCCAAGGAATATGTATAGTGTCCACTTTTTCATCATTCTTAGGTTCTTTTTCTCGTCCTACGCCCTACACATCATCGCCGTTCATTATCGCGTCCTGAATTGGAAGCATGTACTCTGAATAAACCTCGCTCATATAACCACTAATATCATTCACCCTTTCAGAAATCGATTTTTCGTTTTCAATTTTATATTTCGATTTAATACCGCCACCACTATTGAAAACTAGGACGTCATCTGACAGCAACAAAGCTTCCTGCACATCGTGGGTCACGAATATCACCGTCGAGTTATGGACTTCGAGCAATTTCTCCAGTTCGCGGTAAAGCCTGCTTTTCCAAGCAATATCCAAGGCGGCAAATGGCTCGTCCAAAAAAAGCAGCTCTGGATCGGTGACAAAACTCCGAGCCAAAGAAACACGGGTTTTCATTCCGCCTGACAACCTACTTGGGTAATACCCCGCAAACGCAGTCAGGCCCACTGCGTCCACAAGATCATCAACCTTTTGGTTGTTGTTCATTCCCTTGATTTTTAATGGGAAGGCAATGTTCTGTCTAACGGTTAAATTCGGCATCAGCGTGGGTTCCTGAAACATAAACGCCAGTTTCCCAGATCGGCGGTATTTATCAGAAGTTTGGCCGTCCACGGTCAATTTACCGGACAGATAGTTATGCGGTGATTGCGGAAGTATTCCTGAGATGATTCTCAAAAGAGTCGATTTCCCGCAACCGGAAGCCCCCACAACCGCGAGAGTCTCACCTTTTTTTAGTCCAAAAGAAACTCCACTGACTACAGGTTTACCTTCGGTATAACTAAAGCCTATATTGTCAAGATTTACGAACATCATTCTCGATTCGTTCACCGGTGGATTTCTAAACTGACTGGAAAGCCCCGTCGCGCCAGACTACTCTATTAGATACAGCAGCGTTCGGAAAAAGGTGTCAGTTTCCAAAATGGACTGAAAAGGTACTACGTCAACGACCGCCCTTGATTCTCAATCATCGCACTTAAATCTGTTAACCGAAGGGTTGCAAGTTCGAGTCTTACCTGCGGAGCCCATATTATCAACAACTTACGGGCACTCAATGAGTGCCCGTTTTGCTTGGTTTGCTCTAAAGTTTCCTCTAGCATTAATAGCGAGAGTCATGTTTGTCAGACAAATCATCTCGTCCGACAAGGTTTGGTCTAGATCGCAAATCTCTTGGAATTCTAATCTGAATTTAAATCAAGAGGTGCAACCACAAAAAAAAGAGTATTAGTCTGTGGTCAACCGCCCTTATATATTTGCCATGGCACTACTTAACGGGATGGGAGGTTCTTTTCAGGTTTATTGAGAAATATATTTTTTAGTAGGTCAAAATCGGGAGATAAGCGACTCTCGTGGCTAAATTCCTCAAGCGCTTCCCTTATTGAGTGCTGCTTGGATGCCCTCTTCTCTAAATCGTCTAGACTCGCTCTGAAGGTATCTTTTTCGGTTCCCTTAATACTCATTTGGTCTACTTGCTCCTTTAATTGATTAATAATCTCGGTCTGTTCCTGTGCCGTTTTCCGGCTCTCTTGTTCTTGTCTTTCAAAATGTAATTGAAGTAGTTTGATAAACGACCCCATCTCGTCCGCGCTTCCTGCCAAACGATTAAACATAACCAAATACTGGTTGATGATTTCGTTATTCTGATTGTAAGGATAGCGGATCTTATGGTCTACTTCACTCCAACCTTCTTCAAAAATCGTCCTAACCTGAATCTCAGAGATCTGAATTTCGTCTATACTTAATTCATTCCTTATCAAATAATGTACAGACCGGTAACCCGCTGGATGCACTTTCACTTCGCACCCCATCTTTTCAAACATTTCCTGTGAATCACCATCGCGTATATTTGCGGTCGGCGGCTCGTTGAGACGCCAGTGCTTCGTTATATAGTCGTGAATTGGGACCCAGTCATCCTTAAATAAATGCAACGCGCGCAGCCCTATCAAATCTGTAACTTTCTGCCTATAATTGCCCTTATTAATGCTGCCTAAATAACTCTTGGTGATAATTTTAGCAATTAGATGCTCCGGGTCCTTTATCCGAAACTGAATCGAGTGGACCTCTTTAAGATCTTTTTTCAATTGCCCGGTGATAAAGTTGGCATTTAGTTCCAGCCGGCCTTGAATGAGTAAGTAGTCATCATATATCTCTTCCAATCGTCTCCAAGCCTTGAGAGCTTTTTTTCGATATTTGTTGTCTAACTTATACGTCTCAAAAAGGTCTTGTTGTTCGATCATGGATTTCTAGATTTCTGGAGGTTGGTCTAACGAATCATGGCCCGTGCTCATTTCACCTATATAGACTTCGGACATCATCTTTCGAACATAAGCCATTTTTTCTTCGGACTCCAAACCTTGCATATTTGCTTGAGCCAGAACCCAACGAAATTTTGTAGCTGCGGCCGCGCTGGTCATATTTCCAGTCGCTATTGCGCCCGCCTTCTTCGCTTCAACACCCGGGGCGTAATCAGTATCGAGGGTTGAGTTGGCAGGAAATTGGCTAGTAATAATTACTGGAATACCCTTTTCATCTACTGCTTTCTTTATCATGGGAATAAAAGAGTATTTATCATCATCTGGCACATTCCCGGCACCAAAAGATTTGAAAATAATACCTTTACACGAATTTGCCTGCAGCATTGGCTCAATCAGATCAGGTTCCAGACCTGGGATCAGCTCGACTTGAAGTATGCCTGTTTCAAAGAAAGGTTTGAAATCCTCTTTTTGTATTCCATCCGAAGATTTTGCTGCCTTGGTATATGCAATTGGTTGAAGGTCGATCGTTTGCGTAATATATGCGATCGGAAAATACGCCGGAGACTCGAACGCATCAAATTTCTTTTCGTCTTTCTTTTGTGCACGACACGCTCTAAAAACATAATCCCCAAAACTAATAACAACTTCAGCCAAATCGGTTAATGCTACGCGACAAGCATTTACGAGATTCCTCCTCGCATCCCCTCCCGGAATGGAGGGTATTGTTTGCGCACCGGTAAAGACTACAGGAAAATTCAAGTTTTTACCGAGTGCGAATGCAATAGCCGACGAAGAGAAGTGCATCGTGTCAGTTCCATGAGCAACAATAATACCTTTAAAGCCATCGTCGCGACGTTCGTATATAGCCTCGGCTATGAGTACCCAATCATCAGGATTGATATTCGTACTGTCTTTATTAAGTAATTGGACAAGCTCGACATCCACAAATGAGCTGAGTTCCGGAGCAATCTCTAAGAAATCATCAGCGGAATGGGGAGGCTTTAAAACGCCATCCACCTCCTTCATACCAATGGTTCCGCCAGTATAAATAACACACACCCGATCTCGATCCATATTTATAATCTTAATGGTCTATACTCCCACGTATAAAGCCAAATTTAATTTTTCCCAACTAATTCCCTCTGCATCATTGGAGACAATCCCTATTCGTCCGGGCCGGCCCTTTGTAAAAAACTTTTTTACTGAATTCGTAACATCCAGGAAAAGGCTGGAAGGTTGATCTTTTATATCCACGTGCTTTACGGAAGTACCCGCATACTGAATAATACTCGTATCCGTATCCTGTTGAAGATTCTGGTAATTCATGTAAACCCTCAAACCCAGTTCCTTAGATTTGGTTAAGGGGTTTATGAACCTAGCTCCCTGTATTTGGAGTATAGCACTCTCAAGTTTATCGAACTCAACTTCACCAGGAATAAGTGCCTGTCCATCGAAGGTAGGAGAAGCCGTACCATTTTTATAGTCGATATTAAATATATTTAGACTTTGCTCTCCCCTCTGATCCAACTGCATTTGTTTTTTTACCTGTTCAGTATCCCAACCCATTCCAAATAGCCACATCAGTTTACAAAGCGCGGACTCAGGCGTAAGGTCCAATCCGCTAATCACGCCTTTATCTAACAATTGAGCGCTGGCATCGTAAAGCCCAATTTCAACCATTCCTTGCGGGCATTGAGTGACATCCACGACCAGCACGCCCTCATTAACAATGAATTCAATAGCGCTTAAAAAGGCCTCATTATTAGGCGCATTGCCCGCGCCGTAGGTTTTAAGAACGAGGGCTTTAATTTTCTCGTCGTCCGACTCCGACCCAACAGCGATCCGTTTTATCACATCCGGACTCAAACTAGGAAAGATGTCGAGTACCATAATATTCGCTACAAGTTCCGTATTGGCAAAGAACTCTTCAGGATCTCGACCCCTAACCAATCTCGCATCCAACGAGATATGTTCACCAACGAGTCCCAATGGCGGATAGTTGGGTGACTCAAAACCGCTATACGCACTCGAACTTAATTTACGGGAGCGATTGCCGCGCAATAATTTGCCGCGAAAATAAACACATACCTCCGGAACGGAAAGTAGGCTTGTACCATCATTTAAATCAATTCCCGCCGCTATGCTTAAGGCAGTCACAAAATTCTCCAAGGCGTCACTTCGTGGGTTTGCTAGTGGAAGTTGGGAACCCGTAAGTATAACGGGCTTACCCAAGTGCTCTAACATAAAGGAAAGGGCAGATGCTGTATAGCACATCGTGTCGGTACCATGGAGGATTACAAACCCATCATATTCGTCATATTTATCACTGATAACCTCGGCCATCTGTTTCCAGTTGGCGACGGAGATATTAGAAGAATCCAGCAACGGATCAAATGTATGTATAGAGGTGTCAATATTCATCGTGCTGAGTACCGGGTAGTTCTTTACAATTTGATCCCACTTGCCAGGTTTCAGTGGATTCAAAGGATTTCCATCCTCGTGTACCATCGCAATCGTGCCACCAGTATTTATTATTAAGATTTTCTTTTGCTGATCTATGCTCATTTTTTACACCTCTTTTTGAGACGCTACGGCAGTGCCTCTGATACCAAGAAATCACAAAACTGTTTGTCCGGATTAAATTGGGCGCAGTTACTATCGCGTTTATGCTCCACATTCACTGAAAAACCTAGCAATTTTTCTAATACTCCTTTTATATACCCTTTCATTAAACTACAAAGATTGAAATCCAGCCGTGTCTTTTCCGCGACCAAGAAATTCGATTGAAGAACCACTTTCCCCTGCACCCGTTTAATAGATTCATCTACGATCAACTCATCTTCAAACTTTCCCCACCCAACACTCGTATCAAATTCACACCACAACTTTATTTTCTGATGCAGAGAGAGTTGTGCCTCGCGTTGAAAATCTTTCGTTAATGCCTCCCCAAAGTTAGATCCCGCATTGTAACCAGATTCCGAGAGAATAGTATTAAGACTTTCTTCAATTTGCCGTACATTCTGTCCTAGATCTGCAGGGTTGTATTCCGCGAGGACTTTATTGACTACTTGAGTACAGATGTGCCCTATCATCACGCTAAAAGTTACGGCCTTGAAAGAAACATTTCTGGTCAAATCATGAGGATTTACCATTATTCCCGTGTCGAGGTTTAAACTAAACGTACGATCGATAATGTTGCTTTTCGTCGAGGAAGTGTCACCTGTCGGGTCAACCTCTCCATTGAAGCTAAGCAATGCCACGACGAACGCATAAATAGTAAAGAGGTATTTTTTAGCTCGATCGTCACTATCGTGCAAACTCTGTTCACTTAAATCTACCAATTCCATTAGGCTAAAAGCCTTGAGGAGATTCCTATCGGTTTCATTTCCCTCCGCAATTTCTAAGATGTTGAGTTTGTGAAAAAGAGCTGCCAATTCCTTAAGACTAATATTATTAGTGTCCCGGCCACCGAAGATCTCAAGCTGCGTCTTTTCTATTTCCTCCCGGATCCCTCCAGTAGCCTTGGCCTTGGCCTCTGTATAGATCTTTAAAAGAATATTTAATAGCAAATTGTGAATTTCATTTGCCGCATCTTTATATTTTTCTTGCCTGTAGATGGTCAAAAATCTTTTGCGTGCTTCAGAAAGATGGGATTCTTGTGGGTTCATTTTGTTAATTGTGAAAGTAACTTTTATTAAAGAAATCTACATAAGCCCTATGGAAGAAAAAGAATCGGCATTTGCACTTAAATAAAATTGTAAAATTGGGTCATTCCGCTCGTCAGGAAGTTTAAGTAATGTCTACTTTAACTCAGGAGAAAACAGCGAAACTTGCCTACTTTAATACCTCCAGCTAGGATTGTCAATTATCTTTGGGCTACAGCAGTTCTTTTTGCCATCATCCTCCGAAACACCCGATACCTCGGCCTTCGGAAATGTTCTATTTACGCATTTACGTCTGTTCAAATATCGAAGAATTGAAGGTCCATAGAACCTCTAGGTTTTCTCAGTTTCCACGGCAACATTAATTTTCATTCCACGGGAAGTTATTCCTCGTAGTTTTGCGATAAACTAACTATCTAAATGGTAGATGTTCACGACAAAGCGACACGAAGCTTCAACATGAGCCGGATCAAAGGCAAGGATACTAAACCGGAGATGCTTGTCCGGAAGTTCTTGTTTTCAAGAGGGTTTCGGTATAGACTTCATTGTAAAAAGAATATCGGAAAGCCGGATCTTGTTTTATCAAAGTATAAGACTGTGATATTTATTCACGGGTGCTTCTGGCATGGTCACGAAGGTTGTAAGTATTTTGTGGTTCCGAAAACGCGAAGTGAGTGGTGGATCAAGAAGATCATGATCACTAAGGAGCGGGACCAAAAAAACGCAGCGCAATTATTGCAGAAGGGAATCCAAGTTCTCACTGTCTTCGAATGCGAACTTAAACCGAAGATAAGAGAGCAAACGCTCGCTGAGTTAGTGAAACAGCTCGTACGTCCCACATATGACGATTAAATTAAACTATATAGATCTCTTTGCGGGCGCAGGTGGACTGTCAGAAGGATTCATTCGTGAAGGTTTTAATCCGACAGCCCATGTTGAGTCCGACAAGAATGCATGTGATACCCTGACCACACGACTTGCATTTCACTACTACAATAAGATCGACAACGGCAAGTCTTACTATTCCTACTTAAAGGGTGAAATTCGTCGGGAAGAATTATGGAGCACATTGCCGCGTGACCTGATGCGTTCAGTTATCAATAGCGAGATATCGAAAGACAGCATAGCGAGTATTTTTTCAAGGATTGACGAACAACTGCGAAAAGAAAAAGTTGACCTTATTATCGGAGGGCCACCATGCCAAGCGTACTCCATTATTGGCCGAAGTAGGGATCCAAATCGAATGAGAGGCGATAACAGGAATTATTTGTTTCGTCATTATGTTAAATTTTTGGAACGCTACAAACCAAAGTATTTCGTCTTTGAAAATGTTAGGGGGTTGCTTTCATCTGGCACCAAACAATACTTGACCGAAATGCTTGGATTGTTCAAGGAGGCGGGCTACTCAACCGATTTAGCGGTCTTGAATGCTGAAGAATTTGGAGTTTTGCAGCGCCGGCGGAGAGTGTTTATTATCGGCCATCGCGGCAAACGAAAATTCGAATTCGCTACCGTCGCTACCATCGAGAATGACTGGCAAACAAAAAAGGATTTGTTTTATGACCTTCCTAAATTGAAGCCCGGCCAGGAAATGAGTCTTGTTACGTATCTCGCACCTATCAACGAATATCTGTTAACGACCGGGATAAGAAACGGCGTTGATTTTACCACCCAACATTTTACACGGAACCATAACCGACGAGATTTAGAGATCTACGCGATTGCAATCGGCAAATGGCTGAAGGACAAGCACCGATTGCAATATCACGAAATTCCGGAGCGACTAAGGACCCATAAGAATCTTGCTGCATTTTTAGATCGTTATAAAGTTATTGACCCAGATGGACACTCGCATACGCTTGTAGCACATATTTCGAAAGACGGACATTACTATATTTATCCTGATCTCAAACAGATTCGTTCCATTTCGGTTCGCGAGGCCGCAAGAATCCAGTCATTCCCTGACGATTATTATTTCGAAGGGGGCAGAACATCTGCCTTCAAGCAAATAGGAAACGCTGTGCCGCCGCTCGTGGCACAATCTATCGCGAGAGCCTTAATGGAGGTAATGGCATGAACTTGGCGGCTTTTATTCATACCAACGGCTATATAGCTTTGCAAGCGTTCCCCGATGGGGTCGGCTTTCTCGATAAACTCGGGAGGGACGGAGAGTTGGATGATGCCGAGAAAAATGAGTTTTTGGCGTATATGGGAAGCTACGATCCGGCGACGGATGGCCCGGTTAAAAATTATTGCGAAAGTTGGCTTCGTCAAGATAGTAAAAAGTTTCTAGGTGAGGCTTATCCTCGGATGGCGAGTCACGTTTTTATGCGTGTAAATGACGTTAGCAGGTTTAAGACTTGGGTTAATTCCATTGCTCAATTGGATATTTCGCCCGCTGTCGATGATCTTATGTCAACTGATACCGCAGTACGGTCGGACGCTTTCAGCGCCATATTGGATACACCCATAAAAGACGATATCGTAATTGACGTAAACCAAACCGAGTATTATATGGGGCCGGATTTTTTGTTGTTTTCACTGCCGCACGTGATTGGAGAGGCAAAGACGGCCGGTCATTTGGAGTGGGGTTCGCCATGGCCTGAAGATGAGGACGACCTTTTTTCCCCTGCGAAACTTGTAGACGTGGATTGTCGAATGGGGCTAAGCGCGAATAGGGATGAAGACAAAATCGTCTATAAGCACGATACGTCGTCATGTAGTCAACTGCGTCGGCCGACCGTGTTTGATGCAGAGTTTTACGATCAGTTTCAACCAGGCGGAAAGACCGTCCCATTAGCTGAATGTAATCATCTGGCAGGATTTGACGAATACGTTCATACCCCAAATCGGTTTAAGATGATGATTGATCTGCCGGAGTTCATTATCAAATAGATATTATGCCAGTAACTTTCGAAGATATACTAAATTTGAAGAACCTAATACTTGAGCCAGGGTATGCCGACCGCGAAGGGCGAACCGGTCTGGACCAACGAGCCGATAAGAATAGGCTCCCCGGAACCGATAAGGAGAAAGAGCTAGAGATTGTACTTGGATTGCTCGATGATTTGAGTGCGTTTCGGAGTTCGAACGTATCTATTCTCCTGGCTTTCATTAAGAGGTCCGATCTAGCAGAGGAAACAGTTGCTCGAAAAATACTCAGGATTCTCGCCGAGCAGCCAGATAAATTGGATGTTCTCAAAAAAGCTGAACTGATCCGATTCGTACTGGACATAATACCCGCCCAAGTTAGCGAAGATTTTATTGGATTTACTTTGAAACAACTAATTAAATCCCGTCCTTGGCTATATGCTGAAATATTGTCTCGGAAAAACCCGCGTGAGTCGGTTAAGATAATAGAAAGTATTATCTTGTCGGGAGGCTACACATATAGTCCGTTTTATCACCTATTTTCTCAGTGGATGCAAATCCCTGATATTCAGTTTCTTAGATGGATGGGGGACAGGTTGGCTAAAGTGCTCGACGATGAAAAAGCAATATCAATTTTGAAACGCAAGTTAAACGACAAGGGTATTGAGATAAGGCAGGACGAGGTGATAATGGTTAACGAAAAAGAATTCGTTAATTTCAAGACCGCAGTGGCTGGATGGGCCTAGCTTAAATAGCCCCTTGAATGATTTCGCCCGTTCTGGTGTTCCAAAAGTCTTGGGCGCAACTTCGATGGACGATAAATTGGTGAAAATGGCGTCGATGAAACCATACATTTACAGCGACCTGTTTCCAGTTTTGTGGAAGTCGGTCTCCAGCGCGCTTCGGTTATGTGTCGAGTACAGTATTTCCAATCGACAGGATCAAATTAACGAAGAAAACCCCGATCTGATTGAATGTTTTCCGATTTTTCGTGGCTTTGGCCCATCGGGTTGGGATAAGCATCTGATAGAAGGACATTTCCGCAGCCATTGGGACCGAAAGCGGTTGTATCCGAGGGCCCTTAAACTAACCTTACTTGCTTTTCAAGAAGCCCAGCGAATTAATGTCAAAGGGGCATTTATAATTCCGTCACCGCTTCAGATACTCTATCACTTATTTATTGTGCCAGCGCATTCATTTACGGCGGCTTATTCATTATCAGCTTGTCGATCTTTTCTTTTCGAGCTTCTGCAATTACGCCCGGCAGTGCCCAGCGCCAGTTACGACAATCCAGACGCTCCTCGCGAGCGAAACTTCACAGAGAGTCAGGTGATGGCCTCGTTGACCGATTTCGAAAGGTTTGAGGCATTGGCCTTAAGATGGCCGAAGGAAACCTTGCGGCCCAAAGGTGATCGAAAAAATCGCCAGTTGGTAAAACCAGAAATCGCGCTCTTTCTTGGACACTTCTTAGCAATGAAAGGAGTCGCAAACTTATGGACTAAATCTGCGAAAGCCGCATTGGATTTCTTGACTTTTGCAGAACCGATAACCGAGGACAATTTCTTGTCTCAGGTGAAAAGCAAGGTTTACTCCGTAAAGTTCCGCAGGTCAGCTCACTATCGCGAATTGCCCGAATGGGGTGAGATTCTGAATCAAATTTTTGGGTTCCCGGTTCCGATTAAGGGAGCCGAAATTGTTTTCTTTGGCGGTCTGAAACCAGCGGCTAACGGAGGCCTTGTAATTAGTGTTAGCGGACGGGCAGGTGTCGGTAAGACCTCGTTCGCTCTTGCATTCGCAAATTCTTTTTCTCCATTTGGCACATTAACCTACTTCATTTCTTTAGAAGAGGGGATTGAGGACATTAAAAAAAGATTACTTTCGATAAAGCCCCAAGAAGAAAAAGAACTCTCATATTTTGCACGTGAAGATGAGCCGAGTTGGTTCTTTGGGCATAAGTTTTCTCAATCGGCAACGATTAGTAGCTTTACAAAAGAAATTGCGGCAATTTCTGGGGAGCTACAACCCATAAGAGAAAATATCAGTCAGAAGGCAGGTCGGTTTAATAAACCGATTTGTCCATACATAATCATTATCGATAATATTAATGAATTGGTTGCCGATCCGCGCAGTTTCAAGTACGGTGAAATAGAAGAATTTATAGAAACATGCCGTCGATTAGGGGCAATTGTAATTCTGCTTAGCGCGGAGGGTATACCCGAAAAACTTAAAATTGAATACTTGGTCGACGTAGGTATCGAACTCAGACATAAGCATATTGAAGAGGAAAATGCGAAACCTGTAAGGGTCTTTAACCTATTTAAAACCCGCCATCAATTGTCCAGGCAGGGATCCCACGTCTTCCATATGAGCGGGCCTGATGGCTTCCGCCTGTCGCCATCAATTCCATCCCAAATGGATCGAAAAGAACGTTTTGAGGTTCATCTCCATGATGAAAAAAAACTTATTCACACGTTAGATTTTTTGAATGATGATTTGTCCTCATGTGAAGAAACTCTCACGGCGTTGAAATTCCATTACGATACGACTAACTTAAGATCTTTTCAGAATTGGAAGAAGCGTAGGTTTTTTATTCACCTATACCCGCTAACACATATTCTTGTCCATGGTTTTGGGAGTGCCGGCAAGGCCGGATTCGGTCTGAAGCTTCTACTGACTCCGCCGGTGGAAACAAAATACCGTTTGGAACAAATACAATCGAAACCGTTCGAGAGGGTTAGATTTCGACGGAAAGTGTTGATAATTTCGTTTCTTTACCCGCAGAAGTATTACGATGAACTTGTGAATAGAATGAATTCTCGGCATCGTCTAAACACTGTTTACGAAGGCCTTCCGGATCCGAATATTGAATATCTAGTGCTGTACCCCGGATATTTATCCCCTCAGGATTTTCTTAATAAGGTAACCCGAAGGCTAGATCAAGCGGATTTGGAGGGGCAACCTTTTACCGGAGTTTTAATTGATGGTTTGCATAACGTGTTCCTTCAATTCGAAGAACTTCAGGGCAGTAATATGGTGTGGCCGATGTTATACAATATTTTGTCCCGTTATCCGATAACGGTAGTCAGTACATTTACGAATTTTTCGCTCACCGATAAATTGATCGAAGACCAGTTATCGGACAAGAATAAAATTGTGAATCAAGCGGTACCGGATTACCTTTTGCTACAGCAAGGAATGGCTCCCTTTTTACATGCCTTGGTAAAAGCATCCGATTACTATTTTTTTACTGAGCAACGTACCTCTTCTGATGGCATTAGACGTTACTTGTTGGCGGTTAAGAGTGCAATAGGCCAAGCCGTGCCAGAAGAATTGTTGGAATGGGATCGTGAACGCAATGTTTTTAGGGCGGTTTATACTCAAAAAATGATAAGGGACTTGGAACGGGACGATTCTCCGGCCGCACTTCCCTAACGGATGAAATGAAAGTTTGGTTTTTCGGAGGCTTAGTACTTCTTTGCGAAGACATCTCATTCGTCAAACACAGCCTATGACACGAAACCTTCTTCCTCTAGGCGGGACTTAATAAGTAATATCGCCGAACTTTGGCGATCTGACGGTATCTTTGAAGAATTTGTTGCGACTCTGAGCAGGCTGTCTTCCTTTGGGCTGATCGCGGCCCGCTCATTCGCCCATAAGCGAAGCTTTTCCCAACCCTCGGAGCCATATTCCAAAACGGCAACGGTCGCATCGAGTGCATTTACAATTTTCATCCCTTCGCGCCCATCCTTAAGGCGTGATTGTTCGTCAGCTTTGTCCGCCAGTTCGGCTGCAAAGGAACTGAGCAACGGCACTTCTACCGCTGTGGCCCTCTGCCATGCCAATTCCTTTTTCGCCCATTCACCTACATTCTGAATTCCCGCTTCGGGTGAGATGATAACGTCATACATAGCCTCCGCGATCACCAAAAGCTGAGCCTCCAATGCCTCCGAGATAACTTGTTGACGCCATATTCCAGGGATATTTAGCGCCTGATCTGGTGCTTCCTTGCCGACAAGATTTGCAAGTTTCGCTACTGTGTAAGCGACTATCTGGGCACGATAACCGCCGTCATACCATTCTTGCCGGGGTATCAATTTTTCCAGTTTTTGGAAGATCATTCTATGAACAACAACGGCCTTAAAATGTTCATCACTGAATTGTTCCTGATTCCGTTCCCACTCAACTGTGACGTATTCGGCAAAGTTAAGAAAATTCTTTTGACTACCCCGACTTACAAAATGGGGAAGTTGCCGCCAAGAGTTTTCCGCTTTGGCAAGGTCCGTCTTTGTTATGACCTGGTCCTTAGGATGATCGGTCTGAAACCTTCGCTGTTGCGGAGCCGCCATTCGTCCAAGCTCCGCAGAATATTGACCTCGCGTCCTCTCATAAAACCAGAAAGATTCTATTTGCGATCCTTTTCGGGCTGGCGCCCGCAATCTTCTTGAAATACTCTCAATTCGTCGATGATATTCGTGGTTTGAGAAGAAGTCCGCTTCGGACACTTTATTCTGTGAATTCGCGTAACGTGATATTAGGGGAATTATCGATCCGGATTGATCGTCATCTACGACAGAGATTTTCATCTGGACGAAAATGCCATCAAGGTTAACGTTGTCTTTGCGCCTACTGTTTGAAAGCGAGGCGGTTGTTTGTCCCCCATTAACAATTTGAAAATCTTTTGCCTCGAGAAGTTTTAGACTTCCTCCGGAATCATCGACTTTAATCTCCGAAGCAGTCGCAGCGATCCCATTGTTATAGGCAAAAAACATTGAAGGCTCCTTAAGAATGGTGGTTCGAAGCCCCTTGTTTACTTTGACACCTGTGCTGAGAAATGACCTTACATTTCCCTCGAGAAGCCGGCTGCCATACGTATCATAAATATCCGCAAGTACTTCGCCCGGGATCACGCATAGGTAAGCGCTATAACTGTCTGCATGGACACTTGCCGGAATACAAGTCAGACCTCCGAGGGCCGTATCTGCGAAATTGACGACAAGTTCATCCCGGCCGGATTTGGATTCAAATGCCCGATGAAATCGCGACATGTCCCAAATATGGAATTCAATTGGAACACCTCGTAACTCGCCCTCTGGCCAGTCTTTCACGCGTTCACTGAGAATCCAATCGGTTACCAAATAAAATCGAAACCGAGCAAGGGCCCTGACACGCGCTTCCAGTTCACAACCCAAACCGTACTCCGGAGTACTTTCATCTACGGTGTCCTTCAATCGGCCTTCCAACGCGTCCTCAACAAAGGCCTGGACACGACTAAACAATTGACGAGCTTGGGTTTGAGTAAGCGTCTGCGGTATAACTGCGCCAGAATATTCTGCAATGACAATTCTGACGGATCCGTCCGCATCGTCAAAGGCGTATCCGTCCACACCCAGATTGCGATTGCGATAACCGCTTCCACGGTAGTAACTGGGAGCAAAGTCATACAGTTCTTCTGATTCCTCCAGCAGTTCCCCGCACCTCTCGGCAAATGCAGAATGCATAAGATTCTTGTCGGCATTCGCGCGAGTAGTGACTTCTGCAAGAAAGTTGTCCCTGAATTCTAAAAGCTCCATCTCTTACCTCATTCGGGAGTCGTTCGGAAAGGTTCGCAATCAGCAAGAAATAGATCGTACTTTGCCTCGGCTATCGCGTGGGGCAACCTGCTTCGTGCCAGTCGCGGAAAACCCTCAGCCACTGAGTAATACCGTTGGTCATCCAACCGATATATCATATTCCTGTATTCATCCCTATCTTGGTATCCCGCGACGAGTAGCTTCAATTCGAATTCCTCAATTATTCCGACGTCCGTTTCAATCATAGAACGCAATTCATTAACTAGTTGGGGTAAGGAGAGATCGCCAGTAGAATTGCTGTCAGCGTTCGAAAGTTGGTAGACGACCAAGGTCAATCCCTCGCCCGCAGAGTCGAGTTGATCCAGCGATCCTATACGGACCGAAACCGCTCCCGGCCGAATAGTTTTTACCTCAAACGAAGCGTCCGCAAAGTCGAAATCACGAGGAGAGTCATATGGCCCGTTCCATGCAGTTACGGCAGCGAGCACCCCGACTTTAGGAATTTCTCCTTTCAAAAAAAGGAGTTCTCCTATTAAACCGCGAACGTCCGTCTCTGACAGGAGTTCATCCGAGCCGATATTTAACATCTTTCGCCAACGTGCTAATCGCTCCAATACAAACTTACAGGATTCAGATTTTGGCTCAAAAGCGATACCAGCTTGAATTATGTCTTCGCACAAGTATCGAAACAATACTCTCAAATCCGGTCGAGAGAGGATTAACCTCAATGCCCAACGTCCGTCGGTGCGTCGTCTAATTTCTATGTCCACGGACCTATAACGAGGAGCAATTGGCGGCTCTTTTGACGCAATTACTAAGAGTCCAATCCTCCCGTCAGCTGCAACCTCTCCATACAGATCCATCGGATGTTCAGCACTTACTCTACGATGCGTCGGATAAGTTCCTTGGGTCGAAAGCTCGTTCCAAATGTCTTCAATCGTTTCCGTCATCGTCCTCTCCCAAATCTTCATCGATTTCAGCATTAAATTTATTTTGCCATTCAACGAGATTAACGTTGTAGGAAACTTTTTTTGCAATATCGGAATCGTCGAACTCTGGAAAGCTCAATCCGATCGCAATTAGCGGCGTGCCATCTGGTGTGACATTTGATGAAACATCCTTATCCTTCTCGTAGGGCTTGACAACGTATAGAAGCAATAATGGCTTGGGGCGAATGGCCCGATAGACTTTGTCCGGAACGCCCTTCTTCTCAGGGTTTTCTTTCAAATATTTTTCTCTCGCCGTGTTGGCAACGCTTTCGTGAAGCCCTTCCTTTTCAACGCCCCGCGAGCCAACACGTGCTTTGGTCCCAGAAACCATTATAGTGTTACCGCCATCCTTTCTAATTATTCCTCGTTTGGACGGCCTTATTTCGATGTCAGTGTCGAACAAATTTATAGGATTCTCTTGACCGTTAGGGATTACGATATCCCAACTCTGAAGTTTTGGTTCATCTGTATTCCGAATGAACCTTGCCAACCCATGAGACTGTCGTTCCTCTTCCGGAGTATAAAAGCTGAAGTTATGCGGATGACTTTCAAAGCGATTAAGGAACTCCGCAACAACTTCTTTTGGAGCATTTGCCCAAAATAGGTTCCCCCAAGGTGACGGACTTCGGACTATTTTGAGCGAGTCCAGATTATGAATAAGCTCACGCGCAGCTAATGCATTTGCAGAAATCGCGGATCGTTCACCCTTTAGCCGTGTTGTCTCCGGCCCCTCACCACTGAAGGAAATGTGCTGCACAATTGTTTTTGCAAGTCGCATTTTGTTTCTGGCGGTGACAATCAGCGAATCAGGATGCGAACGAACCTTCAGTCCAAATTCTTTTGGAGTAAGCGAAAGTCGTTTCATTCTTTGGACTTCATCGCGTAACTCCTCAGAAGAAAGGGTAATATGCGAATACCATTGCTGAGCATCTTCCGTAAGCCAAAGTCGACACAGGTCGGAATATTCGTCTCTGTATCCAAACCATCGCCCCATTTGTAACAATGTGTCGTACATTTGCGAGTTTCTATAGAAATAACTAATACAAAGCCCTTCAAGCGTTAGTCCGCGAGAAAGACTCATTCCACCAACCGCAATGACCCGAAACCCTGTCGTGGAGTATGCCGCGTAATCAAGACTCGCAGCACCGGTCGATCGATTTACGGATCGAACGTCAATCGGAAGGACACTCGCGTGCAATGCTTTTTGTATGGCGTTCCATTCGAATTCGATATCCTGGAAATCTTCCTCGTAAATGGACTTCAGAGATGCAAGAGTATCGTTCAAAAGAGCCTTTGTAGGATCTAATTGACTGTAGCTTCTCACATCTTGCTGCATTCCTCTTACATCCGTTTCAATGAGTTTCGCCAACTGATTTTGCACATCGGTAAAGCGACTTACATTGACGAGCATCGATCGGTGTGTGTTTTCGTGACCCCTTAAATCGCGGACAACGTTCGCCAAGAAGTATTGACGAATTGCTCGCTTCAGGCTTTGCGGCAGAAATTCAATTTGAAAATAAGATTTGTGGTTACTGGGAAAAGCCGATTCCGCGTCCTCTATATGACAAATGAATTTGTCCTCCGAATTGTCATCGTTAAAGATCCGCGTTGCTCCGATGTAGTTTGTCGGGGGTTGAAGTGCGTAGATAAAGTCACGCGGGAAGAGATCGTGCCCCAACATCTCACTCTCATTTTTCGGATCAATAAAGATATTTGCAAATGGCGTAGCGGTGAAACCAATATAGCTCGCACGCCTGAAGAGGGATAACAGTCCCCTAATTCCTTCATTGATTGATGTCGGATTCTTGCCCAAAGCGGCGGTATTTACAGACGCATTGTCAGCCTCGTCGTCAATAAGCAGCATCGGTTCATCGATCAATCCACTATGTGGGTCAGCGTTATAAGCTCTGAGCCAGTTTCTTAAATTGTTGAGAATACCTCTATTTTTCTTAATCACGACAAGGACGGGTTCACTAAAGGTTTTTAATGTAAATCCCAGGGAGCTAAGAAGTGGCTTATTGAAATCTTTCGTTCGGGAGGTAAAAACTCCGGCAAACCGCTCCTGATTGAGTTCTCCGGCGCCTACAACCTTCTTCATATGTCCAGTCTCTTTGGTAAGAATGTCAGAGCTGTCGAGACCAACAAATCCTTCGTCAAGGCGTTTTTGAGTTTGACGTCGCAGGTTCTCTAACGTACCTGTAAGAAGGATGATTACTCGATATCCAGCGTCAGCCGCCTTGCAGCAAAGGGCAGTGTATGTCGCGGTTTTTCCCGACTGAACATCCCCAATAACCAATCCCCGCCGATTCCACCGTTCCAATTCTGCGGGGTTTCCAAGCAAGTCGAGGATATCATCTGTCACAGTATCGAGTGTCCCTAAAACTGGCGGAGACCAGCCAGTCTGAACGAGATAGTCGGAAAATCTTCCCCAGTAGAACGGTGATATAACTGGTCGACGCGCCGCTAACCAAGGAACGTGGTCATGCTCAACTAAGGCCGTGCCTGTATCCATAGTGATCGCAAGTCGGGCATGAATAGTTTTTATTGCTATGCTAAACTCTTCGTCGGAAATCGAACGCCCACTGGCCGCGAAGGCAATTCTCATATTCGTAGCAAGTAATTGAACTTGCGACTCATCTTGTGGTCCGCCGCCAGTCGAGGCTACGGCTACCGCCGAAACAATTTGCCTTGCAGTCTCTGACAACGTCATGTAAGTTTCTCCATTATTCGTGTAGTTATTTCCTTGTGTTTTGCGAATGGGTCAAGTATATGAAGTCTCGATAGCAATTGTTTCGCCTCTTTTGAATTTCTCCCGAGGGCATCTAACATTAATTGCGCCATTTCGGTTAGATTCCTTTCCATTTCCTCGTTGTTTTCGTCGTCAGTTATTCGCCTCTCCGCCGCCATATCTGCATATAGAGCGTCGAATGGAAAAAGTTGTTCAAGTGACCCGAGGAATTGTTCAAGCAGCCTGCCGTTCGTCTCCGGGAGCACGGTACGAAGGGAGCTGACCAGATCGTGTTCCCGGTTGATTTTGTAACCTATCCGTCCATCGCGATATTCGACCCGTTCCCAAGCGTGGATACTGTCCGGGCTGGTAGACTTTCGTCCTCGAAAGGTATAGACCTTCTTACTTCGGTCGGCGATCCGTTCAACAATCCGACCCAAGCCTTGCCGAACCTCTTCAGGAGGATATGCTGTGGACTTTTTCAGGTCTAATTTCCATAGGTGATCTAGTGAATTCGGAATGTCGACGATAACGCGGGCCAACTTTGACATTTCTTCCTGTCTTGCCAAACGAAACCATGTGCCCCAAATAATTAAGCGGAAGTTCCGATATACGTAGAATCCTTGATTCTTCCGCAGTCCTTCATTTCCACCGGCTTTTTTAACATCCGCCGCAGTCAGCTTTGAAATATGCGGCAGAATATATGCTTGGACACCTACGTTATGTCCATTTATGGTTAGCGGTTCGGGAGGCAAAGTTTGCACTCCTTTTCGTTTTCGCAGGAAGGGATCGATGGGATCAACTACTAGGTTGTTGATCCGAATCTCTAAAGGACTAACCTCACCCTCCAAAAAGCGATGATAAATGAGTGCTACATGGTCACGAGTATCATCAATTTTGTTTTGCAGGGCGCGATCTTTTTGGGATTCGCCTTCAAACACCCGATCAAGCTGCTGCCACACGACCAAAGTACCATGTCGAAGGTTTCGCAGGCTTTCGATCCCCGGGATTTCGTCGAAATCGATCTCCTCAAACTCAAGCAAAGCCCATTCGTTAACTTCTTCAATTTTGTCGAGATCCCACCGAGCTCCTGAGAGTTTTCCTTTCTTTAAAGTCGCAACTGTAAGGCGGCGACACTGCGAAAGAGATCCGGTTTTGAGTCCCAGACCAAACCTACCGAGATCCGTGGATGCCCTTTCCAATTGAGCACTCCGACTGCCATGACGCATTGCTATTCTTAGTTCGTCAGCATCCATACCGGCTCCGTTATCCAGGAATGTGACGAATGGATTACCGTAGGCGGAAAATGAAACATCGATAAAAGAAGCACCTGCGGTAATGCAGTTATCCATTATGTCGGCAGCCGCCGTTTCAAACGAATATCCAACCGCTCTCATCGATTCGAGCAGGTTAGTAGCGTCCGGTGGAAGGTTAACTACGTGCATAATTGACCAAGGCGATCAGTTCAACGTTAATAATTCGTTGTTTCTGATGGTAGAGGTATGGCCCTAATTATTTATTAGGCCGATTTGTCGTGTCAAGGTAGTTTTCGGTATAAGTTGGCGTTGAATATTTCTTGACTCGAGAAGGACCCAAGGAAATTCTCAGAAATCGAAAAAAAGGACACACTTATACTATAGAAGTTAGTGTGTGTCTGAGAGTGGCTTGGGTGACCTTTTGACGATTTAAGCGGGTTGAAAATCGAGGAGTGCGGGCTACGTGGTTTTGGGTCTTAATGTTTAAGATGTCTAAGGGGTTGATAGATCAATCATCGAATTTTCACCGATGATAACAACGCCGAACCATTCAAATCAATTGTACTAATTAAGACTTTCTCTGACAGTTGAATTATTTTCCGTAGTGGTGGTTGATGATGTATGATTTGCCGAGTCGTACGACCACCACGTTTTATTATCGAGTCCTTTCTCCTTGGCTCGGTGTTTTGACTCGATAAAGGTTTCCATCGGCGTTTTGCCGTAGCAGTATCTGCCGGAATGGGGCCGCTCGGTGTTGTAGTGGTTAATCGATTCATCGGCGTCCGCCTGCAGCGCAAGCTCTCCACCGGTTTCGTATAACTCCTTGAGCCGATAAAAGCTGTCCCGCGAATATTCCATAACCTTGCAGGCCTTCGAAACGCTTTCCAAAGTCTCCGCCAGGTTCAAAAACCTAATTTGTTTTTGATTTTTTTTTGTTGTGTGTTCATTTCTAACATTCTCCTTGGCGCTTTGAAACAGAATGGAGAATTCTCCATCCCGTTTCAAGCTAGAATGTCGGATTAAATCCTGACTAGCACACTTCATTAGCCTCCTAATCATGCAAAAAGTAGAGGCACCGGTTTATGTGATCATGATCTCTATTAATGCAGAAAGAAGAAATACTGTGCCGTCACGTTCGTTTCAAATCGCGGATCAAGGCAGCTATATTCAATTTTTTCTGGTTGAAATTTTGAGTTGGACCGATCCTTAACGACTTTAACGCTGCTTTAACGAAAATGGGTACCTGGGCTTATAACGAAATGAACCTAAATATTGATAATGGGTTATTTAAGTGCCATAAATGGCTTCATCATTTCTCATAAGCGTTAAAGTTGATTTTTGCTGCTTTTCCGGACTCGTTTTAGAGCCGACCTATCTAAAATCGCTCGTTGGAAAACTTCTCTTTTAAGGTTTTCTGTTGCGATTTATTGTCCGACTCTCGTTCTGCCGTAATGGTCGCGGTTTGCTCTAATGCATTAATTCTTTTTCCAGACCTCACAAAATGAGTAAAAAATCTTTACTACGCTTTACTGAGACGCCTCAATCTCGTTTTATGCCATCGATGTAAATAATTCAGTGAATAGAGTTTAAGATGCAAAATTGTACGAATTTTTCTCTTTACGCGTAAAGAGTAAATTTACATCTCATAATCGGCCTACTTTCGGCAGGCAAGAATTAGGTTTGGCAACGTAGAGGACCGCAATTCGATGGGCTGGTCATAGAGAACCGTCGGGCGTATTTCCTGGTCGAAGTACAGATACCCCAAATTAATCTATTATGAATAGATGAGGTCGGATAACATCAAAATCTTTTACCAGGCCTTTACAAAACGCATACCTTCGGCACGTAAAGGAATTGATCTAAATAGTTGATAATATGTAGATTAACCCCTAAAAAAGCACGCTTTTTTTCCTTTACGCGTAAAGGGTTTTTTCGGGCCACTATTGTCGAGTTTCTGGAAAAGTCGAATTTCGAATCTGATTCTCAAATAAAGCTTCATGTTTATTTCTTTCAAGATAATTATCAAGGTCCTGACGGGTAAAGACTACTTTTGAGGCGATCCTTCGAAAACTAATCCGACCCGCTTTTCGTTCACGCCAGAGCGTCACTGCAGAGATTCTTAGAAACCGACTGGCTTCTTTTGAAGTGAAGATCTCATTTTCGTTAATCATTTTAAGTTCTCCTAAATAATAATCATCGTCGGGAATGATTCCGACGAAGATAGGTTACTAAGGAAAACCTATTGAGTTAACTAAATCGGGAGGTATATTGGAATGTTTTCTTTCGGCATTTAGCCATAAGAAAATATTCGGGCTTTACAAGCTTCTCGGGACCGGCAATTCAAATTCCGACATCCGTCTTATCTCCTTTCTTAAGACTCTCAGTTTATTTTCATAGGCAATAGCGGATATCTCATTCTTCGTTCTGTTCTCGGCGATCTCGGGAAAGAATTTTCCGAGGATTTGTTCCCCGTCCCACTTTCGTAAGACTCCGTAAACGTTCCATCTCACAACGTCATATTTAAGTGGCTTTGTCGTCTTCTTCGCGCCATCGAGCTTCACCTGCCTACCCGAAAACTGAAAGAATTGCTCAAGAGAGCTTTCAAATTCCGTTCGAAGGCGATTTTCGTAATCCTGCCTCGCCTCGTCTCCGGGGAACCATCCATCAAACTTGAACACGAAACGGTTCGTCATCAAAGATCGCTGACTGAGATATGGCGTTTTGACGTTCTGAATATCGAGATTAGGGTAAATACGGAATTTGGAAAGGAAGAAATAGGCGTACTTTAAGATCCAGTCTTTTTCAAGATTATATTTCTCTGCCCACCTTAATATTCCCAGATGTAGTTTTATGAAACTATCAATATCCAGCTCAGCATCGGGTGAGAGGTTCTGAAATGATTGTTTTAGACTTCTCTTCGCCTTGTCAACAAAATACGGATACGCTTTGCTATTTACGTATTTTTGAACAAGGAATTTGCCCACCTCATCGGGAATTAGTTCGTGGTCATTATTTGGGGAGGGCGCTTGAGCACCTGGAAATTCAATATCCTTTCGTAATAATTCGAGGGCAGTATAAACGTCTATATCGCTTTTTTTGTGGACATTTTCGCACTGAATGGATAGGTCAAGAAATTCGAATAAGAGTCGGTATTGGCCCAATCTAAAATCGTTTCTAAGGTTCTCTATTCTAGACGATGATAAGTAAATTAAAGGAGTAAAGATTTTGCGACTCTCAAGAAATTTCCTAGTCCCGATGTAAATAAACGTTTCCAGCTCCTCGTTAAGGCTCCAAAGATCAATTCCGTTCCAGTCAAAAATGCCAACGTAAGCTTTCCGATTTTCTCCGAAAAACCGATCAAAATAGGACACAAATTCTTTCAACTCTTCAATGACGTGGGGGAAGCATGTCCGAACGCAATCCATAAATCTTTGCTGGAAGGTCGATAGGACCTTGATATTGTCCTGAAATCGGCCCGTCACAATAACAGGCTGTTCTTCGTCCCATTTCTCAAGTCCTCGATCTATGAACCATTCCTTGGTTGGCTTAAGTTGTCGAAATAATCGAAGCGATTCCGCCCCATGGCTACGTGCGGTGTCCTCTTGCTCGTCATATTCCGCTGCGAGTTCTTGTTTCCTTATCTCTCTTGCAATGTCACGCTCTTCAACAACTTTTCTTACTGATTTATTTCTTGGCATTTAATTTAAGATGTAACGCATCCATTGAGCGGTTTAACCTAATTAACCGAATCAAAAACCTGATTACCCTGCAATTGTTCAGTTTGGTTCGTCAGATAAGCATCAAGCATGTTAGCCGACCGGACCAAACTCTCGTTACTCAAATTCAGATATCGCAAGAATGTGATTATTTGAGTATGTCCCGTAATCTTCATGACCTCAGTATGTGGTACGCCGGCATTGATCATACGAGTTGTCGCGGTATGCCTAAGGTCATGAAAATTCAGATCCTCGATCTCTGCGATTTGGCAGAGCTTTTTCCAGGCGTTTTTGATAGTCGAAGTGACTCCAAAAACCAACCCGCCTTTGTCCTTCACTGAGGTTTCCCATAAATCCAGGAGTTCATTCTTAGCGCGAGACGTTAACCCGATTATACGGGTCTTTTCGGTTTTCGAATTCGATGCCTGAATTCGAATCGTGCCCTCGAAGAGGTCCACATCCTTCCATTGAAGCTTAAATAGCTCGCCGCGACGTGCGCCGGTATCAACGGCCACCACGATCAACGATCGAAGGTATTTTCGAGACTCGCCGCTATCGTGCATTGTTATCTGCTTGCCACCTCGTTCGTACGTGACGGCACGGCCCCCGCAGGCCTCAATAAGTCGGGTTTCTTCTTCCCTTGATAGGACACGATCGCGGTTCTTTTCCGCAGTCTTGACGATGAGCGAATTATTCCTTGCATCGAAGGGGCTCTTAATAATCAATCCGTCATCCTTTGCGAAATTGAAGATAGCGCGAAGATGCTCCAGTTCGCGATTTACCGACGAGATTTTTCGCGGCCGCGTCTCTACTCCTAGCCTTGTTTTGGTCTCAACGGGTGCTTTGAGCCTTCGCGTCTTGTACGCCTCTATATCGCTCGTTTTGATAGCACGGACTAGCATCCTACCGAAATACTCGACCAAAGGCTTCAGAGCGGACCTGGAGGGCATTAACGAGCGTTTTCCGGAGACCTTTATGCCATTAGCAAACGTCGCCTCGACGAGTTTCTTTGATTGGTAATCAGCAGCAAGATCAGCAAACGTGAGCTTGTCCGATTGCAGGGTTTGCTCGCCATGAGTCTCCAATTCGGTGATCATCTCTTTGATGATTTTCCTGGCTTCGGTACGGCTTGCAGCTCGCCTTAGCTTTTCCTTGCGCTTGCCAGTTCCCTCATCTATCCATTGGATCCGAGCATATAGATTACCCTTAATGACCTTTAAACCCCCTTCATGAGAGCGTTTAGTGCTTCTCCATTCATTCATAAAAGTTTCCTCTAAGGTTTCCTCTAACAACTTGAAATAGCCTGAAATCGCTTGAAATGATCTTAAAGCATTATAACGCAGAACTCATTATAAAACAAAGGTTTAATGTAGTTCTAGGAGGTAGATTGAAACGGATAGAAAAGGCCTAAACTTTGGCTGTTAACCGAAGGGTTGTAAGTTCGAGTCTTACCTGCGGAGCCAATATTATCAACGAAAAATGGGCGCCGATTCGGTGCCCGTTTTCTATTATCACGCCGCAAAATCATACGAGAGTGATGGAGGATGAGCGAGTAATGTCATTTCCCGATCAAGCGGATGATCATCTTTGATTCCAGCGCGTTGTCGGTCAGAGGAGCGAAACTGAACTTGACGCTATCCGTCTCGCCGCTTTTCAGTATGATCTTGAACGACCCGGCCTTCATCTTGTAAAACGTCTTAAAGATGCTGTTCATCCTGACATCCTTGATGTTTACATCTGTAGTCTCAAAAGTGTGTTTGTTGTCGTCCGATTCAAACCGCACGGTATCCTTCGCAATAAAGAGCGAGCCCTGGCATGTCTCTTTCATCATCCCGTCGTGGTCGTGAAACACGCGAAAAACGGCGCTGCCGCCCCGGTTAATCGCTTCGCGCATGTTCTTTTCCGCCTCGTCGAAATTTTTCTGCCCGTAAAGATAGGTAAACCCGAGCTGCTGATACGCACGGGCCTCGTTCGGGTCGGCCTGTACCGCCTGTTGCAGCGTCGTGATCGCGCCGGGCGTGTCCTTGGCGACGTCGTACTGAGTAACGGCTTTGTCGACGAGATTCTCATACTTGTCCGAGCCGCCTGACTTACTGCCTATGTCGTTATTCGATGCCGAATTCTGGTTAGGATCGACATAGCTCGCGGCGACGAGGTTGAGCAGGGCGACGCTGCCGCCCGCCTTTTTGATCTCGGCCTTATCGGTGGCCGTGGGTTTGAAATTGACGCCGCGCGCCTCCACGTTCTTGCGCACCTGTGCATCCGCGACACCGTTTTCGAATAGAGTGATCAGGGCATCCATGGCGAGCGGCTGCCCGGTGAATTTCTTATCTGCCGCGTTCGCGCCCTTTACACCCGTGATAACCGCTGCCCGGTAGTTCGTTTTCGCCGCCGCGATAACCTCGGGGCGGGCGCCGGCGCCGGTCAACTCGGCAGCGACCAAATCCGTCACCTGGAAATCGACGCCGTTGGCCTTGATAACGTTGACGATCTCGCGGGTTTGGAGCTGCCTCGAGCGCAGCACGCTGACCAGCTTCTCTTTTTTGACGGGATTACCCTTGTACTGGGTGAATACGGTCGCGCTTGCCGAAAGGATCAATAACAAACCCCCAAAAATAGTGATGTGTTTCGAAAACTTTAGATTCTTCATTCTTCCTCCTCTAGTTACCCGTTAAAAGCTTTTCGGCTCGGCTCGATTTAGATTCGCCCTTCGGTTTTGGGGCCGGTGCTTCTTTTTTCGCCGCAGGCGGTTTCTGCACGGCTGTCACCGATTTATCGGTCTTCGGCGCGTTTTCGATGGGTGTTAGTTCACCCGTCGAAGGCAAAGCCGGCGACGGCTGCAGCGTCACCTGGGTATCGAGGGGTGCGGTTGATGTTTGAGATTGCGCGGGCTGCTGCTGCGGCATGGTGACGACCTCAGGCTTTTGCGCCGGCGCCTCGGTTTTGGTCTCCGTTTTCACCGGTTTTTCTTCGGTCGGTTTGCCGCCGAACATCATCACCGGAACGGCGATCAGCGCCCCGATCAACACCAGCGCCGCAACCCCTGCGCCCACGTAATGGGCCACCGACAATTTGCTGAAGAACGACGCCTCCGTGGCGGGGCCGGCGGTATCGGGGGATTCAATGCCAGCGTTCGAAGTGCCCAGACGCGTCGCCTTCATCGTGCTCGCCGGCGCAGCCGCTCCGAGTCGCGTTTTTTTGACACTGGCCGATGATGGCGGGGTTGATGCCGCCTTACCGAGCCGGGTTTCCTTGACCGCCGGTTTGGCTGCAGCGACAACAGCTTCTCCGCTTAGCGAGATCGCGGGCCGCGAGGGGTGCGTCGCCGGTCTTTTAAATGTCCCGGTCACGCCATGCATCGTGCCGCTCGCCGAATATCCGGCATCGAGCAGGACCTCTCTAAATTCACCGCCGGTCTGAAACCGGTCCTCCGGGTCCTTCTGAATGGCTTTCATTATCGCAGCCTCAACATCCTCAGGAATCGCGGGATTGATCTCGCGCGGCGGCGTCGGAGTCATCTCGGTCTGCGATTTCATCAGCTCGAATTCGTTATCGGTGTCGAAAGGCAGCCGCCCCGTCAAAACCTCATAGAGCATCATTCCGAGCGCGTAGAGGTCCGATCGTCCGTCGGTTTCCTGGCCGCGCACCTGCTCCGGCGCCATGTATTCAAGTGTGCCGATGATGTTACCCGCGCGGGTCATCCGGGCGCTTCCCAGAAGACGCGCTATGCCGAAATCGAGCACCTTGAGCGTGCCCTTTTCGGTGAGCATCATATTCGCTGGCTTGATATCGCGGTGGACGATGCCGAGTTCGTGGGCGTGGTCGATACCGTCGAGCACTTGGCAAAATACGGGTATCGCTTCCTCGGCCGGCAGTGCGCCGCGCTTTTGCAGGATGCTGTCGAGCGTCTCGCCGCGCACAAATTCGAGCACCATATAAAGCTCTTCGCCCTGGCGAAACATTGTGTAAAGCGTCGCGATATTGGGGTGGTTCAGCTTGGCGAGCGTTACGGCTTCGGTGCGAAACCGCTCGACGACCGAATCCTGGCTTGCGAGTTCGGGCCGCAACGCCTTGATTGCCACCTCGCGGTCGAGCATCGTGTCAACGCCCTTGTAAACCGCTCCCATTCCACCCTCGCCGAGTTTTTCTTCTATCTTGTAATTTCCAACTAGTTGTCCGATCATTTTTTACTCCCTAAATGCTTGCCGCAACCTCTCTCGTCACGCGCACGCTGCCGCCCATATTTATCGCCGATACGGCTACAATTCCGGCGGTTATGTTGTCATGCCCACCATTCTCTTTCGCGGCTTCGATCAGCCGTTCGCAGGCCGCGTGTATATTCGTCTCAGTCCGTAGAATTGCCGCAATATCTTCATCCTCGACCATGTCGCTCAGGCCGTCAGAACAAAGCAGATACGTATCACCGATCTCCACCGGAAACGGCCCGTTTACCTCGACCTCGACCACGGCCTGCGTACCCACGGCGCGAAGTATCACATTCTTGTCGTCGTGATCGCGGGCCTGCTCCATCGTCAGGATTCCGTGCTTTACCATCTCCATCACCTGCGAATGGTCGATGGTCAACATTTCGAGCTCGCCATCACGAAAACGGTACAGGCGGCTGTCGCCCACATGTGCGCAAAAGGCTGTATCTTCCAGCAGGACCAGTGCGATCACGGTAGTTCCCATACCGAAATAAGCTTCAGCAGAGGCCGAGGCCGCAAATATCTGCTCGTTGGCCATCTCGATCGCATTTCGCAGCGCGTCTGCGGGCGCGAGGCCGTTATCGGCATAATAAAGATCGCTGATCAGCTCGACCGCCATTTGCGAAGCAACCTCGCCCGAGGCGTGCCCGCCCATCCCGTCGGCAACTATCGTTAGAGTTCCCTTATTGAGCAATGTTCCGGCGTCGCTGGGACTGACGTGGCGCCCGCTGTCTTCATTCGCGGTGCGGACGCAGCCCGGATCGGTCTGCATGCTTGCCGTTATGGTTTTCGATATTTCTGTTTTTACTTCCCTTGTTTCCAACATTATTTCGTGTTCGCTATTTTGCCTTCAGGGCAAATGTAAAGACCTTTTTCCCGTTCGTGATGTCGATGCTCACGCTCTTGTCCTCGTAGCCATCGCGCCGGAGCGTAAGCGCCACGCTTTCGCCCAGGTTCGCATCCACATCAAGCGGTGTCGTGCCGAGTGTTTGCCCGTTTCGCAAAACCATCGCCTTGCCTTCATCGACATCGACGCGCACCCGCATATTTCCCTTCGAAGTGGCCGGCGCGAGATTCCCAGCAGCGGTTGCGGTCCGCGTTGTCTCGCCCGTACCGCTCATCATCCAGATACCGGCTATCGCGATGATAAACACCAAGACCACGGCCGAGCCGGACAACGCGATAAGCCCCGTCGGAAACGGTTTTACTGCCTGCTCAGTTACGACAATCGTTCCCGGCAATGCGGGTGGATCTTCACGTTGCAATCCGAG
>Ga0193752_1000299_pt1 | contig 52773 bp, 48 predicted proteins | sample H1c1metaG_FD_144924 | JGI IMG/M metagenome (GOLD analysis project Ga0193752, IMG submission 144924) | Soil microbial communities from a riparian zone of the East river system, Colorado, United States - H1c1 | ecosystem: Environmental > Terrestrial > Soil > Riparian zone | place: USA: East River...
GGGCGGCGAAAGCGCGGCCGCGATCTACTCGCTGATCGGCACCGCCAAACTCAACGGCCTTGATCCCGAAGCCTATCTGCGATACGTGCTCACGCACATCGCCGACCATCCGATCAATCGCGTTGCCAAACTCTTGCCGTGGAATGTCGCTGCACAACTTCAGGCCGATAAAATCAAGACGGCCTAGACCAGACGCTTACCTATCACCAGCAATATCTGGCCAAGAATCCCAATGGCTATTGCGGAATTGGCGGCACAGGCGTCAGTTGCCCGATTGGGGTGAAGGAGAAGGTGCCGGCTTTAGTGAGTGAATAGGACCGACGCATCATCGATGCGCCGGTCCGAAAAGCTCAACTACTGTGGAGGCTCTGCGCCCGGAGCTTGATCTTCCATCGGCCGCGTCGTGAGCGCACCCGAATCTGCGGCTTGGCCGCCAGAGGAGGTTTGCGGAGGAGCAACGGGCTGCGAGGTAGAACTCGCGCCGCTCGCCGAAGCGTAAGCGGTACCCGAGGAGATTCCCAACATCTTGTTTAGCGTGCCGAGAAACTGTTGCGCGGTGTCGGGTGGCTGAGGTGCATTGGCCGCAATGATGTCGCTCGCCAGGATGCCCGGCTTGCCGTAGTACTCGGCATTTGAACTGTGCGAGATGGTGAGTGCTGAACCGTCGAGCGCTACGCCTGCAAAAAGGCCCTTTGCTCGCGAGTAGGCATACACCTGGGCGTTGAATCCAACGTCAGTGGCCGCTGCTGTTTGTCGACCTACTGGACCTGCGGCGACCGAAGCGTCTGCTCCTAGCGTCACTTTTCCACCCACGATGCCGTCAACACCGGCACGCGAGGTGAAAACCAGCATCACATCGGCGGACTGCACGCCGATCTGGAAGCCGAAGCTGCCACCGGTGAGATTCACGAACACTGGATTGCCCCAATGACCGTTCGGCTTTCGGACCACCAACACGCCGCTACCTCGCCGACCGCCGATGCCGAGACCAACTTTGATGACGTCAGGGACAATCGCAACCGCGTAAGCGCGCTCGAGCAACCAATGAGGAACGTTCTGATCCGGGCTGTTCTGAAGTTCGTTCAAAACCTCAGTTGCGTTCATCAACCTGGCATCTTGCCGAGGTGCAGCCATTGCCGGCGTGATAGATGCCAGCGCCAAAGTAGCGGCAGCAGAAACAAGAATCGTACGAATTGCCATGGGCAAGCCCCATTAAGTGAAACTGATAATGGGACTCTAACAGACACAGAAAGTTTCGCTATAGGCGGATGGCCGCTTCGGATTTCCTCGCTTGAACGGATGCATCGAGCTTTTTCAGCTTTTCGGTGTTGCCGGTGGCGAGGTAGACCTCTCGGAGGCGGGAGCGGGCGAGGGGTAGAGTGGTTGGGTCTTGGAGTTCGACTGTGGCGAGTGTGTGGTGGCTTTGCTCAAGCAACGGCAGAGCTTCGTTAATGCGTCCAAGCTTGAATTGGATGTAGCCGAGCGTGTTCTCGGTTCGAGCAATCCGCCACTTGGCCGAATCGGCGTGCTCTAAAGTTTTCAATGCCGTTAACGCTGCTTGAATCGCTTCGGCAAACCTGTCTTGAGCTAGCAATGCCTCTGATCTGAAATGCTCGGCAGAAGCCAGGTAGGGATGCTCTAGGGGTAATTGAATCTTGTATGTTGAAAGGGCTGAACTAAATTCCACTTCTGCCTCATTGAATTTGCCTCGATTCAGAAGAGTTACCCCTAACGATACTCTCCCGAATGCAGTGGAAATGTTGTGTTCACCGCGATGTGCAATTGAAAGGCGTAGAGACTCTCGCTGGAGCATCTCGGCAGTATCGAAATTGCCCAACTGTCGATACAAGTCGGAAATGTCCTGAAGTGTTTCTATATTCATCCCTGAGTTCTCGATATCTGTCCTAAGAATATTCTCGTACACCAGCTGTATGGTTTTCTTCCCTGCTGATAGTTCTCCAGCGCCGACTTGTAATGCGCTCAGTGCTAGTTGAGCCCCAATTCTGTCAGGGTGTAGCTCGGAGAGAGTTTTCTCGTAGATGGATAGTCCCATTAACAGAGAACGTTTTGCTTCCGTGTAGTTACCACTCCATCTTTGTGTGTGTGATATAGCTATGAGCACCGAACCTACCTCTGAATGACTCGGTCCATAGATGCTCTTGAAGAGCTCTAGCGACTTAAACAAAAGGCTAAGCGATCTCGAAGGGTTCCCACGGTACATCTCGACTTGGCCGAGGCGAAAAACCGCTTCCGCATAATCAATAGAGTCTCGTTTCTGATCTTTTTCTAAAAAATGCATGGCTGTCTGCAGAGAGGTTTCCGCTTCGCCCAGTTCCACGTGGAGTGTTTGAGCTCGCCCGAGCGCAATGTACAAGTGCGCTAACTTTGAATTGTCTTTCTCGCCCAGCCTCAGTCGAATGGAGAGGGCTTGTCGAAGGAGCGAGAGTCCCTTGAGTGAATTGCCCTGCTTAGCTTGATAGTGGCCAATGGACTCAAGAAGACTCGCCCTAATTCTCGGTTCCTGTTCAGTGTTGGTTTGAATTAATCGAGTAGCGCGATCTAACAAATCGCGGGCTGTCGTGCTCTTTGCTTCGGATTCGTCCGAGGAGTCAAAAACAGACACCATGAACTCGGTTACAGCATCGGAAGCTCGTTGCGAAGCGATCGCTTGGTCTCTCTCAAGGGCGATCGCTGCTGACTTTTCTCTAATCTGAATTGTTGCTACAGCGAGAATTACAGAGAGCCCGATGCCAAGCGCAACTGGAACGGCATGTCTGCGTATGAACCGATTGGCTAGGTACACGGCAGACGCGCGAGTCGCCGTCACGGGCTTAGTAGATAAGTGATTGCGAATATCGAGTGCGAATTCCGCGACTGATTGATATCTATCTTTGGGGGCTTTTCTTATGGCATGCAGGACGATTGCATCCAAGTCACCAGATAGCAGCTCATAGAGCTTCGCCGGCGTTGTATTCCTTCGCCCAGCTTGCATGAGTACTTGCTCATGCTGTCCGTGTTCTCTGTATCGAGAGGCTCGCGCAGAGCGGCTAGGCTTTTTTGGTTCCGCGAAGCAAATGGCTTTTTCAAGGGCCAGTGGAGTTGACGTCTCTCCGTAGGGTCTGCTGCCTGTTAAAAGTTCATGGAGGAGCACCCCCAATGCATAAACGTCGCTGCCGGTAGTTAAATATTGACCACGGATCTGTTCAGGACTTGAGTATTCCGGCGTCAGCAATTGATCTTGAAGGCGAGTCACGGCAGCCACTGATCCTGTCTCGCCGTCGAGCAACTTTGCAATCCCAAAGTCCAAAAGTTTTATTGTTCCATCCAAGGTGACAAGGATGTTCGTTGGCTTTAGGTCGCGATGTATAACCAGATTGTTGTGTGCATACTGCACCGCGTCGCAAATCTGAAGGAATATAAGTAAACGCGATCGGATATCCAGTCGCCGTCTGTCGCAATATCGATCGAGTGGCTCGCCTTGCACGTGCTCCATCACGAGATAAGGGAATCCTTCGGGGGCGTCGCCAGCGTCGAGTATGCGAGCGATGTTGGGATGATCCAGATCCGCCAGAATTTGCTTCTCTCTCTGGAACCGCCGTCGGGTATCGAGATGGACTGCTGCTCGTTCAACAATTTTGAGCGCCACTGACATGTTGGAATCAGAATCCACGTGATGACCAAGATAGACGGTTCCAACGCCCCCATAACCAATTACGCTCAGGAGTTTGTAGTTACCTATCACCGTCCCTATGAGGCGCTGTCTTCGAGCTTCGACTGTCCCATTAATTGCGCCGCCGACTGCGCCAGTAAGCGGCTTCTTCTTTTGACATTGATCCGACTCAATCAGGGATAGCAGTTCGTCTCGCAGCGCTTGATCGTCAGCGCTTGCGCTGTCTATGAATGATCGACGATTGTCGGTCGGCAGATCCGTGGCCTCGCTAAAGAGGTCACGCATTCGATTCCATCGAGTTGCAGTCGGCGTCATAACCGAGGGTCCCTTTTATTGCTTGTGATTTATTCTATGAGAAGTTCAATTAGAAACAAAGAGGTTGGTATCGTCGTTGGTCGGGTTTTGCTAGTTTCTTTGCCTCGGTAAGTCACCCAGAACTGTCGATTCGTTGCCTTTGTACGGCTTCTTTTCGCGTAGGAAAATGGGTTCCTTGTCGGCTGGACTCTGCGCGTCCGATTCTTCGGTTTCTTCAGATCTGTCGAACATGCTGACCATATAGTTGGTTATTGCGTCCGACGCCAACCTCTGTCGTTCAGCTATATCGCGTTCCTTGGCAATCACCCTCGACTGATAGGTCACTTCGACTAGCGCCAGCACAAGGACGAGGATGAGCGCCGCTAACGTCGCGATGGCAATAGCGTGACGCTGTGTAAAGCGGAGTGCGTAGTAAAACCAACTCCCTCTGTGTGCCAACACCGGCTCAAGGATAAGGTGCCGGCGCAGGTCGTCACCCAGTTGCTCTATGGAGTGGTATCTGTCGGACGGATTCTTTCTGATTGCGCGCGAGACGATTGCATCTAGATCGCCCCGCAGGCGCGACTGGAGTCGCGTCGGGGTTGTGCTGCGATGGCCGGCATGAATGTGCAGTACTTGATTGCGATTTAGTTCCTCATCATTTGTGTGTCGGGACAGCCGAGCGCGACTGCTTGGTCTTTGTGGATCGGTCGTGCATATCGCGCGTTCGACTGCCAATCGGCTGGTTGTAGTCACCACGTATGGTCGCTGGCCCGTAAGTAGCTCATAGAGCAGCACACCAAGTGAGTAGACGTCGCTACTGGTGGTGAGTCTCTGCCCGAGTACTTGTTCTGGGCTCGCATACTCGGGCGTCAGAAGCTGATCCTGCAACCGAGTCATGGCAAGGACGGATGCGGTATCGGCATCTACAAGTTTGGCAATGCCAAAGTCCAAAAGCTTTGCGCGACCGGCAGCCGTAACAAGAATATTCGCCGGCTTCAGATCTCGATGAACGATGAGGTTGCGGTGCGCATATTGGAGGGCGTCGCATACCTGAAGGAAGAGGTGAATTCGATCTTCGATTGAGAGTCTATGTTTGTCGCAGAAGCGGTCAATGGGCTCGCCCTGTACGTATTCCATTACCAGATACGGATAGCCTTCTGCTGTCTCACCGGCATCGAACATTCGCGCGATATTGATGTGTTGCAAGTCCGCGAGAATTTGCCGCTCCGCCTGGAAGCGACGTTTTGTATCCGCGTTGATGGTGGCGTGTTCGACAACTTTAATCGCCACGGGATGGGTGTCTTCGTCGACCCAGGTACACCGTGCCAACGCCACCGTGACCGATGACTTCGGTCAGTTTGTATCGTCCGACCACGGATCCTACGAGTCGCTCCCGGCGATCTTGGATTGCGCCTCCGACTGCAGCGCCGATCGCGTCCGTGAGGGGGCGCTTCTGCTGACACTCGTCGGCTTCTAGCAGCGCTTCCAACTCGCCGCGTAGCGAGACAGCGTCCGTGCTCAGATTATCTAAAAATGAACGCCGCTCCACAAAGGGAAGTTCCGTGGCTTGTGCAAACAAGTCACGCAAAGTGGCCCATTGGGAGGTCGCAGAAATCATTGCAATGCAATAAATGACTGAGAAAAATTGAGCCTTTTAAGTAGCATTTGTGGGCTATTTTTAAGTAGAAAAGCGCTCTTACAAGTATAGGTCGCACGCTTCAATTGCGTTCACGCCAGCCATCTTATTTGGCCGGGGGCCTCCCATTCGGCCCACAACTCCTGATTCGTGCATCAGTTGCACCTAGATTGAGCAACTTCATGCTCATCTGGCGCTTGTTTGTATGAGCGTCGTGAATTCTCAAAAGACGTCATTTATTGAACCAAGCGTAATCCGAGGAGTTTTTATGCATAAGAATTATATCGCTGCAGTCCTGGTTGCCTCTCTTTCCTCATTCGGTTCTATTGCCTCTTCCGAGGGCGGGCGAGTACGGACACCGAATGTAGTGCTGGCGGAAGATGGGCGAGTACGCACACTGAATGTAGTGGTGGCGGAAGATGGGCGAGTACGGACACCGAATGTAGTGCTAGCGGAAGACGGGCGAGTACGGACACCGAATGTAGTGCTGGCGGAAGATGGGCGAGTACGCACACCGAATGTTGTTGGTTTGGAAATTCGCAATCTTGTCTCAGAATCTGACGGGCAGAGAATTACGGAGCCGGGTCGAGTTCGCGCCCCGAATATCAATAACGAGTTCAAGGGGCCTGGAGACATCTTGGTTGCTGAAGATGGACGAGTTCGTGCTCCGAACGCCAAGTCTGCCTAATAACGAGCGCATCTTAAGACATGCGCTAATCAGACTTGGATCGCGGAGAAGGTCGCTGAATAGTACGGTGACCTTCTTCCTCGGTCGAAACCTGACGATGCGACTCAAGGCGTTCTCGAGCTAGATTTAGCGAATCCAAATCAATGCCGGTTGATGTGGAAAGTATTTTATAGCTGCTGTCAGCGAGGCTTTTTGCTTCCGCAGTCTTTCCAGATCGCCTTAATACTTCACTCAGAGTATTCTCAGATCGGGCAATTCTCCACGGCACGGTCTCCGCCTTTTGCAGACGCGCAATGGTCCTGCGTAGTTGGGATTCCGCCTGATCCAACTTGCCTTGCGCCAGTAGTACTTCCGAATAGAAGTGTTCCGCCGCAAGAACGAACAAGTGATCTGCTGGAAGGGTGCTCTCATAGGCTCTTAGCGCAGTCTGCAGTTGTTGTTGCGCCTCAGTTAGCTGGCCTCGCTTCCAGAGAATGATTGCCAAGGATTCGCGCGATTGCGCGGTCTCATAGTTGCTCTCGCCTCTAAGGCGAACATTCATCGAAATAGCTTCGCGGGCATTTGCTTCGGCGGCGACAAGATTTCCGCTCTTTCTATAAAGCATCACAAGGTCGTTTAGCGAATCTAGAACTCGAACTGAGTTCACTCCGAATACTTGTCGACTGGCTAGATAACAGTTTTTCAATAAGGGTTCTGCTTGATCATATTGACCCATAAACAGAAGACTAACTCCTAGGAGTCCTTCGGCCGTAATTCGGTCAGGATTCGTCTTCGGTACTGTGGATCTATAGATATCCAATGCAACTCTCGCGAGCCTTTCGGATTCGGCATATTCGCTTGTCCAGAGTCGAGCAAATCCGTAGCTCATGATGACGGTTGCAGTTTCAGGGTGTCTTTCCCCAAGAATCGAACGAAAGAGCGGCACGGCTTCTTCATATAGAGCCAGAGTCTTCTTTACATTCCCACGTTGGTTCTCAAGCTCCGCCAAGCGAAAGATCGCATACGCATAGTCCACAGAATGGGTCAGCTTGTTTCTCTTCAATATTTCGATGGCTTCGACGAGCGGTGACTCTGCGCCTCGGTAGTCTTTTCTGTTCAGTCTGACTTTGCCGAGATTCACTAGGCTTGTGGCGAATGCAGGCGTGTCGGCCTTATCTAGCGAGCGCTGAATAGATATTGCTTCTTCGATGAGTGCGTTTCCCTTGTCCGGCTGGCCTTGACGGCTGTAGGTCCTCCCCATCGCCTCGAGTAGGCTGGCTTTAACGACAGGCTGTTGATCCAGATCGTTCCGAATATTATCTGTGGCTCTATCGAGCAGCTCTCCGGCGGTGATTTGTCTGTTCTGAACTGTAAAAGGATCAGCTGCTGCGAAGACGTTCACCATGAAGCTGGCTACGGCTTCCGAAGTCTGCTTCTCGCGAGTCGCAGAATCTCTCTGCTCCGCAATCCTCTTTGCCTGCACCGACGTCACAATCAACGCGGCCGCGAGCACAACGATGAACACGGCTGTGACTGACACGCCGAACACGTGCCTTCGCGCAAACCGATTTGTGTAGTACAGCCAGTTGCCTTCACGAGCAATAACGGGCGCTCGTTGCAGATGACGTCGGAGATCTGCCGATAGTTGTTCCACAGAGTTGTACCGATGGATCGGTTCCTTGCGGAGCGCGCGCATCACGATGGCGTCGAGATCGCCGTCTAGCTGCGACCGCAGGCGCATCGGTGTCGCGCTGCGTGAGTCGGCGATCGTGTTGATGCTACGTGTGGGCGTCGGGTCGTCCTTGGCGCGATTCAGTGCCTCGCGCACTGCGGTGCTGGGCTTCGACGGGTCGTTGATACAGATCGTGCGTTCGAGTTCGAGCTGGCTCGTGGACGACACGCGATACGGACGCATCCCGCTCAGCAATTCGTAGAGCACAACGCCAAGGGCATACACATCGCTCGATGTCGTGACGTTTTGGCCCAGGATTTGTTCGGGACTCGCGTATTCCGGGGTCAAGATGCGATCGTTGAGGCGGGTGAGGGCTGCTTCAGCGGCGGCAGCGCCTGTGTCCAAAAGCTTCGCAATACCGAAATCCAGTAGCTTCGGCGTGCCGTCTGGCGTCACAAGGATGTTGCCGGGTTTGAGGTCGCGATGGATGACTAGGTTTTGATGTGCGTAATGAACAGCGGCGCACACCTTGAGTACGATCTCGATGCGTTGCTCGACATTGAGCTGCAAGCGATCGCAGTAGATGTTGATCGGCTCGCCATGGATGTATTCCATGACCAAGTACGGATAGCCTTGCTGCGTTTCGCCCGCGTCGATTAGGCGCGCGATGTTCGGGTGATTGAGGTTTGCAAGGATCTGTCGCTCGGCACGAAAGCGTCGGCCGATTTCTGCGTGTAACGCCGCGCCTTCGACAACTTTCACCGCGACCTGCGCGGAGTACTGTCGATCGATGCGCTCGCCGAGATATACGGTCCCGGCGCCGCCGTGGCCCAGCACGCTAGTCAGTCGATATGGGCCGATGACTGTGCCGAGTAATTCTTGCCGACGATCGCGAGTGGTGGCGTCTACGGCTGCGCCAATGGCGCTTGTCAGCGGGCTCTCGGAGTGAGCCGCGTCAACGGCTAGAAGAGATTTCAGTTCGTCGCGAAGCGATACGTCGTCGCCGCAGTTTTTTTCGATGAATTGCTCACGCTGATCAGCGGGCATTTCAATCGCCTGTTCGAAAAGATCGCGAACGCGCATCCAGCGGGCGTCATGCGTCTTCATCGGCTCAGTCCCCGGATTTGGGGCTCTTGATCTGGTTCAGGATCCACGCTTTGGCGAGGCGCAGATCGCGATGCACCGTGGCTTCGGAGATTTCGAGCGCCTCGGCAGTCTCTTGATACGTGAGGCCACCGAAGTAGTGGAGTTCAACTGCTTTCGCCAGGCGCTCGTCCTGGGTTGCCAGTTTCTCAAGCGCCTCGTCGATCTCGAGCACGTCAATCTCGCCCGCATTGGAAGCAATCATGTGGTCGGTGTCTTCTTTATAGACATCGACCGAGACCAGCGTGACGGGGCCACCGCGCTTGTCGCGATGCCGGGCCTTGGCGTGATCGACCAGGATGCGCCGCATCAGGCGGGCCGCAACGGCATAAAAGTGACTTCGGTTTTGCCAGGGCACGTCCATGCCGACAAGGCGGACATAGGCTTCGTGAACGACAGCCGTGGCTTGCAGAGTGTGGTTGCTCCGCTCGCGGCGCATGTATCGATGCGCCAGTTCGCGCAGTTCGTCGTAAACAAGGGGGGTCAGACGTTCGAGCGCATGGGCGTCGCCCGAGCGCCAGGCGGATAAAAGGCGTGTGACGCCGAACTGGTCCGGGACTTTGGGGCCAGTGACGGTACTCGACTGCGCGGGTTTGTCGGCCATTCGCACTGTCTCAGTGGGCGGCGGGGCTAGTGACTCTGTCCAGAGCGAGGGTTACCCCTGCCTGGATTCCTATCTGGATACCCCCAGTCTGGCATACCCCCAGTCTGGCAGCCCGCTGTCTGTTCTGCAAAGCGCCGCGCGAATGACGGAACAGCGGTGGGCACGGCGTCCAATACCCCTAAATGGTGGCAACAATCACTGCAGGCTACGGACAACTCGCGGAACGCACCCCAGTCTCTAGCTGATTCGCGCCTGCGATCTTTATCTCGTGTGAGTGAGTTCACACCGGGACGTCGCTTATGTCAATGAGCGCACAATTTTTTTGAAGGATCGCCCGATTATGCCCGTTGGTCCCGGCTAGTTTCGCCGCCCAAAGGGGCAGACAAGAGCCGGGTGAACCTCAAAGAGCGTTACACGCGTTTCCCGTCGAACCCGAATTCGAACTACCGCGCGGACTGCGGTGATTGTGGCGATGCCTCTTCACGGGGGCATCGCCGATTTTTTGCCCAATATTATTTGCTGAAAGGGTGGGGCAACCCCGCACGCATCGGCACTCCAAGCGTGTGACTCGAAATAGTCTTCCGCGTTTCCAGTCACCCAAGATACCGCGAACTTCGCTCGCTCCGCATCGGGCATTTCACGCTGAAACTGTGCGTGTTTTGCGCATTTTCCGTCTGCGAGTCGCGACACGAAGATAAAGTGTGCGAGGGGTCACACTGAGTTGCCCGCTCGCCGCATACAGGTCACAGTTGGTTCGTTGACATATTTGTACCCTCTATGCACCCTAGCTAATCGTTAACTAGGTATCGATCCGGAAACATGAAGGCCGACTTCGCAAAGCCCGCGACGCCCCAAAGCACACGCATCGGACGCCGGCTCATCGGTTCCGGGCAGGTCGAGCGAAGCAAATCGAGCTTTCTGAGCACCCTGGTGTTGATCGTTGGCTCGCTGGTGGCCTTGCCTCTGACGTCAAGCGCTGCGCCGGAAGACATCCAAGGTCGTCAGGCACCCGATTTCGTCCTGAAGACCCTCGAAGGGGGCAATCTTCGGCTGTCGGAGTTCCGCGGCGAAGTCGTCCTGATCAACTTTTGGGCTAGTTGGTGTGGGGGGTGCCGTCAAGCTATGCCGGCGCTCAACGATATATATGAGAAGTATCGGCACGTAGGCTTGGTGATGTTGAGCGTGAACCTGGACGAGGAGGCTCACCGCGCCGCGGACATGTCCGAGAGTCTCAAGATCAAATTTCCGGTGCTGCTCGACGATCGCAAGATCGCGAGTCAGGCTTTTAAGGTAGACAACATGCCGCTCACGGTATTGATCGATCGCGAAGGCACCGTGCGCTTCACGTATGTGGGCTACAACGCCGGTGACGAAAGCAAGATTCTTGCGCCGCTGCGCAAGCTGCTCAACGAGTAGCTTGAGGCGGGCTTTGATTTTTAGCGAAGCATAGAAGCATAAGAGATCGGTACGGTCGATAAGGTGATACGAATGGTGCGTCAAACTCTTCTGGCCAAGCGCTGCTGGAACAAACCATGGGCCGTGCTCGTGGCCTGTCTGGCTTTCGCAAGTCCTGCTTGGTCGCAGGAACCGACGGCAGCTGAGAAAAAGCCCGAGCCGGTGACCGCCTCCGACACCGCTGCCGGACAAGACTTCAAAAGCCTGGACCAAGACGTTCAAGGTCTAAAGAAAGAAGTTCTGGACCTGAACCGCGAGCTGTTCGCATTAGAAGAAGAGCTGCTGTTCCCGGCCAACACCCAGGTAGCCGTTTTCGTGTCCATGGACGTCGGTGTGTTCTTTTCATTAGACACGCTGACCCTAAAGGTCGACAACAAAGAAGTCGCCAACTATCTCTACACGGAGCGCGAAGCCGAGGCGTTACTCAAAGGCGGCGTGCAGCGCGTTTACTTGGGCAACCTGAAGGTCGGATCGCACGAACTCGTCGCTTTGTTCACCGGCAAGGGTCCGAATGTGCGCGATTACAAGCGCGGTACATCGCTCAGCTTCGAAAAGGGCGTCGGCGCCAAGTATTTGGAGCTGAAGATCAGCGACAAGAAGATGAAGGAACAGCCGGAATTCATCGTCAAGGAATGGGAATAAACCGCGGTCGCAAGTTAGCCGCATCCGTTCTTCCTATTTTCGATCGACTCATTCAACGATGACCGCAAGACTTTCCAAGTTCGCACTCAACGTTGCCTTGCTGACGGCGGTTGTCTTCGGCATGGCCGCGCCGGTATTTGCAAAGAAGGCGCCACGCAAGCTGCTCGAATCGTCGCAGGTGGTGCAGGACCTCTACTACGGCGACGTCTTGTTTTATTTCTATCAAGACGACTATTTCCAAGCGTTGACTCGCGTTGACGCTGCGCTCGACCTCGGACGAGTCGACCATCATTTAGTGGAAGCTCGTCTGCTGAAGGGCGGCTTGTATCTTTCCATCGGTCAGCATGTTGAAGCCGGCAACATCTTTAAAGAGCTGTTGAACGACAACGTCCCGGACGATGTTCGGAATCGCGCTTGGTTCTATCTCGCCAAGGTCTGGTACCAACGCGGCTACTACGCCGATGCGGAACACGCGCTCACGGCGATTGCCGGCACACTGGAAGACGGACTGGAATCAGAGCGCCAACTGCTGCATGCCGAAGTATTGATGGGGCAGGGCCGATATGGCGATGCGATCAACGCGCTGCAGGCGCTCCCGGAACGCGATCGCTTCGCGCCGTACGCTCGATTCAACCTGGGTGTGGCGCTGGTGCGCGAGAATCGCTTAGACGAAGCGCGTCGAGCGCTCGATTCGGTGGGCACGATGAACGGCCCAACGGAAGAGCTGCGATCGTTGCGCGATAAAGCGAATCTGGCGTTGGGTTTCGCCTATCTAAAAGACAATCGACCGGACGAAGCCTCGCAGGTACTACAGCGTGTCCGGCTGGAAGGCCCGCAATCGAACAAGGCGTTGCTCGGCATGGGATGGGCCGATGCAGCCAGTCAGCGTTTCACTAATGCATTGACGCCGTGGCAGGAATTGCACAAGCGCAACTTGCTCGATGCTGCGGTTCAAGAATCTTATCTAGCTGTCCCCTACGCCTATGCTCAGTTGGCAGCGACGGGGCAGGCGGCACGGCAGTATGAGAACGCCATCGATGCGTTCACCACGGAGAGCGCGCGGATCGACGAATCGATTGCAGCGATTCGTAACGGCGGCTTGATCAATGCATTGCTGAAACAGGATCGCGGCGAAAGCATGGGCTGGTACTGGCAATTGCAGAATTTGCCGGATGCGCCTGAAACTCGCTACACCTTTCATCTGCTGGCGACGCACGAGTTTCAAGAAGGCCTCAAGAACTTCCGCGACCTAAAGGCGATGCAACTGAACCTTGCGCGCTGGTCGCAGGCTGCAAGTGCATTCCAAGACATCATCGATACCCGGCGTCACGCATTCGACGAACGCATGCCACGCATCGACAACATCTTGGGCCAGATCGATCTCGAAGGCATGGAAGCGCGTAAGGTCGATATTGGCTCGCGGATTGCTGTCATCGAAAGAGATAGTGATGTGGTGGGTTTGGCGACGGCTGCTGAGCTTGAGCAATGGAATAAGGTGCGAGCGATCGAGCAGGCGCTGCAAGGGGCAGCCACTAACGATCCGGCGACCGAAGAAGCGCAAGCCAAGCTGCGGCTGATTCGCGGCGTCCTGTTCTGGAATATGAACAGCAGCTACAAAGCCCGTTTGTGGCAAGCACGCAAAGAACAGCGTGAGCTGGAAGTTGCCGTCAAAGAAGCACGTCGTCGCTGGACGCTGATCGAGCGTGCTCGCGTGGATGGTCCTGCGCGGACCGAAGAGTTTGCGAAGCGGGTGGGGAGACTTAAACCTCGCGTGGAAGAGCTGGTTGCGCGTCTCGATACAGCCGCCGGTACACAGAACCGCTACTTGGCGGACATAGCGATTCGCGAGCTAGAGTTGCAAAAAGAACGATTAGCCTCTTACGGCCTACAGGCGCAATTCGCTCTCGCGGCCATCTACGATCGTGCGACCAACGCGGCGCATGTCACGGCTCCGCCTACAACGAATCCGGCCGTTCCGTCAACAGATGCGACACCAGGAGCCACACCATGAAGTGGCGCAATCCTCTAATTCTCGCGGGCATCTTGGTTGCCTTGGCTGCTGCGCCGATCGCGGCCAAAGAAAAGCCTACGGGCACGCTGAAGGATTTGGCCGGCAAACAAGTTGAAGTGTCTCCGGAGCCTCCCAACAACGTTCAGCCGCAACAGGCGGCCGAGCAATATCGGCGTTTCTTGGATCGTCCGTCGGGCGATAGCAAACTGCGTGTCGAAGCAATGCGCCGACTCGGCGATTTGAATCTGGAAACCGACGAGACCCTGCGCGGCGAAGTGAATCCCGATGCGATGAGCGCGAAGGAATTGACCGAAGCCATTAAGTTGTACGAGGGATTGCTGAGTTCTTATTCGGATTATCCGCGCGGTGACGCGGTTCTTTATCAGTTGTCGCGCGCCTATGAGGCGCAGTCGCGCAACGAAGATGCGCTGAAAGCCCTCTCGCGATTGGTGAGCGAGTACCCGAATAGCCAATGGCGTACCGAAGCGCAGTTCCGCCGCGGCGAGATTTTGTTTAGCAGCGGTCGGTATGGCGAAGCAGAGCAGGCTTACCAAGCCGTCGTCGCAGCCGGTGCGCAATCGCCTTACTACGATCAAGGCTTGTACAAGCACGGTTGGGCGTTGTTCAAACTCGCCCGCGGCGAAGATAGCGTTCGCTCGTTCCTGACAGTTCTGGATCGAGTGCTCGCGCCACAAGGGCAAGTGAAGGCACGGGATGCGCTGACGCGACCTGAGCGAGAGCTCACCGACGACGCAATGCGCGCGGTGTCGATTTCGTTCTTGGATTCTGACGGTGCGGAAAGTCTGGACGGATTACTCGCTAAGCGCGGGGACCCGGTGTACGCGAACATGCTTTACAACTCGCTCGGCGATTTGTATTTGGAGAAAGAGCGCTACCAAGATGCCGCGCAGGCTTTCGATGCGTTTGCGAAGCGCCGCCCGGACAGTCGATACGCGCCGTCGCTCCAAGTCCGTTCCATTGAGGCGTACCAAAAAGGTGGATTCGGCAAGCTCGTGATCGATGGCAAGCAGGCATTCGTCGAGCGGTATGGTTTCGGGTCACCATTTTGGGCGACTCGTACGGTTCAAGATGCGCCGGAAGTAGCCGACCAACTTAAATCGAATTTGCGCGATTTGGCTCAGTACTATCACGCCGAAGCGCAGAAGAATAAAAAGCCGGAAGATTATCAATTGGCGACACGCTGGTATCGGCAGATGCTGACGTCGTTCCCGACCGATCCTTCGTCGGCCGAGTCTCGGTTCCTATTGGGCGAATTGTTGTTCGAGTCGGGCCGCTTTGGCGAAGCCGCGCAGGAGTACGAGAAGGCTGCGTACGAATATCCCACTCATACGAAGTCTGCGCAGGCAGGCTACGCGGCCTTGTTGGCCTATCCTAAGCATGAAGCCACCTTGACCGGCGACGCGAAGGCGAAGTGGCACAAGCAAGGGATCGAAAGCTCTTTGATGTTTGGACAAAGCTTTCCGGCTCACCCTGAAGCGGGTGCGGTATTGACGAAGGCAGCAGAAGATTTCTTCGCTCTAAAAGATTACGAGCGAACGATCGAGGTGGCGCAATTGGTGTTGTCGCACAAGCCGCCTGTGAATGCGAAGCGCCAACTTGCTGCCAGCACTATGCTCGCGCATTCATTATTCGATAGGAATCGCTTTGCCGAGGCTGAAGCCGCTTACGTGACCGTGCAGGGCTTGATGCCGGCCAACGATCCCGAGCGGGGCGCGATCGTCGAGCGCATCGCGGCGACCATTTACAAGCAAGCGGAAGCGAAGCAAGCGGCGGGCAACGCGGAAGGCGCTGTCACAGATTTCTTGCGCGTCGTCACCTTGGCTCCGACTTCAAAAGTACGCGCGAATGCAGAGTTCGATGCCGCGACAATTCTGATTACCTTGTCGCAATGGGATCGGGCAATTCCCGTGTTGGAGCGTTTCCGACAGGCGAATCCCGGCCATAGTCTGGGTCCGGAAGTCACGCGCAAGCTCGCAGTGGCCTACCAAGAAGCGGGTCGCGGTGGCGCGGCTGCCGAAGAATTCGAACGCATCGCGGCGAACCGCGAAGAATCGCCAGATGTACGCCGCTCTGCGCTGCTGCAATCGGCTGAGCTGTACAAGAAGGCGGGCAACGCCGGCCGTGCTGCGCAGGTGTATGCGAGCTACGTCGCTCAGTTCCCTACGCCGCTCAACGAAGCGATGGAAGCACGCCAATTCTTGGCAGATACGGCAGCCAAGGCGGGTGACTACACCACGCGCAACAAATGGCTGGATGAAATTATTCGCACTGATGGAACTGCCGGTGCCGCTCGCACAGATCGCAGCCGATATTTGGCCGCGAAAGCATCGCTGTATAACGTCGAACCCGCGGTCGCAAGCTTTAAGTCAGTGAAGTTGGTGGCACCGTTGGCGAAGTCGCTCAAAGCCAAGAAGACGGCGATGGACAAGGTGCTCGCTTTGTACGGCAAGTCGCTCGACTACCAAGTGGCTGAAGTTACGACAGCAGCGACGTATGGCATGGCCGAAACATATCGTCAGCTGGGCATCGACGTGATGGCTTCCGAAAGACCGAAGAATTTGGACGCCGAAGCACTGGAGCAATACGACGTATTGCTGGAAGAGCAAGCGTTCCCGTTCGAAGAGCAAGCGATTGCCCTGCATCAAACGAATACGAAGCGCTCCAGCGATGGCATTTACGATGAGTGGGTGCAAAAGAGTTTTGATGTGCTGGCTAAGTTGATGCCGGCGCGTTACGCGAAGGGCGAGATCGGAGAGGACTATGCTCCAACGTTGCGATAACGATCACGCCCCAGTCGGGCTGAAACCAGTCGGGCTGAAACCAGGCGTGCTGCGTCGATCAATAGCCGTGCTCTGCTTGGCGGCGCTCGGTGCGTGCTCGTCGTCGCCGTCCAAAGATGAATCGAGTCCAGCGTCCACTGCGAAGGCTCAGCCTGCTCCGAAACAAACTGAGTCGAAGGCGGTCAGCAAGCAGGGCGAGGTCGAGGCTCCGATTGCGGAAGTCGTGCCGACCGGTCCGCCGCCGGTCCCGGCTGAAGCCACTGCGCAATTTGAAAAGGCGTTAACGCTATTGGGAGCAGGGGACTACGCGCCTGCCGCACAAGAGTTTCAGCGTCTGAGCACCGCGTATCCCAATTATTCTGGTCCGCTGACGAATCTCGGCATCGTGTACCTGAAGACAGGCAAGCTGGCCGATGCGGAAAAGACACTGCAAGCCGCCACTAAGCGTGGCGAGCCGAATGCGACGACCTACAACCAGCTTGGCATCGTTTATAGGAAGTTGGGCCGATTTAAGGAAGCCGATGATGCTTACTCGCAAGCGTCACGGATCGATCCAAATTACGCATTGGCCCACTTAAATCTGGGCGTGCTTTGCGATATGTATCTGCAGCAGCCGCAGCGCGCGCTCGGAGAATTCGAGCGGTACCTGCAACTGACGTCTAATCCCGATCAGCGCGTTTCGGGCTGGGTAAAGGAGTTGAAGGGACGCGTTGGCTCCGCAAAGCCTGCGGACAGCGCTCCCAAAGAATCCTCTGCTCCGGCTGGCGGCGCGGCTCAATAGGTGCGGCATGAAACTTTCGATGTTTAATTATTCGATCGCTCCTGTCATCGCCATGGCCATCGCCATTGCTTTGTCGACGACGCAAAGGGCGTCCGCGCAGGACAAGCCGGCAGACCCGGTGCCTAATGCTGCCCCCGCGGCGGAACAGGGCGCTGCGAAGCCGCCAGCGACAACCACAGGGCAGACAACCACAGGGCAACAGCGTGGGTCGACGCGCGCGGATCGACTTGATCTCGACACGACGGTGGTGACGGGTAACCGCGAATTACCTAAAGTCCTCTACATCGTGCCGTGGAAAAAAGCAGAGATCGGTGAGATGCCTGCTCAACCGTTCAATACGCTTTTGGATGAAGTGTTGCAGCCGGTCGACCGCGATGTGTTCAAGCGCGAAGTGAAATACTTTCACGCCATCAACACGCCTGCGAATGCCGATCCGAAAGCGAAGGCGGATGTCGCAACTACGGCAACGTCCACCGCGCCGCCTAGATGATGGATACGTTCGAGTAGATGCTCCATTTCGTAGCATCCCGTTAAGCCTCGAGTTTCGCGTCCGTACCTTTCGAATTTCTTCGTTCAGCTTGAGAAGTAAGTCGCAGCTTTCAGTTTTGACTTATTGCACTTTGTCGGCCTACACACGTACCCGCATTCCCTAAGTATTCGCATTCGTATCCGAGGAGCGCTTCGATGGAGTTTTATCACTTTCTGGTTGGCTTCTTCCGCGAGGGCGGATTCTTCCTGTACCCCATCGCGCTGATCTTTGTTGTCGGCGTTGCCATCGCAATCGAGCGCTTCGTGTTTCTCACGATTGAGACCACGAAGAATCGTATTCTTTGGACTGAGCTGGTGCCGCACCTGAGCTCCGGTAACTTCAAGCAAGTCCTGGCGCTCACATCGAAGTCGACGGCTGCGATTGCGACTGTTCTCAACTACGGCATGTCGCGCATCGCTAACTCGCGTCGCCGTGACGACGTCGAAAAGGCCATGGACGAAGCGATGCTCGAAATCATTCCGCGCATCGAAAAGCGCACGCACTATCTTTCTGCATTGGCGAACATCGGCATGTTGACCGGCTTGCTCGGCACCGTCATCGGTTTGATCTCAGCGTTCCAAGCAATTGCTACCGCAAACCCCGCCGAAAAAGCCAACCTGCTCGCGGCCAGTATCTCAGTGACCATGAACAACACGGCCAGCGGTTTGCTGGTGGCCATCACGTTGCTGCTGAGCCATATGTTCCTCGAGGCGAAGACCACAAAGGTCATCGACAGCTTAGAGATCGCAGGCGTTAAATTCCTGAACTCCGTTGTCGAGCGCAAGCCCGAACCTGAAGGTCATGCGCCACAGGTGGCGCCGCGCGCAGCTCCTGCGCGTGGGATGGCTTAGCCCTTCGCTTGCACGCACAAGCATAAGGGGACACTGAATGGCTCACTCGAAAGCCGCGGGACGCGTCCGGCGCAATCATGAGCGCTATCGCGGTCGGCACGATCTCAACGTCGTGCCGATGATCGATATGATGGTGATTCTCGTCACCTTCTTGATCTTTAGCGCCGTTTTCACGCGTACGCATATTTTGGAATTGAACCTGCCCGCCGCCAATGCTGCGATCCCCGATTTGCCGCAGGGCCTCAAGCTCGAGGTGATTGTGCGCAAAGATCGCGTCGATATCTCGGACCGAGGCACGGGCGTGTTGAAGAGTCTGCCGAGTGTCGGCGGTGCGGTGGATTATCGCGGCCTTGCGGAGTTTCTGCAGCTCGTGAAGTCGAAGTACCCGGACAAGACCGATGCCAGCATCCTGCTTGAGCCGGCAATCTCTTACGATGTGCTCGTTCAAGTCATGGACACCGTTCGCGTCTTTAAGATGCCGGGTGCGGGCATCAGCTATGGCGATTTGTTCCCCGACATGTCCGTTGGAGATGCGCCGACATGACGCCTTATCGCATACAACGCCATCGTAAACGCAAGCACACAGACAGCCATATGGCCCTGGTGCCGTTTATCGACATGCTTACCATTCTGGTCGTGTTTCTGTTGGTGCACACCTCGGATGTCGATGTGCTGCCGAACACAAAGAATATTACGATCCCGCAGTCGATTTCCGATCGCATACCGAATCCAACGGTGGTCGTCATGATCACGAAAGACGATTTGTTGGTGGACGGTAAGTCGGTTGCCACCATGGCCTCCATCGAAGGGTCGACTGAGATCATCATCCCGTCGTTGCGAGCTGCGCTGAAGGAGCAGGGCAATAAGGTCTTGATCGCGGCTGCGGACCCGGCGGTGCCGCGCGAAGTGACGATCATGGGCGATCGCAACACGCCGTATACCGTGCTGAAGAAAGTAATGGCGACGTGCACCGACGCGGACTACGGCAAAGTGTCGTTGGCCGTGCTCGAGCGCGAAGGCCCACCGGTCGCGCAAGCGAAGCCGACGGCCTACAACACTTTGCCGTAGAAGCGAATACCTATGTTAATGGCGCCCTACTACCGGCTGTATGAGTTGCCGTGGTCGCCGACCGAAGAGGTCGAAGCGCGTTTCCGTCGTATCGTGCGGAACGTCATCATCTTCTTTTTGGTGATTGGTTTGATCATTCCTTTCCTACCCATGCCGGAAAAGTCGCAATACGCGGCGCCGGCACTTCCGGATCGTGTGGTCCAGTTGCTGATCGAGAAGAAGCCGCCACCGCCGCCTCCTCCGCCACCTAAGGACGAGCCGAAGCCTGAGGCAGAAAAGCCGAAGCCGGTGGAAACGAAACCGAAACCCGAACCGCCGAAGCCTGACGCGCGTCAAAAGGCATCGAAAGCATTGGCGGTGTTCGATGAACTTGCCGCGTTGCGCGATCAGTCGGTCATCGATAAGGCGCAGGCCAAGAACTTATCCGCTGCGGTGAACGAACAGTCGCGTTCGGATCGTTCGATGATTACGTCGAAAGTCGGCGTGGGCAGCGGCGGCATCAATACAGCCAGCATGAGCCGAGGTTATGGCGGCAGCACCGGTGAATTGACCGGCCGCGATACGACGCAGGTCAGTAGCACGCTCGGCAGCGCAGACGGCCGCGGCGAAGTGCGCCGCACCTCCGGTAGCGGCAAAGGCGCGCGGAGTCGCGAAGAGATCGAACTGACGTTCGACAAAGAGAAAGGCGCTATCTATTCGATCTATGCCCGTGCGTTGCGCGACAACCCGGAGCTCAAGGGCAAAGTCGTCCTCGAAATCACGATTGCGCCGACCGGTGAGGTGCTGAATTGCGTGGTGGTGTCCAGCGAACTCAACAACCCGGAGCTTGAGCGCAGGTTGATTTCGCGCGTCAAACTGTTCCGTTTTGCGGCACGCGACGTTGAGACCGTCACGCTCAGCAAGCCCATCGACTTCGCACCGCAGTGAACGCGCCGCGCGGTTCTCGGCCGGCGCAACCTAAGTACCCCTACTGGTTTCCGATTGCTGCGCTGGCGCTACGCCACCGCGGCTCTGGTAAACTCCGCGCACCAGGACGCAGCATAAGCGTTCAATAGTCGCTCTGAGCGAATCGCCGTTTACCGCTTCCCATGGCTCGCCCCGACATTCACTTTCCCCTCAAAGATGCTGCGCTGCGCGAAGACGTGCATGTGCTCGGCGGCTTGGTTGGCGAGGTGTTGAGAGATCAAGGCGGTAATGCGCTGTTCGACATCGTCGAGGGCGACCGCCAGGCCGCTATAGGGCGCCGTTCGGGCGACCCAGAAGATTCCGTGCAGCTGATCGTCCGGACGCGGGATCGCGAGGCAGCGCAGGCACAGGATCTTGTGCGGGCGTTCTCGACTTGGTTCCAGGTGGTCAACATGGCGGAAAAGGTGCATCGCATCCGTCGCCGTCGCCAGTATCTAAGCGGAGATGGAACCCCGCAGCCGGGCGGTATCGAGGAAGCCATCGGCACGTTGAAATCGAAAGGTTTAACGCTGGCCGACATCCGGAATCTCTTACTTCAGCTCTGGATCGAGCCCGTATTTACGGCGCATCCGACCGAATCGACGCGCCGCACGATTCTGCGCAAGCAACAGTCGGTGGCTGAGCTTCTGCTCCGTCGGTTGGATTTATCGCAGACGCACACCGCCAACGCTTATGAAAGCCGCGAGATTTTCGAACGCATTCGCTACGAGATCACCACCGGTTGGCAAACAGCCGACAATTCGCGCGGTCGATTGACCGTTGCCGATGAACGCGAGCATGTCTTGTTCTTTCTGGTCGAAGTGCTCTACGAGATCGTGCCGGTTTTCTACGAAGAAATTGGTGCGGCGCTGGAAAAAGCATACGGCCCAGAGGCGCGTGAACTGGATATACCTGAAATTATTCGCTTTGGTTCGTGGGTCGGCGGCGACATGGACGGCAGTCCGGATGTGCATGCCAAATCGATCCGCGAGACGCTTTTCCGTCATCAGCAGCTCATCATCAACCGGTACTTTCTTGAATGCCAAGGCTTGACGGAGCTGCTTTCGCAAAGCGCGAACCGCATCGGCGTTTCCGAAGCGCTGCAAAAGCGAATTGAGCATTACATGGTAATCCTGCCGGCCGCGCCGAGCATGTCGCCCACGCGGCACGACCGCATGCCCTATCGTATCTTTCTGACGCAGATTGCCGAGCGCTTGCGCGCAACATACGAGAATCGCCATAACAGTTACGAAAATCCCGCCCAATTGTTGGAAGACATCGGTCTGATTGCGGACAGTCTGGCTGCCAATCGCGGCGAACACGCAGGTCTGTTTCCCATTCGTCGCTTGCAGCGGCGCATCCGCACATTTGGATTCCATTTGGCGACGCTGGATATTCGACAGCACGCAGAAGTACATCGATCAGTAGTTGGGTTTGGATTCGGCGATCCGCAGTGGGCGACGCGCAGTGCCGCCGAGCGCAGTCAGCGTTTGCGAGATGCATTAGAGAGGGATGAGGGGCCGTCGCAGTTGATGGATGCACCGGGCAAGCGAACGCTGTGGGTCTTCGAGGCGCTCGCTCACTGCCGCCATCGCTATGGGGCAGATGCTATCGGACCCTACATGGTCAGCATGGCGCAAGACGTAGACGACGTGCTCAGCATTCTGTTGCTGGCGCGTTGGGCAGATATCGGCGACCGACACACCGGCGATGTGCCTATCGATGCGGCGCCGCTATTCGAATCGGTGGAAGCGCTGGAGCGTTGTGGCGAAGTGATGGCGCAGTTGTTTGCAGAGCCTGCGTATAAACACCATTTGGCCGCCCGCGGCAATCATCAGTATGTTGTATTGGGATATGCCGACAGCAACAAGAATAGCGGCGTGGCAACGTCGCGTTGGTGGGTGCGTAAAGCGCAAGAAGCGTTAGTGAAAGCAGCGGCGGAAGCCAAAGTCGAACTGACGATTTTTCATTGGCGCGAAGGTGCTTCAAGCCGCAGCGCGGCGAAAAACGAATCGCTGGTGCGCAGCGTCCCCGCCGGTTCGATTCTTGGCAGACTGCGCGCAACGGAACAGGGCGAACTGATCAACGAGAAGTACGGACTGCGTCCCATCGCTTTGCGGGTGTTCGAGCAGACGTTTAGAATCGAACCGTTGGCCGTGGCCGGCGTTGCGGCGCCCGAGCAAGTACAACCGCATTGGCATCAAGCGATGGATCTCTTGGCGAAGCACGCGCGCAAGACTTACCGTCGCTGCGTACACGACAGTCCGGACTTTTACGAGTTCTTCCGCGCTGTCACTCCAATCGATGTAATCGAGCGCATGCAAATTGGGTCGCGACAGACCTCGCGCGAGGATTTGGGTGGCGTGGTCGGTTTGCGGAACGTGCCATGGATGTCGGCGTGGTCGCAGAGCCGCTACATGTTGCCGGGCTGGTTCGGCGCAGGCAGTGGCCTAGCGGCCGTTACGCGCGAGCTGGGCGCCGATACGATTGGCGAGATGTACGGCAAATGGTTTTTCTTCGAGAACTTCATCGACGACGTTGAATTGGCGCTTGCCCGCGCCGACCTCGACATTGCCGCTTTCTACGACGGTCTCATGCGTGGTCGGTATGAAGAGATCGCGCAAAAGGTTCGCGAGGAATACGAGAGTACGAAGGAGCAAGTACTCAAGATCAAGGGCTGCGCGCGGCTGTTGGATGCCGAGCCTACGCTGCAGCGATCGATTCGATTACGCAATCCCTACCTCGACCCAATGCATTTGATGCAGGTGGATCTGCTTTCGCGCTGGCGCGCGGGCGGCCGCACGGATCGAGATTTGTTGTCCGCGCTGTTGGCGTCCGTGAACGGCATTGCGGCCGGCTTGCAGGGGTCGGGCTAGCCCAGACGCATCCACGCCGCACGGCGACGTGGACAAGACGACAGATCTCAGAAACGTATGCCGATGCCGATGTTGATCACCGGCCACCATTCAACGGTCGTTGTGTCGGTCTCAAGCTCCGCCTGTTCGGCCTCGACGTCTGCGCGCAGCTGATTGCATCCGGCCGGATTGCCGTTGAATGCACTGCCGCATGTCGTCGTCAAATTGACATCGGGTTTGCCGCCGTAGATTGCGCCTAAGTCGAAGAGGAATGTTAGGCGGTGGTTTTTCCCGACAACGTTTCCGTATCCGATGCCAATGTATGGAGCAATTGAGTTGCCAGTCTTGATCTCACCGTTCAAAGAGCCGATTTCAGATCGGTCATAGAAGCGGCCGTTGATCTCGATTTCTTCTCCTGGTGCAGGGCGTCCTTCGATTTTAATCTTCGGTCCCGATCCCACCGCACCAAGCGAAACTCGAAAGCCACCGGCGAACGGATGCCAATCCAAATAGCCGGAAACGCTGCTGATCTCAAGGGTACCATCGTAGGTGATATCGGTATCTTCGACTTCTTGCTCATAGTCGAGATAGTTGTATGCGATGCGTGCGCTGAAGTGTTCGCCGAGACCGATGTCGAAATCGGCGCCGAAGCCCAGGGTGCCAGCGCGCAGTCCAAGACCGACATCTGCCGCGGCTACGCTGGAGATCAACGAGCTACCGGCTAGCGCTGTCGAACACAGAAAAACACGAAATTTCTTTTTCATTGAACGCTCTCCGTGTCTGTCGTTGTAAACCTTTGCAGTCTAACAACGCCGATACTGAGGCATTCGCCGACTCGGCCCTACGGCTTTCGCAAAACTAGCGCTAAACGGGTGCAATCTGAAGTGCGAGACTGCTGCGTGCGCTACGGCGTAGCAGGATTGGGCCCGACTTACGTTCTGCAAGATGCAAAAGCAACGGCAGCGATCGACCTGCGGGGTTCGACAATCGCAGCGATTCCCACGTGTCGTTCAATTGCGTTTCCGCTTCGGCATGCAGCGACTCGATAGCGAGCGAGGCAATCGAACGCGATGAGGCGTCGGGCGCGCAGAGCAACGCAACTGCAAACGCCGAAGCGAGTGGTCGTTTCTCGTGCAGCGGCTCAGGGGCGGGCGCGTCGTAGCAAATCAATAATGTCGGTTGGCGATCGGCTTGCGTTTGAGTGATAGCTTCCAGCAACCCCGCGGCAAAGCTATGGTCGTGACCCGCGATGGCCGACGATGCCTGCTGCGAACGCGCGCCGATATGCCAGTAGCCAGAAGGCGCGTTGTGAACGGAATTGTGGAAATCGGTGGGCGAGACCAGTCGTTGTGTTTGCGCCAGCGCCATGCAGAGCCGATGCGAGACCATCATGTCGGCATCGGAAGAAGCAAACACGGTGGCCAGTTGTGAGACGTCGACGCCGCTACGCATGATTTCCTCGCCGACGCGGAAAGCTAGGCGCACCGTCTCCGTTGCGCGGCGCTGCTCATTGGCGGGTAGCAGTGTCGGCGCGTATTTCGAGACTGGCGCCGGAACCAGCGGCCGCTCGCCACGAAGAATTGGGAGGGCTTCGTCCCACGAGACAAGGCCTGGCGCAGCCAAGCCAACCGCGTCGATGTAGACCTTGCTCATGCGGCACCGCCGAAGATCAGCACACAGTTGCTGCCGCCGAAGCCGAAGGAGTTGCTCATCACATGACGAATTGGCCGCCGTTCGCTCTTGAGTAAGATGTTGCCGCGTAGCGCAGGATCCTTGGTGAGCGTATTCAAGCTGCGTGGCGCGAAGCCGTTCTCTATGCAAAGCAATGAGAACACGCTTTCTACAATTCCAGCTGCGCCCAGCGTGTGTCCGGTCCATCCTTTCGTGGAACTGCATGCGGTCGCAGCGGGCAGCACGGTCGCAATTGCTTGATCTTCCGCCGCGTCATTTGCGGGTGTCCCCGTTCCGTGCAAATTCACGTAGTCGATGTCGCCCGGTTCGAGGCCCGCTCGCGCCAACGCGGCCTGCATGGCGCGCGCTGCGCCGCCGCCGTGCGGATCTGGCGCAGACATATGATGTGCGTCGCTGCTTTCGCCGTAACCCAACAACTGCAATTTACCCGGTCCTTTTTCCAACAGCGCAAACCCGCCGGCTTCGCCAATCGAGATGCCATTGCGGACGGCGTCGGCCGGCCGGCAAATCTCACCCGATACCAATTGCAGGGCGTTGAATCCGTAAAGCGTCGTGAGGCACAAACTATCGACACCGCCTACTACTGCGGCGTCGCACAGGCCGATCCGAATCGCACGCTCCGCTGCGGCAAAGACCTTCGCGCTGGACGAGCAAGCCGTTGAGATCGAGAACGTTGGCCCATTGACATCGAGAACGGTCGCGACGAATTCCGCGGTGCTAAAGCTGCTTTGCGTATGTCGATGCGAGAACCAATCCGGCAGTTTCTGAGTCGTTGTGTCGCGCGCGCGGTAAGCGAGTTCACTGTGGTGAATGCCCGCCGTGCTGGTGCCGATAAAGACACCGATTCGGTCGCCGCCGAGTTTGGCACGCAGAGCTGCGACTCTTTGCGCGAATCCATCCTGTGCCAGCGCCAGCTGTGCAAGACGGTTGTTGCGGCACTCCCACGCGGCCAACGCCTCAGGTAGCGCAGTATCCAACCCATCGACTGCGCCGACCCAGCAATCGAGATCGGATACATCGAATTTCTGCTTGCGTAATCCAGATGTTTCGGCAGCAAGCGCGCGCCATTGCGCGTCGCGGCCCAAACCCAGTGCGGAGGTTGCCGTGTAGGCGGTGATCGCAAGCGATTGAGATGCGGATGTCATGCCCAGAAGTCGTAGAAGTTGAACCAGTTGTACGGCGCTGCACGCACATGATGCGCTAGTCGCTCGGCGTATTGCTGCGCATAACGATGGAGTGCTTGTTCTCGTTCGGCGCGCGGCAAATCGAGACGATTGGCAAATAGCTCGAAGCGCGCATCGTAGCGGTTTCCGCCCAAGTACCGGCAAAACCCGAGAATTACAGGCACTTGTAGCGCCCCCGCCAGTATCCAAGGTCCAATGGGAAGTGCGGCGCTGGCGCCCAAAAAGTCGACTCGCACGCTTCGATCTTCGGACCGAGTGCGATCCGCCATGATGCCGACCATTCGATTCGCGTCGATCGCCTCTTTGACTGCCAACACAAGGGCGGGGCCTCGTTGCGATGCATCGATTACGCGGGCGGCGATGTTTGGGTTGAGGTCCTCGAGCAGCGACGTGAACATGCGGCCGATTTCGCGGTCCATCAGGATGCTGATCGGCAGCGAGCGATGATCGCCCGCGCAGCGAAGCGCTTCGTAGCTGCCGAAATGCGACATCACGAGTATGCAGCCTTGACCTCGTTGCGCTAAGGCCGACACCTCGGCCGGTCGATCGACACTTAGACGAATCCCGGACTCAGGCCCAGCCAAGAAGAAGATGCGATCCACGGAGCACGATGCGAACGCAAAAAAGTGGCGCCACACGTCACGCAGAGTCGGTTCGCGATCCAGCACGCGCCGCAAAAAATCTCGTGACGTTCGGCGCGCATGGCCGCCGGTCAGCACAAAATAAGCGGCGGTCAGATAGACGACAGGCCGGATGCCGACGCGTTTCAATAGGAGCGCGCTGCGGATCAAAAGCTTCAACATGAACGGCGTACTGCGCTCGCGCGTAGTGTCCCAAGCTACTTTCTCTGGTGTGGGGTTTTCCGACATCAGTCAGATTTCAGGGCTGTCAGCAATCGATCGCGAGCGAGTTTGCCGACAGCGTCGCGTGGCAACGTTTGAACCAGCCGTAGCGGTCGCGGCACAAAGACTTCGTCCAGATCTCGCATGAGCGCAGCCAATATTTCTCGCTCCGTCATCCCGATCGCAACGACTAGCGCGGCAACGCGACCATCCGGTTCGGGTTGGAACACGACGCCATCCGCGACACCTGAAATGGCCATCAGCTTGGCGTTTAGATCGGCCAATGACGCGCGCTTGCCGGCAACTTTGATGAGGTCGTTGCTGCGGCCGGCCAAGACGAAGCGATCGGTGCCGTGCAACTCGAATCGATCGTGCAGAGCGATGGACGATGTTGCGCCGTCGGGCCGATAGCGCACGCTGTCTTCCTGCATTTCCAATGTGCCTCCGGGCAACACTTGCCACTCATCGCCTTCGATGGTGCGGCGGCTGGCGATGGCTCCAGTTTCGGTGCTGCCGAAAATCTCAAGCACACGCGTCTTCCAGTTGGTTTCGACGCTTTGTGCTAGCTCGCGCGCCAGCGGCGCAGTCGCCGATAGGACGAATTCAAGGCCGGGCATTGGGTCTACATGCACGGCGATACAGGCGCGCAAATGTGCGGGCGTCGTGATCAAAGCGCGAGGGGAAGGGGCGCGCGCTAGCGCGGCCACGACGTCTGCCGGAAAAAAGGGTTTGCTTGAATCGACCGCGCAGTCGTTGACCAACGGTTGCAGAATGGTCATTTCGAGACCGAACATATGTTGTGCGGGCACAGTCGCGACGAGATTGAGCTTCGATGTTTTGAAGATGCGAGCCGCACTGCGCCGCCCCGATGCGATCAACGTCGACCAAGTGCTTGCATGCGCTTGCGGTTGGCCGGTTGAGCCGGAAGTGAAGGCGATAGCCGCGCAATGATCTGCGCGAATACCGGGAACGCTCATGGCAGACCGGCCGCTGACTTGCAGCGATCGAACTGCATCATCGCTAACGACAACGTGATTCGGGTAGGCGTTGCGCACTGACTCCAATGCTCCGCTTGCGACGCTCGCCGGCAATAAGTTGGTCTGACCTCGAAGGCAAGCCGCCGCAAAGGCCGTGCAAAAATTGTAACGATCCTGGCAGAGGTTCACCAGAAAACCGGCCGCCGGAAGGGTATCTGCGAGTGCGATCGCTCTCGTTAGGAATTCAGCTCGCGTGACGGGCTGCCCTTCGGACCACAGCATGATGGACTCAAGGTCCGCGCAGCCAAGCAGTGGAAGTAGCGTGGTCATTCAGACAGTATGGATGCGAGTGGCGATCAGTTGCCGAATGTAGCCGATGAAACCGGGGTGATCGAGTTCTCGAAATTTCAATCGACGCAGAACGTACTCGCCTAGAAAAAGCAGTCCCATGATCGCGTAGTGAACGACGTTCGTGAGCCACGACCAAATCTGGGGGGATGCGAAGAGTGCTGCCCACGATGCCGACGCCATCAGTCCCGCCAATGTCACCACCCAAACGACGGTGACAGCGCGCGTATAGGAAGCCAACCCGAGCGGCAGCGCGTCCGGCGTCGTATTCCGCATCGGCTGCAAAGCGCGTGATGAGTGCAACGGAATCGCGCCGCAATGACCGAGCAAAAAGGGTCAGCAGCGCCGCCGGCAGCAAAATAGGTGGAATGTAGAGGACGTACAAGCCGCCGCCGAAGTTCACAATGAGAAACAAGGCGCCGCTGACGACGACAAGTGTGACCCATGCCCAGGTTCGGCTCTTCTTGAGGGCGTCAAATAGGGCGACTGCAACGAGGGCAGTGAGCGCCGGCCACTGGAGACGTGGTTCCCGCAGCCACACCGCGGCATGAGTGAGCAGGGGATATGCCAGGACGAGCCAGATCATGGACGGACAACCAACTGTAACTGTGAGCTGCGGGCCAACTGTCCGCCGGACAGCGGCCGCATTCGTTCAGCTTCGAGAGTTATGTTCAGGCAGCCCGCTTTTCCAAGACATACGCGGTGAGCGTCCGAAGGGACGTGAAGGCAGTTTTGGTACCTGGATCGTCGGAGCGAAGTTCGATGCCGTAATGCTGCTGGATCATCAACGCAATTTCGAGTGCATCGATGGAATCGAGGCCCAGCCCCTCCGAACCGCTGCCGAATAACGGCGCCGTAGGGCTAATCGCAACAGGTTCGACCGAGTCTAGACCTAAGGCGGAGACTAATTTTTCCGCCATTGCGGATTCTTCCGCGGTTTGTCCGGACATGGATCAAGTTCCTCGCGAGTCACTGGGGCTATAATACTGGCTATATTACTATTAGCGACGCTGCCATGGACAATCGGCGGCCATAAAAATGGGGTTCGCGACGCAATGAAATCTTGGCGTGGACCTTGAGAAGCGCAAGTCCTTCCGAAGTGCGCAAGCTTGCGGCGAAGCCATCTGTCGTAAGACATGGTTTGGCGTAGCGAATGGGTCAGTTAAATGGCAATTAGGCAGAAGTTTCCGAAGCTGGACCGCGCGTGGCGCAAGATCGCCACCGGTTACTGCTTCGTGTTGTTTGGCGTGTGCGCGATCATCTTGAGCGCCACTCTATTTCCGTTGCTGCGGTTGATTTCGCGCGATGCGGAAGCGGGTCGTGTTCGCATTCAAGAAGCGATGCGCTTCGTCATGGCTGTCTTCATCGGCATGATGCGCGTTGTCGGAGTGATCAGCTACGAATTGCATGGCCTTGAGCGCCTCAATCTCGTCGGCCGAGAGCGAGGCACGCTGATCGTCGCCAATCATCCGTCGCTGATCGATGTGGTGTTTTTGGTGTCGCTGATGCGCGAGGTCGACTGCATCGTGAAAGAAGCGCTTTGGCGCAATCCCTTTTTGCGGTGGCCGGTGCTTTGGGCGGGCTATATCCCAAATCGTAGCGCTGAAGAGCTGGTTGAGAGTTGCGCTCGCAATCTGCACGCGGGGCGTTCGTTGTTGGTATTTCCAGAAGGGACGCGAACCGTCCCAGGTCAGCCGCTGACGATGCGTCGCGGCGCCGCCCAAATCGCATTGGCATCGCGGGCGGACATCCTGCCGATCACTATTTCATGCGAGCCTCTGATGTTGGCCAAGACACAAGCCTGGCATCAGGCGCCCCATGGGCCTGGACATTTCGTCATCAGCGTCGGCGAGCCCATCCCTGCAAGCGTGTACGCGCCTGTAGGGGTGGCGCATAGTTTGGCGGCACGGGCGATTACTCGTCGAATGGAGGAATATTTTGCGTCCTCGCTGAAAGTTCTGGCCGGCGCCACGCCGGTGGCAACGGTTCAGCCGGCGTTGGGGAGCGATCCTTTAGGGTTGACGGAAGACCCTTCCGAGTTGGAGGACGCGGAACTGTCGTCCCCATAGTCCCTTGCGGTATCTTGAGCGACTTCGATCTATTACGATATGACCATGCAAACACGCGAAGAAGTATTTGAGCAGCTTAAGGGGCTGCTGGGAGAGCTTTTCGAGATCAAACCTGAACGTGTCGTGCCCGGCGCGCATTTGTTCAAGGATCTCGACATCGACAGCATCGACGCGATCGACCTGATGATGCATTTGAAGGAGCTCACAGGCAAAAAAATCCAGCCCGAAACATTCAAGCACGTTCGCACTGTGCAAGATGTCGTAGACGCAGTGGCGAGCCTCATGACCGAGGAATCGACCAAGTAATTCGCGCGTATCGCTCGCAATCGTGAATTCTGATTCCGCTTCTGGTGCTGAGGCACCCGTCGAACCCGCTCGCGGGCCTCGTAGCGAGGCCCCCGGCGAGCCGACCATTCTTGCGACGCGCTCATTGCCGGCGGACGCGGGGGTCTTAAGAGTGCAGCTCGATCTGGAGATCACGCCTGAGCTCGACTGTTTCGAAGGCCATTTCGATGGCTTGCCGCTCCTGCCGGGAGTAACTCAACTGCATTGGGCGGTCATGTTTGGGCGCAGGCATTTTCCGCTCCCGCCGCGATTCACGCATATGTCCGCCATCAAGTTCGTGCGCGTCATCACGCCGTGCTGCCGCTTGGTGCTTTCGTTGGAATTTGAAGCGACTCGCGGGGAACTGCGCTTCCGTTACGATTTGGGCGACATGCCATGCTCTTCCGGTTCGGTCGGATTTGGGCCCTGATCGCGCGAGACTTCGCGGCCGTCTTCCAAGTAAGATTCATGGCATGACTATCTCGCACACGCCGGGCGCGACGCATGCTTTCAAGGCCTGCATTGTCATTCCGTATTACAACCATCCGCGGAGCATCGCGGAGGTACTCGCCGCTCTGCGGCCGCTCGGGTTGCCCTGCATTTTGGTCGACGATGCTTCCAGTGCCGAAAGCCAAGCGATTATTGAAACACTAGCGCAGCGCGAACACGCGTGGCTGAAAATAGTGCGGCACACGGTGAACCAGGGTAAGGGCGCGGCAGTCATGACGGGTTGCAACGGTGCATTCGATGACGGATTTACGCACGCGTTGCAAATCGACGCCGACGGACAACACGACATCGGCGATGTCCCAAGATTGATCGATTTGGCGCGCTGCCATCCGCACGCATTGGTTACAGGCATCCCAAAATACGATGAGACTGTGCCTCGATCGCGTTTGTACGGACGCTATGTCACGCACGTGTGGGTATGGATCCATACCTTGTCGCTGGAGATCAAAGACTCGATGTGCGGCCTGCGCGTTTATCCGTTAGCAGAATCGGTTGCGTTATGGCGCAGCGTCAAGATCGGTAAGCGCATGGACTTCGATACCGAAGTCATCGTGCGGCTTGTTTGGCGCGGCATCAGTGTGATTAGTCTGCCAACACGCGTTGTCTACCCGCGGGATGGTGTCTCTCATTTCGATTTGTTGCGCGACAACGTGCGCATCACCCGCATGCATGCGCGGCTGTTCTTCGGGATGCTTTGGCGTAGTCCGATGTTGATAGCGCGGCGAATTACGCGTCTGTTCGGTTCGCGCAATGAGGTTGTTGTATGAGTTCGGTGCGGACCGCCGCGGTTGAGATAGTCGTGCCATTTCACGACTTGGATCCGGCCGGCATTGTTTGGCACGGCAACTATGCGAAGTACTTCGAGATTGCTCGGTGCACGCTGTTGCAGACGTTCGACTACAACTACGACCAAATGCTCGACTCCGGCTATCTGTGGCCGGTCATCGATCTGCGCGTTCGTTACGTTCAGATGGTTCGATTCAATCAGCGCATCAAGGTGACGGCAACCTTGCGGGAGTGGGAGTATCGCTTGGGAATCGATTATTTGGTGGCCGATGCGGAAAGCGGTATGCGCTTGACCAAGGGCACGACGCTGCAGGTGGCGGTCGATTTGAAGACCCGAGAACTCTGTTTGATGTCACCGCGAATTCTATTCGAGAAGTTGGGGGTAGCTGTGCCGGAAGGCGCTACGGTTCGGGCGTCTGCAGCGCCGGCCGCCGCAACCACTCAGAGTGGTGACCCGGCGGCGGTCAACGTTAGGGAGATCACGTTATGAGGCGTCTCGCGGATGCCTGCAAGGCTGTTGGACTGACTATAGGGTTGGCTACCATGATGGCGTGTTCTGCATCGGCCGCGGAGGCGGATGTCTTTACGCATCCTAAAACCGCGGACGATCTGGCCAAGAATCTGTTGGCCCAGCCTGCAAAAGACATCGCGCGGACGCAAGTACTTCGAGGCCGGTTTCTGCATCGTAAATACTTAAGCGACATTCCTGCGCCACTTGAGGCTGCCGGTGAATTCATTTTCGTTCGCCAGCGGGGTCTTTATTGGCACACGCTGAGGCCGTTCGATTCCGTCTTTGTGCTGACACCCAACGCGATGTCGCAACAAGACGAAGGCGGTAAGGCGATGAAATTGGATGCCGCCTCCCAGCCGGCCATCCGTGCCGCAGCTGGAATTTTCATGGCGTTGTTCGCTGTCGATCTCAAGGCGTTGGATAAGGACTTTCAAATGTTCGGCCAGCCGGGCGCCAAGGACGGGCAATGGTTGCTCGGGCTGCGCCCCAAGAATTCAGCGCTGACAGCCGTGTTTACGGAAGCAATCATCTCGGGCGCGGCGCAGGTCCGGCAAGTCGAACTGCGAGACGGGCATGGCGACCGGACCGTCATCGAGCTGCAAGACACGGAATTGTCAGGTCGCGCACCCACGCAACAGGAACTCGCGTTGACCGCGAACTGACTTTTTGTCCAGCGTGGAGCCTACACAGTCGAACTTGCGCACGCGCTTCATCGCGTGGGGCTCGGCGATGCTTGCGATGTTGATCGTGCTGGGCGCCTATGTGGCGCCAAGGCTGGTCATCGATACGGATATTTTGGCACTGCTGCCCAGCAGTCGCGATGCTGCCGTCGACAATGCATTGATTAAGCTGTCGGCAACCATGTCGCAACGCCAATTATTCCTGATCGGCGCGCGCGACCTCGATATCGCTAAGCAAGCGGCGCGTGATTTTGCGGGAAAGCTCAGTGCCAGCGGTGAGTTCGCAAAGGTTCAATTTGAACTCAGTAGCGATTTGCGCGCAGTCACCCAGGGCTATCGCGAACACGCAGCGTATTTGCTGGCGGATGCTGATCGAGCGCGATTGGCCGCCGGGGCCGGCGAATCCCTCTACCAGGACGCGCTGCGTGCAGCCTATACGCCGGCCGGAATGATGCGAATCTTGTCGCTGGCCGATGATCCTTTGGGCGTACTCGGAAATTTTCTACAGCAACAAGTGCCGTCGATTGGGCAAGCGCGATTGGATGGCTCGATGCTGATCGTCGAGCGCGAAGACGGGTACTACGTGTTAGTGACAGCCGAGACAACCGGTAGTGCATTCTCGGCGGACGTTCAGCAGAGCGTGCTGCCAGTGATCGCCGCGGCAATGCAAGCAGCCCATTCGAATCCGGACGTCCAGATCCTCACGTCAGGCGCGCTACAGCATGCGGCAGCCGCGACGACGCAAGCGAAAAGCGAAATCGCCAAGTTTGGGTCCATCGAGACACTTGCTGTCCTTGCGCTCCTGTTCTTTGTGTTCGGCAATATTCGCCCGTTGCTCCTCGCGGCCGCCGTCCTAGGCTTGAGCGCTGCGGGCGCGATCGTGGCTTCGCATTTTCTATTCGGCAAGCTGCACATCATGGCGTTGGTATTCGGTGCGAGCTTGATCGGCGTGGTCATCGATTACTCGATGCATTTCTTCGCTGATCGATTCCGTCTGCGCGATTCTTGGACTCCGGCAAGCGCCGTCGCGCACGTGGGCCCCGCAATCCTGCTCGGCATGTCGGTCACGCTAGTCGGGTATTTAGGATTGGTATTGATGCCGTTCCCGGGGTTGAGACAAATCGCGGCGTTTTGCATGATCGGTATCGTCATCGGATGTGGCTCCGTGTTGTGTTTGTATCCGCTTTTGATGTCGACACGACTATTGGGAGGCGGAAGTCTCCCCGATCGGGGGCCGCGCATCGCGGGCGTACTTGATCGTGCGCTTGCGGGTTGGCGATGGACGCCGGCAAAACTGTTCATCTGCTTCGCGCTAGGGGCGGTGGTGCTTGGGGGAATTTGGCGGGCGGACGTGCAAGACGATATTCGGGCCTTGCAATCGTCACCCCCGGAACTGTTGGCGAACGAACAGCGTGTGCAGACGCTGTTGGGTGGCGGTGTCGAGACGCGATTCTTTTTGATTCAAGGCGACGACGCGCAATCGCTTTTAGAGAACGAGGAAGTGTTGCGCGAGCACCTTGACGGGCTCGTGCGCGAGGGTGTGTTGAATTCGTATTTGGCGCTGACGCGTGCGTTGCCTTCGAAGCGTCGACAGACCGCGGACCATGAATTGATGGAGCGAGGCCTGTTTCAACAGGCGGGGCCTTTTGCTCGCATACTCACCCAGTTCGGATTTCCCAAAGCGCAGATTGACGCTCGACTGCAAGCGATTCGTGTCGCCGATCGACCATTCGAGGTCGAGGCTTGGCTCGAGTCGCCTGGCGCTGGACCGTATCGTCATATGTGGCTGGACAAGATCGGCGAGCGCTACGCGTCCGTGGTGACCCTGTCCGGTATTCGGGATGTAGAAAAGCTTCGCTCGGCTACCGAATCCGTGGCCAATGTTCGACTGATCGACCGGCCGCGCGATATCTCTTCCGTGATGCAGACCTACCGTCACGCCACGGGTTGGCTGTTGCTGTTCGCGAATGCTACTGCGTTGCTGGTACTCGGGTTTCGATTCGGTTGGCGCGAAGGGGCTCGCATGGTGCTGCCGAGCGCGGCCGCTTGCCTCGCAACGCTGGGGGTCTTCGGCTGGTTAGGGATTGGCATCAATTTATTTACGGTGTTTGCGCTGCTCTTAGTGCTGGCATTGGGCGTGGACTACGGTATCTTCCTGCGCCACGGTCAAAATGCTCGGATTACCGCGATCCTCAGCGTTTCGCTGTCGGCGTGTACGACGTTCATCGGGTTCGGCATGTTGGCCTTTAGCGCTACGCCTTTCATTCGCAGCATCGGCCTCACGCTGCTGTGCGGCATTGCGTTTTCCTGGGCATTCGTGATGCTCAGTTGTATGACTTACGGTAAGAAATCAATGAAGCAAACTGGTGAAGCAACATGATCGATGTACTTGTCATTGGTGCCGGTCCGTCAGGTTCAGTGGTGTCGACTCTGCTGGCTCGCAAGGGCTACAAAGTGTTGGTCTTGGAGAAGCAGCTATTTCCACGCTTCTCCATAGGCGAGAGCTTGCTGGCGAATTGTCTTGAATTCGTGGCCGAAGCGGGCATGACCGAAGCCGTCTTCGCGAAGGGTTTTCAGTTCAAGAACGGCGCTGCGTTCGCGCTCGAGGATCAATACACTGATTTCAATTTCTCCGAGAAAGTGACTGCCGGCTCACCGTTTACGTTTCAGGTGCCGCGCGCGGACTTCGACAAGGCGCTCGCGGACGACGCTGTTCGCCAAGGCGTCGAGATTCATTACGAAGTGGAGATCACCGCTGTCGACGTGTCCGGCGAACGTCCAAAAGTAACAGCCAAAAACAAAGCAGGCGAGATCAAAGAGTATCAACCGCGCTTCTTGTTGGACGGCAGCGGATTCGGGCGAACCTTGCCGCGGTTACTCGACTTGCATCGCCCCTCGGACTTCCCGGTGCGCACCGCGTTGTATGGTCAGGTCTACGATCACATCCCAGCCGGCGCGTTCGATCGGCAGAAAATTCGCGTCGGTATCAATGCGAAGGATCGCGATATCTGGACGTGGCTGATTCCCTTTTCGAACGGCATCTCTTCGGTGGGCGTTGTCTCGACACCGGAACAACAGGCAAAATTTTCGGGATCAAACGAAGACAAATGGCGGCAACTCATCGCCGGCGAGCCAAAACTCGAAGCGTTGCTCAGCAATGCAAAAATTTACCGACCCATCGATCAGATTACGGGCTACGCGGCAAAAGTGACGCGGCTGCATGGCCCCGGATTCGCGTTGTTGGGAAATGCCGCAGAGTTCCTCGATCCGGTATTCTCGTCCGGCGTCACGATTGCGATGCAGTCGGCGAGTTTGGCGGCAGGGTTGCTGGACAGGCAATTCCGCGGCGAGCGCGTGGATTGGGAGGGCGAATTCGCACGGCCGTTGAATTACGGCGTCGAAACTTTCAGAGCATTCGTCGAGACTTGGTATGACTGTACTTTGCAGGACGTCATTTTCTATTCGCAGAAGCAGCCGGAAGTGCGACGCATGATCTGCTCCGTGCTCGCGGGCTATGCGTGGGACAAGAGCAATCCCTACACCGGTCCGAACACGATGCGTCGACTAAAGACGCTGGCACAACTTTGTCGCAATGGCTAGTCCGCGATCCGTGGCGTCGTTGCGAATCTATGCGGTGCTCCTGAGCGCGCTGGTGGCTTCGGCATGCGTGGGAATGCGTCCCATGCCCGCAGGCGGTGCCACGGCGTCTCCGTTACTTGCTCCTTCGGCATTAGGCAGTACGGTCAACGCATCGCAAGTATTGCGCGTTGCATTTGGCGATCGCGAAGCAACGCTCAATTGCGCGGTAGCTGTGACTCCGGATCGGCTCACGATCGTTGGTGTGACTGCTATGGGAATGCGCGCGTTTACGATCAAATACGATGGCGTGAAGGTCGACGCGGAGTCTGCGCCAGGCATGCCTGATTCGTTGCCGCCCGAGCGCTTATTGAACGATGTGCAGCTGGTCTACTGGCCTCTAAAGGCGTTGCAATCAAAATTGTCGGGTGGCGACTGGGAAGTGAGCGAACCAATCGCGGGAACGCGTCGGCTGAAACGCGGCGGTCGGGTGGTCGCAGAAGTCCACTATGCCAACGCGGATCCATGGTCTGGTCGCGTGTGGCTTGCCAATTTGGAGTTCGACTACACGTTGTCGATCGATTCTCAGCGCGCGGAGTCGCGATGAACCTGCAGCTTGGCGTGTCGTACCGCATCGATCAAATAGTACCGCATGCGGGACGAATGTCTTTATTGGACGAGCTCCTGCATTACGATTCGGAAAAAATTATAGCAGTCGTCCATGTCAGCGAACGCTCTCAGTTTTTCGAGAACGATCGCGGTGTACCCGCGTACGTCGGCATCGAATACATGGCGCAAGCCGTGGCGGCATTTGCTGGAATCGAGGAAGTGCAGGCTGACCGCAAGCCGAAGATCGGTCTGTTGCTTGGGACGCGGCGCTATAACAGTACGGTGGATTATTTCACGGCCGGCGCTCGCGTTGAGGTGATCGCGCGGATGCGATATCGAGATCCCACTAACCTAGTCGGCTTTGGTTGCGAAATCCTCATCGACGACGTCCCCGTTGCGGCAGCTGATCTTAAGGCCGTGCTGCCTGACGATGCTCGCGCCCTGCTGGATTCTCAAATGTAGAGTTCGTCATGCAAGCATCACCCATCAAAACGATTTTAGTCACCGGCTCGAGCCGCGGTATCGGCAAAGCGATTGCGACGCGACTGGCGCGCGATGGATTTGGCGTCGTCGTGCATTGTCGCGGACAGTTGCAAGCGGCGGAGGCGGTAGCTTCAGAGCTTGCGACTTTCGACGTGCCGACTCGTGTGCTGCAATTCGACATTGCGGATCGCGAGGCATGCAAGGCAGCGCTAACATCGGACATCGAAGCGCACGGGGCTTACTATGGAGTGGTATGCAATGCGGGTCTTACGCGGGATGGCGCGTTTCCGGCATTGTCGGGCGAAGATTGGGATCTAGTGTTGCGTACTAATCTGGATGGCTTTTTCAACGTGCTCAATCCGCTGGTGATGCCGATGATTCGACGGCGCGCCGCGGGCCGGATCGTCACGCTGTCATCCGTATCGGGACTCATCGGCAACCGCGGTCAAGTCAATTACAGTGCTTCGAAAGCCGGGATCATCGGTGCGACAAAAGCTCTGGCCGTGGAATTGGCGAGTCGGCAAATCACGGTTAACTGCGTAGCGCCTGGCGTCATTCGCACGGATATGACCGTGGATGCTCCCATGGAGGAAATCATGCAAATGGTGCCCGCCAAGCGGGTGGGGGAGCCCGAGGAAGTGGCGAGCTTAGTGGCCTATCTGATGTCCGAGTCAGCGGCCTATATTACGCGCCAAGTCATTGCCGTGAATGGCGGTCTCTGCTGAGGCGAGTCAAAAATCCAAATCTATGACCCAGTTCGTTTGGGGTGCCGCGCCTTTTTCGCCGCTAGCGCATACAATATCTTGAGTTGAACCCAGGTCTCCGATTCGATCGTGCAAAACGCTCCTACTTCGAGTATCCAACTTAAGCGTGTCGTGATCACCGGCGTTGGCGGCATTACGTCGTTGGGCTATGACTGGCCCACCATCGAAGCCAATTTGCGCAATGGCGCAAGCGGCGTCGTCAGAATGGATGAGTGGGACAAATACGCCGAACTCAATACCCGCCTGGCGGCGCCGGTTCGTGACTTTAAGTTGCCCGCGCATTTCACGCGCAAGGTGACGCGGAGTATGGGTCGAGTGTCGAAATTGGCATCGCGTGCCAGCGAAATGGCGCTCGAAGACGCCGGTCTGCGGCAGGATCCCGAGATTAAGAACGGCTGCATGGGTGTTGCTTATGGTTCTTGTACCGGCAGCACGGATGCCATCACAGAGTTCACCTCGATGCTGGTCGAAAACACGATCGGCGCCATCAATGCGACAACCTATATTCGCATGATGCCCCACACTGCCGCCGCTAACGTTGGCGTGTATCTTGGCTTGAAAGGTCGCGTCATTCCGACCAGCAGTGCCTGCACTTCGGGCAGCCAAGCAATTGGGTACGGGTACGAAGCGATTAGATTCGGCCGGCAAAAAATGATGTTGTCCGGCGGCGCGGAAGAGCTTTGCGTCACCGAAGCCGCCGTGTTCGATACGTTGTACGCAACCAGCACGCGTAACGATGCGCCGACGACAACGCCGGCGCCATTCGACAAAAATCGCGACGGCTTAGTGATCGGCGAAGGCGCGTGTTCGTTGGTGCTGGAGGAACTTGAGCATGCGCAGGCGCGCGGCGCCAAAATCTATGCGGAAATTATCGGCTTCGCCAGTAATTCAGACGGCGACCACCTCACGCATCCCAATACCGACACCATGCAAGTAGCCATGGCAAGCGCACTGGAAGACGCGGGTCTGCCGCCTAGCGCGATCGGGTATATCAGCGCCCACGCTACGGCCACCGAGCAAGGCGATATCGCGGAATCACTCGCGGTGCATCGCTTGTTTGGCTCGCGAACTCCGGTCAGTTCGCTAAAAGGTAATTACGGCCATACTCTGGGCGCCTGCGGCGCCTTGGAGAGCTGGCTGGCGATAGAAATGATGAATGCGGACTGGTTCGCGCCGACGTTGAACCTGAAGGACGTCGACCCTCGCTGCGGTGACGTGGATTACATCATCGGCAACGGTCGGGCGATCCAATGTGAGTACGTCATGAACAATAACTTCGCGTTCGCAGGAATTAATACCTCGCTGATTTTTCGGCGCTGGGCGAAGTGACGGAATCTTTAGCAACGCCCATTGTCTGTTTGATAGCCTTTACATGCCGCCGGCGCACAGCCGGAGTCGAATACCCTCCACATGGTCGAGCCCAACCCAACGACGATCGTTCGCGCCAGCGCTCAGCCCAGGAGCCGACTGCGCCTATTGATGGTTGCATTCGCGGCGTTGTTGGCCGCGTGCGCGATGTCGCCCGGTCTCGATGTCGCGAGCAACCAGGCATCGAGCATCGCGGGAAGTTGGCGGTTGGATCGCCAGTCAAGTGACGACGTTCGCGCGCGACTGGAGCCGTTGTTCGCGAAGAAAGATCGCCATTGGCGCAAAATCGAACAGGAAATCGACGAACAATCCGGCGAGCGGATCAATTCCACGCGAGCCGAATCGAGGCGGATTGCCCAACCGGAAGGGCTGGGCGGTTCGAACATGCAATGGATGCAGGACCAGCGCCAACGAGAATTCCTGGTTCTGATTTCGATGCTGTCGCCCGCAAACCAAATTGAAATCCAACAAGCTCCGAAACAATTGCGCTTCAGCTCCGATAAGGGCGAGGGATCTCGAACCTTCGTGCCTGGCGACATCAGCTCGTTGGTCGTGGGGGTCGGCGGCTTCAATGTGCGTTCCGGGTGGAACAAGACCTCGTTTCTAATCGACTCGCGCGGCACGGGCGACAACGACCTGCATACCGTTGAGCGCTACACGGTGCTGAATGACGGCGGGTTGCTCGAGGAAATCTTGATCGCGAAAATCCCGGCGCTCGGCAAGGAGACGTTTCGGTTCGTGTATAAGCGAAGTCCAAGGTGAGTGATTCGTGAACGACGCCGCCGCTAAGGAGCGCTCCAGTTCCGATCGATGGCGAACCCTGGGGCCGGCCTTGAGTTTTCTGGGGATATTGGCAGTGGCTAGCGCAATTGCGTTAGCGGTCAGGTTCTACTTAGTCGAACCGGAAGAGGTTGCTGCCGGATGCGTGGCGGGTGGTCAAGGCTGGCAATGTTGGCTACGACAGTGGGCGGTAACCGGCTTCTTACAGAACGCCTACGGCATTGCCGCCGTGATCCTTGGAATTCTTGCAACCGCAATGCGGTCCCGAATTGTGGCTTTGGCGGCAGTTTTTGCGGGCGTGGCCGGCGCGGTGCTATACACGTTCGAATTGAGCGGGCTCGGCATTTTGCTCGGTGCGCTCGTTTGGGTGCGTCGACCGCCGCCAAAAGCTGTAGCACAGGTTCAAGCCGACCAACAGGCATAAAGCGCCCCAGCAAACTGCGCGCGAGTTCACCCATGTTTCGCGCCCGATGACGATGACGCCGCTTAGACCGATGCACAGGCCAAGCAACAGTTCTTCGTTGTCCAGGTGTCGCTCTGTGTGCGGTTTTGCATCGAAGCGAGCTAGCGCGTCAAGCAGCACGTAGCCGACGGCGGGCAGGATAAAGAAGACGATGGGGAAGTCGCGACCCCGGCCTTCATACACAAGTCCAAAACACACATACGCCATGCACGATAAAACGAGCATCCGCAGGATTCCCAGCGTTCGATCGCTATGATGCGCACCGACCTCGCGATGAGTGGCCTGCAGGATGCTCGCGATGCTAGAGGCGCGCAACGTTGATGGCTTCCCCTGGGCCCACTGCAACGACTTGTGGCAGACGAGGAGCACAGCGAACCATCCGACCGAAGCGCACAGTGCCGAAGCTATCCACTCTAGTGTCGTGCGATTAGCGGCAACGGCATATTGCCATTGAGAAAACGCCACGAACCCGGCAACGTACCCTGCGGTCGCCGCGTAGCTCCACGCGGCAAAGCTCGGTTTGGGGCGCAGTAACGCGCTGCCGCCAACGAAGAGCACCGCTCCAGCCAGCGCTGCAAACCAGGCGGACAGCCATTGTGGGTTGGCGGCGACGGGACCAATGAAAGGAAATTTTGGCAAACCGTTCGCATCGTAGAGTCCCCAGAATCCGCCGACGGTGCCTTCTTGAACGCGTTTCCAAGGCTGATCGAAGGCCTCGATCAAGTTGTAGGGAATTTGTTCGCGATCGGCGAAGGCGACGAATTCGCGGATGAAGCGAGCCTCGTTGATCAGTCCCGGTACGGCCGTCAGTCTCGGCCGACCCGCGCTCGGCCAGCCGGTTTCGCCGATCACGACGCGCTGATCTGGGAAAGCTTCCTTAACTTTGGCGTAAATACTACGCACGTGATCGAGGGCGTGGTCGATTCCAATCGGATGATCTTCCCAGTAAGGCAGGATGTGGACTGTCACAAAGCTGGTCGATCGCGCAAGTTCTGGATTGCGCATCCAGAATTCCCAAACATCGGCGTAAGTCACGGGAACCTGTGTGCCGGCGCGTACTCGCTCGATCAACGCCTTCAACTGCGCCGCCGTTTGCTCGCGCCGCAACAGTACTTCATTCCCCACGATGACAGCCGTGACCACATCCGAGTAAGTGTTTGCGAGTTCGATGCCGCGCGCGATCTCGATGTCGTTGCTAGGACCGTGCGAGCTGATCCACATTCCGAGCATCACTTTCAAGTTCAGTTCGCGCGCGATCTTGGGTACATCGTCGAGTCCCGGCGCCACTGAATACGTTCTAACGCAACGGAATCGCTGCGCCAGGATTGCGAGATCGCTGCGCACTAACTGATGTTGCGTATCGACGCTCAGCGTGTGGCCATCGTGGCTCGGCGTATACGAGGCGCACTCGAGTTTTTCGTGCGCGGCGTCCGGCAATGCGACCGGTTGTCCGCTATGCCAATTATCCCAAGTCAGGTAACCCGCCACGCTAGCAATCAGGACCGAGAGGCAGAGTAGTAGTCGCGAGCGAACTCGCGAGTGCGGTGAGGGGGGCGCGTCGACCATTGGAGGCAGCTTAACGACCGTACGTCCTGAAGCCAAGTCCGGCGCGCCAAGTGTTGCTATCTTTTTCCGTGTGTTGTTGCTTGGGTCCGCTCGTCAACGAGCGAGATGCTTGGGTCCGCTCGAAGTTGCCGCAGTACATGCTGGGAGCGGCGCGATGCCGTTCATTCAGTGGATAGGAATAGGCGAGCAAGTTAACCCGACCAAGTTAACCCCGCAAGTTAACCCAGTCAGTTAAACGGTTAGGTAGCGTGGGCCAAGGACTTGGACCAAGGAGTTGAATGAGGGAACGGGTAGGCTGCCGCGTAAGCGGCAGCCTCATTTACTGTTCGATGCGTGCCGGTTCGACGTTGCCGTGCGGCGCGATGCCGCGCAGCTTACGAATCCAGTTCTCGAAATCCGCCACGTAGGTGTACGCGGCGGGAATCACGACTAAGCTTAAGATCGTCGAGGTCAGCAATCCGCCGATCACCGCTACACCCATTGGCGATCGGAAACCGCTGCCGCCGCCGATGTTGAAGGCTACCGGCGCCATGCCGGCTGCCATGGCAATGGACGTCATGACGATCGGACGCGCGCGCTTACTGCACGCATCCAACAGTGCGGCATGCATCGTGAGCCCGCGTCGCTCTCCTAGCACTGCGTAGTCGACCAACAAAATCGAGTTCTTGACGGCAATACCCATCAGCATCAGCAGACCGATTAGCGAAGGGACGGCCAGCGAATACCCGAATAGGAGCAGCGCACCCACCGCGCCTCCCAACGACATGGGCAACGCAATCAAAATCGTGAGCGGTTGCATCACGTCATTGAAGAGCAACACGAGCACGGCATAGACGCAGAACACGCCGAGCGCCATGGCGACGATGAAGCCGGTGAACATCTCATTCATTTGCCGGCTATTACCGCCTGCAACGCGTTGGACACCTGGCGGCAGCTTTTGCACTGACGGCAGATTGTCGACAAGCTTGGTCATTTCACCCAATTGGCGACCGTTGAGATCGACATCGAGCGTGACGTCTCGTGAACGATCGTAGTGCGTGATCTGGGCGGGTCCACTAGAGAGCGTAGCGGTGGCGACGGAATCCAACGGAACGCTACCTTGTCGTGTGGGCACGCGAAGCAGGCGCAGGAAATCCATGTTGTTGCGCGCGGATTCCTCCAATTGCACGCGAATTGGGATTTGGCGCGACGGCAAATCGAGTTTAGCGAGTCGGAAATCGACGTCGCCTGTCGTGCCGATGCGAATCGCTTCGCTGATGGTGTCGCTTGTTATGCCCAGCTCCGCAGCGCGTTGCAGGTCCGGCACGACACGGATTTCAGGGCGCGTTAGGGCGGCGCTGGACTTGATTGCGCCTACGCCCGGGATTCCGCGAATATCCCGTTCAATTCGCTCAACAGTCTGCTCCAACAACACGGAGTCATCGCCGCTTAGGATCAGTTGCAATCGATCGCCGCCACCGAAACCCGACATGAACGAGAATCGGGCCGCGGGAATCGCTTTGAATTCTTCTTGCAGGACTGCTTGAACCTCGCTCTGAGCTAAATCCCGATCGTGACGAGACTTCAGCAGAATAGTGGCATTAGCGTTCGACACCATGTTGCCGCTGCCGGCAACCGCAAATACGGCGGTCACTTCGGGGTGACGCTTTGCAATCGCGTTCATCTGGTCGAGCACGTGCTGCGTGTCGGTGATATTCCCGCCAGGCGGTAATTCGACGCCGACTGAAAGTTGATCTCGGTCCTCGGCAGGCATGAAACCCGCGGGTACGAACATCAACGCACCCATGGGGATGATAAAGAGCAGCGCCGCGGACAGCATCGTGGTTCGGCGGTGCTTCATGCTCCAAGTGACCACGTTCATATACCAAACGGTAATCGGACCATCCTTGTGTTCGTGTTGAAAGTCTTTGAGCTTAAACGCCGCGATCATCGGAGTGAGTAAGCGCGCGACGATGAGTGAGAACACAACGGCAGTTACCGCCGTGAGTGCGAATTGTTTGAACATGCGGCCGGGGATGCCGGGCATGAATGCAACGGGCAAGAACACGGCGACCAGCGTTAAGCTCGTTGCGATGACCGCCAGGCCGATTTCTTCCGCCGCGTCCAGCGCCGCTTGCTTGGGTGATTTGCCCTCGCGTAAATGACGAACGATGTTTTCGATTTCGACGATCGCATCGTCGACCAAGATGCCCACTACCAAAGTCAACGCAAGCAAGGTGATGGTATTCAGCGAGTAGCCGGCCAGATTCATGATCCAAAAGGTAGGAATGACCGACAAGGGCAGGGCGATTGCCGAAATCCATGTGGCGCGCCAGTCGCGTAGGAAGAAGAACACGACGATCATGGCGAGAATGCCGCCTTCGTACAGCATGTGCATCGACGACGTGTAATTGTCCTCGACGGCGTCAACGGAGTTGACGACTTCGTGAATCGTCAGCGTGGAGTTTTTGGCATTTAGTTTCGCGATGACGTCGCGAGTGTCGTGCGCAATGCGCACCGCATCCGCGCCCGTAGCGCGCGACACCTGAAAGCCGACCACGGGCTTGCCGTCCAAGAACGCCAGTTGCCGCTGTTCGGCATAGCGATCCTCAACACGCGCGAGCTCGTCTAGGCGGACGCGGCGTCCGTCGTTCAGGACGATAGGCAGCGCTCGGAGTTCAGTTGCGCCATCGACAGTGGAAATCGTTCGAATTGCTTGCTCGCCGCCTGCAAACGTGGAGCGGCCGCCGGCACGGTCGGCATGAATGCGTCTGAGCTGCGATGAGATCTCGGCGGCGGTGACGCCGAACGACAGCATCCGATCCGCGAGCAGGTCTACTCTGACTTCGCGCGCGACGCCGCCGACTCGAGCGACGCTGCCGACGCCGGATACTGACGAAAGATCGCGTGTCACGGTGTCATCGACGAACCACGACATTTCTGCCGGTGTCATCGAGTCCGAGGTGACCGCAAATGTTTGCAGGCTTTGGCCTGCCATCTCGACCCGAGCAATAATGGGTTCGTTAATTTCCTGAGGCAGTTGCGACCGGATGCGTGTCACTGCATCGCGGACGTCATCGACGGCCACATAGATGTTTTTATCCAGCGAGAATTCGATCTGAGTTAGCGAGGAGCCTTCGCTGATGTTGGAACGAATGTGCTCCACCATGCTGACGTTTGCCACCGCATTCTCGACCTTGCGGGTGATTTCGCTTTCCATCTGCGTCGGAGTCGCGCCCGGATAGCTCACACTGATCGTGACGACCGGGAATTCAATATCGGCAAAATCGGCAACCGGCAACGCTTTGAAAGCGAAGAGACCCGCGATCGTTACGAGCGTAAAGCCTAAGATGGCCGGCAACGGCCGATGGATCGACCAGGCGGAGAAATTGATATTCATAACTGACGCGCCTAGTTCTTGGCGAGTTGGCTTTTGCTCACCCGCACCTGATCGCCGTCCCGTAGAAAGCCCGCGCCTTGCAACACGACTGCATCCTCGTTACCAATGCCATCGAGGATTTCGACGCCATCGCTGAAGAAGCGGCCGGACTGCACGCGGCGCTGTGCGACTTTCTGGCCTTCCGTAACGACAAACACGTAGGAGAATCCATCTCGCACTGTCACAGCCGACAACGGCAGCGTACGGGTTTGTTGCTTGCCCAATTCGATATTGCCGGAGGCGAACATGCCGGGGCGAATGCCTTCTTCCAGCTTGAGATCAGCGTAAGCAATGCCACGGCGCGTATTGCTGTCCAGCGAAGGCGCGATTGCCCGGATCTTGCCCGGTGCAAAAGTGCCATCGGCGCGACGCACCTTAACGCTCATGCCGACGCGGACTTTCGCGATCTGCGCCTCCGGTACTTCCGCTCGCCACTCGACTCGATTCTGGCGAATGAGTTTGAAGATTTCGCTGCCGCCGGACACTAATTGGCCGGGCGACACCCCGCGGGTTGAGATGATGCCGAAGTCCGGGGACGTGATGGTTGCGTAGTTCAAGCGGTGCTGCGCGACATCGAGCTGCGCCTGCGCGCTCAGCACGCGAGCTTTGGCGGCGGCGAACGCCGTATTTTTTTGAACCGCGTCTTGTTCGCTGATGGCGCCGAGTTTGCGGAGCGCTACCACGCGATCGGCGTTGGCCTGGGCTTCTGCGGCAGAGGCTTGTGCCTCGATTAATGCGGCGCTGCGTTGGTCGAATTCCGCACGCAGCAATGTGTCATCGAGTTTGACAAGCGGCTGACCTTTTTTGACGACCGCGCCGACATCGACCAGCACTTCGTTGATTCGATAACCGCTGACTTCCGAGCCGATCGAGACTTCTTGCCAAGGCGCTAAAACGCCGGCCGTATCGATGACAGTGGGGAGTTCGCGTTCTTCGGCACGCACGGTTTCGACTGTGAGAACGGCCTGTGCCGCCTTGTCGCCTACAGCTTTCGCGCCATCGCATCCGCTAGCGATCAGCGCAATGCCCATCGTCAAGTGAAGGGCGATATAACGTGCGGGACGCAATGACATGGCGATACTTTCCAATTGGGTTCCTAGTTTATCGTCCTTGGAACGGCGTACCTAAGCGGTACACCGCGAAGTTCCCTGAATCCGTGGATCAGCCCGTGGACAGTCGCAGGCGCCGCAGGCAAGATATCAGGAAGCTGATTTAATATCAGGTCCCTTAAGTACGGCAATAGCACAGCCCGCAGGTTTGCAAAACATGACATGGCAGCGTGATCCGACGCATGAGGGAGACCAGAGCCCGCCCACCACCCGCTCAGCTGGCCGGCAAGGTGGTCGTGGCGCCGCCGCCCGTCGCGCGAAGCCGTCCGGCACGAATGTCAAAGTGGAAACCGCAAAGGCCGGTCAGGCGAAGCCGGAATTGGCGGTGCAGCACGCGACAAAGCGCGATCACGAAGGGTATCTCGTCAAAGAACTCCAGCATCTGCTGCGCGGCCAAATTGAAGCGCGCATGCGCGCCAGAGGGCTCTGGCTCAGTTTCCCGCATTCCGCAGTATTGATGACTTTGAGCGAAGAGCCGGGGCTTTCCGGCGCGCAACTTTCACGCCGTTTCTCAGTGACCGCGCAGACGATGAACGGCCTGCTCGTGCCGCTCGAAACCAAAGGATTGATCGAGCGTGTGCCGGATCCAGAAAATGCACGCGTGCTGAAGTGTTATCTCAACCGGAAAGGCGTCGACCTTATGCAGCGCGGCATGCAAGAAGCCGGCGCCGTCTTCGAGAAAATGCTGAGTAATTTATCGGCGCGCGAGCGCGACGAATTCCGCGGTATTCTGCGGCGCTGTATCGAAGCGTTGCAGCCGCGAGTTGAGAGTCGGCTAAAGAAATCTGGTTAAATATCGGGCGAGCAGATCGGGCGAAGTAAACACAAGAACGGGGCGATGCGATGTCGAAGGTAGATCAGGAGTTGACGCAGCTGCTTGCGCGCAACCGGCACTGGGCCGATGGTGTACGGGCCACTACGCCGGACTTCTTTGCCGAACTAAGCCAGCAGCAAGCGCCTCGTTATCTTTGGATTGGTTGCTCGGACAGTCGCGTCCCTGCAAAATCAAATCCTGGGATTGGCACCGGGCGAGATTTTCGTCCATCGCAATGTAGCGAACATCGTCGTCCACACCGACCTCAATTGTCTGTCGGTGATCCAGTACGCCGTCGACGTGCTCAAGGTCCAGCACATAATCGTCTGCGGACATTACGGTTGCGGCGGCGTCAGCGCGGCGTTACGCAACGATAAACTGGGATTGATCGACAACTGGTTGCGGCACATTCAAGACATCCGCGATCGCAACGCTCAGGAATTGGAGGGTGTTGCCGACGTCCATAGCCGAGTCGCCCGCTTATGCGAGCTCAATGTCATCGCCCAATTGGAAAACGTGGCGCAAACCACAATCGTGCAGGACGCATGGTCACGAGGGCAGGAAGTCGCGGTGCACGGTTTGGTCTATGGACTACGCGACGGCATCTTGCGGAAGATCGCATCTAGCGTTTCGGCTGCGCAACCTCTGCGTAACGAACGCTTCATGACTGAACGCTAAACGAGCGCACCCACTCTCTATCAGACGCCCTCTCAAATGAATTCGCCGCTGTGACCGTGTGGTCGCCAGCGGCGAGAAGGGTGCGAGAGGCCCTGCGGCCCTCAGGCTACTTCGCTTCGGAAGGGCCCGTCTTCGCGTCGTCCACCGAGAAAATCAGCGGGCGGACTTCAACAGTGCCGGTACGCTCATGTTGCGAAGGCGTGAACAGCACGCTCGATCCCCAGGCGGCGAGACCGACGATGGCCAGCGCCAAGCCAGCGCCAACTAAGTTACGAGAGTCGATGGTCATGGTAGCTCCTTTAAGTCAAATACAAAGATTGTAAAACTGCCGATCCGGAGACTTGCCCTACACACATCAACTCGCTGGGTCGCCTTCGGTCCGAAATTCTTTCGTCAGAATCATTCGTCGTTGGCGCAAAGATACGCTGACAGGCGTAAGGCGCCGTGCGTCGGTTCTCAGTTGCCGCGCAGTTGCACGGGACGTTGCAACAGCCGCGACATGTGTCGCAAAAAGCAGCCCAATCTTCTCGTTCGCGGAGATTTAACCGCTGCATTATTGCGAAGCCGTTAGCGTTTTCGCGCCCGTGTATTGCGACGAATGCGCGGCTGGAAAACTGGCAAGCTGCAATCTGTTAAACGGAAGGCGCTAGTCGCTGCGTTCCAGGTGCTAGTAACTAGGGTCTAGGTGCTAGTCACTGCGTTCCAGGTGCTAGTCACTAGGTGCTAGCCAGAATTAGGAGTGTCGATTTTGGACCGGAGTTTTTTCGGGTCGCCGGTTGCGGCGCTGGACGAAACAGAGCGACCCGGGCAGCTGGGCTTGTGTGGTTTTGTTTTGATTGGGCTAGGTTCTAGCCGCCTAGAGCCCAGTAACTAGGCTCTAGGCTCTAGTCAGAATCGGAACGGCAGATTTGAGCGCGGCTTCTTTCTGCTTCGCCAGGCCGCAGCACTGAACGAACGGAACAAGCTGGTGGTAACAGCTGCCCGGGTTGGATCCTTCTATGGTTTGGCTAGCGCCTAGTTGCTAGGTTAGGCGACAGAGTCGCCTAAAAGAACTCGACGTCGTTTTCCACCGGTTCGCGCTCACGTACGCTGGCGCGGACCTCTTCCGCAGTGGCGCCTTCCGCCACTAAATCGAATACAGCACGCTCTTCGGCGGTTCGGTAGAGACGACGTAGCGCCGTGATCAACTTGAGCCAATGTTCTCGCTGCTGCACTCGCGAGCGATCGCAGACGAACATCGCGAGCGTCGTGAGGCTGTGGCGGACGTGGCCCAGGCGCTGCGAGAGTTTGTCGTAAAACTGAAAAGCCACCACGGCGTCATTAATCTGCGAGGTGATCGCGTCGCTGTGCATCAGTAGGAGCTCGTGCTCCATCGAGCCTGTGGCCGGCATCTTCTTCGCCAGCGCGCCGATGGCGCGCGATGAGTCCACCAGCTGCGTGAAGGCGGAAACGAGCTTGTCCACGGAATGATCGGCGTCGCGCAATGCGGCGTCCATCTGCGCTTCGCACAGATCGAGCAAGAGCGCTGTTTCCTGTTCTGGCGACCAATTCTCCGGTACCAATCGCTTGGTGGAGTCGGAAGGGCCGGCGTCGGTTTGAATGTCGGTATTGGCGAGCATTGCGGCTCTGCTTTTGGCGCTTGTTGGAGATTTTGCTTAAAGCACTTTGGCGATCGTGGCCAGCAATTGCTCGGGATTGAATGGCTTTACCATCCAGCCCGTCGCGCCAGCCTGTTTGCCGCGAGTCTTGGTATCCACCGCGGACTCTGTCGTCAGAATCAAAATTGGAACGCCTTTGTAGTGCGGCAGATCGCGCAGTTCCTTACACAGCGTAATGCCGTCCATGTTTGGCATGTTCACGTCCGTGAGCACGAGATCGGCGCGCTTGTCTTTCGCGAAATCGAGCGCTTCGACGCCGTCGTTCACTTGTACGACCTCGTAACCTGCGTTCTCGAGCGTATAGCGCACCATTTGGCGCATCGAGGCGGAGTCGTCCACCGCGAGTATTACACCTGGCATCAGTAGCTCCCGGAATTATCAGAAATTGTCCTTAACCGGCACGCGGCGCGAGCCCTGGTTAAAGATCCATGCGTAAGTTGGTATCGGCCCGGGTGACCGATTATTGAGGGTGGCTTTAGGGGCGCGTCCCTACACCTGCGTCGCAGTTTTGAGGGCTGGCGGGGTAGGCGCCCGATTATGGTTCAATGGAATGTCGTACGTGACGGAAGCGCCGTAGGCGTCCGGTTCGTGGGGATCGTGTCGCAACTTGTCGAATACCAGCACGCGGGTGCCGAGCTGAAAGCTTTCTTTGAGATCGTGGGTGATCATGAAGACCGTCATGCGGTTCAGTTTCCAAAGGGACAGCACCAGTTCGTGCATGTCTGCGGTCAAGCCGGGATCCAGTGCGCCGAAAGGTTCGTCGAGCAGGAGAATCTTGGGTTCTCGCATGATGGATTGCGCAATGGACAGTCGCTGCTGCATGCCGCCGGACAATTGAGCGGGAAATTTATCGCGAGCGGCATGCAGACCGACGACGTTCAATAGTTGCAGCGCCTTATCTTTCGCCGCGCGACGTCGAGCGCCAAACAATTTTCCGGTCCATCTTGCGCCCGAGAAGTCCGCGGCCAGCATCAGATTGTCGAGCGCGCTTAAATGCGGAAACAAGGAGTAGCGCTGAAAGACGATGCCTCGGTCGGGTCCGGGCTCGGCGAGCAGCGGGGTGTCGTCGATGAAGATGCCGCCTTTAGTGGGAGCTTCGATCCCCAGCAGTAGACGCAAAAAGGTCGTCTTGCCACATCCTGACGCACCGACAATCGTGACGAACTCGTGATCCGCAACGTGCAGGTTCAGGTTCTCGAGCACGACATTCCGTCCGTACTCTTTCCAAAGACGTTTGACGGTGACGCTAGCCATTGATCGGTTGCGTCCAACGTGCCAGCGATAAACCACTCATCGTTGCGGCTCCGCCCACGGAAAGAGGCGAGCCCGAAGGCGTCGCAAAATCCAATCCGTCGCAAACGCGAGCAGCGTTATCCACACCACATACGGCAGGATGATATCCATCGCTAAGTAGCGGCGGACGAGAAAAATGCGATAGCCTAGTCCTTCCGTCGAGGCTATGGCTTCGGCTGCAATCAAGAACAGCCATGCCGAGCCGAGCGACAAGCGCAACGAATCGATGAGTCTCGGCCACATTTGCGGTAATACCACTCGCAACGTCAACTGCCACGTCGATGCGCCGAGCGTTTGCGCTTTGATCAACTGTTCGGCAGGCAGCTCGCCAACGCGAAGCGCGATATCGCGCGCGATGCACGGCGCGACGCCAACGACGATCAACACGATCTTCGCGGCTTCGCCTAAGCCTACGACGATGAACAGGATGGGAAGAATCGCCAGGGGCGGGATCATTGCGAGCGCCGCAACCAACGATGCGAAGGTCGCGCGCACATAGGGAATGAGCCCAATCGCGATGCCGATGAGCAGACCAATCGTCGCGCTGATCGTTAACGCGATGGCTAGCCGTTGCAGGCTCGCGCCTGTGTCGAGCCATAAGAGGACATCGCCGCTCCGACGGTCTTCCTCGAAAGCCATCTGTT